>Ga0182030_10003080_pt1 | contig 35533 bp, 37 predicted proteins | sample 812S3MmetaG_FD_121299 | JGI IMG/M metagenome (GOLD analysis project Ga0182030, IMG submission 121299) | Permafrost microbial communities from Stordalen Mire, Sweden - 812S3M metaG (Illumina Assembly) | ecosystem: Environmental > Terrestrial > Soil > Wetlands > Permafrost | place: Sweden...
GAGGCGGCGGGCGCCGTGGTGCGCAGAATCCACCGTTGACTCCTGAACAAGAGCGGCTCGTCGGCGCTTGGTTTGCCGGCCGCATTCCCGACGGCTGGTTTGAGGGACCCGTCTCTATTGAGATTGACGCCGACGAGGTACAAGTGGTCGGGACGCTTCCGGCGCCCGATTTGGCCGAAGGAGCGAGCGAAGATGAGGTGCAAGTAGCGGAGCAGGCGCGTATCAGCGGTCACCGAGAGGAAACAAGAGAGACCCGGATGCGTATCGCCGATGAGGCTCAGCCTTCGTTCGGACGCACCGTGTCCTGGGGTGCCCAGTGCGGCAACTCGCGAGTGCTGTTCACCAACGCGGGCGTGCCCGTCATGACGAGACTTCGCTTGTCCGATCGTCGAGTGCTCGACACCTTGATTGATGCCGGGGTCGCTCGCAGCAGAAGTGAAGCGTTGGCCTGGAGTGTTCGCCTGGTGGCGCAGCACGAAGCCGATTGGATTCAGGAACTGCGCGATGCGATGACATCGGTTGAGGAAGTTCGGTCACGCGGACCGATGAGTGCTGGCTCGGACTGATCGGTCAGCTGGGCGATACTTGCCGCGTGGGAAGACCAGCCCAGATAAATAGAGCCGCCGTGCTGGCCGCCAGCCTGCAGTTGGCCGACGAGGAAGGTCTCGCCGCCGTCACCATGCAGGCGGTGGCCGATCGACTGGGTGTCACCCCCATGGCGCTCTATCGGCATGTGAAGAACAAAGCGGATCTCCTCGATGGGGTGGTGGAGAGCATCCTCTTGGAAGTGCCGCTTCCCGATGTCACCGAGGCGTGGCCGGATCGCTTGGCTGCCCTCGCTCGCGGGACTCGAAGTGCGGCACTTCGCCACCCGGGCGTGTTCCCGCTCTTGCTGCAACGGGCTGCGGTAACGCCCGGGGCGCGGCGCGCTCGTGACGTGGTGTACGACGCGTTACGCGAGGCTGGGCTACGCGAAGACGATGTGGTGCGATTTGAACGACTCTTGGCCACCGCCATCCTTGGCTTTGCGGCCAGCGAGGCGGGCGGGCGGTTCGCCGCCCATTCGGCCGAGCAGCTCAATGCGGATTTTGCCCTCCTGCAGGACACCTTGGCGGCGGCGATCCTCGGTGCGCTGGCTGCGCAGTCCGTCTGACGACTTACGATGCCGTATGGAACATTTTCATCAGGTAACTGACGACTTGCGTGGGCCGTATCGAGAATTGACCGAGGCCATACCTGACGTCATGGCCGGGTTCAATGCGTTGCATGTCGCAGCGATGGCAGAGGGCGCTCTGACGGCTCGCATGAAGGAACTCATCGCATTGGCCATCTCCATCACCAGAGAATGTGACGGGTGCATATCCGCACATGCCCGCGGCGCCGCTCGACGAGGAGCCACGCTCAATGAAGTGACGGAAATGATTGGCGTCGCCATCTCCATGAATGGTGGTCCCGGCACCGTGTGGGGTCCTCGGGCGCTGGCGGCATTCCACGAGTACGCCAAGCCCGATAGCAATCCGATCCCTACGTAACCGCCGACGAGTTCACTTTCACCGTTGCTCCTGGTGGTTTGTCATCAATGTGGCGAGGCCAGAGATGCTTGACCAAGACCACGTTGGTCTGGCTGGCATAGACGAAGAGTTGCGATCCAAGCGAGAGCCAAAAGACCAGTCCCAAAACGGTGGCAAAGAATCCGTAGAGCTGGGAGGTATGCCGCAGGGCGTGACTCACCAACAGACCACCCAGGGCTTCCAATACAGTCCATCCGAAGCCACCGATGAGCGTGCCCGGAACGAGGGCACGCCACCGAATATCCGATGGTGCCAGGATGCGGAAGGCCAATAAATAGGCCGCGAAGTTGACGGCGCCTGCACCAATGAGGGTGTACGCCAAATATGCCACCGGATACGCATCGAGTTTGGTCGTCCCAATAGTCGAGAGTCCGGCCAAGACGGCGCTGCCGAGGACGGCGGCGGCAATCGTCCCTAAGAGTAAGAGGCTACGAACGGTGCGCTTTACCAGCTTTGGTTCTTGGTGACGCGGCACCCCCCACATGGTTTCGCTGGACCGCTGAATGGTGTTGGTGACACCCAGGGAGCCCCACAGCAACCCCAGCGCACTGACGACGAACACCAGCGGAGACGGCTTATGGAGAGCCTTGATGCTTGTCCCCAAGTCCTTGCCGATGACCGGGAATTGCGAAAGAGCGGAGTTGACGATCTCGTGTTCGGCGTGGCTGTTGGTTCCTACTATCAAGCCGACCACGGTGATGAAGAGCAGCAATAACGGGAAGACGGCCAGGAATCCATAGAAGGTGATGAGTGCGGACATCGATCCGCTCCTGTCGTCGCTGTATTTCTTCCAAACCGCGACAGCAACGGCCAAGGGCTTCCAGGCGCGCTGGAGATGATCGAGTCGCTTAGTGAGCCGACGAGCGAAACTCAGCGCGTGACCGCCACTGGAGTAAAGGTGCAGTCGAGGTGTTTGATCCCATTGATGAAGGGAGAACGCAGGCGGTCAGGCTCACTGCTGGCTGCAATGTCGGGCAGTCGCTCGAAGAGTTGGCGGAACATGACGTTGATCTCCTGTCGGGCCAAATGGGCCCCAAGACAGAAATGTGGACCAGCGGCACCAAAGCCGATGTGTGGGTTGGGATTGCGGCGAACATCGAACGTGTAGGGAGCGTCGAAGACATCCTCGTCCCGGTTGGCCGAGTTGTAGAAGAGGATGACCTTGTCGCCTGCGTGGAGCTCCTGTTCCCCGAGCACGGTGTCCTGGCTGACCGTCCGGCGCATCCAGATCACGGGTGAACCCCAGCGCACAATCTCGTCGACACCCGTTGCTGCGATTGCAGCCGGATCGGCTTGCCACAGTGCTCGTTGATCGGGGTGCTGGGTGAGGGCTAGCAAGCCGTGGCTGATGGCGTTGCGCGTCGTTTCATTCCCGGCCACCACTAACAAAATGAAGAACGAAGCCACTTCGGACGGAGTGAGCGCTTCGCCATCAATGTTGGTGTTGATCAACGCTGAAGTGACGTCGTCGGTCGGATTGTCTTTGCGGGAGTCGGCCAGCTCGGTCATGAGCATGTTCAGATCTTGAGCCGCCATCATGAACGCCATGAGTGGATCAGCGCCTTCGGCGACGTATTCGGGATCGCCGGCACTGAGGATCACATTGGAGGCGCGAAAGACGGTGTCGTAATCGGCGGCGCCGATGCCCATCATGTCGCAGATGATCTCGAGCGGGAGGCGAGCGGCCACCTCGACCACGAAGTCGCAGCCGCCGGATTCGGACACCCGGTTGATGACGTCGTTGGCGACGAATTCGATGCGCTCTTCAATACTTTTGATCACGCGCGGGTTGAAGGCGGCGGAAACGATCCGACGAAGGCGAGCATGGCGCGGATTGTCCGTATTGATCATCGATCCGAAGAATTCCAACATTTCTTCGGGCATGTTCTGGATACTGGTCGCACCTTGTCCCGATTGGTAGATCTCGGGGTGTCGACTGGCTTCGGCGATGTGTGCGTGACGGGTGATGGCGTAGTAGCCGGGCCCCTTGGGCATGACCAAGCTCAGAGACTCAGGTATTTCGGGTTCCTCGAAGAACGGCATAGGCCGTTCCCGTCGCAGCAGTTGAAATGCGCCCTCTCGTTCCTCCCATGGTCGAGCCCAGAACTCAATGTCCGAAAGGTCGATTTGGTCCAAGCTGAGCACTTCTCGCGGTGGCACGAACATCACCATACCCACGCTCCCTATGCTCAATCTATGTGTGACTCCCTCTGTGGCGTCGGCCCCACGGGGATGATCTTCGCCAAGAATTCCGATCGCCCGATTGGGGAGGTGCAACTGGCCGTGCAATTCGGCCAGCGGTCCACGGCCGGTGGCACGCTGCGCACGCAATACCTCTCGATGGGAGATATCGGGTCCCACGCCGCCTTGCTCTCTTGCCCGACCTGGCTTTGGGGGGCCGAGCACGGTGTCAACGAATTTGGTGTCGCCATCGGCAACGAACGGGTCAACACACTGCCTCGGTCGGCCCAAACTCAGCCGGCCCTGATTGGCATGGATCTGGTGCGACTCGGTCTTGAACGTGCTCGCAGCGCCCATGAGGCGGTCGAGGTCATGACCGACCTGTTGACGACGCATGGTCAAGGCGGCATTGCCGACGCGGTGCACCAAGAATCCTACGACTCCTCATTTCTCATTGCTGATGCCAGCGAATCCTTTGTGTTGGAATCCTCAGGCTCCTCGTTTGCCGTTGGGGCGTTTCCCGTGGGCACGGCTCTCAGCAATCGCCTGACCCTCGGCACCACATGGGACAGCGGGTCGGCCGACCTCGATCGCGGTGAGGACTTCAGTCTCTTTGCCGACCCGAGTGCATCGACTGCGTCGGCCGATATTCGGTTGGCGGCCAGCCGAGCGTTTCTAGCGGCTCGAGAACCTGGCGAGCTCTCGGCCGCGGCAACTGCGGCGCACTTGCGCGATCACGGCCGCGGTCCCTGGGGTGGGCCCGGTTTGCCCGGGCCGGCATCGCCGCCGCCTTCGGACGACTCAGTGGTGGGGGCCAGCATCTGCATGCACACCAACGATCGAAGTGTCACGGCAGCTTCGATGATTGCTGTCCTCCCGCTGGACCTTGCAGGCGGAGCTCCAGTGCGCGCCTACGTCGCGCTAGGGAGTCCCTGCTCCAGCATTTTCCTCCCCACGTTTCCCATCACGGCCACCGGGCCGCCGCCCTTCGTGCCCCGGGAGCTTTTCCGTGAATCGTTGTGGCGGGCCGTTGACGCCGTGCGCGTCCGAATTGACGACGATCCCGACGCCATTGGTGAAATTCGAGCCGCCCTGGACCCAGTGGAGGACGAAATCTGGGCAGAAGCTGATGAGGTCTTCGAATATCCCGATCGTTGGAACGACGTCGGGAGTACGTGGGGTCCCCGCGCCTTGAGTGCTCTGACCTCCTGCATCGACTAATTCGCATCCCCTTGCCCGAAGAGGCCCGGCGTTACACTCGCTCACTGGGACACTGCTCGTCCTGCTCGCCAAGGGAGGGAAGCATGACAAGTCTGTTGACAGCCGACGAGATCGCCGTAGGCGACGTCGTCACCACCAAGTTGCAGAAGCTCTGGGGTTGGTATCTGGCCGGTGGCATCATTTCGGTGCTGTTCGGCTTTGTGGTCATCAGTTACAAGGACGTCAGCGTCAATGTCCTGATCTATTTCGCCAGCGCCTACTTCATTGGGGTCGGGATCTTCATGCTGGTCGGATCGATCGGACTCATTAAGCACCGCTGGCTTCTGGCCATCATGGGCGTGTTGTGGATTGGTGCGGGCATCGTTGGTTTCGTGTGGCCCCACATCACCACCTACGTCATCGCCATATTGATCGGGTGGTCATTCCTGGTCTTTGGGGTGGTCGACATTGTGCATTCGTTGGAGCACCGAGTCATGCCTCACTGGTGGTGGCAGCTGATACGTGGCATTGCATCCGTCGTGATTGCGTTTCTCGTCATCCGTCACCCGGGCGGCACCCTGACCGGCATCGTGATCCTTCTGGGTATTTGGGCCATTCTCTTCGGTGTCATTGAAATCATCGGTGCCTTTAGCGCTCGCCACGCGGTGAGGGACTGGGAAGCACTGAAGGCGGAGCTCGACAGGTAGCCTGCATTTTCGGTGCGGCTCGTCAGTTTCTCCAGGCCCGAGAACGGGTACCGCGACGGCATACGACCTGGTCTCTTGGTTGACGACGAGATCGTCGATCTCAGCGATCCGGCGGTGGGGCTTCCCTCCACCATGCGTTCCTTGTTGTCGCTCGGTACCAGTGGGATGGAGCAGGTCCGTGCCGCTCCATCCAAAAACGTCGCTCGGTTGGCCCGGGACACCGTGCATCTCCACGCACCGGTGCCGGATCCGCCGAACATTTTGGCCATTGGGATGAACTACGGAGCCCATGTGGCTGAAATGGGCCGCGAGCCGCCCGAGTTTCAGTACTGGTTCAACAAGCAGCGGACGTCAATCGCCGGGCCCGGTGACCCGATCGTCCTGCCCACCGTGTCGACCATGGTCGACTACGAAGGCGAGTTGGCCATGGTCATCGGACGCCGATGCCAGCACGTACCGGCGGCTCGGGCGATGGAGGTCGTGGCCGGATTCACGGTGATCAACGACGTGAGTGCTCGAGACTGGCAGTGGCGCACGCCGACCTTCACGATGGGTAAATCGTTCGACTCGCACGCGCCTTGCGGGCCCTGGTTGGTGACAAGCGATGAACTGGGAGACCCCGGGGACCTCTCCATTCGCACCTGGGTCAACGACGACTTGCGCCAAGATTCGAGCACGGCCGACCTCATCTTCGACTGCGCAAGCATGATCGAATACTTGACGACGGCCTTTCCGCTCGAGGTGGGCACCATCATCGCCACTGGGACACCGGCTGGTGTTGGGGCCGGGTTCGATCCGCCGAAATTCCTGGCCGATGGCGACGTGGTGCGCATTGAGATTGAAGGGATCGGGGAGTTACCCAATCCCGTGGTCGCTGGGGCAGTTCCCGTGCCCACGGGCCTCGATTAGTCCCGTTGGGGTCACGAACGGCCCCAGACACGGCACAATGGTGGGGTGACTGAGCTAACCGCTGAACTAAGTGATGCCGAGCGAGCCGAGCGACTGACCAAGCTGGGCGGCATCATCGACTTGATGCGGCCGGCTGTTCAAGCTGACGGGGGAGACCTCGTCCTTGTGCGGGCTGACGTGGAGACCGGCGTGATTGAGGTGCAGTTGCAGGGAGCCTGCAGCTCGTGTGCCGTCAGTTCGGCCACCCTCTCAGGTGGGGTGGAGCGCATTCTGCGGGACCGCCTGCCCTGGGTCACCGAGGTCATCGGGGGCCTCGATGATTCGCTCAGCGAGGATGAAAGTTCGGCCCTAGGCAGTGGGGGCTACGTCCCCAGCTTCTGATTTCGTGGGGGTACCGGCTCATTAGTTAGCAAAACTAACTATACTGGAGGACGTGAGTACGCCTCCTTTGACCGCCCAAGCCCGCACCACCTTGGCCAATGAAGAATTGGCCAGTCGGCTTCGGCTCAACATCAATCGCTTGCACCGTCGGTTGCGGCAGGAGGCACTGGCCGGTCTCTCCCCGGCCCAAGCGTCAGCCTTAGGAGCGGTGTACCGGCTGGAGAACCCCACCCTCGGAGAGCTCGCCGCCACCGAACAGGTGCAGCCACCCACCATGACGCGCATCGTCGCCTCCTTGCAGGAAGCCGGCATGATCACCCGCGTCACCGATGCAGCCGATCGGCGCAGTGCTCGGGTGCACATCACGCCAGCTGGCAAGCGGGCCTTGGATCGGATTCGTACTCTGAAGAACGCCTTCTTGACTCGCCGCTTGGCTGACCTGAGCCCGGCCGAACAGGAGCGGGCCGATGAACTGATCTCGCTGCTCGAGCACTTGTTAGAAGAATGAAGACGCGCCTGCGCGGGGCGACCCGCAAGACATTTGCTGCATTGAAGGTGCGGAATTACCGCTTGTACTTCACTGGTCAGGTCATCTCCGTCTCCGGCACGTGGATGCAAATGGTGGCCCAGACCTACTTCATCCTTTTCATTTTGCACGGGACCGGAGTCGATGTGGCCATCGCCACTGGACTGCAGTTCGTGCCCATGTTGTTCTTCGGAACCTTCGGAGGACTCATCGCCGACCGAGTCGACAAGCGCAAGCTGCTCTATGTCACCCAGGGATCGGCCGGAGTTCTGGCTCTGACTTTCGGCATTTTGGTGATCACCAAGACCGCGCAACTCTCGGACATTTACGTGCTGTCCGGACTGCTCGGAGTGGTGAACCTCTTCGATAATCCAGCCCGGCAGACCTTTGTCTCTGAGATGGTGGGTCTCGATCTGCTCCCCAACGCCGTCAGCCTCAACAGCGTGGTGATGAATGGAGCCCGAGTGATTGGGCCGGGCATTGGTGGCGTCTTGATCCTCACCCTGGGCGTCGGTACGTGCTTCATGGTCAACGCGGCCTCCTACTTGGCGGTCCTGGTGGCCCTCACTCTGATGCGCAAGTCCGAACTTCATCCGACGAAGCCGGTGGCGCGAGGCAAGGGGCAAGTCCGCGACGGATTGCGTTACGTGTGGTCGACCCCTGACCTGCGCAATCCCTTGATTTCTATGGCCATTGTCGGCGTGTTTGCCTTCAACTTCACCGTGACCCTCCCGCTGCTGGCCAAGTTCACTTTCAATGGGGGAGCGGGTCTCTACAGCGCCTTCCTGGCCGCCATGGGGGCCGGTGCCGTCTGTGGGGGATTGTTCACGGCCCACCGGAGCCGGCCCTCGCAGAAGATGCTGGCTCTCATTGGCATGATCTTCGGCACCTTGATTTTGGCCCTGGCTTTTTCGCCTACCAAGACGTTGGCCGTCGTCATCCTGGTTCCCATGGGGGCAGCCAGCATCTCCTTTATCGCCACCAATAACTCCATCTTGCAGTTGCGATCCGAGCCATCCATGCGGGGCCGGGTCATGTCGCTCAATGCCATCGCTTTCTTGGGCAGTACCCCCATCGGCGCCCCGTTACTGGGGTGGATCAGTGACATGACGAATCCGCGGGTGTCACTCATGGTGGGTGGCGCGGCCACATTGGCCGCCAGTGTGCCGCTGGTGCTCTATGCCACCAAGGGCGACCGAGTGCGCCGCGGGATCGTGACGGTCGATGAAGAGGTGGTGGCCGAAGAAGGGGGTGAAATGGTGGTCCTGCCGTTGCCCCAGCCGGTCAATCTGTCGGGCCAGCGCAGACTTGGTTAGGAGAGCGCGGTGAGTTTCCTTTTCACGCAACGTCAACGGGCGGATTCGTTTGGCGACAACGCCGAACTCTACGACCGAGTCCGACCGCAGTATCCAGCTGAGCTGGTCGACGCATTACTGAAGGATCAGCCCACCACCGTGCTCGATGTGGGATGCGGCACCGGCATCGCCTCCCGACTCTTTTTCGACCGCGGGTGCGATGTCGTTGGCGTGGAGCCCGACGAGCGCATGGCTGCGGTGGCCCGTCGGTATGGGATACCGGTCGAAGCGGGGAACTTCGAAACATGGGATCGCGGGTCCCGGCAGTTCGACCTCCTGATCGCGGCCCAGTCCTGGCATTGGGTCGATCCCGATGCGGGTGCCATCAAGGCGGCGGACGTCCTCCGCCCAGGCGGACGCATCGGTCTTTTTTGGAATCAGGCCTTTCCGGGTGAAGCGATCAGCGAAGGTTTACGTCGGACCTATGCGGAGTGTGAACCCGAGCTGGGGAACACGTCGGTCCTCCTCGGCGAGCGCGACGTCTCGTTGTATGCGGCCATTGCCGAAGCAGCCCGGTCGACACAACGCTGGGACGACGTGGTGATCGAAGATTTCGGACATGATGCGGTGTATTCGACCGACGCCTGGTTGGAACTGACGGCCACCCACAGTGACCACCACACGCTCCCGCCTGAGCGCTTGCATGCACTGCTGTCGATCATGCGTAAAGAAATAGACCGCGGCGGCGGCCACGTTCCCGTGCACTACGTGTCAACCCTGATCACCGGGACAACCCGGTCCGCGCCCTGAGTTAGGCCGGCTTTGGCTCCTTGGGGAGTCCAAGCACACGCTCGCCAACGATGTTGCGTTGGATTTCCGCCGTACCGCCCCATATGGATTCAGACCGTGAGAAGAAGAACAGCGACTGCAGGTTGTTGACCGGGTAGTCAGCGGTGGCCTTGCGGGCGCCTGGGAGCAGACTGTCCTGCCCGTCGTCGCCCAGCAAGATCTGTCCGTTTGCGCCAAGAATGTCCATGGCGAGTAACAGCGTTTCCTGGTGCGCCTCGGACCAGAACATTTTGTTGCACGCGCTCAGCGCGGCTGTGGTGTGCGTTCCAGCCAAAACATCGGTCAAGGTGCGGTAGCCGTTGATCTCCATGATCTTGATTTTCGACCACGAGCGGGCCAGTCGCTGGCGTATGAGCGGATCGCCATTGACACCGCGTTCGGTGGCCAACTCTGCGATGGCATCGAATTCCTTGCGGAACCGGCGATAGGACGTGGTCGAGGACGTCCCCCGCTCGAAGCCCAGCGTCGTCATGGCCACCTTCCAGCCGTTGTTCACCCCGCCGATGACGTTCGCTTTGGGGCAGCGCACGTTGGTGAAGAACACTTCGTTGAATTCGGCTGAAGCGTCTACCTGCTTGATCGGTCGAACCTCGACCCCGGGCTGCTTCATCGGGACGAGGAGGTAGGAGATGCCGGCATGTTTCGGTGCATCTGGGTCGGTCCGAGCCAACAAAAAAATGAAGTCGGCTTCTTGGGCTTGGGTGGTCCAGACCTTTTGGCCGTTGATGACCCACTCATCGCCGTCGAGTTCGGCTTTGGTCGCCAGACCGGCCAAGTCCGACCCCGCGTCGGGTTCGCTGAATCCTTGGCACCAGGAGATCTGTCCTTTCAGGATGCCGGGAATGAACTGTTGCTTCTGCTCTTCGGTACCCCACTGCAAAATGGTCGGTCCCACCAAGGTGTCCCCGAAGAAGTCAGCGCGCAGTGGCGCACTGGCTCGGGAGAACTCCTCGTTCAATACCACTTGCTCAAGAAGAGAAAGGCCCTTCCCGCCGTATTCGCTAGGCCAGCTGGCACAGATCCAGCCGCCTTCGTAGAGCTTGGCCGTCCACTCCTCGTTGAAGACCTTGCGCTCGTCGGGCGTCATTGAGAATTCGGGGCTGCCCCAGCCGTCAGGCAAGTTGTCGGTGAGCCAAGAGCGGATGACGAGGCGGAATTCTTCCGCTTCGGGGGGATAGGTCAGGTCCATGGGTCAACGGTACCTGGGAGTGGGCGGTCCGAGAACGGCGGGTTACAATGGAGTATCGACACAGTGCCCTGGCACGCGAAGCCCTGACCAGGGCATTTTGAGAAGGAGGTGTGGCCATGCCTAGAGGCGAACCCCCCAGTAGCTCTGCTGCCACCGCCCTCCCGCCGCACCTGCTGAGTCGATAGGTTCACGCCGTTCCCTGAGGGGAATTGATTTGGTGTCGCGGGTGAGCGTCTCCACCTACTCGCCCATCCGACCTGACCGCGCCCTTGCGCCGCACAGGAGGTAACACCATGACCGCTCCCGCGCCACAGAGCGCCCCCACTCGATCCCGACTGTCTCTCCCCTCTCCCCGGAACGGGGCCGAACGTCCGCCGCATCAGCGGCGGCGCCGGACGCGCCGCATTTTGGCGTCCGAGGGTGTCTTCGACTCCATCGTGTCGCTCGCCGGAATTTTGGGCCGACCCGTCACCAATCAAACTGGCCAAGAAATCGGTCGACTCGACGACGTCGTCGCCCGCTGGTCGGACGGGCAGACCTACCCGCCCGTCACCGGGTTGGTCATCCGGGTGGGACGTCGACTGGCCTTTGTCCCTGCTTCGGCCATTGACCGTATTGGACACGCCGAAGTGCTGCTGCGCTCGGCTCGCCTCGATCTGCGCGACGTGGTCCGCCGACCCGAAGAGGTGTTGCTGGCCAAGGACGTGCTCGACCACCAGTTGGTCGACGTTGACGGCGTGCAAGTGATTCGTGCGGCCGACCTCTATTTGGCCGAAGTGATCGGGCGCATCCGACTGGTCGGGGCCGACGTCTCCACGTCGACGCTGCTACGGCGGCTTGGTCCGCGTCGGTGGCGACCATCGCCCACACCGGATCGAGTTATTGACTGGGCGGCCATCCAACCCTTCGGCGATTCCTCCGACTCGGTAGATGGGAATACCCAAGTGCGGTTGAAGACGACCCACGAGGGCTTGCACCGCCTGCGTCCCGGTGAACTGGCTGACCTCCTTGAAGACCTGCGTCGCGATGAGCGCAGCGAGCTCTTGGCCGCCTTGAGTTCGGATGAAGCGGCCGACGCATTGGAAGAGATGCAACCCGACGACGTGGCCCAACTGCTGCGTGAAGCCGATCCCGATGATGCGGCCCGCCTGTTGGCGGCCATGGAGCCCGACGAAGCCGTCGACGCTTTGCGTGACCTTCCTACCGGCACTCGGACCGAGTTGTTGCGTCGGATGGCCCCGACTTCGGCATTGGCCTTGCGTGAACTCCTCGGGTATCCCGAGGATGAGGCCGGGGGGATCATGACGAGCGCACTGGTGTTGGTGGCTTCCAACGACACAGTGACCCAAGTGGCCGACCGCTTGGAGGAAGCCCGGAGTCACGACCTCGACCTCGATGCCGTGGCTGTCGTCGATAATGAAGGCCGCCTGATCGGCGACATTTCGCTGCTCACCATTCTGTTGACCATGCGCGCCACTCCCGAGGCTCGAATGTCGACCCTGCTGGGTGATGAAGACGTGGTGACCGTGCATCCCCATGCCTCGGCCAACGAGGTGGCCGGCCAGTTGGTCGAAGCGCGCCGGTTGTCCCTGGTGGTGGTCGATGATGACGATCGCCCGATCGGGCGAATCTTGGCCGACGATGTCCTGGACGCTCTGGTGCCCACCAAGGGCCGATTCCACTTCCCCCGCCTCTTGACATGAAGCTTCGATCTCGGCGGAGAGGTCTGATCTATCTCGCTGCGGCGGGGCCCGGATTGGTCGCCGCTGCGGCCGGCAACGACGCCGGTGGCGTGGTGACGTATTCCTCGGCCGGCGCGCAGTTTGTCTACCGCACACTGTTTCTCATGGTGCTCATCACCATTGCCTATGTCGTGGTCCAAGAGATGGTGGCTCGGTTGGCCGTGCACACCGGCAAGGGCTTGGCCGCCCTGATCCGCGAAGAATTCCCGCTGCGCCTGACGGCCTTTGCCATCACAGCGTTCGCCATTGCCAACTTGGGCCTGATGGTGACCGAGTTCGGCGGCATCGCCACCGCTTTCGATCTCTTCGGCGTGTCGCGCTACCTCTCGGTGCCCATTGCGGCCGTCGCGATTTGGTCGCTGGTGCTGTTCGGGTCCTATCGCTACGCCGAGCGAATCTTCCTTTTGATGACCCTGGTCTTCATCTCCTACCCGATCGCGGCCGTCCTCGGTCATCCCAACTGGCACGCGGTGGCTGCCAACACGCTGTGGCCCCACTTCATCGCCTCGAAGTCATTCCTCCTCCTCGCCGTGGCGCTGATCGGCACGACGATCACCCCCTACATCCAGCTCTATGAAGCGGGTGCCGTGGTGGACAAAGGAGTCAAGCCGGCCGAATATCACTTCCAGCGCGTTGACGCGATTTTCGGAGCCATCCTGGCTGCATTCGTGGCCATGTCGATCATTGTGGCCACCGGGGCAACCATTGGGGGCAGCGGCCCTCTGACCTCGGCCACGGAGGCCGCCAATGCCTTGAAGCCGGTGGCCGGTTCGGCCTCTGTGGTGCTGTTCGGGTTGGGGCTGCTTGGCGCATCGGCGTTGGCGGCAGCCGTTGTCCCCCTGTCCACCTCCTACGCCGTGGCCGAAGCGGTGGGGGTTGAGCGCTCGGTCTCGTCGAGCTTCCGGCAAGCCCCCCTGTTTTTGGGCCTTTTCACGGCACAGATCGTCATCGGCGCCGCCGTCGTCCTGGTTCCGGGCAACATCATCACCCTGATCATCAACACCCAGGTGCTCGAGGGTGTCATCACCCCGATGACTCTCATTCTGATTCTCGTGCTCGCCAACCGGCGTTCCTTACTCGGGGCGGCTGCCAACGGTCCCTTGGCTCGTTGGCTGGGTGGGCTGGCCATTATTTCGGTGGCTGCGGTGGCCTCGGTTTTCGTGGTTTTGACCATTTTGGGCTGGTTCGGCCTCGCATGAGGGTCCTCGTGAGGCACAAATGAGGGCGCCGTTTGCGCAAGTGCGGGGGGTTCGGGGAGGCTATGAGGCCATGGCTGGTCGTGTCGGAACACTTTGTGCCTAAATCTCCGCGCCAGAAGTGGATCGAAACCAAGGAATCGTGGGAGCGCTCCCGCCACATTGAGCTGCCTGCCCCCATCCCCGCCGCCCCACCACAACCCGGCGGTTTGCGGATCGCCTTTCTGATCTACCGAGGCAATCCACGTTGCGGGGGCCAGGGCGTCTACACCCGTCACCTGACCCGCGAATTGGTCGCCCTCGGGCATTCTGTCGAAGTATTCGCCGGGCCGCCTTGGCCCGAGCTCGACCCAGGAGTGGGCTTCACGCCGGTGGCCGGCCTGGACCTCTACCGCGATCCCGATCCTTTTCGGGTGCCGCACCCGCGTGAGTTCTCGAGCAAAGAAGATTGGACCGAATTCGGGATCATGTGCACCGCCGGCTTCGGCGAGCCTTTGGCCTATTCATTGCGGGCGCGACGGCTTTTGGCTGATCGGCGAGACGATTTCGACGTAGTACATGACAACCAGTGCCTCGGCACCGGCATGCTCGGCATGGTCGAGGACGGCTGGCCCTTGCTCACCACGTTGCACCATCCGATCACAGTCGACCGCCAACTCGCCCTCTCGCATACGACGAATCCGTGGCAGCGCTTCACGACGAAGCGCTGGTTTGGCTTTCTCGGCATGCAGGTACGCGTCGCTCGTGCGTTGCCTGCCGTCCTCACGGTCTCACAGTCGTCCCGACGTGACATTGCCGCGCAAATGCAGGTTCGCCCCGAACGCATGACGGTGGTGCCGGTCGGCGTTGATCACACCGTGTTTAAGCCGCACGACGACGTCAAGCCGATACCAGGCCGGATCATGGTGACGTCATCGAGTGATGTCCCCATGAAGGGACTGGTACCGCTGCTTGAAGCAGTGGCCAAGCTGCGCACCGAACGCGAAGTAGAACTCACGGTGATTGGTCGCCCGCGCGAAGGCGGTCGAGTCGACAAGGCCATCACTCGTCTCGGGCTCACTGACTACGTGCACTGCGTCAGCGGGATCAGCGATGACGCGTTGGCCCGCCTCTACGGGGAAGCCGAAGTGGCGGTCGTGCCGTCGCTGTATGAAGGATTTTCCCTGCCCGCCATCGAAGCCATGTCGTGTGGCGTCGCCGTGGTGGCCACCACCGGAGGGGCGCTCCCCGAAGTGGTAGGTACCGATGGCGAGACCGGTTTGCTGGTGGCGCCTGATGACCCCAGCGCCTTGGCCGACGGCATCGCCCGCCTCTTAGACGATCCAGCTTTGCGGGCCAAGCTCGGTGCCGCTGGCCGGGAACGGGTGATCAACCGATTCACCTGGCAAGTCACCGCGGCCGGAACGGCCGCTTGTTACGAAGCTCTATTGGAAGGCCAGCCGCTTCCAGGTGCGCCACTCGCTGTGGTGTCGGGAACCGGCACGGATGACTGAAATGAAGAGGGATGCACCATGTTGACCGTTGACTACGACAAGCTCGGCGTGAAGCCGGGGGACCACCTCCTCGATCTCGGCTGCGGATTCGGGCGTCATGCCTTTGAAGCCGCTCGACGAGGAGCTTCGGTGGTGGCGCTCGATGCCGGACCGGAAGAAGTGCTCCAAGTTCGCTCCACCTTCGCCGCCATGGTTGAAGCCGGTGAGTTGCCGGCCGACTACAACGCCACGGCCGTGCAAGGTGATGCCTTGGCCCTGCCGTTCCCCGATGGCACGTTCGACCGGGTGATTGCGTCAGAAGTGCTCGAACACATTCCCGACGACGTGGCCGCCATGAATGAACTGTCTCGGGTGCTCCGCCCTGGAGGCACCATGGCAGTGACCGTTCCCCGTTGCGGTCCCGAGGCCGTGAACTGGGTCCTCTCCGACGAGTACCACGACACGCCCGGCGGTCATGTGCGGATCTATCGCCGCTCCACCTTGGAACGTCGTTTGGGCTCGACCGGATTGCGGCCCATCGGGCATCACCACGCCCACGGCCTGCATTCGCCCTACTGGTGGCTGCGTTGTCTGGTGGGTCCTTCCAACGAGTCCAACCCGGCGGTGGAGGCGTATCACAAGGTCTTGGTGTGGGACATCGTCAAGGCGCCCTTCGTGACCCGGACAGCCGATCGTGTGCTCAGTCCGCTCATCGGGAAGAGCTTGGTGCTCTATCTCACCAAACCGATCTCAGCCGTGGCCGACCTCTCTGACGCCAAGCCCAACGTTCCTCGGGGCGTACCGGGCCGACGGGGCCCAACGACGCCCAAGCAAGGGGCTGCCGCATGACGACTGAAGAGGTTCGCTACCACGAAGCCATCCCGGCCGTCCCCGGTGTCCTGAGCGAGTCCGATGTCTTGGCCACCGCACATGCAATTGCCGATCTGCAGCAGCCCGACGGCATGATCCCGTGGTTTCGCGGCGGTCACTGCGATCCGTGGAACCACGTCGAGGGCGCCATGGCGCTTTCGGTGTGCGGCCTGACTCAAGAGGCGATGAGCGCCTATCGCTGGGTGGCTGATCGACAGCTCCCCGATGGCAGCTGGTTCAACTACTACCAAGGCACCGGGGTCAAGGATCAACGGCTCGACACCAACGTCTGCGCCTACCTGGCTGCCGGCGCCTGGCACCACTACTTGATCACCGGTGACGTCGAGTTTCTCGGCGAGTTGTGGCCCACCATTGAGGGCGGCATTGACTTCGTCCTGCGCTCGCAGCAGCCCGATGGATCGGTCCTGTGGTCATCGGATTCGGCCGGACGGGCGGAGCAGTACGCCCTCTTGACCGGTTCGTCGTCGATCTATCACTCCCTCCGCTGTGCCGTCGCCGTCGCCGAGTGCTTGGCCAAGGACCGCTTGGACTGGGAACTGGCCGCGGGCCGACTGGGCCACGCGGTAGCGCATCACCCCAACGCCTTCGCACCCAAGGTCGAGTTCGCCATGGACTGGTACTACCCCATGCTCTCTGGCGCCCTCGAAGGTGAGGCTGGTCGAAACCGTTTGGAAGAAGGTTGGTCGACCTTCGTCATGGAAGGACTCGGCGTGCGATGCGTCTCCACCAACAACTGGGTGACCGCAGCAGAAACGGCCGAATGTGTGATGGCGCTCGACGCCCTCGACATGGAAAGCCGAGCACTGGACTTGTTCGTGGCCGGACAGAACCTTCGCCTGCCCGATGGGTCCTACTGGACCGGCATGGTCTACCCGGAGAAGACGACATTCCCTGAAGGCGAACGCACGACGTATACCTTCGCCGCCATGATCCTGGCCGCCGATGCCCTCTCGAGCACATCTCCGGCCGCCGGATTGTTCCGCGGTGAGTGTCTCCCGGCGGCGTTGGACCTGGCGGAACCCCATTGCACTGGCGACCCAACCCAAGGCTGCACAGCCAGCTAGCCGTCGCTCGACCCCGCCACGGCAATCCGGCGCAACACCCGCAGGCTCCCGCATTCGCCGTCCTCGGCGAACTCGCCTGATTCCAGCGCGGCGCAAAAGAGTTCATAGGGCGGGCGCCCGCCGTCGGCCGGGTTGGGGAAGACGTCATGGATGGCCAGCCAACCGCCCAAGGCGACCAGGGGACTCCAGCCTCTGAAGTCGGCCCAGGCCGGTTCTGAACCGTGGCCGCCGTCAATGAAACAAAACGCCAGGGGCTGGTGCCACCGGGCGGCCACGGTGGGGGAATCGCCGACGATCCCCGTCACCGAACCTTCCAGACCGGCGTGGCTGATGGCGTGTCGCCAATGCAACAAGGTGTCGATCTGTCCGAGGTCGGGATCGACCAGATCGGCCTCGTGGTGCTCCCACCCGGCCTGGTTCTCTTCGGATCCTCGGTGATGGTCGATGGAGAACAGCACCGCTCCCGTGACCTCAGCCGCGCCACCCACATACAAGGTCGACTTCCCGCACCAAGCTCCGATCTCAACGAAGGTGGTCGGACCGGCGTTCGGCAACGAAGCTTCACCTGCTCGCAGGGCCGCCGCCTGGAGCGCTTCCCCTTCGTCATCGGGCATGAAGCCACGGGTCTGGCGGGCCGCCTCGTTGATTGACTGCAGGCGCTCAGCGCGGTCGCTCATCGGTCCAGTTCAAGCACGGCGCGGAATGCGCCGCCCAGGCGATCACGCTCGCGCTCCCCGAAGGCAATCTGCACGTTGAGGCGCTCGATGGCCTGGGCCACCCGGAGCGGACCCGAAGGGATGGGGTGCTCGCGCAAAAAGGCCACGGCGCCTTGGGCGAAGTCGGGATCACCGCACAACGACGCGATGGGTTCAACCAAACGAGTGTGGACGTTCTTGGAGAACCGAGCCAGGACTTCGTCCCATTGTTCGGTCAAGCGAAGCCAGGTGGCCTGTCCGGTAAATCGGTTGTTCAACAAGCCAGCGATGACGAAGTAGCCGTTTTGCGTGCGGACTTCGGTCATGGCCAAATCGAAGGTGCGTTGGGCCAACGTCACATCGGGAAACGTGGTGAGCGCCTGGAGGGTACGTACTTCTTCTTGTGGAGTGGCTGCTTCCCTGTATTGCTTCAGCAACAACTCGTAGTCACCCGGCCGCATGAGCTGGGTTACCACCGCGAGGACGGCCGAGGCCACGTCGGCCGAGATGGGAGCGCCGGTGCCGCCGCCGGTGGGGGAGGCGTCGAAAAGAGTCGCCGCTTCGGCTTGAACGCCCGGGTCGGCACCAATGTCGCCCAGCATGGAGATGGCCATGGCCCGCAGCGTTGGCGTGCGGGCGGCCTCACCCTCTTGGGCGTCGAATCCGAGCAATCCATGGATGGGGCCGAACAACGCACCGATGGTCTTCCGCAAGGCTTCACGGTCGGCCTCAGCGACAATGCGATTGGTCAGTGACAACGCGCTGGCCACGGGCGCCCAGGCCGCCGGGTCGGTCTCGAGACCGAGTTGGCTGGCCAAGATCAAGAACTCCTCCAACGTGGAACGTCCGGCTCGGGTAGTGGCCCAGGTATCGGCCATGAGGTTCGCCCGCTCCAACGCATCAAGTTCGCCCAAGTGAGCGGCCAAAGCCAACAGGTGATCGCGTTCGTAATTGGTCCGGAAGACGCCCCAGCCTCCGGCATTGATCACGGTCAAGCCGGGACCCACTTCGGGCAATTCGGCCGGGTCGGCACCGAGAATGAATTTGGCGGTGGGACCTCTTGGTGCATCGTCGACTCCGAGAGCCCGCACGGCCAGCGGGACGTTCCAATCGCTCCCAATGGACGACGTCGTCCCCTCGGGCACCGGGCCGAAGGAGAAGGGATCTTGGTGCACCATCTGGCCGCTCAGCGAGATCAGCGGATGTCCGCCTTGGAGAATGAAGGTGTTCATGATGTCGCGCACCGGACTGCCACTGGCCTCCTCCAGTGCGTCCCACAGGTCGTTGGTCACCGTATTGCCGTAGGCGTGCCGCTTCAGATACGTCCGGATACCACTGCGGAATACGCCCGCCCCGATGTACTGCTCGAGCATGCGCAGGACAGCGCAACCCTTTTCGTAGGTCAGGAGATCGAACATCCCCTCAGCCTCTCGAGGCAGACCAACCGGGTATTCGATCGGACGGGTGGCGTGCACGCCGTCAATGTCGAGCGCAGCTTCACGCGAGGCGGCAAAGCCCACCCACGTCTCCCAGGCCGGGCGAAAGGCATCGACGCAGAGGGCGGCCATAAAGGTGGCGAAGGCCTCGTTGAGCCAGATCCCTTCCCACCAACCCATGGTGACCAAGTCGCCGAACCACATGTGGGCCATCTCATGCGACACCACCTCGGCTACCCGTTCGAGTTCTGCTCGAGATGCCACGACGGGATCCACCAACAACGCGGTGTCGCGGAACGTAATGGCGCCCAAGTTCTCCATGGCGCCGGCGGCGAAGTCGGGAATGGCGATCAGGTCGACCTTCTCGGCTGGGTAGGGGATGTCGAAGTACTCGGCGAAGAAACGGAGTGAGAACGCGCCAATATCCATGGCGAAATCAGTCAGCCCACGCTTGCCCGAGGTGAAGACCACCCGCAACGGCACCCCGTCCACATCAACGGTGTCGGTCGTCTCCAAGTTCCCCACAATGAACGCCACCAGGTAGGTCGACATCTTCATGGTGGGCGAGAAATGGACTCGCTTTTTCTCACCAGACCGTTCCACGTCGGCGATGGGGGAGTTCGAGATCGCTTCGAGGTTGCGCTCGACAATCAGGGTGATGTCGAAGACCGCTTTGCGATCAGGTTCGTCCCAGCACGGGAAGGCCCGACGGGCGTCGACTGATTCAAGTTGGGTCGTGGCGATGGTGTGGCTCTGACCCTCCGCATCGGTGAAGGTGGACCGGTAGAAGCCGCGCAATTTGTCGTTGAGCGTGCCCGTGGAGCGGCAAGACAGCACACAAGGACCGGGCGGCAGCTCGGCGGGCGGATGAAAGGAAGCCTGCTCCAGCACGTCGTCAAAGGTGACAGTGCAACCGACAACTTCGCCTTCCGCCGTGCGGACCTCCACGTCACTTATGGCGAGTTCAGCCGCATTGAGGACAATCTCAGTGACCGCTTCATGGATCACGATGTCGATGCTCACCGTGCCTGAAAAGCTGGCCGAGCCGACATCGGGCTCAACTTCCAGCCGATACACGAGGGGTTCCACCGTCCGTGGTAGCCGAAAGGCATCGCTCGGGGACGTGGTAGCAGAAGGAGAGAAAGGTGGCATCAGCGGAAGGCTACCTGCCTGGGTACGACTAGATTGCCGCTCCGTGCATGCGAACGCGTCAGCCCCCGGAACCGAGAACCAGAGTGACCCCGAGGGTGATCTGGACCTGGTGGCCATCGGTAGTCCCCTGCTCGATGTCCTGGGAATGACCAGCGACGAGACATTGGAAAGCCTGGGAATGGTCAAGGGATCAATGACCCTGATCAACCTGGCTCAGGCAACGGCCGTGCAAGCACACATCCAAAACCCGCGACACGTCTCGGGCGGGTCGGTGGCCAACACTGCTGTCGGCCTGTCCGAGCTCGGCGGCCGAGCGGGTTACATCGGGGCCATTGCCGACGATGCCGAAGGCCAGTCCTATATGGCCGACCTCCGAGCCGCCGGCGTGGTCTACGAACCCACCTTCAGCGCTTCGTCGGGCGGCGAGTCCCTGGGCACCGGTCGCTGTGCAGTACTCATCACCGAGGATGCACAGCGGACGATGGCTACCTACCTCGGGGCAGCCTCGACCCTGACGCCCGAGGGTGTCCCAACTGAACTGGTCGAGCGCGCCTCTATCGTGTTGTTGGAGGGCTATCTGTGGGACGTTCCGGCCGCCAAGGAGGCCATGCGGCACGCCGCCACCACCTCACATGGCGCCAACGGTTCTGTTGCCCTTTCGCTGTCCGATTCCTTTTGTGTGGAGCGACACCAGCGAGAGTTTCTCGACCTTCTGCTCGACGACATCGACATCCTGTTGGGCAACGAAGAAGAGATCACCATGCTCTTCGGTGCCACGTCGACGGCTGGCGCGCTCGAGGCGGCGGAAGAGACCGGTCTTTTGGTGGTGATGACCAAAGGGGCGGAGGGTGCCGTGGTCCTCACCGCCCGCGGACCTGAATCGGTGGCGGCCGCCCCAGTCGACAAAGTGGTCGACACCACCGGAGCCGGCGATCTGTTCGCCTCGGGCCTGCTCTATGGACTCACCCATGGCCTCGATCCGGTCGACAGCACCCGACTCGGCGGACTCTGCGCTGCTGAAATCATCTCGCACACCGGCGCGCGCCCAGAGTCCGACCTCAAGGCGTTGGCCACCTCCGCCGGCTTGTTGAGCCAGTAGGCCTCTCGGTGTCCCTTTCGATCGGCATCGTCGGACTCCCCAACGTGGGCAAGTCCACGCTGTTTAACGCCCTGACCAACAACGAAGTCCTGGCAGCCAACTACCCCTTCGCCACCATCGATCCCAACGTTGGCGTCGTCGCCGTGCCCGACGAGCGCCTGGAGCAGTTGGCGGCGCTGTACGACAACGCACCGATCGTGCCAGCCACCGTCACCTTCGTCGATATAGCCGGCATCGTCCGGGGCGCCTCCCAAGGCGAGGGTCTCGGCAACAAATTCCTGGCCGCCATCCGCGAGAGCGATGCCATCTGTCAGGTGGTGCGGGTCTTCCACGACGACGACGTCATTCACGTCGACGGCCGGGTCGACCCCGAGGGCGACATCGGCACCGTCAACACCGAGCTGATCCTGGCCGACCTGCAAACGGTGGAGAACCGTTTACCCAAGCTGGCCAAGGAAGCTCGAGCCAACCCCGACCTCAAGGCCAGCGCGGAAGCCACGGCGATCGCCGAGAAGATCCTCAACGAAGGCCGCACAATCTCAAGTGCCGCCGCCAAGGGAGAAGTTGACCCCGAGTTGCTCCACGACCTCCATCTGCTGACGGCCAAGCCGTTCATATACGTCTTCAACATCGACGAGACCGCGCTCGGCGATGCCGACCTGGCCCAACGATTAGCCGAGAGTGCGGCTCCAGCCAACTCGATTGTCTTGTGCGCGCAGATCGAGGCCGAAGTGGCCAGCCTGCCGCTCGCCGATGCCAAGGAACTCCTCGAGAGTTACGGCCAAGAAGAGTCAGGGTTGGAGCAACTCGTACACGTCGGCTTCGCCACTTTGGGACTGCAGACCTTCCTCACCGCCGGCCCCAAAGAGGCGCGGGCCTGGACCATCCATATCGGCGACACCGCCCCCAAAGCGGCCGGGGTCATTCACACCGACTTCGAAAAGGGATTCATCAAAGCCGAAGTAGTGGGATTCGCCGACCTAATCGAGACCACATCTGTGGTGGCGGCCCGAGCTGCCGGCAAGGCCCGCATGGAAGGCAAGGACTATGTGATGCGCGACGGCGATGTGGTGGAGTTCCGCTTCAACAACTGAGTTCGCTTAGCTGAGGTCCAACAAGCCAGCGCTGGTGGCCGCAAAGCCGCAAATGTCTTCGTAGAAATGTCTGAGGTCGGTGTCGTAGTCCACGTGAAGCCATTGGCAGCCGGAGCTCTGGGCTGACGCTCGCGCCGATTGGACGAGTTGTCGGCCGATGCCACGGTTGCGAGCGGCGTTGGCCACCATGGTGTCCTGCAGCCAGGCGTGCACCAGGCCATCGCCGATCACGTTGACGAACCCCACCAGTTCACCGTCTTCCCGGGCCACCACCCAACCGAGGCTGTGGCGTTCGAGGACGTCGGTCCAGTTCCGACCGATGACGAGGCCCCTCTCAAAAGCTTCGGCATGAAGCTCGTTCAACTCGAGGTCATGGAATTCTCCACGCCACTCGTAACTGACGGACATAGCAAAGGGTAACCATCCACCTTGAGTTCCTGATGATTCCCTGACAAATGCCGCACATCGTCATGATGGACGCCGGGAACAATTGAAGGATGCATCTGATGGCCACTTCGACCGAGTTGGCCAACTCCATCGATCTTTTCGGGGATTATCAGGCACTGCGTGACCGGATCGCCGCCGACGGGTACCTCTTCATGCGAGGGCTTCTGAATCCAGACGAGATCAGCGCCACCGGACGAAGAGGGATGCAACAATTGCAGACGGCGGGCTGGACCGAATCAGGCCCCGATCCCGTCAGAGCCAAGCCGTGCACCCCGATACGGGCCGTGCGCATGATCGACGCCCTTGGGGATGCGGGTTACCGGCGAATTATCGCCGACCCGGGATTCGCTGCCCTCCCGGCCACCTCGCCCATGGCTCACCTGATGGCACAAATTCTTGGGCCCGCTGGTTTTTGTTATCCCATGAAATTGCCCCGGATCGTCTATCCGGCGGCGCTGGTGCCGCGACAGCCCGGCAATTTTGTTCACAAGGACTACCAGTCCGTTCAGGACATGTTCACCTGCTGGGTGCCTCTCGGAAACGTGCCTCAATCGCTCGGCGGTCTGGCCGTCCAACCGGGAAGCCATCGATCCAGCCGAGTGCGGCTCCGCCCGCTGAACCGACTCGAACGGGGATGGAGGACGACCGACTACGAAGCAGGTGATGTGCTCGTATTTCATTGTTTGACCACCCATGGCGCTCTTCCCAATCGCCAAGATCGAATGCGTTTTTCGGCCGAATACCGCTGGCAGCTGGCCGACCAACCAGTGCCTCGGCGCATGGTCATCGGACCAAATGGACATGAGATCGGTTCGAGAATGTTCGCTCAGGCGAACTGGTGGCACTCGGTCATCCCGGGACTCACCCTGTTTGACGATGGTGGTCCAGCCACCGGACCAAACCTTCCGGCCCCGCCTTCAAGGTTCGTCTCGATTACGAACTAACCGACGGCGAACCCAGCCATTGACGGCGCTAACTTCCGACCGTAAAGGGTGTGGTGATCTGTTGGCCTTTGGCATTGATCACGTACCACGGCCCTCCGTCTTGATCGATGGCTTGTCCGGTGATCAATCCCGGCTTTACGTCGAGGTTGTAGGTGTAGAGCGGATGGCCGCCGTAGGTGAGTTGAGTGGAGCCATCAGGACGCTTGATCGTGCCGACAAGCGATTGGTTGAGTCCGGCTCCGACCCGCACCGTTCCGGTCTTGACGAGCGGAGGCCATTGAAAGACGCAGCCGTCGTTGGTGCATGCGCTTGTGGTCGACGTGTCTGGCCCGAAGTCATAGAGCGCATACCCGGTGCCGGTGGAGAGAACCAGTCCCTTGGGCGAATGGATGAGGCCCAGGGTGGCGCTGGCATTGGTGGTTGGTGGCGCGGAAAGTGTGGTGACACCACTCCCGCTACACGCGCTCAGGCTGAGGGCCACGACGACCAAGACGCTCCCCAGTAGGGCGACTCCTCGCCGGGTCGAACCGATCACGATCCGCTTGCGGGTGGCACGTTGGTTCCCAGTAACCAGCTGATGGACGCCAGCGCCTCATTGACCGTCCATGAAGTGGGCCGGGGATGGTGCAGGCCTGCCACACCGCCGGGGTCAAGGAGCTTCGTCAATTTCGGACTGAGTTTGCCGTTGAGGTCAGGAGCATTGATATCCACAAAGCGCTCCCGGCCATTGGCGCCAATAAGGATGTAGCCGTCGGTGTGGTTGACGTCGTAGGTCAGCGGCTTACCGGTGTACCAATCAGTGTGGGCGGGCTGCGCTTCGGGGACGACCAGATAACTCACCCCGAACTCCTTCCAAAAAATGGCCAAGTTGGTGGCGCTGCCGGTCCAGAGATCCCAGTCGGCGCCGAACTCCTTCTGGTAGGCGGCGAGGCGAGCCACCGTGTCTCGACCCGGGTCGACGGTGGCCTCGACGAAGACGACCTTGTTGCCCAGCCCGGCAGCGCGGACATCTCGCTGCAATCCGATGAAGGCCGCCGTGATGAGGGGGCACTCGTCCTGGCAGAGGGTGAGAAATGGTGCCAACACCACTACCTTGCCCTTGAGGCCGCCCAAAGTGACGTTCCGCCCGAGCTGATTGGTCAGGACAACCGTGCTCGGGGTCGGCACATTGAGGACGGCCCCCTGATTGGCCGAGGGGGCCGGTGGCGGCGAACTGCCGCAGGCGGCCAGCACGATGCTTAGGGTCAGGCAGAGGGCAATGCCGAGGGTGCTGACGAGCGGTAGCGATGCCCCGTTGTCGGGCCTGGACGAAGAAAACACGGTGGACAATCCCTAGTTGGCCTGGCCCTCACAATTCCAGTCAGGGTCAGTTTTCGGAGTCGGCATCCGGGGGGAGGAATGAAAAGGGCAGGTCGGCCAGGTGAATGAGGGTCGAGGCGATCCATCGGGTCAGGCTGTCGATGACCGGATTGATCTCGCTCGGGTCTTCGAGTTGCGCCTCGCTGAACCGCACTGAGCCCTCGTAGGTGGCCTCGACGGCCCAGCGCACGTTGCCGTCGTTATGGACCTGCTCAATGGTGGTGGCGGTGCGCACGAGAGGATCAGTGCCGAGCAGGGGATTCTCCTCGGGCAAAGCCCGCAGCACCGTCTCGGTGTCAGGCGCCTGGGCCAGGCGCTGAACGCGCAGGGCCACCTCAATGACGACTTCGGGCAACTCGTCTGGCGGTTCGCCGATGGACCAGCTGCGATATGAAGTCTGGCTCCAGGTCGGCCAGTCGACTGACACATCTGCCCGGACTCGGGGCGGCTGCTGCTCGCCCGGCAAGCTGTAGGACGTCTCCCAAGAGACGTCGCCCAAGAAGACGTCGACCTGGAATCGCTCTTCGACCGCCTGGCGCTGCAACAGGGCCTGTTCAAAGGAACGGCGGATGGAGCTAATGACATCGACGAGGAGGTGATCAAGCACAGCGAGGAGAGGATAGACGGGTCGGCGTTACGATCGACGCCGTGAGCGATCGTTCAGTGTGGTTGGACCGGCGCGTGATTGCCTACGCGCATCAGGGCGGGGCCTGGGAATCTCCTTCGTCGACCCTCTTCGCCATTGGGAGGGCGCTGGCGGCGGGCGCCACCGGGATTGAGCTTGACGTCCATGCCACCGCCGATGGAGAACTGGTGGTGTGTCATGACGCCACGGTGGATCGGACCACGGCCGCGTCCGGGCTGATTGTCAACTTCACCCTGGCCGAGCTGCGCCGGTTGGACTTCTCCTACTGGTTCATTCCGGGTGCCGATGTCACGCCTGATCGTCCTGAGAGCGAGTATCCCTACCGGGGCCGGGCACCTGAGGACCCTGACTACGGCATCGCCACGCTGCGGGAGGTGTTGGATCGATTTCCTGGCGTGGTGTTGAACCTCGACATTAAGCAGACCGCTCCCATCGTGGCTCCTTATGAGAAGACCCTGGCTCGCCTCTTGGCCGAGTACGAGCGGACCGATGATGTGATCGTGGCGTCGTTTCTCGATCCGGCCACTGATGCCTTTCGCACCTTCGCTCCGCAGGTTCCAACCTCGGCCGGCACGATGGCCACGGCCGAGTTCTGGCAGGCCGTTCATGCCGAAGGTGCCACATTGCCAGATTCGCCAGCGGTGGCGTATCAAGTGCCCGAGCGTCAGGGCGACTTAGTGGTAGTTGACGAAGCGTTCGTCGAAGCCGCCCATTGCTGTGGCCGGGCTGTCCACGTGTGGACAGTCAACGAGCCGGACGCGATGGAGCGTCTGGTGAAGCTTGGCGTTGACGGGATCATTTCCGACGTGCCCACCTCGCTGGTGGGCGTCTTGGATGGGTCGGACGTCGCTTGGGACGGAAAAATCGACCGCTGAACCGGTGGTGAGGTGGTTAGCCCCGCCCGCAGTTCGGCTTCTTGCCGTGGTTTGCCTTCTTCTTTGCCCTGAGCTTGCGCTTCACAGTCCTTTTCGACATAAGTGCGACAGCTTAGTTCGCCCAGAGAGGCGAGTATCCTCGGTGGTCTATGCGGTCCGGATGGCTGCTGCGCGACGGCGACGTGGTGTGTGCGCTCGAGACGGCCGAAACCAAGGAAGAACGAGCTCGAGCCCTGCGGGGACGAGATAGCTGCGAAGGCAGCCTTTACCTGCCTGACGTACGAGTGGTGCACACCTTTGGCATGCATTTTTCGCTCGATGTGGCGTTTCTCTCCGAGGATCTGACGGTCCTGCGCCTGGCCCGGGTGGTACCTCGCCGATTCATATTGCCTCCTCGGGCAGCACACAGCGTGGTGGAGGCCCAGGCGGGTTCGTGGGAACGATGGGACGTCACAGTGGGCGATCAGTTCGATATTCGTGAAGTGGAAACTGGGTGAGCGGAACCCCCGGTTCGGGTCAGTTGGTACTGGTGGCCACCCCGATCGGCAATCTGGGTGACCTCTCTCCCCGGGCTCGAGAGGTATTGGGCGCGGCCGCACTCATCTGTTGCGAGGACACCCGTCGGACCCGGGCTCTGCTCTCGGCCATGGGGATCCCGGCCGGTGGACCACGCGGTGACCGGCTGATGTCACTCCACGCCCATAACGAGGAGTCTCGAGTCGAAAAGGTGGCCGCGTGCGTGGCCGATGGCGGGGTGGTGGCCGTCGTCAGTGATGCCGGCACACCCGGAATTTCTGATCCGGGGTCCGTCCTGGTGGCAGCTCTGGCGGCCGCGGGTGCGGCAGTGAGCGTGGTTCCCGGTCCATCGTCGGTGGTGGCCGCGCTGGTCGTGAGCGGCCTGCCTACGGATCGCTTCTGTGTCGAGGGGTTCCTTCCCCGCAAGGGAGCGGAGCGGCGAAGCCGAATTGCCGCCGTAATGTCCGACCAGCGGACCACCGTTGTCCTCGAGGCGCCCGGTCGGGTGGTCGCCACCCTGGAGGAACTGGCCGAAGTGGATGGGGATCGACCGGTCGCCGTTGTGCGCGAGCTGACCAAGTTGTTTGAGGAGGTCTGGCGAGGTTCGGCGGCCGAAGCGGCCGCGTTCTTCGCCGAGCGGGGGATTCGAGGTGAGGTGGTGTTAGTGGTTGGTGGAGCCCAACCACCCGAGCCAGCCAGTGACGAGCAGATCGACGATGCAGTGCGTCGCCGGCTGGCCCTCGGCGAGGGTCCACGGCAGGTATCGAATGCGTTGGCGCAGGAGTTAGCTGTCGGACGACGCCAGATTTATGAGGCGGCATTACGGATCCGAGCCGAAAGTCAGGATCCACCGAACTAAATCGGTTCTGATCGGCGTGAAGGCGCCGATACGCTACGACCGGTGCCGCCTTACTACCTGACTTCGCCGATCTTCTATGTCAATGACGCGCCGCACGTGGGCACGGCATACGACATTGTCAACGCCGACGCGTTGGCGCGCTGGCACCGATTGATCGGTGACGATGTCACCTTCCTCACCGGAACCGATGAGCACGGGGCCAAGATCGTCGAGGCAGCCGAAGCCCATGGGATGTCGCCGCAGGAGTGGACCGACGTGACTTCGGCTCGCTTCGGGGAGGCCTGGGAGCGACTCAATATCAGCAACGACGACTTCATTCGCACCACCGAACCCCGCCATTACGCGGTGGTCCAGCAGTTCCTGCAGCGTATTTACGACAACGGATTCATCTATTTGGACGAGTACACCGGCCTCTATTGCGTGGCCTGCGAGGACTACTACACGCCTGATCAGCTAGTAGATGGCCTGTGTCCGATCCACGCCCGATCGGTCATTGAAATGAAGGAAGAGAACTACTTCTTCAAGTTGGGCGACTTCGAGCAGCGACTGCTCGACTACTACGACGCCCACCCGAACTTCGTCCGTCCAACCACCAAACGCAATGAGGCATTGGGCTTCATTAAGGGCGGGCTCAAGGACGTCTCGATCACTCGAACCTCGTTCCGTTGGGGAGTGCCGGTGCCCTGGAACGATGCTCACGTCTTCTACGTCTGGTACGACGCGCTGATTAACTACCTCACGGCTGCCTCCTACGGCGACGATCCGGAACGCTTCGCCACTCTGTGGGGAGCATCGCATCACCTGATCGGCAAGGACATTTTGAAGTTCCACTGTGTGTGGTGGCCCGCCATGTGCATGGCTGCCGGAATTGAACCTCCGGCCGAGATCTTCGTGCACGGGTTCCTTCTCATGGGCGGCCAGAAACTCGGCAAAACGCTGATCGCGTCTGGCACAGCGGGGGAAGGCGAAGAATCGCGCCCGGTCAAGACCACCGAAGTGTCGCCGCTGGCCCTGGCCGATGAGTTCGGGGTAGACCCGCTGCGCTACCACCTCTTGCGCGAGATTCCTCTGGGTGGGGACGGTGAATTCTCCTATGAGGGTGTCGTGTCCAGGTACAACTCCGACTTGGCCAACAATTTGGGCAACCTGGTGTCCCGAGTCACCACCGTGGTCCAATCGAAGTGCGCCGGTATTGGGCCGGCCTGTGATCCCGACGCCACGTTGGGCCAGACGGCAGCCGAAGTGGTGGTGGCTGCCGGGGAGGCGTGGAACCGCTGGGCCCCACACGAGGCCCTCGAGGCCACCTGGCGGCTCATTGGTGCGGCCAACTCCGAACTTGAGACCGCCGAACCCTGGAAGCTTGAGCCGGGACCACGAGTCGATGCCGTCCTCGGCAATGCCCTTGAAGTGCTGCGCATTGTGGCCGTACTGATCTCCCCGGCCATGCCGGACACCGCGGTGGAGATCTGGCGTCGCATTGGTGTGGCCGATGACCTCTGGGTAGCCCGGGTTCCCGAGAGCGCGGCCTGGGGCGGCTATTCCGGTGGCGCTGCCGTGGTGAAAGGTGATCCGCTCTTTCCACGGCGCAAGTCGTGAACGGATGGTTCGATAGCCACTGCCATGTGCAGGAAGAGTTCCTCAGCGGTGACGGGGAAGGGAAGGGTCAGTCCGACCTTTCCGACATTCTCGAGCGGGCGAGCGAGGCCAACGTGTCGCGTTTCGTCTGCATCGGCACCGGTCTGACCACCTCTCGTCAAGCCGTGGCCTTGGCCCGTTCGGTGCGGCGAGACGCCACGAGCGACCTAGAGGCGTGGGCCGCCGTTGGGCTCCACCCTCATGACGCCACCGACGGGGTGGGCGACGTGGCCCAGTTCCTCAGCGAGTCATTGGTCGTGGGCGATGGGGTCGTCGTGGCGGTCGGGGAATGCGGTCTCGACTACTTCTACGAGCATTCTCCTCGTGATGTCCAACGCTCCGCCTTCGCGGCCCAGATTGCCCTGGCCCATCAACATGGATTGGCGCTGGTGATTCATTCCCGGGATGCCTGGGATGATCTTTTCGACATTTTGGAGGCCGAAGGAGTGCCCGAGCGCACGGTGTTGCATTGCTTCACCGGTGGTCCCGACGAAGCCGATCGGTGTCTTGAACTCGGCATGTTCGTCTCGTTCAGCGGCATCGTCACGTTCAAAAATGCGGACGACGTCAGGGCCGCCGCGGCGCGTTGTCCGCTCGATCGGTTGTTGGTGGAAACCGACAGTCCATTCCTCGCTCCAGTGCCATACCGGGGGCGGGTGAACGAGCCTGCGTACTTGCCATTCGTCGGTGCGACGGTGGCTGAAGTGAAGGGATGCACCGTCGAGACGGTGATGGAATCCTCGGCGGCGGCGGCGGCTCACGCATTTTCTGTGTTCAGTTAATTCACACTCTTCTGATGTGAAATACGAGAACCATCTGACCAGGGAATATAGCGCTGAAACACGACAAAAATATGCTCTGAACAGGGTTTTTAGATAAATACATGTGCAGAGTTACCCTCTGACCTGGGGAAATAGAGACGATATTGATTGGCGTCCATTCTCTATTTGCGTGACACGCCTTCGAGTCTCTATGTTGTCCGCAACCCCCTCGCCAGCCTTGCGTTGGCGCGGGTGCACTGTCCCCGGAGAAGGGTGGAGCCCTGCGGAAACAGAGCACTTCGGGGAGGCGCGTTGGCGTCGCTGCACTGCTGTGTGGCGCCTTGCTCAGCGTTCCTCTCCTATTGCTACAGAACGGCCCGGTACACGCACAGAGTGCGTCAGCATCGGTGTCGGATCATGGACACGTCACTCGCTCATTGAGCGAGTCTCGTGTGGACGGTGCGCTACTGCATTCGAACCTGGTGCGATACCGGGCACCTTTGTCGACCACGACGACGGCGCCACCCGCGCCGGCAACGACCACGACCGCGGCTGCACCACCCACGACCACGACGACCGAGGCCCCGGCACCGGTGACGACCACCACGGCGGCTCAGGCTCCTGCGGTCGAGTCCAGTTCGGGTGACAGTGCGTCGGGCGGGGCCACCTACTACGCCTCGTATTTCCCAGCCAGCGGGTGTGCCAGCCCCAGCCTCCCCAAGGGCACCGTTCTCACCGTGACGGCGGCCGACGGCAGCCAGGTCGTGTGCACGGTTGACGACAGGGAAGCCGATAACCCGGGACGAGTGGTCGATCTGTCGCCCGCCGAATTCTCCGAGTTGGCTCCCCTTAGCCAAGGAGTAGTTGACGTCACCATTACCTGGTGACGCACTCGGGCGCTGACATTTCGGCGCTCCTTGAGACTCACGGGATCCGACCCAGTCGAGCACTCGGGCAGAACTTCGTCGCAGACCCCAACACGGTTCGCCGCATTGCTCGCTTGGCCGGTGTTGGACCCGGATCGTCGGTCCTGGAATTTGGGGCGGGTCTGGGTTCATTGACGCTGGCCCTGGCGGAGACCGGCGCACGGGTCACGGCGGTCGAACTCGATCGCTATCTCTTGCCCGTGCTGCGTACCGTGGTCGAACCGGTGGGTGTTGAGGTGGTCGAGGGCGATGCGATGGAGCTCGACCTGAGTGCGCTCCTGGCCGAGCGTGGCGGGGACTCCTGGTCGCTGGTCTCGAACCTGCCCTACAACCTGGCCACCCCACTGGTCCTGCGCACCCTGGTGGAAGTGCCGGCCGTCGACCACCTCCTCGTCATGGTCCAGCGCGAGGTGGGGGAGCGGATGGCGGCAGGAGTGGGCGACGACGCCTACGGGTCGGTGTCGGTGCGGATCGCCTATTTTGCCGAGGCCACGCTGGCTGGGAAGGTCCCGGCCGCCGTCTTCATTCCTCGCCCACGGGTCGAGTCGGTGCTGGTGCGAATGGATCGTCGGGCCGAGGTGGCGGTGGATCCGGCTGTGGTGTCCTACGAGCGTCTGGCCAAGGTGGTCAAGGCTGGGTTCGGGCAGCGGCGCAAGATGCTTCGCCGTTCCTTGGCTGGGGTTGTCGAACCTGAAGCATTCGCCCGGGCCGGTATCCGTCCTGAAGCACGGGCGGAAGAACTCACCGTGATCGAATGGGGCAGACTGGCCCAGTGACCAGGATGTACGCCCCGGCCAAGCTCACGCTCTCGTTGGCCGTCACCGGGGTGCGGCCCGATGGCTATCACGAACTGCGAGCGGAGATGGTGGCGCTGAGCCTGGCTGACGAGCTCATCATCACCGAGGGTGGCCATGGCGTGACGGTGGCGGCCGAACCGTGGATCCGAGCCGAGGCCCTCGACGTCGACGGCGACAACCTGATCACCCGGGCTCTGGCCTCGGTGGGGCGAACGGCCGCCGTTGAGGTGACGAAGCACATCCCGTTGGGCGGTGGGTTGGGCGGGGGATCGAGCGATGCCGCCGCCGTGTTGCGTTGGGCCGGCTCTCATGACGTCGGCACCGCCCTGTCACTGGGGTCAGACGTCCCTTTTAGCCTGGCGGGTGGAAGGGCTCTGGTGGAGGGCGTCGGGGAGAAAATTACGCCGCTGCCGTATGAGTTTCGTGAAGTGGTGCTTCTCATCCCGCCTTTTGGCGTGGACACCGCCAAGGTCTATGCCGCCTGGGATGCCCGTCGCTCCCGCGCCGAGCTGGAGCAGGGCCCCAACGAGCTCACTGAGTCAGCATTGGAGGTCGAACCAAGGCTGGCCACGTGGCGCGACGTGTTGGCCGATCTCACCGGGGTGGAACCCGTGCTGGCCGGTAGCGGGTCGACGTGGTTCGTCGACGCGTTAGCTACCCAGGCACAGATTGAGGATTCAGGGTGGTTGACCGCAGGAGCGGACCAGGCCCGAATTATGAAGGCACACACAGTCCCAGAGGGTTGGAACGGGAGCTAAAGAGTTACTTGCCGGCCCGTCGTTGCCAGCGGGTGGCCTTCAGCATCTTCTTGTGCTTCTTCTTGCGCATGCGCTTGCGGCGCTTCTTGATACTTATATGGACTAGAAGAACGTCCCATATCAGCAGCACCTTCCTTTTTTGTGCGCAGAATCGTCTTGCACACGGTAGTTGGTTTTTGTGTGATTGGCTCCCGCCAGGGGGCCTATTGGCCACCTTCATCGTGCTACTTGCGCCAGCAGTCAGGGGGCGGCCGAAGGTCGAGCGAGGACACGAGAGCAGCGTCTTGTGCTGCGAAGTCCCGCAGCGACCCTTGACGGCATTCGGGATGCCAAGGCGGCTCCTTTAGCGACTCGCTATAATGCGAGTATGACGCCGGACTTTCGCTCCGCTCCAATGGATTCTGCTGAGGGAAAGGGTCGGGCTCGCAAGGTTTGGGAGTCCTATGTAGGCGTAATAGAAAAGCGGGTCACCCCTGCTATCGCTCCCTTTGTCAAACCCGCCGTTGATCCGGTGAGCAGACAGGTGGTCGAGGACCTCGTGGGGTTCTGGGTCCTATGGCACCTCTACGGGGGATTTGAAGGCCTGGAACGATTCGGGATGCACCCGTCGACGATCTGGCGCAAGGTTGCACGTTTCAGGAAGGTGACGGGGGAGCACCCCGACGAGTTCGAAATGCCCGGTATTGAGATCAAGCCGCAGGTCTACTGGGAAGCAAGCGGTGCAAAGGCCGGGAAAAAGTCCAGGTAGCAGTTTTTCTACTTGCGCTATTGCAAGTATCACGTCTGTCATTTACACTCGCATTTTTAAGAGTGGGCTTACCGGATGAGACGGTGGCCTCTGAGGATGTGGAGGTAAGCGATGGACACGCTGGAGATGAACGGCATTTTTCTTTGCGGGTCGTTCAAGCGGGTGGAACAGGTCAAATACGGCGCAAACCATGCGAAGAAGCCGAATGAACCGGTGCCGGGAATGATGAAGATCGTCATCGGGGTCGGGCCTGGAATGAGCTTTGAGCAAACGGCGTCGTTCAACCGCATGGATCTGGCAACGCACGAGGAGTCGGTGGTGAGTCAGGTGGTTGGCGACGGCTCCCGCCTGGAGGGTCGGCGTATCTACCTCCGAATCGGAGTTCGGGCCAATAAGCAGGGTTACGCCAACCTGGAGGCATTGAACGTTTATGTCATCGGAGAGGAAGCAGCGGCGTGAATGACTGGGGGTACCCAGTCCGCTACTACTGGATGGAAGCCTCGCCGGGTTCAGTGCAGATGAGGTCGAGCAAGTACGACCCGACAAAGCCAGCGCCGAAGCCGTCACTGGTCGGCGGTGTAGATGAGCCGAATGGTATTGGAGCGATCCGAGGTCGAATCAGGGGGTTCTCGTCGGACTCCAGAGAGCGTCTGTCTCGACGTGCCGTTTCGCTTCGGTGGGAGGAGGCAGTGGGACCCGGAGGGATCGGGATGGTGACGTTGACCTACCCCGAGGTGTTCCCGACAGATGGTCAGGTTGCGAAGGTGCACTTGAAGCGGTTTTACGAGCGCTGGCGGACTCATTACGGCACGCCGATGGGAATGTGGAAGCTGGAGTTTCAAGAGCGTGGTGCGCCGCATTTTCACTGTTTTGTCGGTTTGCCGGAGTCGGAGGACGAGCTTCGGGCGTGGTTGCTGCGGCAGTGGTTCGAGGTAGTGGGTTCGGGAGATGAGCGGCACTTGTTCCATGGCGTGGACATTTCTCGTTGGCGTTGGGGGTCGCTTGGGGAGAACCGGGCACGTGTCGGTGAATACTTCGCCCGTCATGGTGCGAAAGGGTGGCAGTCATATCAGAACCGGGTGCCGTTGGGATACGTGTCGCCCGGCCAATTCTGGGGCGTCTGGGGTATAAAGCCAGCGGTGGAGGTGATTCCGTTGGCAAGGCGTGAGTACGTCCAGCATCGTCGGCTTACGTGGGCCTTGGACGGTAAGAATCGGCAGCGGAAGGTCCGAAAAGGGGGCGGAGACAACGGGGCATTTACTCGGTCGGTGGACGGTCATCGGACCGGGAGCCGCTGGGTAGGTGCGCTGCGTTCGTCTGATGGCTTTCAGGAACAGGCGTAGGTAAGCGGGCTCCGCAAGCCGGGTAGTCCTGGGGGCCGAACTCCGGCGGAGCCGGGGCCGGACCCAGGGCCCCCGGTGGCAGGACCAGTAGTTGAGGCGGATCGGGGCGTAATCGACACACGTATAGCGGGCACTCTGAAGTTGCCCCACTCCCGGCGTTAGGGGCGCCCCGTCTGGGCTAGGTCGGATTCTCTCCGAGGTTTCTCGGAGGCGGAGCTTCCGGCAGCAACTTTTTCATTTTCTCGCTGTCTTCCTTCCTCGCCAGATGCA
>Ga0182030_10003083_pt1 | contig 35507 bp, 35 predicted proteins | sample 812S3MmetaG_FD_121299 | JGI IMG/M metagenome (GOLD analysis project Ga0182030, IMG submission 121299) | Permafrost microbial communities from Stordalen Mire, Sweden - 812S3M metaG (Illumina Assembly) | ecosystem: Environmental > Terrestrial > Soil > Wetlands > Permafrost | place: Sweden...
CCGGAGTATTTGCGTACGCTTCGTAATATTTGCGGGCAGAGGCGTAGTTTTTATCTACCCTTAGTAATTCGGCATAATAATATTTATTGATGCTGGCGGCATTGGCATTATTGGCCAGGCCGGCATAAGCCTTTTCGGCATTCACCTGGTCGTTTAAAGCACCGTAACATGCAGCAATGCGTTGTTGTAAATAAATAGTATCCTGCCCTTTTGCAAGTGCATTGTTATAATGCCCGATAGCCCGTGAGAACTTTAATTTGGCATAAGCTTTATTGCCCGCAATAGTTTGGCCGTCTTTTTTTGGTGCAGTAGTGCTACCTGCAGCAAATACAGATAAATTAAAAACTATACCAACTACCAGGCCCCAAAACCGCAGTTGTGTAAATGAATTCATCAAAGGCATTTTATTTTTTATGATATGTGATTTTCGATAACATGATATGCGGATAGTAAACACCCATGATTTGTCGCAAATCACTATTCAGGCAAAAATGCACTATTTACACCCAGCCTTACAGCTTGTTACCCCACTAACTTTGTTGAGTGTGCACTTTTTTCGCCAATCGCCTCCTCAGGGCCTGTTATAAATACAGCAAAATGCAGTTTAACACAAAGAGCCATTAGTGTTCGAAACATGCAAAAGTGCCAACAGCCGGGCCTCTCCCGCCCTTCGCTTCGCTGGGGCACCTCCATCGCAAGCGATAGAGAGGGTCAATTTGGGCACATATTTAAGGTTTCGAACATGAGTGCACAAAGAGCACAAAGAAAATGCCAATACAAAGCACACAAAGATTTGTATTCCTGGTGTTCCCTATATTCACCTTTGTGGCCCCCGCCTACCGGCAGGCAGGTTTGTGTTAAACTGTATTTCTCATTTTTAGTTTATAGCTACTTACCTGGGCTGCGCCAGCAGAACCTCCCAATACTCAGCGGCCCGGCGCGTATGCGGCACTACAATTGAGCCCCCCACCAGGTTAGCAATGGCAAAAACTTCGTACATCTCATCGGTAGTGGTTCCCAGGTCATAGCATTTGCCAAGGTGGTATTTAATACAATCATCGCACCTTAGCACCATACTGGCCACCAAGCCCATTAACTCTTTGGTTTTTGAAGGCAGAGCCCCATCGGCATAGGCTTGGTTATCAAGGCTCCAGAATCTTTTAAGCACCAGGTTATCTTTGGCAAGTATCACATCGTTCATCTTCGAACGGTAACTATTAAAGTCGCTTATCAGGTCGCTCATACAATTTTCGATTTTGCAATTCGTCAAATGTAATAATTATCAAAACATCTGAATTTGGCCACAAAGGCAATAAGAATACTAAGAAGCTGTTTAAAATTAAATCCAAATGCAATTTAACACAAAGAGCCCAAAGGAAAATGCCAATACAAAGGCCACAAAGAGTATCTTTTTAGTGTTCTTTGTATTGAACTTTGTGTGCTTTGTGTTAACCTGTATTTCTTTTCTTTAATTAAACAGCTTCTTAGTTTTTGAAAAAGGCTTTATTTTGTCTCCTTCATGTAGAATTCTTTGCATTTTTCTTTGTGCATTTGTAGCTAAAAAGCAGATAAGCATGCTATTAAAAAGTTTATACCTTTAACAAAAATAAAATCACTTTTAAAATGAAGAATTTATTCAGGCTCTCACTTATATTAGTAATTGCTTCTACCCTTAGCAGCTGTGGCTATAATGGTTTAGTACAAAAACGCGAAGCCGTAAACGCCCAGTGGGCTAATGTTGAAGCATCCTATCAACGCCGCTCAGACCTGATACCTAACCTGGTTGAAACAGTTAAAGGAGGTGGGAAGTATGAACAGGAAACCCTCGACAAGGTAATTTCTGACCGCGCAAAAGCCACCAGTGTACACTTAGATGTAAATAACCTTTCGCAAGACCAGATTGAAAAATTTCAGGCGGCACAAAATCAATTAAGCGGTAGTCTTTCGCGGTTACTGGTAGTATCTGAAAAGTATCCCGATTTGCAGGCAACCAAAGGCTATACCGAACTGCGTGTTGAACTGGCAAGCACCGAAGACAAAATTAATTTTGAACGCAAGAAGTTTAACGACCTGGTTAACGATTACAACACAAACATTCAAACATTTCCTGAGCTGATGACTGCCAAAATGTTTGGCTTTACATCCAAAGGTTATTTTAAAGCTGATGCCGGAACCGAAAATGTGCCTAAGGTTAAATTCTGATTGCTAAAATCAATACTGTGTTTTTCAAAAAACAGCTCTTTAACGCCGAACAAAAACAGCAGATAGTTGCCTCTATTCAGGAAGCTGAAAAGGTAACCTCCGGCGAGATAAAGGTGCACCTGGAACCCAAATGCGCAAAGGACCCCATGACCCGTGCGCTGGAGGTATTCCATAAACTTGGGGTGCATAAGACAGAACATAAAAACGGTGTGCTTATTTACATAGCATGGCAGGATAAAAAGTTTGCTATTGTTGGAGATTCAGGTATTAATGCGGTAGTACCAGCTAACTTTTGGGATGGAACAAAAGAAGTAATGAAGGGTCATTTTTCGAAAGGAGAATTTTTAGAGGGTATCCGGTTTGCCATCAAAGAAACCGGTGTGCATTTAGCCCAGTACTTTCCGCATCATGATGACGATAAAAATGAATTAAGCGATGAAATCAGCGAAGGGTAATTTTGCGGATATATTTGTAAAGCTCACCTGCTTATTCAGTAAGCCTGCGCTGCTGTTTTTAAGTTTGTTTGCCACCTTCCAGTTGTTTGCCCAAAACTTTCCGGCCCAGCCTGATCCACCCCGTCTGGTAAACGACTTTGCACATTTATTGAGTGCCAATGAAGCGAATGCGCTGGAGTACAAACTCGATAAGTATAATGACAGCACATCTACCCAAATTGCCATTGTAACTATTGAAAGCCTGGAAGGTGCTGAAGTTGGTAGTTATGCAGCCGAATTAGGAAAAAAATGGGGCATAGGCACTAAAGAAAACCATAATGGAGTTATAATACTGGTTTCAAAAGCCGAGCATAAAGTAACCATACGCACCGGTTATGGGGTGGAAGAAAAACTGGGTGCTATTATTTGCAACCGTATCATAGAAAATCAATTGGTACCCAACTTTAAAAGCGGTAATTACTATGCCGGCTTTGAATCAGCCACTACCGAAATGATTCAGCGGCTGGCCGGCACTTACAAAGGAACAGGAACCGGTAAGGCACCGCACAAAGGAATTCCTATCTGGGTAATTATTGCTATTGTGGTAATAGTACTGTTTGTTCTTCCCTCAATTTTTGGCGGTGGTGGTGGTGGCGGCACTTTTGGCGGCGGCGGTTTTTTAGGAGGCTTTTTAGGAGGCTTTGGCGCCGGTGGTGGATTTGGCGGCGGTGGCGGCGGCGGTAGCGATGATGGCGGCGGTTTTGGCGGCTTTGGCGGCGGCGATTTTAGTGGCGGCGGAAGCAGCGGATCGTGGTAGACAAACAATTTTAAGGCAGCAGAACCGAGTGTGTTGGTGAACATAGCCGAACCAAATAACAGATGAATCAGGAATTAAAATACATGTCTCATCCCTGGCATGGGATTGAAATTGGAGCCAGGGCCCCCGAAATTTTAACGGCATTTATTGAAATCGTACCAAAAGATACGGTTAAATACGAGGTAGATAAAAAAAGCGGCTGGCTAAAGGTTGACCGGGCACAACTTTTTTCGAATGTTGTACCGGCTTTGTATGGTTTTATACCACAAACATTATGCGATATTCTGGTAGGTAATTTCTGCATGGAAAAAACCGGCCGAAAGAACATTAGCGGCGACCAGGACCCCATGGATATACTTGTGCTGGAAGAGAAGAACATTGAGAACGGCGGCATTTTGGTGCAGGCCATACCCATAGGTGGTTTCAGAATGATTGATAAAGATGAGGCAGATGACAAGATAATTGCCGTGATGAAGGGCGATGCCATTTACGGAAACTATACCGATATAAGCCAGCTGAGCGATTCCATCATTAACCGGTTAAAACATTACTTTCTTACCTATAAAGATATGCCCGGCAGTCTTGAAAAAAGAAAGGTGGAAATTGCCGCGGTTTATGGTAAAGATGAAGCATACGAAGTAATACGCCGTAGCGTAACGGATTACAAAAATCGTTTTCCAGGACTATGAAAAAAGTATTTACCGGTGCGCTGATAATTGCTTCCCTGTTGGTTGCCGCATACCTTTATCAAAAATACAGGATAGCGCCCGGCATTCAATTTGAAACCTTAGAGCTTACCGGTTTAAACGGGCAACCGGTTAATTTGAAGAACTATAAAGACAAAAAGCTTTTCATCAATTTTTTTGCTACCTGGTGTGGCTCGTGCCTTGCTGAGTTTCCTGCACTTGATAAAGCTGCCGAAATACTGATGCCCGATAACTTTGTTTTTATCAGCATCTCTGATGAACCGCTTCCGTTGTTAAACCGCGCCAGCGCGCGGCTGGCCCTTCAGCATATTACCATTCTTCACTCCGTGAAAAAGCTAAAGCAGCAGCAAATTTTCACCTACCCCACAAGCTATTTGCTGAACGTTAAAGGCAACGTAGTTTTTAAGAAAACTGAAGAGGCTGATTGGGATACACCTGAAATGATACAAACGTTGAAGGAAAGGGCTGATTAAATCTACCCGCGGGTTATGGCGGCATTTAATTGTCTGAACTTTGATTTATATGATTAAAGGATTAATGCATGATTAGTGCACCACCACCAGTTTATTAGCCGCCACTATGCCATTTGCCCTGTTCTTCCAGGTACGCCTTCAGGCTTACCTGGAAGTTTAAATGAAGCGTTTGGGTCTCCTGACCATTGGTGTTCGAAACCTTGAATGGCTTTATATTTCATTGCAGAGCAATGACATATTTATAGAAAACATGTCGATAACGGTCTTCGATGCCAGCGGCATCCCATATTTATAGCTATCAGCAATCATGTGCGTTCGACACCAGCGGTGTCGCATAAAGGCTATTTTACCGGCTACGTCGAAATTATGCGATGCCGCTGGCATCAATATTAAATAAATATGCGCGGTTGAGAGTCAGAATTATAGGTTTCGAACACTGATGGTCTCCTGACACAAACAACTTGCCATATCGGCTACTCCAAAACTTATCAGCTACCCTTATCTAAAGTTTGCACTCACTCATCAAAGTTGACGACACCGGAGGTTGTTTGAGTCATGAGACTCAAACGCTTCATCTGCAGTTCCAAGTTGATCTGCGATACACTTGGAACAACGGGGAAAAAGGTAAAATTCATTGGAGGCACTTAAACTTTGAATAGGTACGATTCCTTGTTCTACTCTATAGCCCGTATGCATTATAGTAGTATCCCAAACATATTGCAAATAGCCAGCATTGAGACTATCTCCATTTGCTATAGTTTCATCTAAGCCATTGGCAACATAAATACCATTGCTATAAAAGAGCAAATTACCATCATCATTGCAAAATGTAGTATTTGTGGCAACAAAATTCATCTGCAAAGAATCGAAACTGATTGCAACAGGATTCTCATTGAAATCAAGTTTTATATTGCCATATGTATAGCCATTTATTGCCGAATCGTAAGCATTGTGCGAACTACTGGCATAGCCGGCCAGCCAGGTATAATCGCTTTTTTGTGCTATCAATTTACCTGATAAGCTGAACGATAAAACCAACAATAAGTACCTGCACATGTATTGGATTTTTTTGTCACCCTATTTGAGCGAAGCATCTTGCTTCGCCTGGATATGTTTTTAGCATCACGTTAGTGTATTTTTTTGTATAAATATACTGTAATAGGAGACGCTTACCAATGGCCGGTACGTTTTGCATTTTTTGATAGGCCATTTGTGAGACACCAGATGTGTTGACATGGGTATGCTTTAGGCTAGGAATTAACAAATTTTTAACAGACAGGGTTGACACAAAATTTGGTTACAGTTACGTGATAATGAGCCAATTGATGTTGCTTAAGTACTGAAATGGGTTGACACATTTGGGGTGTAAAGGCAGCCCCTCCCGTCCCCGAAGGGGAGGCTAATGCAAACAGCCTAACCACCCCCAGGGCAGCCCCTCCTGAATCAGGAGGGGAGTTAAATGCAAACAGCCTCCTTGGCTATTTTGTGTGAAAGATATATGTAGAAAGCCTACCCTGGGATAAACTCAGCGAGGACCCGACAGAGAAAGGCCAGTTGTTGCAATTTACCTTTATGCCAAATCAGTTTGAGAGGTATACCCCTCTGAAAGTTATATAAATTGTTGCCCAGGAGATGATCATAAAAAGCAGAGCCCCAACACTGGGAACCTGTAACGATTTATATCTTACCAGGTCCGGCTTCGACATTTCAATATATGACAACGAAAGCCAGCCTATACCCAGTATGGCCCCTACTACCACTATATATATCAGGTGGGTACTAGCCAGCAATATCAAAACATTTTTTGCCGCAATCTCCTTCGGGAAAATAGCAATTATGGTTACCAGTGAACCCATGATATAAGGCACCAGGGCTATTTCAAAAAAGTATTTTCTCCGCCGCTCAAGGTTATTCACTTTCGAAAATGAAAATGAAAATACCAGGAAAGGCCGTGCACAGTTAACACCCAGGTAAACTATAAGCAAAACCACAATCACATTTAGCGCATAAATTACAGATACAGGTGTTCTCAGCCACGCAAAACTAACAGCCAGGCCCTGGTAATATATCGAGTTGTAGTTATAAAGGCCGAATGCCGCAATAATAAACTGCGACAGGAATATGCTGATACCAATAATAAATATCCAAAGAAAAAAAACATTTAGCATGGTCCTTATCTGTTTCATTCTGCTAAACAATAACAAGGCCAGGAACGCCAGCATCAATATAAAGGCCGGCCCCGAAGTATAGACCATGGCCACCTTCACCTTGTCCCAGGCGTGGTCGTTTAAAATAAATTTTATGCCGTAGTAGTAAACAAACGAATCGAATTTATACAGCATGCCCGTTACCCCTGTAATCAGCCACAGCAGGTAAGTCAATAAAACATATGCCAGTGAAAAACAGGCGGTAGAGTTAATCGTCCGGGACGCTCTGCTCTGCCACTCTTCGGAATGTTTGCGCTCCAATTCGGGTTGTGTTTACTTAATTAAGGCCTCAAAAATAAAAATCCTTCTCCATTATCGCTAAAAAGCCGGAATCGGGCGCAAACCAAATTGTCGGATTCCCAACAGCCGACCCCTTCCGTCCCCGAAACGGGGAAACCAAAGCCAAATACAAATGCAAGCTCTGTCGTTATTGTTGAGTCCAGTGCAATCAAAGAGACTTTTACTCGCACGACAATTCGGTTTGCACCCCGGGAATCAAAAAACAGATTTCGATGGCCGGTATTTAGCTTTGTTTAATATGGTCTTAGCGTCATACTTTAAAACCATGTCCTGTATCGGTATCTTATGGCCGGTTTCCTTCATAAATTTATTCACTATCTGCAAGCCTATCCAGCTACCTATGTTGCCGGGTGCCTCAGCCGGCATTCCTGCTGTGGTTGGGCCTTCATCCAGGTAGCGCTTCTGATCCATATAATTGTTCTTGTACAACATGTCTTTATCGTTCAAAAACTTCCATATCTCGTACTCATTGGCTTCGCACCACCGGGTTTGCAGGGCGGTAAAGCCCACAATCATACTATCGGGCGCATCAGGCAAAACGTATGAGAGGAAATACATTTTCTTCCCTTTTTCAACCATACCCTCAATCAGCGTTTCGCCGCGCTGCATCTCATTGCCCCCGAAATAAAGGTCATATATAGCCTCCATTGAGTTTCGGGCAATATATTCCCTGCGCATTTTATGTTGCAGGTATTTGTAAATGCCCGCACTGTCGTAATCAATATTATCGGGCCCCATATAAAGGTCTAAACCAATACCCAGCATATCCTTGCCGTAGGTAAATGCCCCTAATGCAAACCCTGAATTGACACCGGCTACCTTAGGTACGTCTGCCTTCGGAAAATAATATTTAAAATATTTAAATGCCTGTGTCAGGTCGCGTTCAATATCCCGGGTGTCTTTAAAGTGATAATTAATTGAATCCTGTATTCGGTCAATGTAAGAATCAGCCAGAAATTTTGTTAAAGCATCGTGCTCCACGTGTGTGGTATCGCCTGCAGGATGCGGGCCAATAACAAAGTGGTCTATATAAAAATCATAGAAAGGGCCATACTTGCCACGCATAAATACTACCTGCTGGTCGTAATCCTTCGTACGAAAATCAAACAGGTCATTATCAAAGCGCATCAGCTTCACATCCAGGCGTATGCCCGATACATCGGGTTTTTCTCTACTTTTGCCCTTATTACAACCGTTACAGCCTGCCAGCAATAAAAGGATGAGTGCTGTTGGTATCAGTTTCAATATTTTCATGCTATACTGCCATGTTTAGGTGCTAAGATGCAAAAATTGAAACGCAACACGGGCAGAAAATATTTTCTGCCTTCATAATTGAACAAAAATAAACGGCCCTGCCGGATATATAAACAAATGAAGATTGCCCTTGCCCAGCTCAATTACCACGTTGGAAATTTTTCAAGCAACACCGCCAAAATCATTCAGGCCATAAAAGAGGCGGAAAGCCGCGGCGCCGAACTGGTAGTATTCAGCGAATTATGCGTTTGCGGATACCCCTCACGCGATTTCCTGGAGTTTGATGATTATATACAACAATGCCAGCTTGCCATTACGGCTATAGCCGGGCACACAAAGCAAATAGCGGTACTGGTGGGTTGCCCGCGTAAGAACAAATCTGAACAGGGCAAACCTCTTTATAACGCTGCCTATTTTATCTACCAGGGCGAGGTAAAACAGGTAATTGATAAAACCCTTTTACCCACCTACGATATATTTGATGAATACCGCTATTTTGAACCTAACCGGAAATTTGAACCGGTGTTGTTTAAAGGGAAAAAACTGGCCGTAACCATTTGTGAAGATATCTGGAATGTGGGTAATGATAATCCCTTGTATACCGTGTGCCCTATGGATGAGGTGGTAAAGTATACCCCTGATATAATGATTAACCTTTCAGCATCTCCATTTAATTACGGCCAGCACCAGGAGCGCATAAAGGTTATAAGCGCCAATGTAAAACGCTACCGGGCGCCCATGATATATGTAAACCAGGTAGGCGCACAAACGGAACTTATTTTTGATGGCGGAAGCATTGTTATGAATCAGGAAGGCGAGGTAACTACGCAATTGCCATTTTTTACCGAGGCCCTCGAAATTATAGAGTTTCCATTATCAGCCAAAGCAGACCCCGAAACCCTGCAGCCTGAAAACTCAAAAATCCAGAAAATTCACGATGCGCTTGTTTTAGGAATCAAAGATTATTTTTCAAAACTAGGGTTTAAAAAGGCCATTCTCGGTTTAAGCGGGGGAATTGATTCAGCCCTTGTTTTGTGCCTGGCTGCCGGGGCATTAGGTAAAGAAAATGTAATGTCGCTGCTGCTGCCATCGGGTTTCTCAACCGAACATTCGCTGGCCGATGCTAAAAAGCTGGCACATAATCTCGGCACCCAATATGAAGTGGTCCCCATTGAAAATAACTTCCAGGCCTTTCTTGAAACCCTGAAGCCATTTTTTAAGGATTTACCTTTTAATGTGGCCGAAGAGAATTTGCAGGCACGCGTAAGGGGTGTGCTGTTAATGGCCTTTAGCAATAAATTCGGCTATATTTTGCTGAACACCACCAATAAAAGTGAAGCAGCAGTAGGTTACGGAACCCTCTATGGCGATATGTGCGGTGGCCTGGCCGTAATTGGCGATGTTTATAAAACAGAGGTTTTTGAACTTGCACGGTATATCAACCGTAACGGCGAAGTAATTCCTGAAAATATCATCACCAAAGCCCCCTCGGCTGAGCTTCGCCCCGATCAAAAAGACAGCGATTCGCTGCCCGAATACAGCTTGCTGGATAAAATACTTTACCAATACATTGAAAAATTACAGGGCCCGGAAGAGCTGATTACCATGGGCTTTGACAAGCTTTTGGTTGAAAGAGTGCTAAAAATGGTGAATTCGAATGAGTGGAAGCGCTTTCAGGCGCCCCCTATTTTAAGGGTTTCGCCAAAAGCATTTGGCATGGGCAGGCGCATGCCCATAGAGGGGAAATACCACCTTAACCAGCCACTTAAAAATTAAACTGCCCGGTTTATTGAAAACGGGCCTAAAACCTTAAACTTTGGGCCATTGGCAGAACCTAAATGCTACATGAACAAAATAATTACATTTGCCGCTCGTTTAAATGCCTTATAAAATCATCATGAAGAAATTTTTGCTCGTCATTACCGTAATTCTTTCCGCTTTTTCGGCTTTCGCACAGGATTCAGCTGTCAAGCAGGACACCACTAAAGTTGCCCCCGCACCTAAAAAGAAAGGCCCCACCGAAGCTGAGCTTGAACAAAGGAAAAAGATGGACAAGATGTACGCCAAGTATTCAAGAGACCACATCACCCTTGATTTGCTGGGAACCAACTGGAACTACAATCCTAACGGGGCGGGTTTTGGAAATGGTGTTGAAGGTGCCGGCATGAGAACCAAATGGTTTTCGCGTGGCATTCAGCTGGCTTTCAACTGGGATTTCAGAATTAAAGGAAGCCGTGTAAGTATTGCACCGGGTATCAGTTACAGCTGCTCAAATATCTATTCGCGCAGCACCCAATCACGGACGGATACAGGAGGCACTGTTTTTAATCCCATCCGCGTGTACGGCACAGATACCACTGCCAAAATTAACAAGGTTGTATTGCAGTATGTAAATATCCCCCTCGAAATCCGCATCCGGTCTAATATAGATAAGTTTGGCAACTGTTTTAAAGGGGTCATAGGCATTGTTGGCGGCGTACGGGTTGATGAACACACTAAGTTTAAAATAAAACAAGCTGACGATACCAATGTTTACATTGTAAGGCGCGACCCTGACTATAACTTATTCCGCCTGGCCCCTATGGCCCGCTTCGGTTATAGTTTCTTTAATGTAACCGCCAGTTACGATGTAATAAACGTTTTCCAGCCCGGTAAGGGGCCTAAGGCTAATGCGTTTGCTTTAGGTATTTCGTTTACGGCGTTATAGTTTTTACATATTTTTGTTGCAATAAAAACTATTGCAATGAGCATCTACACCGGTATAACCATTTTTTGCTGGGCTGTACTTTTAACCTACTGGTTTATTAATGCGCCCAGGGTAAAGGCCGCGGTACAAACGCAAAGCCGTATCTCCAGGTACCTTTATATGCTTATTATGATATCTGGATTTGTAATAGTTTACGCACGTATTTTTGCCATAGGCATTTTAGGATTTCAGCTTATTCCGGCAAACGATATTACGGGTATTACCGGTGCAGTTGTTTGCATATCAGGCGTTGCCTTTGCCATTTGGGCCCGCAGAACTTTAGGTACTAACTGGAGCGCTGAAGTAACCCTTAAAAAAGAACACGAACTGGTTCAGTCCGGTCCATATAAAATTGTGCGCCACCCTATTTACACCGGTTTCGAAATCGGCTTATTAGGCGTTGCCATCACTATCGGACAATTGAAGGGATTAGTGGGACTATCTATGGTTTTTGTAAATCACTATTTTAAAACACGGATGGAAGAGGAAATAATGTATAGCCAGTTTCCTGCCAAATATCCTGAATACGTAAAGCGGGTAAAGCGGTTAGTGCCATTTGTTTTTTAATCTGAAGGTTAAAAACAACCCTTGAAAAGCCAAAAGAAAAGGGCCATAATAACTATAAAAAACACCCAAAACGCCGGGCTTTTCATTGCCTTTGCCTGTGCCTCCTTTTCCTGTTGTTTTTTCAATTTAATTGCGTCCTGGTCTTCTCCCGGTTTAAATTGATGACCACAACTTAAACAGGTAAGCAATATTTTATTGCTTCCAATAGTGCCTGCAAGTAAACCTACACCTCCTGTTAGCACCGCACCAGCCAGGGCCTTGCCCCCACTAAAACCTTTCTTATCGGCGGTAATTTGCTCGCTACCGCATTTGGGGCATTTAATTTTTTCTTCCATACTGAAAGATAAAAGTAAAATTGAAAATTGCAAAGTTTATCTGCTTTAAAAATGCAATAAGAATAAAAGCATAAGCTAAACAGCTGACGAAGAGTTTGCAAAAAAAAGAAGGCCGCGTTAAGCTTAATGTCGTCAATAAAAATAAAAACGCCCCGCTGTTTTTTTGCAGCGGGGCGTTTTTATTTTATAAAACTTACGCCTTCCACTTAATAGTACATCCAATAGCTTTTGTTTTAGTAGTAGCTACCGGTTTGCCAGCCAATAAAGCATCTAAAGCTTCTTCAGCATATTTTTCTTTTACAGCTTTTGCATCATCGCTGTTATCGTCAATAGCGCCAATGTACTTAACTACAAAATCAGACCCTGCTTTTTGCAGAATGTAAATATGTGGGGTGTTGGTAGCACCATAAGCCAGGGCTGTTGCCTGTGTTTCATCAAACAGGTATGGAAAAGTAAATCCCTTCTCTTTACTGCGCTTTTTCATATTGTCGTAGCTGTCTTCAGGCGATTTAACGGGGTCGTTCGGGTTAATGGCCACTACCGGGTAACCCAGGCCTTTGTATTTCTTGTCCAAGGCAATAACGCGGTCCTCATACTTTTTGGCAAAGGGGCAGTGGTTGCAGGTAAACACTACAATTACACCCTTATCGCTTTTAAAGTTACCCGACAGCGATACTTCTTTGCCGTCAATGTTCTTCAGTTTAAAATCGGCGGCTTTATCGCCCACCTTCAGTCCCCCTTCGGGTTTAAAAGATGCCAGCATTAAAAGGCCGGCAACAATGGCTACTAATTTCGTTTTCATACGGTTTTGTTTTTAAGGTTAAAGAATTTGTTTTTGAATAACTGAATCAAGTTTATTCCGGGTGAATTCTCCTTCGTAAAAAAGCGCGGTTTTACCGTGCTTATACATAATTGTTGCCGGTATGGCCCCGCTCCAGCTGCTGTCTATCTGGTCTATCCATATATTCGGATTACCGGCATTCAACAAAAGCACATCTGCCGCTATCTTATTCTGATTAACAAAACTCTTTACCTGCTCAACTTCTTTAGCACTGTTCATACTAACATAAATAAACTTCACCTTTTGCCCCTTCAGCTTCGCGTTGGCAGCTTCAAAAAAAGGCAACTCCTGCACACATGGCTTACACCAGGTAGCCCAAAAGTTTACAACATATAAGGTATCGTTACTTTTAATAGCCTTATTCTGGTAGTCCCTCAGGCTAACAACAGTAACTGCCTTTTCGGGCAATAAAGCCACACTCAATAAAAAAACTACTGGTAGTAGCTTATACATGTTCTTCACCGGGGATTTGTTATTTCAAAGTTGAGATAATTATTGAATTACGTTTGCTAAAAAAATGAAAAACCCCCATTCTAAACCCTTCTCCGGAGAAGGACTTTGAGGCCTCGTCCCGAAGATTGACATCTTAATGTAATTAAGGGTGCGCTTTGGTACCCTCTCCTTCGGAGAGTGGAAGAGCGGAAAAATGCACTCCATTTGGTTTGTTAAATATTTTATGGATTGGATACCAAAACCTTGTTCCAATAAAGATTTAAGTTTGCTGCCATGAAAAAGATAAATTTTTACAGCGGCCCGGCAATTTTGCCGCAGGAGGTGATGGAGCAGGCCAAAGAGGGCATTACTGATTTTGCGGGGACGGGTTTAAGTATCCTGGAAATATCGCACAGAAGTAAGGAGTTTGTAAAAGTGATGGAAGATGCCCGTTCGTTGGTTAAAGAACTTATGCAGTTGAAAGACGACCGCGAGGTTTTGTTTTTGCAGGGCGGGGGCTCATCGCAATTTTTTATGGTGCCTATGAATTTGTTGAACACGAACGAAACAGCTGAATATTTTGATACCGGCCAGTGGGCACACGGAGCGATGGAAGAGGCCAAAAACTTTGGGCACGTACACGTGGCCTGCAGTTCAAAAGCTGATAAATACCGCCATATACCCACGCAGTACCAGGTATCTGATTTTTCAAAGTACCTGCATATTACTTCAAACAATACGGTGTATGGCACCCAGTTTCACTGGTGGCCGCAGCCTAAATGCGCTACGGTGGTTGATATGTCATCGGATATTTTTTCCAGGAAAGTTGATTATAACCGGTTTGACCTGATTTATGCAGGTGCGCAAAAAAATATGGGCGCTGCGGGTACTACACTGGTAGTGGTTAACAAAAATATACTGGGCAGTGTAGACAGGAAACTGCCGAAAATGCTTGATTACAGAACGCATATCAATGCACAGAGCATGAGCAATACGCCATCGTGCTTTGCTGTATACGTGTCGTACCTGACTTTACAATGGATAAAAAAGCAAGGGCTTCAAGCCATTGAGGAACGGAACACCAGAAAGGCCAACAAATTATATGCTGCCATTGATTCAAGCTCATTGTTTAAAGGAACGGTGGCAAATGAGGACCGCTCGCAAATGAATGTTTGTTTTAATATCCCGTCTACCACGTTACCGGTTGAAGGAGGAGCAAGCACCAATTTACTGGAAGAAAAGTTTATTGCTTTTGCAGCTAACTATGGTATTGTGGGCATTAAGGGTTATAGAACTGTGGGAGGCTTTCGCGCATCTATATATAACGCCATGCCTGAAAGTGGCGTGGATATCCTGATAGAGGCTATGCGGGAGTTTGAAAGGAGCCACGCTTAACAGCCAACTCACCCCGTCCCACGGACACCCCTCTCTTTGAAAAAAAGAGAGGGGAAGAGCCAAATCAAAAGGCCTGGAGGACTCAAACTAACGGGTGTTATTTTTTCAACCAATCTTCAACGTCTTTTTGCTGGAGAACAAAATAGTTGCTTTTGTTTTCAACGGTATCGTTATTAACCCAATCTATTTGTGGCACTGCCGGGCCTGAAATTTTAAAGAATAAACCATGGCCATTTAACAGGCTCCAGTTAAGGTCGGTAGCGCGGGTGTCGTCAAAAAAGGGTTTAATGTATTTATCGGGGCCGTTCAAAAATAAATAGATGGGAAGGTTGGGGTTTTTCAGCTTCATTACGTGCAGTTTTTTGGCTGCAATACGGCAATGCGGACAGGTAAGGCTCATAAAAGCCACTATCCATTTCCCCTTCCTTAATTCTACTTTAGGGACAGGCACCTCAGGGTTATTATAGACGGCATCCAGGTCGAGTTTATAATTCAGCTTGCCGCTGTAATTGTTTGCGGCTGTATCAAAATCCACCGGGTTTAAAATAAACGGAAGCGCAAATGCAACAATTGCGAGCACAATTGTTACCGGCCTCATAAACTTAAACGAGAAGTTGGGATGAAAGAAGTAAATGAATACAGCGGCAGCAAGCAGCACCAGGTTTTTGAGGATACCTTGTAAAGGCGTAAAAACAAAAGCGGTTCCAAAACAGCCACAGTTACCGTTGTTGCCGTAATGCGCTATTTGAACTAACAGGTAAGCAATAAACGCCAGCAGGGTAAATGAAACCAGCGGAATAGTAAAACGCTTTAACCAGAAATTAAGAATAAGCAGGCCGCCGCAGGCAAATTCGAAACCGATAAAAAGACGGGCAATAAATACAGAGCCTTTCCAACCGGTAATACCCAGTTCTACAAAGGTATATTCAAAAGGCTCGATAGGAAAAAGCTTGGTATAGGCTGATAGTAAAAAAACGGCACCACAGGCAACGGATAGTACAATAGCAAGTAATTTTAAAAACAGTTTCATCTTCAAAAATAAAAAAGCTGTGTTACCAGCCGTAATAAGATAACATTTTTTCTGTTCCGGGTGTAGAGATAACATCTTGAAAAAAGATGTCATCTCTGGCATATCAGGCAACTTCCTTTTGCTTCATAAACTGCATATCATACAATCGTTTGTAGTGGCCGTTTTTAAGCAGGAGTTGATCGTGTGTGCCGAATTCTTTCAGTTCGCCTTTATCCAATACTAAAATCTTATGGGCATGCCGAATGGTAGATAGGCGGTGCGCTACAACGATGGAGGTACGTCCTTTTACGAGATTCTCAATAGCCTGTTGTATCAGTTGCTCACTTTCGGTATCAATAGAAGAGGTAGCCTCGTCCAGGATAAGAATGCTGGGGTTAAACACCAGGGCCCGAACAAAGGAAATAAGCTGCCGCTGGCCCATGGAAAGAGTGGCGCCGCGCTCCATTACCATATAATCATATCCACCGGGTAACCTTGAAATAAAATTATGGGCGCCCACCAGTTTGGCGGCGTGTATTACCTGCTCGCTGGTAATGTTTTCATCGCGCAGGGTAATGTTTTCAAGCACGCTGCCGGCAAAAAGGAATACGTCCTGCAACACCACGCTCATTTTTGAACGCAGGGCTGAAAGTTCATACTCACGAATATCTACATCATCTATTTTAATAGCGCCTTTTTGAATATCATAGAACCGCCCAAGGATACTAATGGTAGAAGACTTACCAGAGCCGGTTGCACCCACAATGGCAAGTGTTTCACCTGCTTTAACTTCGAAAGAAATATCTTTTAATACCTGGTCTGCATCGTTGTAGGCAAACCAGACATTTTGGAAAGAAATTTTACCGGCCATATGTTCAGGCGCGAAGGTACCGGTGTTAGGAATGGTTTCGTCTTTGTCAATCAGTTTAAATACGCGTTCGGCGGCAACAATACCGCGCTGTATAACATTTACCTTATCGGCAATAAACCTTAGCGGGCGGAAGAGCATGGATATATATAACAGGAAACCGGAAATGAGGCCAACACCTTCGGCAGCGTTAACCCCCGGATGGATGATAGCATCGTGCAATATCTGGCTGGAGGCCATCCAAACCATGCAGCCGATGGCAATGGCTGAACATACTTCCACAGCCGGGAAGAACAGTGAGTAATACCAGATGCCCCTGATGGTAGCGTCGCGCAGGGCCTGGTTAATGGCACGAAATTTCTTTTGCTCTTTCTGTTCCACATTAAAAATCTGGATAATGCGCATGCCGGTTATATGCTCCTGCAAAAAGGCATTGAGTGTGCCTATCTGTGTCCGTTCTTCCTGGAAAGATTTTTTTACGCCCTCCTGAAACCACCGGGTAAACCAAAGCAAAAGGGGCAATACCGCAATACTTGCCAAAGTTACTTTCCAGCTTAAATACAACATTACGGTTAACACCGCAACTATGCTCAAAATATCGGCAAAAATGCTTATTAATCCTTCGCTGAAGGTGTCGTTGATAGCTTCAATATCGGTGATGGTGCGTGAAATGGAAATGCCGATGGGGGTGTTATCGAAATACTTGAGGCGCGAGTGTATAACCCGGCCATATACTTTTAGCCGCATATCCTTTACAATGCTTTGCCCCAGCCATGCTGTTACGTAATTAAACAGGTACCGCAACGGTGATTCAATAAGCAGCGACAGCACCATTAAAAAAGTGATTGTTTTTAAACCTTCAAAATCAAATTTTTGGCTGGTGATATAACGATTGGTTCCGTAGATTATCATAAAGGGCCTTACAATACCCAGGGCAGCCAAAACGATGGATAAAAAAACGGATAAAAAGAAGCTAAGCCGGTAAGGGTTAGCCAGGCCAATGATCCTTTTAAGCAATGAAAAATCAAGAAATGGTTTTTTGGCGCTGTCAGACATGCAGGTTCTAAAGTAGAAAAGTTATGGATTAGTGATTGTCCTATAACAAGCAGAAATGGGTTTTAGTTTATTTGGCCTTTTCAAATTTGCGGTTGGGGAAAGCTACTATACTAAACGCTATTATAGTTTAGTGGATAAGCTTAGCTATGGCAAGCATCGCGGCGAGTTGACCGACCCAAAAAATAAACATCCATTTAATAATATCTGTTTTATCTTCTTTAGTAAGGAAAATGGATTCTTTTTCTTTGAACTTTGCGTCAACAGTGTCTTTGACTGCAGAAACAAATTCACCAGCACTTTTCCCGCCAAACTTTTCTTTAGCTATTTGGTATAATGTTATCTCAGGAATCACCATAACGGCATTTTAATACGAATATAGTCAATATAGGGCATAATGACAAAAACCAATTGAGATGTTACCACGTAGTTACTCAAAATATGGGTATTTAACCTTAGAAAGAAACAACCCATTGGGTGGCGCCAGGTAATGGATTCGGAAATCCTTTTTTTCGGTTACTATTTGTTTAAATTCTTCCAGTTCAATTTTGCCTTTGCCAATCATTAAAATAGTGCCTACAATTTTGCGGACCATGCCCCGTAAAAACCGGTTACTGGTGATGGTAAACCGCAGCACTTCTCCTTTTTCGGGATTGTAAGGCATGATAAGGGGTTTTGAAGGGCCCGGCTCATCGAAGGGCTTTAAAATTAAGTGCTGGGAGGGGAGAATCTCCCATTTTGATTCTTTGATATAGCAAAGATTCGTTTTAAAGTCTATACTGGGCAGGCAAAGGGAGGTGAAGTCTTCAATGGTTTTTACAAAGGCTGCGGCTTCAATTACTTTTTCCCAATCAATATGGTAAAAGCCCTGGTAAAAGCTGTAGGGTTTTATAAAAGAAGATTTATCAAAGTAAACATAGTATTCGTAGGTTCTTTCGGTGGCATCAAAGCGGGTGTGGGCTTTTTCAGGCATTTCAATCATCTCGAAAATAGTGATGTCATCAGGCAAAACGCAATTGAGGCGGAAAAGGAAATTGGCTTTATCGGCCAGCTCGTTTTCTGTATTAAAATGCATGTAAAAATCTTTAGCATGCACACCGGTATCCGTTCTGCCGCAACCCATAGAAGCGATGTGGTGGCCGAGCAGTTTTTCAAGGGCTTCGTTAATAACCTGCTGTACCGATGGCGAATTTTTTTGCATTTGCCAGCCACAATAGTTGGTGCCTTTATAAGAAAGATGAAGGAAGTATCTCATTTAATAAAGAGATTTTTAGAAGCGAGAACCAAGATGTTTGAATTTAGGGTTGTTGTTAAACGCCGCAGAGTCCCCATTGCGCAGAGCCGCAAAGGGAGACTCTGCAGGGAAGCTCTTTTGGGTGAATGTTTTTGTATCAGCACCTTTCATAAATAATAGCCATCCCCTGTCCAACACCAATGCACATGGTTGCAAGGCCATATTTTACATTACTTCTGCGTTTCATTTCATGTACCAGTGTGCTGGTAATTCTGGCTCCTGAACAACCCAGCGGATGGCCAATGGCAATGGCGCCTCCGTTTACATTCACTACTTCAGGATTTATTCCAAGTTCCTGTATACATACGATGGATTGCGATGCGAAGGCCTCGTTCAGCTCTGCTAAGCCTATATCCGAAATATTCAGGTCGGCGCGTTTTAAGGCTTTTAGCGTAGCTGATACAGGGCCAATACCCATATAAGCGGGCTCAACGCCGGAGGCGGCAATTGAAACTACACGGGCAAGGGGTTTCAGGTTGAATTTTTTTACCATTGCCTCGCTTACAACTAAAGTGGCTGCTGCACCATCGTTAATACCTGAAGAATTACCTGCAGTTACGGTTCCGTCTTTTACAAAAGCAGGTTTTAACCGGGCCAGTGTTTCTACCGATGATAAACGGGGTTGCTCGTCTTTTTCAAAGAAAACACGCTCGCCTTTTCCTTTATCCAGTTCAATAGCTATCATTTCGTCATTAAACTTTGAGGCCTCGTGTGCTTTCTGATATTTAAGTTGCGATAAATGGGCAAACTCGTCCTGCGCCTGGCGGCTGATGTTCCATTTTTTAGCCACATTTTCGGCGGTTTCGCCCATTGAATACGTAATGTCTTTCGGGAAAAGCTTATTGGTAAAACGCCACCCTATACTGGTGTCAAACATTTGCTGGGTGCGTTCAAAGGTGGTAGTTGCTTTGGAAAGCACATAGGGGGCGCGGGTCATATTTTCAACCCCGCCGGCTATGTAAATATCGCCATCGCCGTTATTAAGGGCCCTTGCAGCGTCAGCAATGGCCTGGAGGCCCGAGGCACAGAGGCGGTTAACGGTTACCCCTGCAACTTCAACCGGCAGGCCCGCCAGTAAGGCTGCCATGCGGGCAACGTTGCGGTTATCCTCGCCGCTTTGGTTAGCGGCACCCAATATTACTTCCTCAATAAGTTTGGTATCTAACCAGGTATTATTGCGCTCAACTATCTTTTTTATAACCAGCGCGGCCAGGTCATCAGGCCTGATTGAACTGAGGGTGCCGTTAAATTTTCCTATCGGGGTGCGAAGGGCATCAACTATATACGCATTCATTTGCTGAAATAATTTAGGTTTGCGTGCAAATTTAAACTTTCAAATCTGTTCGCTATGATTCAGAGAATTCAAACTGTTTTTCTTTTTCTGGCCGTAGTTGCCCTTGGTTTATTTTTATGGATGCCCCTTATCAGAACGGAAATGCGTCCTTTTAATGAGGGTTTTCCGGGTTGGGAGATTACCCAGCGGTTTAATGGCTGGATATATTTTATTAATCCCATACTGGTGGGAACCGCCATGGCTTTAACGGCTATTAATATTTTTCTTTTCAAAAACAGGGAGCTGCAAATGCTGATTTGCTGGTTTGCGATTATATTTATCGGGGCCTCAGTAGCCTATGTTTACTATAAATATCAAACCTGGGTTTTTCCGGGTGATGTGGTATTTACTTACTGGAATTTGCTTGCTGCAGCAGCCTTCCTTTTTGAGATACTTGCCCTGGTTTACATCCGTAAAGATGAAAATACTATAAAGAGCATGGACAGGCTGAGGTAGAGCGGCAGCCCCTTCCGTCCCCGAAGGGGAAACCAAGGCCAAAAACAGGTGTGGTTTATACTTGCTAACTTTAGTCCAATTTTGCAGAGATTAAATTCCGGCCATGAATTACAAGATACTTTTATTGGAAGATGACCCGAAGCTGGCCAATGAAATAAACCAATACTTTACTCAGAAGGGATATGAATGTGATGTTGCCTATGACGGCCAGTTATTACTGAGGCAGCGGAAGCTGGGTACCTACGACATTTATATTTTAGATATTAATGTACCCGCCCTGAATGGGTTGCAGGTATGCAGGCACATACGTGATGAAGACAAAAGTACGCCCATACTGATGCTTACTGCTTTTGGCGATGTAACTGACAAGGTAGAAGCCCTGTACCTGGGTGCAGATGATTATATGGTAAAACCTTTTCACTTTGACGAATTGATGGCGCGGATAAACGCTTTGCTAAGGCGTTCGGGCAGGCCGCAAAGTGAAAAAGAAGAAACCATTATTATTGAAGACCTGCAGGTAAACCCGCTGCAGATGACGGTTGAACGGGCCGGCAGAAAAATAGAACTGACACCCAAAGAATTTAAACTGCTTGAACTGCTGGCCAAGGCCAAGGGCAGGCCGGTTTCAAAACAAACCATCTCTGAACAGGTTTGGGATATTAATTTTGATACAGGGACCAACACCATTGAGGTGTATATCAATTTTCTGCGCAACAAAATTGATAAGGGGCATGATGAAAAGCTGATACACACCCGCCCGGGGTTTGGTTATTTTTTGAAGGCAAACTAGTTTCATGAATTTAAAGCAGCGGTTTTCGCTTACGTTCAGCTTATTATTCTCGCTTATACTGGCAACGCTTTTGTTTGTGCTGTTTACCATGTTTTCCAATTACCGTAAAATTGAAATACAAAACCGGTTGGTAGAAAAGGCACAAACTACAGTTAAGCTTTTGGTGGAAGTAAAAGCCGTTGATTACACGCTTTTAAAGCTGATAGATAAAGAAACCATCAATAACCTTTACAACGAAAAGACGCTGATATTTAATGACAGCCTGGGGCTTATTTACAGCAGTATTGATGATGCTGTAATTAACTGGGATACCACCATGCTGAAGAAGGTACAGGCCGAGGGTTACCTGTATAAAACCGAAAACGAGTACGATATTGTTGGCAAAAGTATTAAGCACCTGGATAAGAATTATATAGTGCTTATTTCGGCGGAGGATAAATTTGGCAACCGGAACCTGGTGTTTTTAAAGGAGCTGGTAATTGTTGCCTTTTTAGCGGGGCTTATTTTGGTTTGGCTGCTGTCTTTTTATTTCAGCAAACAGGCTTTATTGCCGCTTGACGTATTTAAAAATAAGGTGCAGAATATATCAGAAAACAACCTGAGTACCCGTTTGGAGAACACCGGTAAGCGCGATGAGATTTCGGAGTTAACGGCTGCCTTTAATACTATGATTGAGAGGATTGATAAATCGTTTCAATACCAGAAAAGTTTTGTGGGTAATGCATCGCACGAGTTGCGTACGCCGCTTTCGAAAATATCAGCGCAGCTGGAAAACCTGATGCAAAACCCCGACCTGCCGCAGAAGTTTGAGAAGACCCTTTCGAGTATGAAAGAGGATACCCAGCAGCTTTCGGATATTGTTACATCGCTGCTGATATTATCCAAGCTTGAGAACGAAACGCAGGTAAGGAACTTTTCGAATGTACGGATAGATGAAATTATTTTCAGCAGCGCGGAGTTTTTGCGCAAATACCACAGCGATTGTAAAATACATTTTGAGATTATTAATGAAACGGGATATGAGGACAGGCTGGAAATTAAAGGCGACGAAGCGCTGTTGAAAATAGCTATCAGTAACCTGCTTAAAAATGCTTACCTGTATTCGGATAACAAGGAGATAGACATTAAGATAATACAAGAGAAACAGGATATTAAGCTGTTTATTTCCAACGAAGGGGATGTGCCTGACAGCAACGACACGGAGAAACTTTTCGGTTCATTTGTGCGCGGCAGCAATGCTATACCTAACCGGGGTTTTGGACTGGGTTTAAGTATTGTAAAGAGGATAATTCAGTATCATAAAGCGGAGATAAGGTATATGATCCCTTCGCCCAGGTGCAACCAGATGCAACTTACTTTTAAGATTTAAATTTTTTTGCCATTTGTTTGTTGCATAGATTTAGCAGAAAGGCAAAATTAAAGTAGATTTGAAAAATAAAAATTGCGGACCATGGAAGAAATTGAAGTACCAACAGAACATTTACACGAGAGTATTAAAGAGCAAGCAGAAGAGAGTAGGGGGGGATGGACTATGTATGCGGCTGTTTCAACTGCGTTAATGGCGGTTTTTGCTGCGCTGGGCAGCTTAACGGCCGGGCATCACAGCAATGAGGCGCTTATTGCACAAATTAAGGCTTCGGATACCTGGGCCTACTACCAGGCCAAGGGTATTAAATCTGAAATTGCTGAGGCTATTATCCTGCAACATGCTACTGTCAATGCAGAGGCACCTGCAGAAATAAAGGAAAAACAGGCTAAATATAAAAAGGAGCAGGCTGACTTAATGAAAGAAGCGAAAGAAGCGGAAGATGAATCGGCGGCGCACCTTAAAAGGCATGTTACCATCGCATTATCGGTTACCTTGTTTCAGATTGCTATTGCTATTTCGGCTATTGCTATGCTTACCAAAAGGGCCTTTTTATGGTATTTCAGCCTGTTGCTTTCGGTAGCAGGAGCTGTTTTGTTTTTTATGGGGAATTTGTAAGCCGACACTCTTTTAACAAGGATGCGTACTAAATTGTCGTTTCGCCTTTACTCACCTTACGGGGGCTAACTTCGACAATTTGATATGCATGCTGCAATAGGGCATGAGGCCGTTCCGGTAACAATAACTTTATTATCGTTTTGTTCTATTCAATAACCACCTTCCGTGCTACCGGTTGTGTAGCGGGTCCCTTTAAATCCAGGCGTAGGGTATAAACGCCTTGCGCCAAACCATCGGTAGCCAGGGTAGCCTGCTTACCGCCCGTATATTGTTGCATTACCTGGCGCCCGGTGCAATCGTAAAGACGGATTTCTTTCAATTCGTTAGCATCAGTTATGCTAATGTGAATTACGTTATGTGCCGGATTGGGAAATACATTTACCTGCGGGCCCAGGTCAATATCAGTAAGCCCTGCCGGATAATTACAATAGCCTGTAGCCTGCACGCAATTTACGGAATAGAAAAATGCAGCAACGGCTGAATCCACTTCATTCTCTATTACCAGGTTGGTATCCCATGGCACATGGTTAGAGCCCGGAAAGGGCAGCAAAGAGGTGCTTATTTGTGCTGAATCGAATTGCGGCGCCATTTCACCCGAGCCGCACATTCTTAACGTGGGCCAAAAAGTATGGAGAATATCTTCAATAGTATCTTCAAGCACGTAGCCGCAATCGTAGGGTAAAATGCTATCGGCTGTGCCCTGGCAAAAAACCGTAGGCGGAACCCCGGGCTTAATCCAATCAAGCGAATATATGCAACCGGCCAGGCTGGCCACACCAACTACTTTCGATGAGTAACCTGCATTGCCGCTATTGCCTTCAATGCCGCCATTGTTGGTTACTATGGTTTGAAAAGCCGGAGGTAATTCATTCAAACTATCCAGCAGGCCCACAAAATCAGCGCCTATGGCCCCGGCTGAGCTACCGGCTATGAATATTACATTAGTGTCAATTCTCCACGGATTATTTTGCGCAGCGGCTGTCATATAAAAATAACGGATGGCGGCTTTCATATCTGCACATGCTTTAAAGGCATAGGTAAATATCTGGCTGCTGTCATATAAATCAATAATGCTGGGAGCGAGCCGGTAGTTGATAGAAGCGCACACATAGCCTCGCTGTGCAAATCTTTGCGACCAAAACGTTTCAGAAGGATCGTTTTTGGTGCCCGACACGAAAGCCCCGCCATGCTCCCAAATAATCAGGTGCCTCAGGCAAGCTGTATCGCCATCTGGCTGGTAAACATCCAGTAACAGGTTACTACCGGCGCTCCCCCCCGCTGTGGTAGTAAACACAACATTCATCGTTGAATCAATTTTGCTGAAGATTGTGTCCTGGTAGCGGCTGGTGCATTGCGCATGTGCCGTATACCGGCAACACATCAGGCAAACCAAAAACAAAATGGCAATAGAGTATCTTTTTATCTGCATATAGAAGGTATTTAAAACCCAATGGTTTTTCGAAGATAAAATTTTGCCGTTTAATTAGCTATTAAAATATAAAAGGCACCTTTGTTCCAGGTGTGCCGCAGGCAAACATGGAACAAAGACAAGAAATCGGATTTTAGTGGAGACATTTCCCAGTAGCACTATTGCAATTTCCCCAACTCCTCTTCCAAAAACGATACCAAACCCGATATATAGGTTTTTGAAAAATCGAATTTAGCTCCTGCAGTTTCGTAAAAAACGGGGATTGGTTTTGTATACCCAAGGCTAAGCGCTTTGGTATAATCCTGAATTGCTTTGGCCGGGTCCTTCTTAAAGTTTCTCCATATTGCCAAAGCACCCAGTTGAGCAAAGGCATACTCAATGTAATAGAATGGCACTTCGTAAAAGTGCATTATTCTTTGGTAGTTAATTTCGTGCAAAGGTTCGTCATCGCTCCAGTCTACTACATTCGAACCGAATTTGCGTTGCAATTCCCTCCATTTTTTTCTTCGCTCCTCAGCCGTATGTGTTGGATTGCTATACAACCAGAACTGGAAACTATCGCCCAGGCAGGTGCGCGTAAGAATACTTAAAATATATTGCAGGTGGTTTTTACGCGCCCTTTTTAAATCGTCGCTTTGGCTGTAAAAAATATCCCAATGCTCCATGCTCATTAGTTCCATGCCCATGCTGGCAACCTCAGCAATTTCGGCCGGGGCTTCTTTAAAAGCCATCAGCTCCAGGTCGTGCGTTAAAAAGGTTTGAATGGCATGGCCGCCTTCGTGCACAATGGTAATAAGGTCGTGCTCGTTATTGGCGGAATTCATAAAAATAAAAGGCACACCTATTTCAGGCATCGTCATGTTATATCCTCCCGGGCTTTTGCGCATGCGCGAGTCGAGGTCCAGATACTTCATGGTATTCATAATGCTGATACGCTCGCCAAAATACTTGTCAAGCTTATTAAAGCAGGTAATGGTTTTCTCAACCAACTCGGTAGTTGAGCTAAACGGTTTAAGCGGTTGTTTACCGCTGGTATCTACTTCAAGGTCCCAGGGTTTCAGTTCATCAAGGCCAAGCTTCTGTTTTCTTTCAGTAAAAAGTGCATTAATCAGGGGAGTAACAGTTTGCTGTATTACTTCATGAAATTTGAGGCAGTCATCGGGCGTGTAATCAAACCTTCCCAACTCAGCAAAGCGGTACTCCATGTAATTTTTATAACCTGCATTAACCGCTATTTGATTTCTTATCCTGATTAGTTCAGAAAGAAGCTCGTCCAGTTTTTCGCGGTCTTCCATTCGCCGGTTACCAATTTTGTGGTAAACTTCGTTACGAACCGACCGGTCAGTGTTGGCCAGGTAAACGGAGGCCTGCTCAATGGTAATTTCGGCATCGTTGTATTGAATGCTTTGTGTACCGGCAATTTCGTTGAACTTGCTTTGCTTTAAACTCAACTCACTTTGCAGTGGAATATTTATTTCTCGGAAAAGCTCAATCTCTTTCCTCATTCTGCGAATGGTGGTAGAAAAAACCTGCGGGTCGAGTTGATCAGTGAACGGGCCGTCAATAAATTTCTTTTTCAGCAAATTATCCTGCGCTGAAAGCTGTGGAACTATGTTTACAAACAGGTCGGTAAGGTCGGCCTTTGCTTTATCATCGCCAGTGTCAATGGTGGTGCGCACGTAAATCCAACGTGAGTATTCTCCAAATACAGATTCCAACTCGCTCCAGTTACCCAGCCAGGTTTTTAACTCCTCTGCCGAAAGGATTTGGCGGCCCAGCAGTTCCTTGTAATAAGGTTCAATTGCCTGCCACGAGGAGGGAATAAACTCTTCAGACAAAAAATTTCTCTTCTTCCGTTGGGGAATCAAAACGGTATCATTCATAGCAGCCGACATTTTCTTATGATGCTTTACGCGGTGTGGTTATTTTTTTAACCGGCGCCGGTTTGCTGCTTCCCTTGCTCGACTTGTCGCTTTTTATCGCTTTGGCTTTAGGCTCTTTTTTGGCGGAAGTTTCTTTCTTAACTTCTTTCTTTTCTTTATCGCCGCCATCTTCGTTGCCCTCAGTAGCTTCTTCTGCTTTTTTATCGGCAGTTAATTCTTCAATCAGGTTTTTGCCGTTCAGGATATTATACCATTTGGCCAGTTTTTTCATGTCGCTTACATGCACTTTTTCCTTATCGTAATTAGGCAGTGCGGCTTCTAACCATGCTTTTAATTTGGCATCGTCTTTTACATCAGGCACAGGATGTTTTCCTTCAATTTTTTTGATTGAGGCCAGCACGTCTTTCAATATCGCCGGTTCATCGGTTGTGAAAATGGTGATGTTATCTAAAGTTGAAAAAAGGTGGGTTCTGCCCGAAAGGAACTGTGTTTTATCATCCAGTAATGAGGTAACTATAAGGCCGTCATTTCTGCGGGCTGATACCTTAAATAATCCCGGAACACCTGTAACTGCTACAATTTCTGCTATATCCATATCGTTTTTAAAATTTTAATTGGGGGGTAAAGATAAAAATAAGTGGGAAGTTTTAGGGGCAGCGAAGCGTTTTAACGCATGGCGGCATAAAATTGAGTTTTCCCTTTCCTGACACTTATAACACGTTGATTTTCAGGTGTTATTTCACACCTTTGGCGGCCACCTCTCCGGAGGTTAATCCATATAACGCCGGAACCTGAGCCGGATAGTGATGATATGGTGATGGAGTAGGCTTAGCAATCAGGCCAAAGTAGCTACTGGTGACGATACTTGCACATTAAGATCCCTCATTCTTCGGGATGACAAACGTGTGGTTTTGACGACCACAGTACCAGTTGTCATCCTGACGCAGGAAGGATCTTAAATAACCACTAACGGCCTAATAACCTACAAAAGCTGTGCATTTATTTTAGGAAAATTTCAGAATGTCCCTATCTAAATTATAAAGTTTTCCCTTCTCCTTTTTTGCTCTGGAAATTGTCATGGTGAGCGAAGCCGAACCAAAGGAAATGCCGACAGGCAAAGGGATGAGGTAAATCAAAAACTTTCCCCTTGTCTATCATTCAGACCCTGTTAACTTCGCACTATGTTAAAATCAATGACCGGCTTCGGGAAAGCAAGTGGAAAGATAGACGGGCGGACCCTGAACGTTGAGATCAAATCGCTGAACAGCCAAAAGGGGCTTGACCTGAGTATTAAGTTTCCGAGTAAATACCGGGAGTATGAATATGCCTTGCGCAACAAAACCGCCAATGTTTTGCAGCGCGGTAAAATTGACATTTTTATTACCCTTGAAGATAATACCGCCAGCAGCGAGTTGTTTCTGAACAAGGAGCTTATCAAATCGTACTTTGAGGAGTTTAAGCAGATTGCTATTGAAGTAGGAGCCTCTACCGAAAACCTATTGCCTACCATACTTAAAATGCCTGATGTAATAGGCGAATCGCATGAGGTGCCGGGTGAGGATGAGTTGAAGGGTATTGAAGAAATATTAGGCAGGGCGATACAGGAAGTAGAGTCTTTCAGGATTAATGAAGGGAAATCGTTGCAAACGGAAATGCATTTGCGGGTGAAAAATATTGAGGCATTATCAGCGCAGTTAATAGTGGAAGATGGTCGGCGGGTAACGGAAATACGCGAACGGTTAAGAAATAACCTGGAGGCCTTTATACCTAAGGACAAGATAGACATGAACCGGTTTGAGCAGGAGGTTATTTATTACATTGAGAAACTGGATATAACTGAGGAACTGACCCGTTTAAAAAGTCACTGCACTTATTTTATCAGCATTATTGATGATAAGGAGGAATTGAAAGGCCGCAAGCTTAATTTTATAGCCCAGGAGTTAGGCCGTGAAATAAATACAGTAGGCTCTAAAGCCAACGATGCCATTATGCAAAAGATAGTGGTAAACATGAAGGACGAACTGGAAAAGATTAAGGAACAAACGAATAATATACTGTAATATGTCGCACAATGTAACCAGGGTGCTTATTCCACCTAAAAAGATAGTAGTAATTACAGCGCCGTCAGGGGCAGGGAAATCATCTTTAGTCCGTAAGCTGTTGGCGCAACGGCATGACCTTGCATTTTCTATTTCATGCACCACCCGCGAAAAACGTGTGGGAGAATTGGACGGCAAGGACTATTATTTTATAAGCCCGGAGGACTTTAAACGCAAAATAGCCAACAACGAATTTGTAGAGTTTGAAGAGGTTTACCCCGGCAAGTTTTATGGTACTTTAAAAACGGAGATTGAAAAAATATGGGCGCACCGCAAAGTAGCTGTGTTTGATATTGACGTTAAAGGGGCTGAAACGCTGAAGAAGCAATTTGGGCAGGATGCGTTGACCATATTCATTCAACCGCCATCTGTTGAATCGCTGATTAACCGGTTAAAGAACCGGGCATCGGAAGATGATAAGAGTTTGAAGGCCCGCATCAAACGGTCGGAGGAGGAGTTGACTTATGCCTCCAGGTTTGATAAGATTGTGATGAACCGGGATTTTGACACGGCGTATATGCGGGTGAAAAACCATGTTACGGCGTTTTTGGCGCCGCAGACGGAGCATGTGCATGGAGATTAAACAGCCGAATACATTTTTCGCACGGAGAAAAATACAGAATAAACAGCCGAGAAATACTGGTTACGAATACAGAAACAAAATATTTTTGAAGAATTATATCGTGTTTGGTTTTGTGAATAAAGGGTCGTAAATTTAAATTGCAAATGCAAACACTTATAACATCAGGCGTTGAGGTAAAGGTTGAAACCTATTACCAGGCGGGTTACTCAAAACCCATCCTGAATGAGCATATGCATTCGTATCGTATTACTTTATATAACCACAATAGTTTTGCCGTTCAGTTACTGCGCAGGGTTTGGTTAATTACCGATGCCAATGCCGATGTAAAAACTGTAGAGGGCGAAGGTGTTGTAGGCCGCCAGCCGGTTTTATACCCGGGAGACAGCTATAGCTATGTATCGGGCTGCAACCTGGCCACGGCCCTTGGCAAAATGGAAGGGCTTTATATTTTCGATAATAAAGTTAGCGGTAAGGAATTTGAGGTTAAGATACCAGTGTTTAGGCTGGTGGCACCGTTTATTTTGAATTAAGAGTCCGGCCCCTCTAAATCTCCCCGAAGGGGAGACTTTATATTCACCATACTTTATTGAATTCTCTGAAATCCCTTTTACTCTCTGGTTTTGACCTACCTGCGAGGATAGAGATAACATCTTGAAAAAAGATGTCATCTCTACAGGCTATGGCATGTGTACTAATCTGATAATTTAAATCTTAAGTGATGGGTAGCAGTTTTTTGTTAATTTTTGGCTTATTATATTGATTTGGAGCGAGTTAATGGAAAATTTCTGCTACCCACCCCCCCCCTGATTTTTTACTCTATTGCGCTATTGGTTGCACTTAATTCAGTAATTCGCGGTGCCTGTCGTAGGGCATAAATACAAAGCTCATGGCGCCTTCTTCTGCTACAAAAACGCACATAAATTGTTCGGGGTTTTTATAGGCTTTAATAAAGTCGTCAACCCTGTCTTTACCTACAATATGTTTATTGACGAATTCCTCGAGGTGCGATACGCTGAAGTTCCAGGTAATATCAAAATCGTTGCGGGTTATCAGGGGCAGGCCCAGGTCGAAATCAGCTTCGCCCCGGATAGCAATAAATACGGGATACTTGGATACGTTGCCTTTTATCATGCCTTTTGATATCTGCCTGATATAATCGCGGCACACATCCAGGTCATCGTGTAACGACTTATATATTTCCTCGTCCAGTGTCATCTGAGTTCAAACATGAAATAAATTTTTGAAAAAATTAAATGAAAAGAGAAATTTACCACTAAGGCACTAAGGGCACAAAGTTTCACTAAGGAAATACAGTGAAAAACCAAATACAATTTATGCCACAAAGGCACTAAGATAAATGCGAAGAAATGCATGCAAAGAAAATAAGGGAGCAAGAATTTTTCGCAATGTCGTAAAGATACCCGGCCCATAAAGACACAGCGGAAGATTGCCACGAATAATGCATCTATTATTTTTTCCGGGAATTATTCTTGCAATGACATCTATTTTATTTTTTATCCAAATAGTTCCTCCATTAGTTGCTGCACGCGGCTGATGGTTACCACCTGGATATTGAATTTTTTGGCATCAAATTTCTGGTTGAATTTTGAGATGTATATTTTTTCAAAGCCCAGTTTATCGGCTTCTGAAACACGTTGGTCTATTCTGCTAACGGCCCTTACTTCGCCACTTAAACCTACTTCGGCGGCAAAGGCTATTTTGCCGGGCACAAAAATATCGTTGTAAGAAGATGCCAGCGCTGCCATTACTGCTAAATCAATAGCGGGGTCTTCAACCCGCAACCCGCCAGCGATGTTTAAAAACGCATCTTTAGTGCCAAATCTGAAGCCTGCCCTTTTCTCCAAAACTGCTAACAGCATATTCAACCTCCGGGCATCAAAGCCTGTGGACGAGCGTTGCGGAGTTCCATAAAAGGCAGGTGTTACCAGGGCCTGCGTTTCAATTAGAAAAGGTCGCATGCCTTCCATCATACTGGCAATGGCAATGCCACTTAAATCATCGTCGCGCTGGGTTAATAGAATTTCAGATGGGTTTATTACCGGGCGCAGGCCATCGCCAATCATTTCGTAAATGCCTATCTCGGCGGTTGACCCGAAGCGGTTTTTAATGGTACGCAAAATACGGTACGTGTAATTGCGGTCGCCTTCAAACTGCAATACAGTGTCAACAATATGTTCTAATACTTTGGGCCCGGCAATCATGCCATCCTTGGTAATGTGCCCAATCAGAAAAATGGGAATAGAAGTTTCCTTCGAGTAACGCTGTAGCTCAGCCGTGCACTCGCGTACCTGCGATACGCTGCCCGGCGGCGATTCAACATAAACTGTGTGTAGGGTTTGTATGGAATCAATAATGATTATATCCGGGGCCAGTTCCTCCGTTTGTTTAAAGATTTGCTGGGTGTTGGTTTCGGTTAATATATAGCAGTTTTCATTTTTTATGCCAATCCGGTCGGCACGCAGTTTTATCTGGCGGTCGCTTTCTTCTCCGGTAACGTATAAAATTTTTATGCCCTTTAGTTTTAATGCCACCTGCAGCATCAGGGTGGATTTGCCTATGCCGGGTTCGCCGCCAATTAAAATAAGCGAGCCCTGCACAATGCCCCCGCCCAATACCCTGTTTAATTCGGTATCGTGCGTATCTATCCGGCGGGTTTCCAGCTCGTGTACTTCTTTAATGGGAACAGGCTTTGCCTCCTCGTTCCGCTTGATGGAATACCCTTTTTTCTCCTTTAATTTTTCCTCGGTTTTGTCAACTACCTCCTCTACATAAGTATTCCACTCGCCGCAAACGGGGCATTTGCCTATCCACTTAGGTGATTGGTTACCACAGTTCTGGCAATAATAAACTGACTTTAATTTGGCCATGATTGCAATTTAGAAAAAACACGGGATGTAGGGGTTAAAAGTGAAAAATCCGGTTAGGCGCCCCTATTTCCCTGTGTTGCTTTCAGGGCTAATGTCACGGTTTTGTCACATTAATAAATCCATAAAATTTTATCCACATTTTTCAATGATTATTTTACATTTGCAGGCTCAATTACATACATGAAAAAGATTTTACTCCCGGCGTTGCTGTTGTTGCAAATGGTAAACGCGTTTTCTCAGAACCAGAATGTTGGTATTGGGACCACAACTCCCGATGCCAGTGCTATTCTTGATCTTACATCAACAGACAAAGGGTTCCTTGCTCCCAGATTAACCACTGCGCAAAGGACAGCTATAGCAGCGCCAGCTAATGGATTGTTGGTTTATGACGTTAACATAGGATGTTATTTCTATTACAATACAGCATGGGTTTCACTTTGCCAGTTATCGGGGCCAACAGGTTCACAGGGTAATCCGGGTTCAACAGGCCCTGCAGGTGTAACAGGGGCTCCGGGTGTTCCTGGTGCAAGTGGTACCATTGGGATAAATGGAGCAACGGGGACGCAAGGCCCCATAGGCGTTACAGGGGCAAATGGCGCACCGGGAGTAGCTGGTGCAACCGGGCAACCTGGTGTACCGGGAGTTACGGGCCCCCAGGGCGCAACCGGGCTACAGGGCAATGACGGGCCTACAGGCCTTCAGGGTATTCAGGGCAACGATGGGCCTACGGGGCTACAGGGTGTACAAGGTAATGACGGGCCTACCGGGGCACAAGGTATACTGGGCGCAACGGGTGTTCAGGGCGATGTTGGTGCAACCGGCCCACAGGGTATACAGGGGCCATCGGGTATTAATGCAGCAAGTGGTGCACAAGGCGCGCAGGGTGCAACAGGCCTTGATGGTGCAACAGGCCCAACAGGCCCGCAGGGAATACAAGGAGTACAGGGAATTCAAGGCCTGACAGGTGCACAGGGTATTCAGGGAATACAAGGGATACAGGGAATTACCGGTGCGCAAGGCATACAGGGAATTCAAGGTGTGCAGGGCGTTCAGGGTATTACAGGAGCACAGGGTATACAGGGAGTTACGGGTGCAATTGGTGCTACCGGCGCTCAGGGAATTCAAGGGATACAGGGTGTGCAGGGCGTTCAGGGCATTCAGGGTAATGTGGGAACCACAGGCGCCCAGGGGCCAACGGGATTTTTACAGCCCGGCGGCGTATTTACGATGCCTTATTACAATGTTTCAATTCCAGCATGGGTTACCACCGCTACTAATATTTATGATAATGGCACTAACGTGGCCATGGGGCCTGTAGGTGGAACGACAGTTGCAACTACTACTGAAAAACTGACAGTGCTGGGTGCGGCTATCAGCGGATTGAATGTTACTACAACCAGCACTACTACCGGACAGTATGCTTTGCATGCCAATGGCAGTTCATTTGGCGATGCTTACCTGGGTTATATTAATCCAACATTACTCGTAAGCGGCGAAACCATCAGTAATCCTACCGGATACTTTACCTCTGCGGCTAATGTGCCTTTGGCAGTAAACTGTACCGGAGGTAATAATGCTGCTTTTGTTGCTATCAATTCTTCAACAGCAGGCGGACAAGCAGCATTTTTGCTTAGTAACAACCCTGCCACAGATGGTTTGGATGTAACAAACAATGCGGCTATCGGTACCAATAAAGGCGATGGTATTTTTTCTTTTACCGCCCAGTCAAGTGGCTTCTGTTTTGATGGTTATAATGGTAATACGAATGGTACCGCAGCCATCGGTATTGGCAACGAGTTAGCATTTGGTTATTATTTACCGGCAGGTAGCGGAGGTGCTTTTAGCGGTAGCTCAACCGGGGCTGTTGGATTCCAATTGAACAGTGCAACTGCCGGAACCAATTATTTAAATGCATATGCCGGTATTTATGGTGAGGACACCATAATTTCTACGTTGTCCAGCGCAAAAGCGATGTACCATTATGGGGTTTGGGGGGTAAATAATGATGGTTCTGGCGGATTTGGAACACGGTCTGGTGGGGTGATGGGTTCTACTACAGTATTAAATACTTTCGGGGCTTTGGCTTATACTGCTTCAAACCTGAATGTTTATGGCATTTATTATACGGCAGGCACCTCTGGAAACGGTGGCGGATTCTTACCTTCAAACAGCGTATACGGAATTGGAGAAGGCGGAACCGGTGGTGTAATAGGAAGTTGGACAAGAGGTGCAGTAATGGGCCAGGTAAGTTGCGGCGAGTTATTTGCATCTTACAATCTGGGTAACAGTTACACTTCAGGTTACCAGGCCGAATTGGTTGATATGGGCGATAAGAGGGTTGCTGCTTTTAGTGTAACCTCTACCGATATTAAAATTTACGGCGATGGAAATGCAGCCTTACAAAACGGTGCTGCTACTGTAAAATTTGACGCTGCATTTGCTGCCATGTTAGGCGCTGCACCGAACGTAACAGTAACACCGATAGGCGAAAGCAACGGCCTTTATATTGTTAGCATGGATAAAACCGGCTTTACCGTTAAAGAAAACAAGAGTGGGCAATCGAACATTCAGTTTACATGGATAGCGGTTGGTAGCAGAATTGATGCTGCCAATAAGCCTGAACTGCCTAATGACCTTGCCGATAAAAACTTTGATGCAAACATGAAAGGCGTAATGTTTGATGAAAGTGATTTGGAACATACAGGTAGCCCTGTTTGGTGGGATGGTCAGAAAGTAAGGTTCGAAAGGCCGGCAATCAGCAACATGGTTCATGCCACAAAAATTGCACCTACGGTTAAAAAGACTACCGGCAAAAAGACCACCATTGGTAAAAGCACTACAACCAGCAAATAATGTATTTTTTGACCGGCCCGAATAAGGCAGTGGCAATAAGTATTTTATTTTTGTTTCTTTTTAGTCTGGCGGCAAGTGCACAGCCTGATTTTTCAGGACGGGTATCCTTTTTAGCATCTGATTCCCTTCATGGGAGAGCACCTGGTACTATTGATGAACAAAAAGCAAACTATAATTTTATCGGCACATTACGACCACCTGGGCATGGGCTCTTCAAAGGCCCTGGATTTTTCGCATAAAAATGTTTTGCATCCGGGTGCTGATGATAACGCCAG
>Ga0182030_10003084_pt1 | contig 35507 bp, 36 predicted proteins | sample 812S3MmetaG_FD_121299 | JGI IMG/M metagenome (GOLD analysis project Ga0182030, IMG submission 121299) | Permafrost microbial communities from Stordalen Mire, Sweden - 812S3M metaG (Illumina Assembly) | ecosystem: Environmental > Terrestrial > Soil > Wetlands > Permafrost | place: Sweden...
CAAACTCTCGAGAAAAAGTATGGTGATTTAATTATCAAAACTTTGCGCAAACAAGGTGTCAAAGTCGAGCAAGTCGAATATAAAACAGTTTCCATGCCAAAAGTGCCCGACGAGCAGGTCGCCTCAACCACCCAAATACCGCAACTTGTGACAGCTAGTGGCAGCTCCGTCAAATTTGCGTCAGCCGGCACGACTGCCGGCCTGCGCCAAAGCTTGAACGAACGCTACACTTTTGACAATTTTGTGGTTGGCGATGGCAACGACCTGGCTTTTGCAGCTTGCCAAGCAGTGGTTACTCAGCCGGGCACTAAGTACAACCCGCTATATCTTTACGGTGGTGTGGGAATTGGTAAAACTCACCTAATCCAAGCTGTTGGCAATGCCCTGCAAAGCCAGCACCCAGACGCCAAAATTCTATATATCGCCACTGAGCAGTTCGTGCGTGAGTTTGTCCAGGCTCTGCGTGATCGCACAGCCTCCAACTTCGCCAATTTTTACCGTTCGGCTGATGTATTGATTGTTGACGATGTCCAGTTTTTGGCCGGCAAAGATAAAATTCAAGAAGAGTTCTTCCACACTTTCAACACTCTGCACCAAGCCAATAAACAACTAATTATGAGCTCTGATAAGCCGCCCAGCCAGATTGATAACCTGGAAGACCGATTAAAGTCGCGATTTGCCGGCGGCATGAGTATTGATATGCAGGTGCCGGATTTTGAAACTCGTTGCGCTATTATCCAAACCAAGAACGAGGTCAACCAAAGCGAGCTTGAGCCAGAAGTGGTTGAATATTTGGCAAGTAATATTAAAACCAACATTCGGGAGTTGGAGGGCGCACTTAATCAGTTGTTGGCTTGGTGTGAGGTGCGCGGTTTAACACCTACAGCTGCGATTGCCGCTAATTTGCTCCAAATCAACAAAAACCGACCTAAGCATTTGAGCGCCAAACAAATAATTGAGCGTACGGCTCGGCATTTTCAAATTCCACTAGAGGATATTGTTGGGCCAAAACGTGATAAGGATATTGTGGTGCCGCGCCAAGTAGCAATGTATATTTTGCATGAAGAGTTGCACCTAAGTTATCCTAAAATTGCCTATGAATTAGGTCGCAAAGACCACACCACAGCCATGCATTCAGTGCGTAAAATAACTAAGGAATTACAGGTTGATGCTGCACTACGCAGCTCTCTGGCTGAGATCAAGGAATATTTATATGTTTAGTGGAAACATTGTGAATAGGTTGGGTTTGGTGAGTGGAGAAGTTTATGGGTTGTGTATAAACAGGGGTATTTTTACCCAGGATAGCTGGGGTTTTTACAAACCCTCATACACAGAAATATTAAACTTTTTTAATCTATTATTTTCACCTTTTTACACAAAATCCACACCACCAATAAAAACAACTACATGTTTAACTTAAAGGAGTTGTTATGAAGCTACAAGTTACTCAGGAAAATCTCAACCATGCTCTCAACTCAGTTGCTAGAGTTGCCAACAGCCGTGGCACCTTACCAATTCTGGCTAATGTTTTAATTAAAACCAGCAAAAACAGGCTCAGTATTGCTGCTACCAACCTGGATATTGCCATCACCCACTACATTGGCGCTAAGGTTGGTGATGAGGGCTCAATCACCGTGCCAGCACGCTTAATGCAAGATTTCGTAGGCAGTCTACCAGACGGTGTAATCGAACTAGACCTTCAAGACACCAAACTCAACATCACCACCAAACACTATCAATCGGTGGTTAATGGCATTGTGGCTGATGATTTCCCTGTAATGCCAGCCATTGGCGAAAATGGAAAAAGTTGGAAAATTGGCGGCGGTTTGTTCAAGAAAGCCCTTCAACAGGTTGTTTTTGCAGCCTCAACCGACGAAACTAGGCCGGTTTTAACTGGTGTGTTACTACAATCCCTAGATGGCAAACTAGCCATGGCTGCCACTGATAGTTACCGCCTATCCGAAAAACAGCTCGGTGCCCACAAACAAGACACTCAACTATTAATTCCCGCCTCAGCCATGCAAGAATTATTGCGTGTCCTGGGTGACAGCGAAGAAGAGATAAAAATCACCCACGACGACCAACAGGCCTTATTTCAAGTTGGTGACATTGAACTAGTCACCCGCCTGCTGGACGGCGCCTATCCTGATTACCACAAACTAATCCCCACCAAATTTAGTACCACCGCCACCCTGAAACGCGCCGATCTAATCAATGTGACTAAAGTTTCCAGCCTCTTCGCCCGCGAAAGTGCCGGCAGTGTGACTATTGGTATTGATGAGGCCGGCAACCAGATCAGCATCCGCTCGGTGGCCTCACAGCTAGGCGAAAACACCGCCACAGCCACTGCCAAAATCAAAGGCAGTGGTAGTATCACCCTGAACTCACGCTATCTACTAGATGCCCTGAACGCCTTCGGCGGCGAAGAAATAGTTTTTGGTTTTAATGGCAAGCTCGAACCAACTCTACTCAGCGACCCGGCTGCGCCGGAATACCACCACATCATCATGCCTTTGAAAAGCTAATGATTACCGATCTGCGGCTGCGTAACTTTCGCTCTTACCGCGATGCCTCATTTGAACTGAGCCCCAGCATTAATATTATTGTCGGGCCAAACGCCAGTGGCAAAACTAACCTACTAGAAGCTGTTTTGGTACTAGCTCGCGGCCGCTCTTACCGCGCCCGGGACAATGAGCTAGTGCGTTTTAAACAGCCTTGGGCGCGGCTCGACGCCAACCTGGCCGAGGGTGGCCAACGAGTTGTTAAGTTGGTTACTGAACCAACCTCAGATAAAACCTATGAGATTAGCGGCAAACCATACAAGCGTCTGACGCTAGAACGTAGCTTGCCGGTAGTATTATTCGAACCAGACCACCTACGGCTTTTGTCTGGCGGCCCGGAACGCCGCCGCGACTACCTAGATGACCTACTAGAACAAACCACGGCCGGTTACGGCTCCTTGCGCCGCCGATATCGCCGGGCTCTGGCTCAACGCAACCGCTTACTTAAACAAACTACTCAGCCCCGGCCGGAGCAGATGTTTCCTTGGGACTTACGCCTCAGTGAGTTGGCCGGCCAGGTTATCCGAACCCGCACCGGGCTTATCGACCAACTCGACATTGAGGCCAGCCGGCTATATAAAGCCCTGTCACACACTAAAACCAAAATTAAGTTGGCTCATCAAAGCCAGTGGAGCGCCGAAAACTACCAGAGCCATATGCTTAAACGTCTTGAAAGTGACTTGGAGCTTGATCGCCTCCGCGGTTTCACCGGCATCGGCCCGCATCGCGAAGACTTGAGCGTGCTGTTCAATGACCGTCCAGCTCAGGAAACGGCTTCACGTGGCGAGGCTCGCACCGTAGTACTGGCACTCAAAATCACCGAGCTGCAAATTATACAGGCCTCCTACAACGGCCAAATACCCATATTGCTACTGGATGATGTTTTTAGTGAACTCGATGGCGCCCGCCGTCACGCCCTGACCGATTACCTGGCACCTTACCAAACCTTCATCACTACTACTGACGCTGACCTAGTGCTCCAGAACTTCGCTGCTAAGCGCAACGTGATAGCGCTAGGGCACCTATAACTGATCTACGCTATCAATAACACTACTAGGTATTGATGGGTTAGAAGGGATGCTAATGCTAATTTGTGGTTTAGCGGCCACCACCCACTTTCCATGTTCATAGCCTAGGATGACAACAAGGGTGTCGTATTGCGGAGCAACAGGCGTTAGAACAGCGCCATACCAATCACCGTGCTCATAAAGCCGGTCTACAGAAATAGTATAGAAACTAGATAGACCTGGATATTTAGACAGCAACCCTTGTTGTATTGTTGGACGATTGGCCGTCAACAATTCTGCCAACTTCTGATCCGAATATAAAGGATTAATATCTATACGATTGGTGTTGCTCAATACAACAACTTTCGTAACAGGGTTTTCGTATTGATGGGTAGGATCACTAACCACGAAGTCATAAACTGCTTTTTTGAGTTTTATGGTACCGCTGGAACTTATCTTAAATAAGGGTTGGGTGCTAGAGCTGTAACTGTAAGCGCTGTCGCCACCAAGGTCTGGATATATATTTAACTGGACACTAGATCCAAGTATAACTTGTACATTCTTAAAACTGTGCCAATAATTGCTCAACAAACCCAACGACACACCAATAACAATGGCCAGACAAACCAAAACTAGTTTTTTGTTAGGCCTAATCACCGCTTGTATCCAAAGGGTTAAATTGCCCATAAAAAACCAAATCCATAGTAGCAGGGTCATAACCATGGTTGCGGATAAATGAAAGAACTTGCTGGCGTATTGAGGGTGTGGCAGCTGTAACGTAAATTGCCGGTAGGCCACCCGGAGTTAAAGGTACCCCCTGTGCTATGCTAATTGTGCCGCCCTGCCCGTCACCATATACCAGAGGCAACTGCCCGATAAAAGGGTTATTTTGAAGAGAGGTTTTGCTTTCATAATCTGCTTCATGGCTGCCAATACCTTCTGCTAGACTTTGGTCTGAGGGGTGTGCAACATACCAGTTTTGCGTATTTGAGGCATTGGGTTGTAAAGCAATGCCCACATATAAAGTCTGATTAGTCGAAACCGAAACTGTGCGACTTTCGGAACCAAAACCACCCTTTGTGACTGTAAGAATATGAGGACCTGGCTGAGTTTGTATTTTACCAGCCCTAACTCCACGCCCATCAAGTTTGACAGATGTTCCGCTAATCGGTACGACCTCAATTTGTAAATAACTACCAGCTGGGCGCGCGCTGGGACTAGCCATAACCCAATAGCTTACCCAAATGACAACGATAAGTAAAACCGGAAAATACAGAGCTCTTAAAATAACAATACGCATATTATTTTAACCGTGCTCTCAGATAACCACCTACAGCAATCGGGTCAGTCAACTGATCATTAGTCAGATTGCCACTTCTTTGGCCTTCTGAGGCGCTTGCTGAATAGTAACCTCCGGCCTGGTTTCCTACATAAATCCATGTATGCCCCGCAGCACCGGCGCCACTAGGTCCACCAACTATCAAAATATCTCCCGCCTGAAGAGTCTGCATATCCGTCACATTATATTGTATATCATACTTTTCGGGATGCGCTACCACATAGGCCCATTGTGATCCCGTACCTGAAGTTGGGTATTGCGGATCTGCTCCACTAGCTCTCATGACTGTTCCAACGAAGGCACCGCAATCAGCGCCACCATTCAGAAGAGCCCCGAGTGCACCGGGGTTATATTGTTGCATAGCTGCCTGGTAGGCAGGAGTTGGCGTAAGTGCTGAGGTGCGACCCGTTTCGCTGACTGGTTTATTTTCAAACGGTTCAGGCCATGCTAAATTTAGCGCTTCTTGGGCTATTGCGGCTGCACCCTGGCTTGTTATGCCCGAGCAACTACTTGTCGCTGCCGCAGAGCCGAAACCGCCACTATTAATATTTGATAACTTGCTGGAATCTGTTATGTTGTCGGTTTCTTCGTGGGCGGCCGTGCCGATGACCAAAGAGGCCTCGGCGTCGTAGTTGCTCTGGACTTCGGCTATAGTTGGATCCCACTGAGTTGTTTCATAGGTGGCTGCGTCGATACCGCCCACCCATATTTGGCTGTTGGGATAGGTGCTAGTGCCCATATATGATTCGGCATGGGCAATTTGTTCAGCTGTGGAGCTGGGATTTAATAGAGCATCAGCCAACGGATAATCTTTTGCCTGGGCAATTGTTCTGGCAGATGCCTCCACGCCATCGTCAAATGATGCATAGGCCGGGAACTGACCATTCATAGATTTAATGACCACGCCCTGCGTCCAAGTGGAATTCCAAAGGTTGAAAAGATTGTCATTATTAATATCGCCGCCTTCGAGTATTGCCCACACCACGAGCGCTAAAACATGTTGTTGGGTCACAGCATCTGACGTCGGATCACCCTTCTTCTGAGCCAGGTCTTCTAGCACATTGATGGCATATTGTTCGACTATGTAGGGAGCTGATAAACCACTGTTCCAACTGCCGCTGCCTGTACCGTTATCGTTGGCAGTCGAACCGTTATCGGCTAAGTTGCTACCGTCACTACAACAACTCGTGGTAGTATCGCTGGCGGCCGAGGAAGTACTGGTCTGAGTCTGGCTATTAGAAATCGGAATTGATTTTTCCACGCCGTCAATAATGCCTTGAGCGTATTCATCCAGCTGAGTACTCGTCAAGGGTTGACTGTCTGTGCCCGCCCCAACTTCGTTATAGACCCATGGAACTTTAGCGAACAACTGGACTTCAGATAGATCGCCGCCGGCTATGTCTGTGCGTCCGTCAAAGCTATCTACCGCCACCTCAACCTCATGGTGCTCGTCCTGTGTTCGTTGCTCGGCAAAAATCTTGCCATACTGATTGCTAAGTTGAGCTACTGCGCTATCCGTGAAAGTAACTTTTTGGTTACCGCTGCCCATTCCCGGCTGGTTTTGTCTGTAACCACCCACATTTTGGGTATAAACCTGGCCACCATACGAGGCGCCATACATGTGATCAAATGAGCCAGTGGCACCAGTATCGACGTGCGAGTCGTGGATACTAACAGCAAGAGCGGCGTTGGCTTGGTCGGCAATGTCGGCCCGCTGCCTGAACGAAACATCCTGGCTGACACTGCTTTTTGTCATTACCACTTTGTAGCCGTCTGACTCAAGTTTGGATTGGACTTTCTGTGCCACGGAGAAAACCTCTGATATCTCAGGGATATTTGGATAATCATGATCGTAAAGACCGGTCTGCGGGTCGGTATCGTGGATATCATCGCCGCTGTGCCCAGGATCAAGTACGATCACTGGTTGCGAACTGTTATTTGTGGTTGATCCACCTGTGGCCTCCGTTGTGTCGACCGATGCTCCTGCGGTCGAACAGCAACCACCGGTGCTTGTGCTTGCCGGAGTCGAGGCACCCTGGGATCCCCCCTGGCTTATTAGTGCCGAAACGACGGCTTTGACGATGGCTGCTCCGGAAGCTTGGTCCGAAGTGCCGCTAACTGTCACGGCTACACCGTAAGTTGTGCCGCCGTAGGAAAATTGGGCGGCTTGGTTGACGATGTACGGCGCTCCCTCCAAACCCGTATTTTCCGGCTTCCAGCCTTCCTTAGAATAGACTGTTCCGGGCAGCCCGGCTTGCAGGAGGCCGACCTGATCAGTTGGCGATAGATTGGACAGTAGCTCTAGGGCAAAGCTTTTCTGCGCCGCCGGGAACATCGTGTCTATCTGCGAAAAGAACTTGGCAAAATCATTGGCCGTAACTTTTGATTGGCCGAGCGTATAATCAGGATCACTGGTATCTGCCTCAAAACCTGTCATGCCAGCCTCTGAAGCGATCGCGTTAACATCAGCCAAACCATTATTGAGATGGCTGTACACCCAATAAGCCGGCCCGGGGGCTGTCGCGGAACCGTTGGCAGAATCTTCTATCATATCCGTTAGCTGAGTTTGGGCGGTTGGGTCTAGAGTCCCGGAACCGACTTGCTTCAGGTAGGCCACCAATAACATGGACTTGGTGATGGAAGCGCCATAATTTTCAAAAGTGTCGTTATAATTTGCCAGCAATTTGCCAGTCGAGTCATACAAGGCGTAGCCAACGTTCGTGCCGCCTGAACTAGCTGCTTGAGCGGCTTGCTTCGCAGCTTGGATATTGATAGTTATACCAGAAGACGAGCTGGCGCTAGCAGTTGTGGAGGAAGTGGCTGCTGTTGAGCTACTGTAACACTGTGAAGAAGTCGAGTCATAAAAAGGCGTGTTGTTTAAGATACTATTTAAATCATTCTGGCTAATGGCAGCGACTTGCTGCGCGGATAGAGTTAATAATGCAATTAAGATAATCCCAATACGTGCTGTTAGACTCCTGGCAAGAGATATGTTCATTGACTAGTGCTCGCGTTGTTACTTACACTTTGCTCATTGGTGAGCTGATCGAATGTCGTGTCGTACTGCATTGCGAGGCGCCAGCGAAACACCATTTGTGGCCCATAATTGCCGTTGTTATAGCTAAGGTTACTTGGAGAGCAAAGGCGTTGGTCTAAAACATTACCGTGAGAGTCGCGAACAATAGCGCCACTTGATAGCAATGTTCCCAACGAACCGCTACCTCCGGGCGCACTATCGAGTGCGAGGTAGCCGTTTGGGTCAGTGGGGTCGAAACTACCATCACCGCTGGCGTTGTATTTGTAGCCAAAACAAGCGCGGTACTGTTTTGCAATTGCGGCTTCACCGCCATTGGTTGCAGTATCCAGAATTGCTTGATTTTCGAGCGATGACCGATAGTTATCATTGCTATCAATAAGGCTTTCCTCTGCATCAGACCAACCAAACTGGACATTGCCATAGTCGCTGCTGTCGTTGTTCGCACAATTTGCTGCAGCGGCGTGACCCCAGAACAGATTTGTCAGAGAACTAATCAAAGTCATTGGCCTGAATATTTCGCCGGCAAGATGCGACAAAGAGTTGAATATTGATCCGTTGAGATTACCGTTAAACATTATGCCGACATGCGATACCAGCGAATCGGGATTGTTGACAGCTAGATAACGGTTGAAGCTGTTTTGCTGGCTTTCCTGATCACCTAGAAACAGATGATCGTCGCTATTGCTGGTGCAAACCTCGGTTTGTAGCAGGGGTCTGCCAAACAATTGTGTCCGCTCCAGCTCGTTGGCTTGTATGTTGCCGCCTGAGTCGGCCTCATTAGACAGGTCTGTGCCTTGCGCCGTACCGCTGTCAATTTGACCGGCACGGGCTAGGACAATTAACTTTGCAAATACGGTAGCAGCAGCTATTTTGGCTGCGTTTTTGCCGGTGTCAAACAGCAGGTTGCCAGTTTTGTTAACGAAATTAGTTGCTTTTTCGCCTATGAACTTGCTGACTAACTTGGCGGCTAGACTCTGGGACTCGTTGTTAATGATAACTTGTGCGGTCTGGCCAGCGGTCTCGACAGCGGCATCGCCGCCGTCAACCCCAGCGTCTACCCCGGGAATAAACTGGGCTAAAATGTTGCCTACGCCTAACCCTATCTGAACCCATACATTTGTGAGCGTTGGGCACAAGGAGTCTGCAATACTATTGGCAGCTGAAGGTAGGCCAAGTACATTAAATAGTGTGAATTCTCCACCAGCGGAGGCTTCAGCACTGATTGAAGACGATGTGTCTACGCTGCCACCGCCAGCCCTAATCTCGGCATTAGATTGGGTGATGTCACCAAAATCATCATTTGCGGCGCCAACGGCAAGTGATAGGCCGGCACCAGAAGGATCAGCTGGGTCCGAGCCATTTTTTTGTTGATCGCTACCGGATGCAGCATAGTAGTAAGCAGCTTGTTGTTGCCGAGCCTGGTTGTCTATAACCGGGCCTGATTTGTCCAGAGACCCATCATACACGATACATAACGGTGTAGCCGCGGCGGCGGGGCTGGCTATGCTAAGAACCGTTTCCAGGGGAGTATTAGCAACAGCGTTACCAATAGCATCTTTAACCGACTGTACAACCCCACCATTATTAATTACAGACTCAACCCCGGCAGTAGTACTTAGTGTCTGTTCCTCGGCGGCCGTCGCAGCTTGCTCATCACTGTTTAGGGTATCGACCACACCTTCGGTGGGGGTCGGGTTTGTCCCTTCGACTTCGTCAATTTTTTGAAGCTCTTCAGTATTGCGAGCCTCAGTGGCATTCTCGCCTTGATATTTACCAACCTGCCAGGCAATCAGTCCGATTCCGAGCTCCTTACGAATGCTATCTGCTGTAACTCCTCGAATAATTGGGCCAACTTCGTTTGCCGCCATTGCAGACTCCAGAGCAGGTGCAAAATCTCTGCTAAAGTCCAGGTTATTCTTAAAGCTTATAATGCTACTTAAGCCCGGCACAAACCTCGTAAGACCCTGTTTTTCAATACTAAACTCAACACCATCCAGCGTTCCACCAACAAACTGATTATTTTCAAAATTTAGTTGCAGTTTTTGCTTTGTCCCAAGAGTTTCGATAACTTTTTGCGGTCGATAATTATCTAACTTACTCCAGGTTTCACGTATCGGAGTCGTCGCGTTGGCATACTTTTCCTTTAGCGAATTATATAACGAGTTGCTAGCCCCAGAATCAGTGGCATCTAACGCCAACTCTTCATCTGTCGCGCGTTGGGCGCTTTGGGAAAACTGACGCGTGACACGAGCGAATTCGTAAGAGGTAATATGCGCGGCCAAGTCAGGAATTTTTAGCGACCCTACAAATAATAACAGCAAGATCACCAGAGTAATCAACCCAGTGCCACTAATTCCCGCGCCAATCAAGAGCTTGTTACTAGCGGCACCTTTGCGTAGACTTTGAAGCCTACCACGTGCTTTTCCAAAACGGCCTTCGTCCTCGTCATGATAAAGGCCACCCTCTTTGTCTGCGTCTGCACCACCACCGCCGACTCCATTTTCCTCCCGCTTTTTTAAATCGCCTGCTGGCTCAGCGTTGGCGTCGTGCAGATTACCGCCGGCTCGGCCATTGCCTTCACCTCCACCCTCCTGGGCGTGTAGATCGGGTCGTGTGACGGGTTTCTCAGACTGACTGTTGTCATAGGGGTCAGATTGGGCTTCGCTCAAGTTACCTTTTGGCTGACCATCACCCTCACCGCCGCCTTGGACTACGCCCAGATTTGGTTGTGTGCGAGGCTGGTCTTCTTCCGGTAATTGCCGAGCTGGTTCTGCCATGTTGGTTTTACTCTCGCTCCAAACCCATTATGCTTTTCATTATACCCGAAGGGCGATATTCAAACCTGAGAGCGCTTTATAGGTTGGCGGCATCAGTACTGCCAGGGGTCAGGCGGTTGCCTAGATCAATTGTGCCGGCCGGCTGGTTCAATTCACCGGCCGCCTGGCTGCCGGCTAGCGGGGCGGTGTTCAAATCAACTTCCCCGGCCGCGGCGCTGGCCGCCGCAGCCTCATCTATGGCTGCCACCTGCTCGGGGTTGGTGGTAATTAAGCCAGTTTCGGTGGGGCTAGCCACGACTTGTAAATGGACATGATTTTGACCGGCAAAGAACAGACCCTGGCCGACGGGGAATTGACTCAGCCGCTTTTGCTCCTCGGAAGTTAGCTTGAAAACATCAGTCAGTACATCCACGGCGCTGGGCGACTGCTTTAGCAGAAATTGCATCGAGGCATTGGCCACAATTGCCCGACCCATGCGCGAACCCATAAAATCTTCGACATCCTGTGTAATAGTAGTCACACCTAGGTTATATTTACGAGCCCGTTTGGCCAGCGAGAACAGAAAGTTGGCCGAATCCTCGTATTTCATCAGCTGCCAGGCTTCGTCGACTATCAAAATGCGCCGCTTTTGATCGGTTTTGGTCTTGTTCCAGATGAAATTCAGCACGATATACATGGCCACCGGGCGCAGCTCGTCTTCTAGGTCTCGCAGGTTAAAGACCACCAGCGGGTTTTCAATATCGATGTTGCTAGGCTGGCTGAAAATACCGGCGAAGGTGCCGGAAGTGTATTTGCGTAGCCGCTGCGCCAGCTGCGGGCCAGTACCACCCATATGCAACAGCGTGTCATACAAATCGGTAACTGTCGGCGGTGCGGCCGTATGAGTCAGCGGGTCATTGGTGATGCCGGCCTTGGCATAGGTGGCAATCAGCGCCGCATCCAGGTCAGCTTCTTCGCTGGGAGCTAGCGCCGGCAGAAAAACTTGACCAGCGCCAGCTTGCATCTCGGCCTGGGCACCGCCCATCATCAGACGTAATAGCCCGTGAAGGGTAATTAGGTTGGAGCGCAAGGCGTTGTCGGCCTCTTCGGAATCAACGACTTTGGGCAGATCGAAGGGGTTAATGCGGGTCGAAGAGTTTAAGCTTAGGCGCACATAGGCGCCGCCAACGGCGTCGCACATTCGTTGGTACTCGTTCTCGGGGTCAATAATGAAGATTTCGGTGCCGAACATCATGCTACGCAGGGCTTCCAGCTTAACGCTGAAACTCTTACCGGCGCCGGACTTAGCAAAGACCACCGAATTGCCATTTTCCAGTGAGAACCTATCAAAAATCACTAGCCCGGAGTTGTGCATGTTAATGCCGTACAAAATGCCGTTATCTTGAGTTAGATCGGCGCTGGTGAATGGAAAACTGGTAGACAGGGCGCCGGTGCTCATATTGCGCCTGACTTGTAATTGATCGACTAGCTGCGGCACGGTGCTGTTCAAGCCTTGCTCCTGCTGGCTACTGGCCGGCTTGCTATAAACCAGCTGCTGGCCGAGCATCGATTCGACCTTGTGTGCCACAAATTCTAGCTCCTCCATGCTGCCGGTGTAAATCGTGAAATAGAAACCGAAACGGAAAAAACGTTCCTCGCCCACTTGCAGCTTGTCGCGCATTTCCTCGGCATCAATAATTGCCGCTTGCTTGCCTGGGTCGCGCACCCGACCATGTTCGGCATCAATCTGAATGCCGGCTTCCAGCTGGGTCACTTTCTTACGCAAATTCTCCAGCACCACTTGGCTCTCCACCGGATAAATATACAGACTCATATCAACGACCTCATCAAGATTAATCATGCCGCTTAGCCAGCCGGTATAGATTTGCCTCGGGTAACCATAGACGTAGTACGTTCGGGCATAGCGGGTGCCCAGCTGGAAATGGGTGCTGCTAAACTCCAATGAGCTAGGCGCAATAAAATCGCGCAGCGCGGTAACGCCCTTCTGGAAGGCCGCCTGAACTTCATGCTCTTCACGGTTGTGCTGTGCAGCGGCTACAGCAGCCGGATCAAGCGGCGGCACTTTTTTTCGCCCAAACATTTATTGAAGCTCCCGCTGTAGATGAGCCTGAGGTGCCGCGCCCTGACCCTTGCTAATAACATCAGCCGTCATGCTACCAAAATCTTTAAGCTGCTGACGGGTGGCGGTGTCGGGGTTGTAGGTGTCATAGTACAGCTCAATTAACTCCTGAGTATCTAGCGGCAAGCCTTGAATATTGCACTGCTGCAGCCCGGATAACACCGCCTGCACCCGGTTGCGCAGCTCGGTTTTGGCATTCTCCAGGTCAACCTCATTGATCACAACGTGTTGCTCGCCCCTATCAAACAGCTTAGTCACGCCAGACAGGAACTTCTTATTTTGGGTCAAAATCTGCTGCACTTCGACCACTGGGCAAAACGGAATCACCACGTAAAAATTTTTGTCCATAATGTTGGTTTGCTGACTAAGAGCGTCCATATAGCCGATGTAATCTTCCATTAAAAGCGCCAGCAACATGTTGTCGTGCTCGGTGCGGATTTTGTCCAACTTGGCAATGTAGGGCTGCAAATCAACCTTGCGTGAGCGAATAAAAATCTGGATTGGAAAATATAGCGAATTCAAAAACCCCTGATAGCTGTACTCGACGGCCTCCTGTTCTTGGGAACTCATCAGGTCAAAGTTAATACTTTTGACCATCACCACCGAGCGGAACGAGCCGTCATTCATGATAACAATGCCGTCGCGAATCTCAGCAATTTGCAAGGTGTTTTGAGTACTGTTGGGGTTAGTACCAGCTTTAGCTGTGCCAGGCCCGCCGACCTTGGCTTGGGCAGGCATGGCAGCTGCGCCAGCTTGGGGTGGCACTATACCGCCAGGCACCGTTGGCGGCGGGATGGCGGCCGAAGGGTCTGGATTATTTGTCTGTGGATTCATGTTTGCTTAAGTGCCCACCTTATCGTTAAAGCCAGTATAGCAGGGTCAGCCAGGGCTGTCACCGCCGTTACAGGTCTGCTGTCCACGGCTCCTTCGATGGTACCTCCAGCAGCAGCAATTTATAAAAATCCGCATTATCATATATATGCTATGCCTCATCTGTTAATATAACATATATGTTATATTGCTTAATCTATATGATGGGAGTCTATAACGGCCTAAACAGTCTCAATCTTGAACTAATGCAGCGAAATAACGACTTCGTTTTGACTATTGGACTTTTGAGCCTCGCGCGCAATGGTTGCAACATTTAAATCGTCATTGCGCGCTAAAGCCATAATAGCCGGACTGGCCGCTGCAGCTGGCTTGACCGGTACAGATCGACCACCGCCCGGCCGAATGGTTCGCAGATTGCCATAAGCAGTTCGCTTGTTGGTATTTTTAGCCCGCAGCTGGGCTGTCAGAGCTGCTTCATCATCTTTGTTAATGACCGCCGCCGGTACCGCTGGCGCGGTCGGCTTGGCCGATGGGGTGCCAATGTCGAGTGTTGGCATAAACCACTGGGCAGACGGAGCTGTCGCTGGCGCTGGCGCTGAAGCCATCGCCGGCTTGGCCGTGCTATTCAAGCTGTCAACTAGTTGCTGCCGCCGTGCTGTACTGGCTTTGCCGATCATGTCGTCAAACTGCCGTGCAATCGGGTTATTCTGCTCATCCAAAATGTCATCACTGGCCAAGACCGCCATATCCGGTACCTCCTGGGTCGTGCTGATGTCCAATAAGCGGTCGGAATTATTCACTGGCAAACTGGGTGCGTAGCTGTTAACGGCGACATCTTTAACCACCCAACCACGACTATCGATGGTACTGGCCAATGCCTTCAACCGGCTCTGTACATCTGACTGACTCAGGCCGTTGGTGTAATTGTGCTGAACTTTCTTGGGCACGGTGATGGTCACCAGCTCTTTCATGCCGCTCTGATCCCAAATTCGCCGCCGTGGTTTGAACCAAAATCGCAACTTTCCGAGCGCCCATATTTCGGTTGGCTGATCACGCCCGAACGGAAAGGCAAAAAAGCCGGTAAGCAATGCCGGAGGCAGGAAAAGCACCAGTAAATACACTGCACCCTTGGTGATGCAAATAAAATTGATGTACAGCAAAAACACCGTAATCAAGGCGAACACGAACTGCCTGAGCGTCAACGGCCCCAGGATCTTATCCTCGGCCTCAATATCCTGTATTAATTTATATGTTGCCATACCATAATCAGTATAGCAAAGCCTTGAGATCCTAATCTACGACCTTATGGGTTTCGGAAGTTTTCCGGTTCGATGCGTGACAAAAGCGCCTCTTCTAGAGACCTAAAAGGGGAGTAGCTTAGCAAAGTCGTCACCGGCTCTATTGCAGCCAACAGGTACTCGGGCTCTGGTAGACGGCCCCAGCCATCACCATTACTCCTTGACAATTCATTACCGCTGCCACGCCTTGAGCGCAAGAGCCCATCTTCACAGACGGCCACGCTCTGCGTAGGCAACACATTGAGCCTACCAAATGCATATCCACGTTGCGCACCAGCAATCCTTGGGAAAAAAAGAGCCTTCGTTAAACCGGCCTTAGCAGTGCGCTGGCTACTCGTCCAGATCGGTATGCCTGCGACCCGACCGGCTCGCATGTCTATTCCTCGTGTTGCGTTTGGCCAGCCAAGCTCAGCCGCCATTTTAAAAAACTGTTCCAGAGTTCCGATATCCGTTTGACTCAGATAACGGCTAGGGTCAGAGCCTGATGGATCGTTAGATATTTCATACATGTGCCGTGCCAGCTTGCCCAGGTTCACGTGATGTAGCTCGACTTCTCTATCTCTTAGGTACCGCTCATCAGCGAGCGAGCGCAAATTAGCCATGAATATGATTATAGCAGATTATTGCAAACTAAGCAATAGCGTTCTGAACAGATTATTGCTCGTTGGGATCCTGCGGTCGGTTCCTATTTGCTTCATCAACCATCTCGTCTTGATTGATATTCTGTTGACCTTGCCTGCCACCACCATATTTATCGGCCACCACGTCACGTCTGGTCTGAGGTCTCTGTGTTTGCTCTTTCGATACCCTCTCTTCAGTAGTCAGAGAACTAGGGGAGCGTTTTACATATTCTCTTTTAAGTGACTCTTCGACTTTAGTCGCATCTGTCGTTTTACTCATGTATTCATCGTGGGCTGCTATACCTGACGCCCCCATCGCCTCGATGGCAGCAGCTCGCTTGTTACCCGCACCCAGACCACTATCAATTGCTGATCTTGCGTCGGCCATGTGTGCAGCTGCCTGTTCTATTTCATCAGGGCTGTAGATACCATCCTTATTTTCCATAAGCTCAGCTAAGAAGCTGTGCTCGTTTCTCAAATCCCGACCTTTAGACTGTGTAAATCTTTCGTAAGCCTGGGTGTTGCCATAGGCCGAAAGCTTGGCTGCGGTCTTGAGTTGCCTATCATCTTTCCTCCCGGTGTACAGTTTAGCCTCTCCCTCATGCTTGAATATCCTATCTGACGCGCGATAAGCCAGCTCGCCTAACTGCTCAGTCGCTGGAGAGAGACCGGGTCGACCGGCTCCCTTGCTGTATCTAGCTGCCAGCGATGCATAGGTGAAGGTATTATTAGCATTGTTATCACCAACAGTAGCAGCCAGCCATGCCAAATCGTCCACATCCCTTATTGCCGTGCCATCTTTGGCCATATTCATGAAAGCGGCAGCGGCATTGGGTTTGGTAAAGCCGACAACCCTGGCGGCTGTAGCCGCGGCGTCGACACGGGCTTTTGACTCCGCTGAATCTTTATCCAAGAAGGTTTTGCCGTCATCACCACCAGTGGCTAGATGCTCTGCTAATGCCTTACGCCCTTCGTTTTCGTTACCCATAGCCATGGCTAGTATGCGGTTGTAGTCATTCTTGCCCGCAATGGCTTTGATTTCAGGCCGTTGCATAGCTGCTTCGAGAGCAGCTTGCGCTGCAAACCCGCGGGCTTCCTTACCGCGCTTTGTAGGCAGTCCGAACCGACCGTTCCAGCCAGTACCGATGCCCTGAGATACGGCGCCGAATCTATTCGCGGCCTTGATTGAGCCCGGAATCCAGGTTTTGCCCTTGAAACGCTCGCCGGACTTGAGGAGACCAGCGTTTTTCTGCACTTGGCCAGCACGGTATTTCTTTAAGGCACCAAATCCGCCCTGAGCCCGGCTATTAACCAGATTGCCAGCCTGACTCATCAAACCGCCGGCGAATCTGAAGGTCATTGGCAACACAAAGTAGGGTAAGAAATATGCCGCAAATCCAGCCAAGTCTCCCAGTGTTGAACCAAATCCGCCCTGTGAGTTACCGTTGGACGTTGCCACCACGGCAAAGACTCGACCAGAAGCAATGAATGCTGCAATCAATGGGAACATCAGCAAAGCTTTGCTGAACGACTCCCACCAAAGCTTATAGACACGCTGGGTGTTAGGTAGAATGTAGGCCACAATGGCTATCGGTGCTATCACAATCAAGATAATGATTAATAACTGCCGCAAAACCAACACCAAGAAAGCCACGAAAACAGCCAAGGCAGCAGTTGCCGCAAAAGTAAGCAAACCGAAGATACCCAAAGCAACTATCGCCACACTGCCAATTAGATTTGATGCCACTTGGCCACCACCGTTCAAAGTTGCTTGGCTAAGATGCGCGTTGATGAACGGTTCATAAATAAGGTAACGGATACCAAAACCCAGATCATTAGTGAGCGTAACCAGAAAACTCATGATCGGCCATGATAGCGAAATACCAACGGCTGCAATAATTAACCGCGGTAAAGTTTTGCGAATGGCATAGGCATCAAGCAATTCAAAACCAAGCGCCTGAGCAATAAGAATTATTAGTCCGACAACTACCATTAATCCAAGGGCAATATCACGGAAACTACTCCAGGCATCGTAATAAGCGCCTGAACTCTGCGCAGCATTGCCATTTGTACTACCGCCAAAAATTTGGCAGGGCTGGTCGGAAGCCGAGCAGTTAGATGAATTCCCGACATCAAGCTCGCTTGAAATTACATTATCCAGATCGCCGACAATACTGACCATACCGTCAACTGCCGGGCACAATAACCAGGTCAAGGGGTTCCATGTGACATCACAGCTTAAGGTCGGCGAAGCATTGCTACTACCACTACCGTTACCGGTGCTGGTAGTGCTTGCACTGGCGCTGCTGCCGGCGGGCTGTGTGCTAGCTTTGGCCGTAGTGCCATTTATTGTTACAGTAGGATCACCTATCTGGACTGTGATCGGGTTACTTTGATAACACGTACCCACAGTTCCGGAACCCTGTAGGTTTGCATTCATGATGTTGGACGGCCAGCCCGTTCCGAGAGTGCTGGAATTAGATCCCACATTCTCAAGAACTAAGGTGCCTGTGGACGGTATGGCTGAGTCTGCCGTGATAGTGTTCTGGCAAGTTGTTACGCCAGCACTCTCGGACTGAGTTTGGGCATATGTGGACTCGGAACCCGAATAAGTTCCCGATGAAGTCTGTTGTGTAAAGATTAACTGGCCATCTGAACTGTCTATTGTGCCGGAATCAGCCCAGTCAAAATATATATTAAAGTTTTGCTGATCAGTGAAAGTTATGTCTACGGTTGAGGAATTGCACTGATTGCCGGATGGTGTCCAGGTTGTGATTTTGGCAGTATTCTTGGCATTCTGCGGATCACCTCCAGTCAAAGATCCAGGAAAACGATTTATGTAATTATATTGGCTACAGGCTGCTGCAGAAACGGTGGATGGGTTAGCATTTACACTTGAACAATCACCTATTAATTGGGGGTTAATTCCATAACACAGGTCATTACTTATGCTGGTATCAGTATATTGTGTACCATTTACATTTATTGTGCTGTGGTCAACCCAGGCACCAGACGTACCACCTTTTCCACCACCTGAACCGGCCTTAGTAAATGGAACTATCGTTATAGAGCTATCAGAACTGCTTACTAAATCAAATCCCGAAGCGTCTGTACAAGACAATGTACCATTATCGCTACCGGCACCATATAGTACGATTTTTGGGTAGCACGAGGCCGTACTATTAATACCCGCACCCGCAGGCGTGACAAGATTCTTAGAATCGTACTCTGTACTGCTACCGGCTTTTTTCGAGTATGTCAGCGACTGCCCACTAGTTGTACCTGGCCCAGGGCCAATAATTGCTGAATCGCTTGAATCAATAAAGGAATAGTTGCCTGCGGCAGCTGCCGACTCTGGGAAAAGCGGCAAAAATAGACCTATTCCCATCAGCAGGACAGCCCACCATGCCTTGTCTATATTGATATGCCTCATGTCTATTTTTGCTCAGAACCTTAACTAAATGACCCCGGTACTTCGAAATAACCGGCTAACCGCTGTTATATAACCTTATTCAATATAGCACATATTACAAATCGCCAGAGTATCGCGGAGAAACAAACTTGCGGGCTTGCCAAATCACCGAGCCGGTCATATAGTTATAGAAAATGTTCGCAATAACAAAAAAAGTCAAACACTTAAAATTAACGTTTGTTTGCATGCTTTCGTGTATATTGCTGTCTTTATTTTTCCTCGTTCCAATATCTGCGGTTGCAGCGCCAGCTACTCCATCTTCGTCCTCGTCATCCTCTAGTGCATCGGGTGTCACTAACTGTACACCAGCAAAGAATGGCCAGTCCTCGACATGCGCCGGCCTTAAACCTACTTGTGGAACGGCCGAAAGTAGCGGTTGTAACTACGCTTGTCCTGTTGAAAACGGTCAACCGGTTTGTGATCAAGCAGCCGAATCCTCCTGTAATCAGCAAGGCTGTGACCTTATCAGCAAGTATCTAAATCCGCTCATCAATCTACTGTCTGTTATATTCGGACTGGTGGCGGTCATTTCGATAATCTTGGGCGGAATTCAATATTCGGCATCCGAGGGCGATCCGCAAAAAGCCAGCCAAGCCAAGAGCCGGATAACCAAGACTGTTTTTGCTATCGTGTCATACTTCTTTCTCTATGCCTTCCTGCAGTTCATCGTGCCAGGAGGGGTATTTAACAAAGGTGGATAAACAATGTTACTAACCTATCAACTATCTCTGCTAGCAACTGACACCTGCGATAAGTCAGGTGGCTTTTTTGGCTTGATTCCTTGGTATCACTATCTGCCCAACCCCAGCCTGCAGGCAAACGGCGACTGCAACATAAGAACTTTTAATATAATATCGTCTCCAAACAATCCCAGTGATGTCCCGCTGGTACTGCTAGCGGTTGTTGATGACTTACTGCGCATCGCCGCCTTGGTGGCCGTTGGTTTCATTATTTACGGAGCTTTTCAATACGTAGCTAGTCAAGGTAATCCGGAACACACGTCCAAGGCGCAATCGACTATTCTGAATTCGCTAATCGGGCTGGTAATTGCCATCACTGCCGTGGTCTTTGTATCATTTCTGGGAAGTAAATTGGGAAGATAAATATGATTGCCGCAGTACAATTAATTGCCTTTTCAGCCCTCAGCAACGTTAGCTCCTCCGGACTACCGCAAACAGCAGGATCCACGTCTAGCGTTCAGACGGTCTTGGAAATCGCCTTGGGGGCGATTGGCGGTCTGGCTCTACTAATGATCACCGTTTCTGGCCTACGTTACGTTGTTTCAGCTGGTGACCCCGAAAAAGCCAAGCGTGCCAGGAATGGCATCGTTTATTCTTTAGTGGGGCTCGCGGTAGCTTTGGCAGCTGAAGCCATAGTAATCTTTGTGGTGGGAAGGATATGATAACCAAACGCTTATTTTTTACCGTTTTATTATTTAGCTCATTGCTTATGTCTGTTCTTACACCAACAGCCATGGCCAGCACTACGGGTCCATTTAGCAGTGTTTGTAGTCAGACCGGCGCCAGCAGTTCTGTGGTTTGTACCGATAGCAAAAATACAAGCAATCCAATATCTGGTAACAACGGCGTCTTAGTCAAGATAACTGATATTATCGCTTTCGTAGCCGGAGCGGCCGCAGTGATACTAATTATTATTGGTGGTTTGCGCTATATTACTTCAGCTGGTGACCCCGAAAAAGCCAAAAGTGCCAGGAGTACCGTTATTAATGCACTAATCGGTTTAGTCGTCATTGCCCTAGCAGCAAGTCTGATAACATATGTGGTAGAGAAACTATAAAGGCTAAGGTCTCATGAAATTATTTAGTTTGCCAAGAACTCTCTCAATGTTGGTGCTGTTAGTTCCTTTAATATTTGCTCAAGCTGCTCTGCCGGTCACTGTCGCAGCCTGCGGAAGCGGCAGCTCTTCACAAGCAGTTGTTTTAAGCGGTGTTGGTGAAACTGGGGCTCCATGCAACGATAGCGGAGTGACCAATACCATAAAAATTGCCGTTCAAATTTTAAGCTACTTCGTGGGTGCCGCAGCAATTATCATGGTTATTGCTGCCGGTTTTAGATATACGACTTCCGGCGGTGACTCAAACCGGGTCAGCTCAGCCAAAACCACACTTATATATGCGCTAGTTGGTATGGCAATTGCCGCCCTAGCCCAGCTTTTGGTACATTATGTTTTAAGTAATGCCACTACCTCCACAACTCCTTGCCCATACACCATAGCAGGCCACCCAGACCTTGCCGTAAATGACAATCTGTGCGTGAAGCCAAACTAAGTTAGGCTTGATTTAAGCACTAGTGTTGTAGTATAAAGTTAAGTAATAGAAAGAAAGGTGCTTAGAAATGATAAAAAAAATTAAAAGTTATGCACTTACCATAGTTTTAGCGCTGACATTTATTGCTCCCGGCGTAGCTCCGCTGGCCATCGCTTCCGCCTGTAGCGGGACTGCCTCTGGTATACAGTCTGGAGCTAACGGAGCATTAGGTAATCCTAGCAGTGGCGTTGACTGTAGCTCTGCAGGCAGCACGACCGACGTTGGCACGATTGCCAAGAATGTTGTTAATGTCTTCTCATTTATAGTTGGAGCCGTAGCCGTAATAATGATTATCTACGGCGGTTTCCGTTATGTTACCTCAGGCGGTGAAAGTGGTGCTGTAGGTAATGCCAAAAACACGCTGGTTTACGCCATTGTCGGCTTAGTTATCGTGGCTCTCGCCCAACTCATTGTGCATTACGTACTAGCCCAAACCAACGTCGCTCAATAATCCACAGCATCTGTAATTTTAAGCTAGTCTCTGTGACAGTGTTCTTATAGAACTTGGATTTTCTTAACAGTGTCTTGCTGGACTTTGCCAAAGCTAATGGTTAACACACCGTCTTTTAACAGGGCTTCGATTTCCTCTTCCTTAACCGGCACTGGCAGCGCAATCGTTCGGCTGAATTCACCCCAGTAACATTCTTGCAAAAAGTAATTCTCGACGCCTTCTTCGCTGCCGGCGCTCAGTGTGCCACGGATGGTCAGTTGGTTATCGGAGATGCTGACGTCCAGGTCGTCCTTGTTGACGCCAGCGGTGCGAGCCTTAACTACCAGTTTTTCGCGTGTTTCATAAACGTCAACAGCTAGCTGACCGGGAACAGTGTCGTCGTCCCACTCGTCTTCGGCAACTGGCTCGTCAGCAATTTGAGCCGGATCGGTGGTAGTGGCTGGTGCGTCATCGCCCAAAAAAGCGGCCGTCAATTCATCTTCCTCAAGTAGCAGATCATCATCGCGATTACGTCGCGCCATAGTCGTTACCCTCCACGTTAATTAGTGAGCAAACCGCTTACAATCTCCGAAAGTCGAAGATTAAAAAGAGATTAAAAACCTTGCGTTTTTGTATTAGTCACAGTATAGCTTAGGTGGTAACGAAGGTGCAATGCTTGGGGGCACTTATTTACAACACATTAAATACAACATGAGCATTATTGATGATTTGTTATCTGTCCTTGTTCGTTACGGTTGCCCTGATTGCGGTGTCGAGGGCGACCTACTCTGTGCGGCTTGTGCCTCCAAGCTGCCGGTGGCGAGCAACTACAGCGATAAATACCCTGCGTTGGCAGCGGTTCGAGCCGTGACTAACTACAGCGGAGTAGCTGAAGCTCTAGTTTGGCAACTAAAATCCAGCGGCGCGCAAGCAGTTGCGACAATTATAGCCGCTCAAATGCTTAAGCAATTTAAGCCATCGCAGGATATGCTAATTGTGCCGGTGCCAACCGCCTCAGGCCGAGTGCGCCACCGTGGTTATGACCAGGCCAGGCTGCTGGCTCGTGCCTTGGCTCGACAAGCCGGACTGCCCTACCTGGACAGTTTAATCAGAGTCGGCCAGACCCATCAGGTTGGCGCCTCTCGCGAGCAACGCCTGCAACAACTACAGGCCACTTTTCGAGTCCGCCGACAGCAGGCAATCAAAGCAGCTAGTCTGTTATTGGTGGATGATATCACAACCACCGGCGCCACCCTAGAATTAGCTGCCAATGCCTTAAAAGTGGCCTGTGCTGCCCAAACTGAAGCTATTATCTTTGCTCAAGCCTAATCCGCCAATCGGTACTTTTAATATTTCCTTGATTACTTACCGGCAATGAGTAACTATTGAACGGGTATATAAAAAGCATGCAACCGAAGCTCGATCAAGCAGCAAAGATAATCAGTTCGAAATGGCTGTTTGTTATCACGTTATTAATTTTTACTGTTGAAACCAGCTGGTTAGCTCTGACAACTCGATTCCCGATGGCGTTTGATGAGGCGTACCACCTTGGAATCATCCAATTTTATAGTCATCGCCTAAACCCTATAATCACTAGTCAACCTAGCAGTACTTATAAATTCGGCGCATTGGTTCATGGCCAGTCATTCTTGTATCACTACCTGATGAGTTTTCCTTATAGGCTAATCGAGGTGTTTACTAAAAGCCCTGAGTTTCAGGTTATCGGTCTTCGGTTGATTAACATAGCTATTGCCGTGGCCAGCCTACTGGTTGCTAGAAAACTACTGCGGCTAATAAAACTGTCGAATGGATTGGCCAACGTCGTAATATTAGCCTTTGCTTTAACGCCACTGTTTACTGCCCTATCGGCTCAGATTAACTACGACAACCTCCTGGTTCTTGTATCCCTTTTGTGTATTTACGTAAGCTTAACTTTCGTAAATAATTTGCGGCAAGGTGTTATTGACGTCCAGAGACTGCTGATTCTACTGAGTCTATGTTTATTTTCCAGTGAGGTAAAGTTTACTTTTGTGCCAATCTTCATAGGCATAACACTGGTGGTCGGGCAGCAAATTATTACCTATTGGCGAAGACATAAAAAGACTTTCAAAGCTGAGCTTGTGGCTGGTTTTAAGCACATACCGCGCCTGACTCAAGTAGGCTTGGTAGTCGCCACCATTGCTGGTAGCGCTCTATTCATGGATATTTATGGATATAACATCGTCCAATATCATAGCCCAATCCCCCAGTGCAATCAGATACTAGCCGTACAGGACTGCCAACAATATTATTCGTGGGATAAAGGCTATATTGCCAAGAATTACAATAAAATCCATCCGCCAAAGAGCAAAATGAACATCCTGCAGTTTACTGCTTACTGGTTATTTTTCAACCTTATTGAGCTTGTTGGTGAAATAATGCCCCTACAGGGCTTTTATTATATCTCGCCGGTTTTCTTCTTGATTACATCGTTGCTAACGATTGCATCCGTGACTTGCGTTATTGTGAATTTCAAAAAAATAGTCAAAAAAAACCACGTAGTTGTGATGCTAACTTTCATAAGTCTGGTATACCTTTTATTCTTGTGGGGCAGAAACTACCATGATTACCTTCAGTTTGGCCAACCTGAAGCCATAGACGGCCGGTACTTCGTGCCCGTGCTCTTGTACTTGTATGTTTTATTGGCTTCTGGGTTACGATATTCCCTGACCATCAAACGCTCATATACGCTATTAATTAAATTAGTGTTAGCACTCGTGGTAATATTTTCGTTCACCTATTATGGTGGCTATAGCCAGTACGCATCGCAAATTAGCCCTGTTTATGGCAGACTAAACCCTTCCAACGACTTCACGCTCTAAATGACTTATTAAGTGTGGTTGGCGGAGAGAGAGGGATTCGAACCCTCGCGGGGGATTGCTCCCCCCTATCGATTTAGCAAACCGACCCCTTCAGCCTCTTGGGTACCTCTCCAGGTGGACAACTATAACTACATTATATAGCCTGGCGGAGAGAGAGGGATTCGAACCCTCGGTACGGTTGCCCGCACGGCAGTTTTCAAGACTGCTACCTTCAACCACTCGGTCATCTCTCCAACGGCCGATTATATCACGATAACAGCTCTCGAATGGCTTTGTTTTGCTTCTGCGGCTAGGGTACAATAACTCTTATGGCAAAGACCGATACCACACCACCACCTGTAGCAACCGATGTCGAACCAGCACTCACGCCGCCAGAAAATCCGCCAGAATCACCAACGCCTTTTGCCCAAAAAAGTGAAGACAGTCAGCCGTTCGCTGTGGCTGATAGTCCAGCTGGAACGGATACCGAAAACCCCCAGGCCATTTCCTGGACGGCCTCAGAATTTATTGCCCACGACAAAACATTTGGCTGGTACGCTGGCCTGGTTGTCGTAGCCTTGATTCTGGCAGCCGGCATTCATTTGTTAACCAAGGATTTGGTAGCGCCGGCCGTAGTGATAGTGGCTGCTGCGTTTTTGGGATATTACGGGTCGCACAAACCGCGAGAACTCGAATATCGGCTTGACCGTCGTGGTATCAGTGTTGGCGAGCGGCAATTTAGCTATGATGCCTTTCGCTCCTTCTCGGTCATCCCCGAGGGCGCGTTTTCAAGCATCGTTTTTATGCCACTAAAGCGGTTTGCACTACCGCTGACACTCTATTACGCGCCGCAAGATGAAACTAAAATCGTCAACATTTTATCTGATCAGCTGCCTCTCGAAGAACGCCGGCCGGACGCCATTGACCGACTGATGCACCGTATCCGCTTTTAGGCCTGGTGTTCCTTGCGAATCAGTTTACGCTCCATCCGGTGCAAGAAATCCTGCTTGGCATGCTTGACGTCCCATTTCTCATAATTTTTCATTAGCGCATCGACTTCTTCGTTAGACATATTTAGCCCCTTTGCATGTTAGATTGGTAGCCTTAATTATTAAGCTTATGCCTGCGAAGAAGCTGTAAACTTTCTAACATAATTCGCTACAATAAGCCCCATGCGGTTCATACATACACTAATTCGGCAGCTCGATAGCTTTCAGCAACGCCACCGTTTTACGGCTTTCAGCTACGCCGTAATTAAAAAATATGGCGAAGACGGCGCCGGCCAGCAAGCAGCGCTCTTAACGTACTACAGCTTCTTGTCACTATTCCCTTTGCTACTAGTGTTGATAACCGTGGCGAATGGCATTCTCGGCAACCACCCGCACTTAGAGGCAACCGTGATTAAGGGTTTGACTAATTATTTTCCACTGCTCGGCAATCAGCTATCGGCTCATGTGCACGGCTTGCGCCGTAACGGGCTGGCTTTAGTAGCCGGAGTATTGTTTACGCTTTACGGCAGCCGCGGCGTGGCTGACGCCTTCAGGCGCGGCGTAAGGCAGATTTGGGGCGTGCCCAAACAGCTCAGTGATGGCTTTGTGCCGGCTCTAGTCAAAAGTCTGGCCTTGATAATTATTGGCGGGCTGGGCTTTATTGTGGCTTCACTCAGCGCCGGTTGGATGAGCGCGGCCGGACATGACCTAGCCTTTCGCGGCCTGTCAATCATCGTCGATCTGTTTATACTGTTTTGGCTGTTTACCTTTTTACTCAGTGTCAGCTTGCCAAAACACGTTAGCCTCAAGGAAACCCGCTTGGGAGCCATCTTGGCCGCAGTTGGTTTGGTTATCCTGCAAGCCCTGGGCGGCTACATTTTGGCGCGTGAACTTAGAAGCCTGGACGCGCTCTATAGCTACTTCGCCCTAGCTCTTGGGTTACTCTTCTGGATCTATCTACAGGCTCAAATCCTCTACTATGCGGTTGTAATCGCCGCTGTCCATTCTCAAAAACTTTGGCCGCGCAGTTTAACTGATGTAAGCTCGCCACCAAACTCGCGGTCGGCCTGATGCCCGTTGTCGGACTATTTCTTGCTGTGTCATGGTCAAAACCCTCTCTAACCTTATCTCACCAGCTTTAGCATAAACCCGTTAGCTTAAAGTTGGCTGTTAATTTTCTAACAACGTTTTTGTAGAAGTCATCAAGCGACTTACGCAGCTGATTAGCAAAACTGCAAAGGCCAGCGCCGTAACTAGCTGGCCAATAAATAACAGATGGACTAGACCTAGTAGAGTTATCAACGAAATGCCTGCACCAATCACTAAAGCCAATAGCCATAAAATGTGCCACCAGCTGCGGGCGACCACCAGGCAGAGCCAGCCCGAAAACCCCAGGACAAATACAAAGTAAGCAATGTCGGCCAACTCATGCACATAGCCCAAGAAATCGTTCAGTTTATAAGGGTATGTGCTTAGCAACACGAACATAAACAAGGCTGTCAAAATATACAGGTTATATGTCAGGGCTTTTTGATACCGCCGCTGCCGATAGGCGGCCAGCCCGGTAAAAAAGGCTGCCAGCCCGAAGGCAAGCGTGTAAAAAACTACCGTTTTCCGCAGGGTGCCGTAATTACTGACGCCGCCCTCGCTATGTAGATACGATGGTACCAAGGCGAAACAAACCGCCAAACCGCCAATCAAACTAACCTGTCCCCAAACCAATGCCGCAACAATCGAGTGCTTCATATGTCTTTTGTAAGGTCACTACTCCTGCCGGCGGATTGTGGCTGACCCTAGGATTAAAGCCGCAATCGCAAACCCGGCAACAATCACCAAATCCTTCGTCAGACTAGCTGTCCAAGCTGCGTGCAGTGTTACCTGCTTCATGGCGTCAACACTGTAAGTCAGCGGCACAATGTCTGCAAACCATTGCAAAGGCTTGGCCATCTCGCCGCGGGCGATGAATAAGCCGCAGGTTAATAACTGCGGTAAAATGAAGGCCGGCATGAACTGCACGGCCTGGAATTCGCTGCTGGCAAAAGCGCTGGTGAAAAGTCCCAAAGCCGTGCCCAAAAAAGCTGCCAGAACGGTTGCCAAAATAGTCAGTGCCGTGCCCCCCATGACCGTAACATGCAGTAAGCCGAGTAGTACTCCGCAAGTAATTAGAGCCTGCAAAAAGCCGATCAGGCAAAAGGCGACGGCGTAACCGAAAATAAAGTCTGACTTGGAAATTGGCATGGTCATCAATCTGTCCAAAGTGCCGCTCTTGCGCTCACGCAGCGTGACGATAGAGGTAATCAAAAACATCATAATCATCGGAAAAATGCCGAGTAACATCGGCGCCAAGTGGTCAAAAACGGTTGTCTCGTCCTGAAAAACGTACTTCAAAATAGTTAACAAAATCGGCGGAATCACAAATACCAAAGCCAGTGTCCGCCGGTCGTGACCTAGCTGACTTAGCACTCGCCTGGAAGTGGCTAAAGTTTTTGTGACACTCATGCCCGCGCCTCCACTAGTTTTAAGAAACTGGCTTCGACCGTTTTAGTACCGGTGCGCTGGCGTAGCTCTTCGGGAGAACTATGGGCAATCAGCCTACCATCTCTGATGAGCACCAGATCATTGCATCGTTCGGCTTCATCCATGGAATGACTGGTAATAATCAGGGTTGTGCCCTGATGAGCAAGCTGAGCGAATAAAGCCCAGAGCTTTTCTCGTAGCACAGGATCTAAACCGACCGTTGGTTCATCGAGCACCATCAGTTTGGGTGAGCCGATCAAGGCAATTGCCAGTGACACTCTTTGTTTTTGCCCGCTCGACATATTGCTGACCAAGCTAGCGGCCTTATTAGTCATATCAACTGCCTTGAGGACATTGGCAATTATCTGTTTTGCTTGTTTTCCAGGCTGGCCGGCCATCGTCACAAAATATTCGAGATTTTCACTGACTGTTAGGTCAGGATAAACCGACAACTCCTGAGTCATGAAGCTCAGTTGCTGACGTAAATTGGCTGAACCCGCCGGTTCATCAAAGATCATTACGTCGCCTGACGTAATCCGTTGCCGACCGACAATGCAACGAATCAAAGTGGTTTTGCCGGCACCCGATGGCCCAATAACACCGATGGTCTGACCAGCATCCAGTTCAGCATCCAGGCCATCAAGTGCCTTAAATTGATCCCCGAGTACAACTGACAGATTTTTGATTTTTACAGCTACAGACATAAGTGGATTTAGCCCTTCACTTTATATCATAACAGCCGTAGCAGTCCATTGTCATCCACGCTGTCACGGACCGTTGCCAGAGGCAGCACATCATTCCTTGTCACAACCATAATATCTGACGACTGACTAGTTCTTTCACCGTCTGGACGCCAAGCATGTACCAAATATCCACACTGCATATCTATCGGTTGACCAGCTCCATGAATAAGATTATTCACCGGCTCACCCATACCCCAATATTGAGTCCGTATGTTTAACCAATATGGATTATGCAAGTCTTGACAAGGGTAAACCGTTACATCTTCAAATCCTGCCGCCAACAATGTCCACCCCAGTTTTGTTAGTTGCTTCGGTTTTGGCGGTGTGTTTTCTTCGGTGATTACTATCTCGCCGTCTGCTTCGAGCACGCGGAAGGCCTCTTGAAGGCCGGCGAATTTATCCTTATGTTTGCGGCCTGGATATGCTCGTTGATCAGTTGGCTCACCGAATACACTGCGCATAATGACATGCGAAAAGCATTGGTCGGCGTAGGGCATATCGGCACAATTGCCAATGCTTAGGCTACCCAGGTAGCGCTGCCAAGGCTCGGATTCATAGTCAGCCATCCAAGATTCACTATTTTCTGGAATCAGCTCAAGCGAAAAATATTCGACATCCGCCTCTTGTAGAATGCTTCCAGGTTCAAAAATGGCCGGATTATTACCAGGCCCAATCTCCAAGATGCGCATAACTATAAATATAAAATAAAAAAACGATTTTGTCTAATCTAGAACTAAATCAATGCAGGCTTTTACTAACTGGCGTCGCGGCGCAGAAAGAGTATCCAGGCGGCCAGCCATCCAACAACCAGATAAATTCCATACACCAGCGCTGCCTTGCCCGGGGTTAGGGTGCCATTATTAGGGTTACCCATGTCGCCGGTTCGAACCACCTGGTTAAGCGAACTAAACGGCAAATAAACAGTATTATGTTTGAGCAGCAGACCCAATAACGGTTCGCCAAGGTCAGGTATCAGAAATAGGGCGACAATCGAAGCTACTTGGTTACGGGTTAGGAGGGCTAATAGCAGACCGGCCATGCCGTATCCCCAGGAGTAAAACAGGCTACGCCAAATTAAATCACCATAATGCAGGCTCTGAGGGACTAAGGCGTGTCCGTGCAGATGGACACCAAGGTAAGCCATGACCGGCGACAGGACGCCGATTAGCACCGCCAAAAACAAGGCATAAGCGCTAACCACTAGAAACTTAGATAACAACACTTTGCTGCGACTGTTGCTATTGGTAAGCGTGTGCATGATGGTGTTATAGCGATACTCATGGCTCATCAGCAGAATGGCGACGATAGCACCAAAAACACTGATGTTTAGGGCGTTGGTCACATCACTGGCCAGTTGGGTTGGGTCGCGCAGGGCGGCCGAGTCAAGCCGCCAACCTTCAATATAAAACGCTACGAAGATAACCAGCAACGTCACCAGAAGCGTAATAATATAGGTCGAACGAACCGTAAGTAACTTCTTGAATTCGGCTTTGAGGGTATTGATCATGGCTTGCCGCCCTTAATGTCACCGGTACGAAACTCTTCAGCGTTCTCGGTTAGCTCCAAGAACACGTCTTCCAGCGAGGCGCTACGGTTCGCCAGCTCGAGCACCGGTATGCCGGCCGAAAAGGCTAGCTTGCCGACTTCATCAGTCTCCACGCCGGTAATTTCTAGACCGCCATCTGTCTGTTTTGGCCGCATTGACTTCGCCTCGAGAATTTTCTGGAGTTTGGTAAGACCTGCGACGCGGACAAAAACGCTGGACTTGGCATTGCTAGCAATCAGTTTTTTAATTGAAGTGCTAGCAATCAGCTTGCCCTTGCCGATCACAATCACGTTATCGGCGAGCTGGGACATTTCGCTTAGTAAATGGCTTGATACGAAAACCGCATTCCCGTCACCGGCATAATTTATCAGAAATTCACGCAGCCAAACAATACCTTCCGGATCCAAGCCGTTGGCTGGCTCATCCAAGATTAAATATTTGGGTTTTGCCAGGATTGCCGCCGCAATACCCAAACGTTGGCTCATGCCCAGGCTGAACTTACCCGGCGGTTTCTTGGCTACATCCTTGAGACCAACAATCTCCAGCACCTCATCTACCCTGGAAAGCGAAACTCCACCGGCCGTCGCCAGAACTTTTAGATGATTTTGCGGGGTTCTTGTTGGGTGAAAAGCCTTGGCCTCGAGCAAGATGCCAATTATTTTCGACGGCTGTGGATACTCATGAAGGTTTTTTCCGTCAAAACTTGTCGAGCCGCCACCATTGTCCAGCCCCAACATCAGGCGCATAGTCGTTGACTTACCTGCCCCGTTTGGCCCAAGAAAACCAGTGACCTTGCCGGTCGCCACATCAAAAGAAATATCATCAACCGCCAAGGTTTTATGGAAACGTTTGCTGAGATGGGAAACTTTAATCATAAAGTTTCATTATACGTACCGCGCCCGCCATGCGCCAGGCGGATACGTACATAACCTGCTCAATACACCTTAATTAGATGAAATTAAGAACGATGCATATAAATATTCACTCGTCGCTACTAATGCTTATGTTTATTAACACCAGTGCTGATACACTTTAGCTATGTCTTTGGTTAATCTGGGGTTGGTTAGCGGAGTTTTGATTGTTATCGCAGATATACCGTATGCATTAAATGCCTGGAAACGTAAGACTCATCCTCATCGAACGACGTGGTTTATTATTTTTCTCATAAACAGTATTAACCTAGCGAACCAGGGAGCAAGTGGCGCTAAGAACTCTCTGTTATTCTTTGTTGGTGCCGTGATTATTACGTTTATTGTTTTTCTGGTTTCGCTTTTTAGAGGAGTGGGGGGGCTTGCCAAGCTTGATATCTTTGTCCTTGTTGCCGCGGCAGCCGGGCTATTCCTTTGGTGGCTGCTGGACTCTCCGCTAGCGTCTATTGTCATTGACGTCTTTATATCTGCATTTGCCATATTGCCGACTTTCATAAAGGCTTATCACAGACCAAAATCGGAAACAAAAATTACGTGGTTGATAGGCGCTATAAGTACTGCTCTTGCCGCAATATCAGTGGGTAAACTTGATTTCGCCCTTTTAGTCATTCCTCTTTATGCCACAATTCAACAAGCCAGTCTTTTTACCCTAATTGAGGTTCGAGAACGACAACTGTCTTAAAGTAAGTCTCTTTCCTGATCTACTACTTGGTACACCCGATAGGATTCGAACCTACGACCTCTGGCTCCGCAAGCCAACGCTCTATCCAGCTGAGCTACGGGTGCTTAAAACAACAGGGGTAAGTTTATCAGGTTGAGCCTGTAAAAGCCAGAGCGTACAATAATGGCTATGAACAAAACTTGGCACAAAACGCATGTGCTCGGCCAGAACGCCGCTCTCAAGGATAGGCTGGCCTGGCACCGGGCGCATGCCAAAGTCTGCGGCTGCCGCCCGATCCCGCCGAGCATTAAGCGGCTGCTTGAGCCATAGGGTTAGACCGCCGCTAAGCTGTTAAAATAAGTTAAATAGGGAGAGGTCGCATAGTCCGGTCTAGTGCGCTGCACTCGAAATGCAGTATGGGGGTAACCTCATCGAGGGTTCGAATCCCTCCCTCTCCGCCAAGAATAAAGTTCTAATGAGACCCATTCCTTTTAAGTGCATGCATTAGGACAGGGTTGTTTTTATTCGCGGGTAGCTGTTACTTAAACAAATTACTAATAGCATTCTTTATTTCATCTACCGTGTGATCAGTCAGCACTCCAAGCCGGTTTTGTTCAGCTATGCTTACGTCCACGGTGAACAGCTTATCTGGGCGTACGTAGCTAGTAATTGGTAGCTCTCCGCTTCTAAAATCCTTTTTTGCGATAGCTATCCCCGGTACATCGGGCAGTTGACGACTTGTAATTTGACACAGAATAACTGTTTTTAGCGATGCATTAGCCACCACCACTGCTGGCCGTTTCTTGTAGCCTTTTAGGTCAGCAAACGGGAAGTTAATTAACACTATTGTGCCTATTGTAAGTGAGCCCACGCTTCATCCTCTTCAGGAGTGTCCCACTCTTTGGCGAGAGCCGAACGGCTCAATAGAATCCCCTCATCTATAACCTTGAGCTTTGCGGGGCGAATAACCAGAGCACCTTTTTCCAAACTAATTACTACTTCATCGTTGAGATTTGTTTCCTCTAGAAGCTTCTTGGGGATACGTATTCCGCGAGAATTACCAATTTTGATGATTGATGCTTTCATAGTACCTACATAGTACCTACAATCTATCATTAAGTCAAGTAACTATCGATAGCCATCGACACTACCTAAAAACGTTACACACTCTGAGTTCCAGACCCGTGTGCTCTGCCAAACTAGCTTATTGAATTAAACGTGGACGCTTTGGCGGACGCGGTTTTTGCGGGCTAACGGGTGGCACAGTCGTACCTGGCTGAGAAGGTCTAGTTGGCTGCTGGATCGGACGACTCATCATATCCAAACTTGGTTGCGCTTGTGGGCGTCGCTGAGCCAACCCCAGATTGTTAGACATTGCCGGCTGCTCGGCTGCTACCGGTTTGGCCGGCTGAGACTTTGCCGCCGAGCTGCTCCTGCCGCGCGTTAGAATCAAATAACAGATGACAATCAACCCCAGCGCCAAAAAGCCCGCGCCAAACCATAGCTCGACTTGCGTAAAACCAGATATGACATGGTTCAGAACACTGTAGTAGGGCTGTTTCAGCTGGCCGTTAAGAGTTTGTTTGAAAACCCGGCCTTCAAATTTTTTGACCAACCAATCAGTGATAAATTTGTCAGCGATTAATATAATTCCGGCCGCTACCAATGTCGAACCGATTCGCCTTAGACCCCTACGCCGCGAAGGCGCAATCACCACGATGCCGAGTATGACCACCAACGACGCAACGGTTAGAATGTATGGTAATTTTAGGCTGACACGGAAAGCCCGAGGCAATTTTGATAGTCGCTGATAATACGGCTGACCCTGGCCTGATAAATTTGCGGCCGTAATAACTGATTTGTTGAGGAAATCACCGCTGTTAATATCCTGAGTGACCTGAGCGCTTTCGGTTTTCGGATCTAGCGTTGGTGGCCGGCATACCACAGACAGAGGATCAACCGGTAGCTGCAGTTGAGTTAGCTGCGTATCGCTACACACCGGAACACTAGCCAAATGAGTCTGGACTAACTGTCCGACTGTATTGGCAAAGCTTTGTTTCGGGGCGGTCAGATCAATCGTAAAGTCTGGGATTGTCGTCTTATCCTTCAGCCACGCGTAATTGCTGTCTAAAAAGTTATTGACGCTTTGCTGCAAGAAAGTCGGTGATACAGCCTGGGCGGCGGCCTGCCTGACGCCGGGATCATTGAGGGCGACCGAACCCTCGCTACCATCTTGACTACTAGCAACTGCAGCGTTGTTAAGAGCATTGGGTATGATTTGGTCATAAATGTTACTCCCGGCCAGCCAGCCCTCAAGCTTATTGGGATTAGAAAAATCGTGGTTGAAGCCGACAGCTAGCGCAATTCCCAGCAGTGCTATTAGCAAAACTAATGCCAGCAGATGAACGATACCCTTACGCAACCAAATCATTAGACCATTGTAGTCGAAAATCGAGCGTTTTAACACTACTTCCTAAGCTCCACGAGACTGCTCACGGCGCTTAACCATCCTTTGCCAGCAATAACTCGCTACTAAGGCCAAAAACCGACCAGCAACGCTGATAGCAGCCACGGTAGCCAATCTATAACCCGCAGGGCTGGCCAAGGCCTATGTCGATAAACGGCTGCTAGGGTAATTGGCAGCTTAATGCCCTTACCGTTTAGCTCAGTTGGGTTAACTGTGGCATCATTACCGACGCTGAATTTTGCTACGGTGGTCACCACGGGCTGCGCCTGGGGCTTACACCTCAGGTACGGTGCCAGCCACTGTAGAGTTTGCAGATGGGCTCTGACCATTCGCAGAGCTGTCTAACGGCGGCGAGCCAAAGAGGGGATTACAAGCATCGTCAATCCCGTCTTGGTCACTGGCGCGCTTAATAGCCGTGGCTTCTGGCTTAACCCAACCCGGCGTTGTTACAGAAGAACTAGTCGCGGCGCCTGATCGGACAATCAATAATACGGCCAGGATTATCATTGCCAGAGATAACCAAACCACACTGCCGTAGCGCTTCATAATGCTTTTAACTATCGGCTGGACACGGTGGCTGTCGCAAACATAATCGGCCAAAAATCGGCATAATTAATGAAAATTTAATATTGACTAGCCTGCTCCGCTATAATTGAGACTATGGCCGACAGCATATTTACCAAGATTATCAAGGGTGAAATCCCCTGTCACAAAATATACGAAGACGACCGCACCTTTGCCTTTCTAGATATCCACCCCAAGCAACCTGGTCACACCTTGGTCGTCCCCAAACAACAGATTGAATTCCTTTGGGATCTGGAGAATGAGGATTACCAGGCAGTCATGGCAACTGTTAAGTTGGTGGCGCTCAGGCTTCGCGCCGTGCTCGAACAGCCGTACATCGGTGAGCTTGTCGTCGGCATAGATGTGCTGCACGCCCACGTTCACGTTTATCCCTTCTCGACGGTCGAAGAATCACGTTTTTTGCCTGACTTGTC
>Ga0182030_10003086_pt1 | contig 35500 bp, 33 predicted proteins | sample 812S3MmetaG_FD_121299 | JGI IMG/M metagenome (GOLD analysis project Ga0182030, IMG submission 121299) | Permafrost microbial communities from Stordalen Mire, Sweden - 812S3M metaG (Illumina Assembly) | ecosystem: Environmental > Terrestrial > Soil > Wetlands > Permafrost | place: Sweden...
GTTAAAAATTTGAATAACGCCTTTCGCGTCAGTCGCAATACTGGAGAAGTTTGCACTATTGAAAATAGCACTTTGCAAAGCGCCTGCCTTGAGCAAGGCTTCTTCCGCCTGTTTGCGGGCGGTGTTGTCGGTACCAATCAACAGATAGCCAATAATGCCATCATGTGCATCGCGTAATGCCGTAACCGAAACGACAGCCGGAAAACGGCTCCCATCTTTACGAATATACGTTAGCTCATAGATATCCTCGATGCCACGCGACGCCTTGAATACCAAGGCCTCAAATCCCGGAGTAATTGGCGTTGAAAGTTCAACGCTCAGCGCCTCAGCACGCGCGATCACTTCCTGCGGGTCGGAAATATCCGAGGGCTTGATCTTGTTCATGACCTCGGCAGCGGTATAACCCAGCATACGCTCGGCACCCACATTGAAAATCTGGATTACGCCCTTCGCATCTGTAGCAATACTTGAAAAGTTTGCACTGTTGAAAATCGCGCTCTGTAAAGCATCAGTGTTGATTAGTGCTTCCTGGCGCCGAATTTCGGTAATTCTCTCAGCGACAATAGCTGCGGGAACATGTACTGCTGAATTGCGAATTTTTTTTGTCATGGCTTCTTTATTAGAATCGTCTAATAGTCAGGGCGGATAACCGGATCAAGTCAGTGTGAGCAATAAAGCCCGCAGAGACTCCAACGTCCATTTTGACGATAAAATAAGCCGTACTCGGTACGCTATCACGCTTAACCGGATAGCGCGATTTGCCTGACAATCAGGAGTGCCGGAACTGTTGAATTCCGTTGATATTATTCAGTTTACTGCCAGTTTATTTCTTTGGCGGTTTTGCCGCCGATCAAAACGTCATCCAGACTTTCCGGAATCTCTGCCTCTGTCTGTGATTTTGGGATGCGCCCCGCCATGATTTCGGCAAATCGTTGCGGCAGCAGCGGTTGAAGATCAGGGTTCGCATAGCCCTCGGGGAAAAGCGGTTGATTGTTGGCGAAGTCATACTTGTCTGTTGCTCCCAGCGTATGTAAAAACTCATGCGCGATCACAACATTATTTTGTTTTGCCATTTCCCGTGAGGCGAAGACATTGACCCTGCCTATAAGCCCTTTCTGCAAACCGGTAGAATGTCCAAGCCTTTTGAATTGTGCCGGATCAAAATAAAGCAGAAACATTTTCACCTGTGGAATCGGGCCGACCGTGTCAGTGTGACGAAATGACCACCACCTCATATTCAAGCTCCAAAGAATCACTTCAATGGGATTGCCATTGTGCGGAGCTTGCGGAGGTTGAGAATCAATTATCCCACCCAGTTTAATTTCTATGGAGGCACGCGCTGCACGGTCATAACGTGCTGCCTCGTCGCGCATAAAGCTTTCGATTGGCTTGAAATCTGCCACTGTCAGGCTACGCAAATAGTCCGCCACGGCAGGACTGCCATCGGCATTTATAAGAAAAATGGTGACGGGTAACGTACTCTCCCACTGAACCGAGAGGGTTTTATCCCGCCATGCGCCAATCGCAACGCCGGCGAGAATTAATAACAAGATGAATACCCGGATGACTTTGAACATATTCCTTGCCGTTATTAATGGTGGGGATCGGTAATATTAGTTTCGTCCACCGTATTCGGAAGATACCCATGTTGATACCCTTGGGTATTTTTTACTATTTTGACCATGTATAATTGTCGCACGTAACTTGCCGCTGACAAACCCGACGGTGGAAGACTATCGGCTATCCGCGTTTCGGCTGCGCCAATACCAGATTCGTTTTCAACAAAGTATTATCCTGATTTCCTGAAAGCTCAATATGAATACAAGATTTACCAAGCAACTTATAGTTGCTGCGATTTTATGCGTAGCATCCTGTTCTGTAGTTATGGCCCAAGACAATCCAGATCAACCCCTCATTAAAGAAAATAACTGGTATTTCTCCTGGGGCTATAGCCGCCAACAGTACGCGCCCTCTGATATTCACGTTTCCCAGCCTGGCTTGGGCAATAATTTCACGGTACATCAGGCAGCAGCGCAAGATTTCCCTGCAAATTTTGGTGATACCCTTAACTCTATTACGAACTTAAATTTCACTTCGCCACAGGAGAATATACGGGTTGGCCGATTTTTGAATGCGGAGAAAACGTTCGCCGTCGAGTTCTCGCTGGATCATAGTAAATACAATACCAACCTTGATCAAACTGCGTACGTTAGCGGCACCGTTAACAACCAGCCCTACAATAAGAATCTGGTACTCAGCGAGCAAAATTTTGATTACATGCTTCACAATGGTTTGAATCACGTCATGTTGAACGCGGTCTGGTTGCATCATCTGTATGGGCCTGAACAAAAGCCGGGGGATTTGCAATTGATCAGCCGGGCCGGAGCAGGTATTTTGGTGCCTCATGCCGAAACTACCGTTTTTGGTCAACAACCGGATGTTGGTCCCAAGACTCAAAATGTATGCTGTTTCTCAAGTAATGATTGGTGGCAAATTAATGGCTGGACCACTGGTATAGAGGTTGGTGTGCGTTATAGGATCATTGAATCCATGTACCTGGAGCTCACCTCAAAAGTGGCTTACGGTGTTCTGCGTGGTGTGCCGGTATATCAGGGTTCGGCGAATCAGACGATTTGGATGACCGAAGAGGTTTTATCCGCCGGCTTCCTGTTCTAGGGAAGCTTAGTGCAGGGTTCGGTTTGCCGGTATGGCTAAGGTATCGGTAAACACTGCATCAACATCTACCCGGTCAAATACGTAACGTTGATTACAAAATTCACAGTGAACCTCAACATCGCCACGCTCGATAATAATTGAGTCGACTTCGGTTCGACCAAGCATGCGCAACATTCTAGCCACGTTTTCACGCGAACAAGTGCAGCGGAACGTCACTGCCTGCGCATCAAATAAACGAATATCTTCTTCGTGATACAGACGATGCACCAGTTCGCCCGCAGTCAAAGTAAGCAGCTCTTCCGACTTGAGCGTGTCAGCCAACTGCGTCGCCCGATCCCAAGCGTCAATATCGGGTGAGCCTGCCTGCTCGGGAAGTTTCTGGAGTAGCATCCCCGCAGCACGTTTATCATTGGCGGCAAGCCACAATCGTGTTTCCAGTTGTTCCGATCTGGTCATATAGTTTCTCAGTATCTCGGCGACACTTTCACCTTCCAGCGCGACAATACCCTGATAAGCCTGATTCCCGTCTTTCGGATCCAGCGTAATTACAAAACGCCCGTCTCCGACCAGTTCTTGCAGTGTGCCATGCAGTAACTCGCCTTCCCACTTTGCGGTTGCGCGCATCTCCAGATCGCCGGTGCATTCCACTACCAATATTTTCACCGCGCCCTTGCCGTGAATTTGCAAAACCAACGATCCTTGCAATTTAAGTGTAGCCGCAAGCAGTGCCGCCGCCGCACACAATTCGCCCATCAGATCGCGCAATACTGGCGGATAGTTATGCCGGTCAAGCACACTTTGCCAGACAGTATCCAGACGCACGATTTCACCGCGTATCGGCGCGTGTTCGAATAAAAATCTTTGTAACGTGTCACTGGTATTTTTCATATCACTCGAAAGAAAGGCAAGACTTATAAACAAATAGACCCGAACGTCATCCTGAGGCTCGGGTCTGCAATTTTGAGAATCTCTCGATCTCAATCATCCCAATTGGGATAATTGGGTATCTTTACAGTATCTTCGTCAAACACCCCTTTGTTGGCCTGTGTGTGACAAGCATCGCAATAACTTAGCGATTTCACGTCTTTGTTTCCCTTGATCATCTTCTCGGGAATTTCGTGATGTTTGCGCTTGATATAACGAACCTCGGTAATACGCAGCGGCGCCTCTGTATTTTCGGTTGCGACTGCAATTTTGCGCGAACGTTTGTGATACGACTTGTCAGCCGCATTGGCAATGGCGTAGTCATGAATCACCTTCAGCGTATCTGCATCAAGCTCGGCGTTTTCACCAAAATGTTTTTTCAACGCTTCAGCAGTTAATAATTTCTCCCAAGACTTGCTTGGCAATAATCCAGGCGGATAGGCATAGTGGCAGGAGCCGCATTCTTCCTTGTATTGTTTGTTATCGACCGGAACGATTTCTTTTTGGCGAAAGGGTGTAAGAATCGCCTCGGCCAAGTCTTCTGCCACAACCACTCCGCTGCTTAGTGTCAGCGTGATAACCAGTGAAGCTGCTGCTGATATTTTTTTAATCATGCCTGTTCTCCCGAATTACTGCGCAAGCAGGAAAGTGAGAATGTCTGCTTTTTCCTGGGAGGTGCATTCACGACCCCAAGTATCATTGCAGTTACGCTTGAGCCATTTCTCGATTTTTTTCTCATCGGTGAATCTATCCGCATTCACGCGGGGTGACATCGGATCGATAACTTTGTGGGTCTTGCGGTGTTTGCCGGGCTTGCTAAAATCGGTGCCGTGGCAAGTCGAACAGGAGATGGTTTCACCGTCTTCTGCTTTGGCTTCTTTAGTCCAATCCGATTTGGCTTTGGCAGCGTCAATCTTTGTGACCCCGTCTGCTTTGTATTTTGCCAGCAAGCTATCGGTTGCAGGTGTGGCCAGCGCCAAGGGTGAAACAAAGACTGCCGCAGCAGTCAAAAGTGCAAATAATCTTTTCATTCTCTTCTCTCCATTACCACGTTAACTTAACGGCAACTAACATACCTAAAGCACCGAGTTCGGCAATCCCGGCATGACTGACCGGCCCTTGGCTCACATTCATCGATTTATTCACGGCATAAGCCAGCAAGGCTGCGCCGGTCACACCGAGAACGATGTGCTGATTATCCGGATCTTTCCAACCGTCTTCCAAATTAAAGTCATCCCAATGAACGATCAAGCCGGATGCCACCGTGGCAAGTGCCATGACTGCAGTCGACTTTGCCAATTCGGCATGTGCGCCATTCACCGGGCGAGAGCAGGTGGCACAAGTATCTCCGGGTGCGGTCAGCGTGGTCAATCCTGCGAGGATAAGTGTACCCAAGCCCAGATATTCATGAATTTTTTTCCCGGTAATCAGCTTGGGTTCAAACTCCGCTGCCGGAGTCGCTGCCACAATGGTATTTTTGGCTTTGAGTTCTGTGGCATCATTGTCTGCGAGCAAGAACGACTTCGCGTCATCGTTATAGTACTTGCCAGCAGGCAAGGTAAGATCAAGTGTATTGTCTGCCGCACTTGCTGTTCCCGCCAATGCTGCCAAACAGACTGCGGCAGCAAATCGTTTCAGTCTTACACCAACTGTCATTTTTCTCTCCTCCGTATTGTTTATGGTTATCTTTGGTTACTAACAATTTTATTATTCAATGCCCTGAAACTTCTGTCGAAATATTCTTCTTTTTTCCGGTAATCATGGCTCGTACCAGATTTTCTTTGTGCTGAATACTCCCCGCCGCAACGCCCAGCAAGTGCAATGGGATCATCACAAGTGCAAAATCGATCAACCATACATGCAGATGGTGAACCGTATAACTTGCTTCATCGCTGAAATAATCTGTCAGAAACAGCAGCGGGCCTTCATAGTCAATCACGGCAAGCGTAATAAGACCTGTAATAAAGATCATCAACAATAACCCCAGCAATGCGAAAACCATCAAAGCGCCAGCCGGATTGTGTCCGAAATAATGTCCGGGATTGTTTTGCAGCATTCCTCGCAAGTAGGCCAGAGTTTCTTGCGGTGAAAAAATAAACGATTTAAAGCGTGCGTATTGGTTTCCGGTAAAACCTAAAATCACGCGAGCCAATAACAATACACACAGAAAATATCCGATATAAGTATGTAAAAAGCCGAAATGGAATTCGGCTGTCAAATAGGCGAAAACAAAACTCAACACCAATGTCCAGTGAAACAGCCTTGTCGGCACATCCCACACATTTACAATCTCTTTATCATTCATATATTAGCAAATATTCCGCCGTCTTGTTCGTTTGGCCTCAATGCCGAAACGCAGCGGTATGTTAACAGAATAGCCCGGATTTGGAACTTAACAACCCTATCGTCTTGCCTTGAATTACAGAAATTCTGAATTCAATTCAGCGCTGATACCGATATCTGATTCCTGAAATTACTATTGGTTCCCTTTTGCAGTAATTTGTTTGCATCAAATCCGGAGTTCATAATTCGTGCCCGAGCGACCTAAAGTTATGTCCCGATATTCCGATAACAAACTTGCCAATAGACAATTTTTGGAGTTGAATTACAGGCGACTAAATCAATTTAACTTTTAACAAAGTTCTCAATCCATAATTTCAACTAACACAAATTCTTAGGAGAGACATCATGGGGTTCTTTGACGGCGGAGCAAAAGCAGCGGCAGAAGCGAAACAGCAAGCATTAATGCAGGACATGAAGGGTGAGTTGGCGGCGATAGACAAATCAATGGGAACGATTGAGTTTTCCCTGGATGGAAAGATTTTGAAGGCCAACGACAACTTTCTCAGATTACTGGGCTATACGCTGGAAGAGATTAAGGGTCAACATCACCGGATATTCGTCGACCCGGCATATCGTGAGAGTGCTGAATATCGGGAGTTTTGGGCAAAACTGGCGCGCGGTGAATTCGATGCTGCCCAATACAAGCGTATCGGCAAGGGCGGCAAAGAAGTGTGGATTCAGGCATCGTACAATCCCATCATGGACGGACATGGCAAACCCTATAAAGTAGTCAAGTTTGCCAGCGACATCACCGAACAAAAAATGCAAAACGCCAATTTTGAAGGCCAATTGGCTGCGATCAACAAATCCATGGCCACGATTGAGTTTTCGCTCGAGGGCTTGGTTCTGACCGCCAACGACAACTTTCTCAAGTTGCTGAGCTACTCACTGGATGAAGTCAAAGGAAAACATCACCGCATTTTTGTGGATCCAGCCTATCGCGAAACTGCCGAATATCGCGAGTTCTGGGCAAAACTGGGGCGCGGTGAATATGACGCGGGCCAATACAAGCGTATTGGCAAGGGCGGCAAAGAAGTGTGGATTCAGGCTTCATATAACCCCATCATGGATGCCAACGGAAAACCTTATAAGGTGGTGAAATTCGCCATCGACGTGACTGCTCAAGTGAAAGCAACCCAAGCCTTGAATCAGGCAGTTGAAGAGACCCAAGTGGTGGTTGCCGCAGCAAAAGAGGGCGACCTGACCCAGCGGATTCCCATGGAAGGGAAGACGGGTGCCTTGGAATCATTGTGTGAGGGGATTAATTCGTTGGTTCAAAGCATGCTGGATGTATTGCTCACCATCAAGGAAAGCAGTGACACCATTAGCACGGCATCGCAAGAAATTGCGGCGGGGAACTCCGACCTGTCTCAACGTACTGAAGAGCAGGCTTCCAGCCTGGAAGAAACCGCAGCCAGCATGGAAGAACTCACCTCAACCGTCAGACAAAATGCTGAAAACGCCAAACAGGCCAATCAATTGGCGATCTCGTCATCCACTGTGGCGACCAAGGGTGGCGAAGTGGTACGGGATTCTGTCTCGACCATGGCTCAGATCAGCGAATCCTCCAAGAAGATTGCCGACATCATTAGTGTCATCGATGGCATCGCCTTCCAGACCAACATCTTGGCCTTGAATGCAGCGGTTGAGGCCGCTCGTGCTGGTGAACAGGGACGCGGCTTTGCCGTGGTTGCGGCAGAAGTGCGCAACCTGGCACAACGCTCGGCCAATGCGGCGAAAGAAATCAAGACACTCATAACCGACAGCGTCTCCAAAGTCGAAAGCGGCACCGCTCAGGTCACCCAGGCCGGCAAGACCATGGACGAGATTGTTGAGAGTATCAAACGTGTTACCGACATCATGGCCGAGATCACGGCAGCCTCCAATGAACAAAGTCAGGGTATCGAGCAAGTCAACAAGGCCATTACACAGATGGATGAGGTGACCCAGCAGAACGCAGCCTTGGTCGAAGAAGCGGCGGCGGCAGCGGAATCGATGGAAGAACAAGCACAGACGATGAAAGAAGTGGTGGGACGCTTCAACCTGGGTGAAGAAGTTGCTCCGGTGACAAGGCAAGCGGCCCCTGCCAAGGCGATTGCAACAGCCAAAAGACCTGCCCCTGCGATAGCCAGAACGCCAGCTCAAGAGCTTGCTACAAAAGCCAAACCAAAGACATTGCCCAAGAAAGCGAACAAAGCCAGCGAAGAATGGGAAGAGTTCTAGGCGAATCTATTTATAGATAAGGAGCAGCCTTGGCCAAGGCGGAACCCAAACCCGATGCGGCATCGTGATACAAAGGGATGCAGTAACGATGCAGTAACAAGGAGAATAAAAATGGTAACTGAATCCAACATCGTCAATACAAGCGGCTCGGCCGGAGGAGAATACCTCACCTTTACGCTGGGCAATGAAGAATATGGCATGGATATTCTGAAAGTGCAGGAAATACGCGGCTACGATGCGGTGACTGCGATTGCCAATACCCCTGCATTCATCAAAGGGGTGATCAACCTGCGCGGCATTATTGTACCGATCGTTGATCTGCGCATTAAATTCAACTTGGGCAATGTGGACTATAACGAACTCACGGTGGTCATTATTCTGAGTTTAAGCAACCGGGTTGTGGGTGTGGTGGTAGATAGTGTCTCTGATGTATTGACCTTAACCCCGGATCAAATCAAGGCAGCGCCTTCACTCGCCACTTCGCTGGATACCCGCTACATCACCGGCATGGGTACGATTGATCAGCGCATGTTGATCCTGGTCGATATCGAAAGATTGATGACCAGCAGAGATATGGAGTTGGTCGATGAGGCGGTTGCTTGATTGTACGCAATTCAATTCAAAAATCTGTAAGTTAAATAACCTCCGGCAAAGCCGGAGGCTTTCCTCATTAAATTACTGACAACCTAAATTCCACGCACGACATTCCCACCTCGCGTAAAATCACCGAAGAATGCCATTGCACTCTTTACGGTTACGATTCGCCTTTAAATAATTGACCTTTGCTCACTTCCGAACAAATCACTGCCCTGTTTGCTCCCGATGGTGCGCTTTCCGCACATATCGATAACTTTCGTGCGCGCCCGCAACAAGTGGAATTGGCCAACACTATCGCAGAGGCAATCAACGTCAACGGTCAACTAATCGCCGAAGCCGGAACAGGTACGGGCAAGACCTTTGCCTATCTGGTACCTGCTTTACTTGCCGGTGGCAAGGTGGTCATATCAACCGGAACCAAGAACCTGCAAGACCAGTTGTTCCAGCGCGACTTACCCACCGTGCGCGATGCGTTAAAAGTTCCTGTCACTATTGCTCTGCTGAAAGGCCGCTCCAATTATGTGTGCCACTACCATTTGGAACGTGCTCAAACCGAAGGCACGTTTAAAACACGCGAAGATATTCGCCACTTGGGGAAAATTGCCAAGTATGCAAAAGTAACTCATTCCGGGGACAAAAGCGGTTTAGCCGACGTACCGGAAAATGCGCCGATCTGGATGCAAGTAACATCCACGCGGGAAAACTGTCTGGGACAGGATTGCCCGCAGCACAAAGAATGTTTCGTGCTAAAAGCGCGCAAAGAAGCGATGGAAGCCGATGTCGTCGTGGTTAATCATCACTTGTTCTTTGCCGATGTCATGTTGCGCGATGAAGGCGTGGCCGAATTGCTGCCTGCCTGCAATACCGTCATTTTCGACGAAGCCCACCAACTGCCGGAAACAGCCAGCTTATTCTTTGGCGAGAGCACATCCACTTCACAACTGCTCGATCTCGCCCGCGATAGTCAACTGGAGGCACTGACGAGCGCGAAAGACTTTGCCCCTCTGCCATTGGCCTGCGATGCGCTTGATAAAGCTGCGCGTGATCTGCGTCTGATATTCAAGAAAAACGAAGGGCGGATGCCGGCTCACGCAGCCATGGAATTATCCGGCTGGACAGACGCGCTTGCCACATTGAACAAAAAACTCGGTGCCTTGAATGAGTTACTGGAAAAACAAGCCGAGCGCAGTGAAGGCTTGGAAAATTGCCGTCAACGCGGACAAACTCTGGCATCGCAACTCAAGCAGTGGCAAGACGGCGAGGTAGCTGACAAAGTACGTTGGCTGGAAGTGTTTCACCATGCCGTAGTACTCAACACCACCCCTCTTTCGATAGCCGAAATCTTTGCCAGGCAAATCAGCAGTCACCCGCGTGCCTGGATATTCACTTCTGCCACACTGGCAGTAAAACAAAATTTCGCACACTATCAAACAGAAATGGGATTATTGGAGGCGCGTACCGCATGCTGGGATAGTCCGTTTAATTATCAGCAACAGGCGCTGTTGTATGTGCCGCAGGATATGCCGGAGCCCAACAGCCAAGGCTATACCGAGGCCGTGATCCAAGCCGCTCTACCCCTGATCGAAGCCAGTAAAGGACGCGCATTTTTGCTGTTTACCAGCTTGCGTGCAATGCAACGTGCTTATGAAATCCTGCTGGCCGAATTTGACCGCAAGAATTTGAAATATCCTTTGATGATCCAGGGCGAGGGTTCGCGCAACGAACTGCTGAGCCGCTTCCGCGAACACGGCAACGCGGTATTGCTGGGCAGCCAATCATTCTGGGAAGGCGTTGATGTGCGCGGTGAAGCGCTATCGCTGGTCGTGATAGACAAACTGCCATTCGCACCGCCGGACGATCCGGTATTGGCCGCACGCATCGCCCAGATCACCAAACAGGGACGTAACGCGTTTATGGAATATCAGTTACCGCGTACCGTTATTAACCTCAAACAAGGCGCCGGACGCTTAATCCGCGACGAAAGTGATCGCGGTGTGTTGATGATCTGCGATCCGCGCCTCATTTCAAAACACTACGGCAAACGCATCTGGCAAAGTTTGCCGCCGTTCAAACGCACGCGCGATGCGGCAGAGGCCGTCAATTTTTTTACCGCGACTCAAAACACTCATCCGGTTACGAAGTAATTGACTGCCAAACGCATTTGTTGTCAACTATGCACCGGTGAAAAATTCAATCTATCTCAATGGAAACTCTAAGAAGCTACTTTAGTGATTTTCGCTTTGGCATTGACGAGAACAACCTCTCCGTCAAGTCGCAACAATTGAGTTCTCGCTTAAAGCTGTACCCGGGCATGTTACTCAGCCAGACAGTAGCGCAAGCTGTTTTTGTCTGGCTGTTATGGAAAGCGCCTGAAACTCAGCACTGGCATTTGTTATTTTGGCTGGGTTTTGCCTATGCGTTATATCTGATTGAATTTTTCCATTGGCTTAACTACCGGACCAAAATTACCACTGTGGCGCAATGCAAGGAATGGGATCGTATTTTTTTCCTGTTTGCTTTAACTGTCGGCCTGCTGTGGGGGCTTGGCTCAATGTATTTTTTGCCGAAAGATTTGCTGATCCAAGTTGTACTGATATGTGTGATGCTGGGTCTTGCCGCCGGATCTGCCGCCTCCAACACGACCCATCTCCCATCTCTTTATGCTTATGTGCTTGGTTTGATGGTGCCGTTAATCTTTCGAGTTCTGGTAGAACAGGATGAAGCTCACTATGCGCTGGGTGCCTTACTGCTGCTTTTCTTGCTAATGGCATTGGCTTCGGGTCACTCCATCCACAAGCTTATATTTTTTTCGTTACAGCAACAATTTGAAAACCAGTCTTTGGCGCGGCAGCTCACCATAAAGAACAATGAGCTGGAACACAAAGTGGAAAAACGCACCTCACAACTCCGCCTCAAGTCAGAGGAGGTTGCGCAGATTCGTGACGTAAGTATAGTGGCCATGGGTATTCTTGCCGAAACACGCGACCATGCCACAGGCAACCATCTCAAACGTACCCAACATTACATTAGGATTCTTGCCAATAAACTCCGCAACCACCCTCGTTTTTCAGACTTTTTGACCGACGATCACATCGAGGCTCTTTATAAACTGGCGCCTCTTCACGATATTGGCAAAGTTGGCATTCCAGATGATATTTTGCTCAAGCCGGGAAAGCTGACTAAAGAAGAGTTTGAAGTTATGAAGATGCATCCCGTCATTGGAGGAAACGTATTGGCTGCGGCCGAAAGCGATTTACCGGCACCAAGCCGCTTCTTGGATATTGGCAGAGAAATCGCTACTGGACATCACGAAAAATGGAATGGCAGTGGTTATCCCGCCGGGCTTAGAGCGGATGAAATACCAATTTCTGCCCGCCTTATGGCTATAGTCGATGTTTATGACGCACTCATCAGCCAGCGAGTATACAAAAAAGCGTTCAGCCATGAAGAGGCTGTGTCCATCATCACACAAGGAAACGGAATTCATTTCGATCCCGATCTTGTAGATGCCTTTCTGGTAATACAAGATGACTTCCGGGATATTGCAGAACGATTCCGCGATACCTCAAACGAAATATTACACGCGCAATTTCCCGCTCATGCGGTTGGCGAAACGACTTGATCGGCAAAAATCAAGGCGGCGTTGAACTTCTCAACTGCATTACTCCAAATACAATTATTTGGCTAACCCCAGCACAAACTCAATCAAAGCTTTAATCTCGTCTTGCTTCTTGCCGGTTGGATCATTAGGCATCATAGCCGCTGAACCCCAATTTCCAGAGCCGCCATGGGATACTTTGCCAAGCAACCATTCTTCCGGTACCTTGCCGCCAGTTGCTTCCGTTAAAGTCTTGCCGGAAGTAGTTCTTTCCGTTTTGCCGTTATAAAACTTTGACACATCCATGAATGACGGACCAACTAGCTTTTTGTCGATTGTGTGACATGCCGTACATTGGTTCTTCTTTGCAATACCAGGCATATCTGTTGCAAAAACACTCACTGCAAGCATCATGATTGCTGCCGCAAACATGCTGACAATAAAAGATTTCATAGCTAAGTCCCTCTCCACGTATTATTAAATCGGAATGCTCCGTACATTATCACCTGAATTTATCCATCCATTCGAATAGTAGTTTCATAGTGGTCTGACTTGATACAAACTTATCATCTCCGGTTCTAAGAAGAAACTTGGCATGAGTCGAATTAAATGTTAAAGACATTAATTCTTCTGTATCGGCAGTAGCAAAAACGGCAAGGAAGTCTTCGTGGTAGCGCCACACGAAGTCTTCTATTTGCTGTATCTCCAATATTAATTCTTCCCTGCTCACTTTCTTCTCCGGTTACCGCATAGTATTCACATTCACCGAAGAAAACAACAATCCCCGAAAACCATAAAATCTGTGTTGGAATAGGAGCAAGTTTCATTGTCACCCAATGACAGGTAAGCGCAAATATTTTTTGGCAGGAAGCAGTTGAATAGGTGCTATTAAAAAACTTCCAGGGAAATGTTCAAATTAATTTCAGTTGTGCCTCGAAGTCCTCAATTGGCATAGGCTTGCCGAACAAGTAGCCTTGGTAGTGATTACAGCCATTGTGTTGAAGGATGTGTAGTTGCTCTTCCGTCTCTACCCCTTCGGCAATGACTTCCAAATTAAGGCTTTGTGCCATGGCAATAATAGTACGCACAATCGCTTGATCGCTGTTGTCTGAAACCAGATCTTTAACAAATGATTGATCAATTTTGAGCTGATTCAACGGCAGTTTTTTAAGATACTGCAAAGACGAAAAACCAGTACCAAAGTCATCCAGTGCAAAACGAACTCCGATAGCTTTCAGTTTGTTCATGGTTGAAACGGTATCGTCTATGTTTTCCAGCAACACGCTTTCCGTGGGTTCCAATTTAAGCAGCATGGGGTTGATTGTATAAAGCTCTACGGCAGCTTGCACCTGATCCACAAAGTCTGTTTCGTGGAACTGTTTGGCACTTACGTTTACAGACAAAGTCAACTCTCGGGTCAGTTCATTTTTCTGCCACGCCTTGAGTTGTGCGCACGCCGTCTCCAGCACCCACTTTCCGATTAGTATAATCAACCCGGTTTCTTCAGCTAGCGAAATAAATTGAACTGGTGATACTACGCCTCGCTCAGGGTGCCGCCAACGGACCAATGCTTCGGCACCTAATGCTTGGCGCTTACTGTCTACCTGAATTTGGAAATACAACTGGAATTGCTTAGTTTCAATTGCTTTGAGCAATTCCATTTCCAGTGCCGCACGGGAGTTGATGCTAGCCTGCATTTGCGGGTCGAAAAACCTCAAGCCATTGCGTCCTTCTTTCTTGGACTGGTACATGGCAATGTCTGCCTGCTTGAATATTTCATCTATTCGAGAGTCATGTTTGTTAAATAGTGTGGCACCAATACTGGTGGTAATACTGTATTCGTAGGTAGCAAGCTGGAAGGGTTGCCGGAGAGAATGGAGAATTTTATTGCCTACATATTCCGTCTGTGTGGCCGCCTCCAGGGATTGCTCGCTTAATCCTTCCAGCATGACTACAAACTCATCGCCCCCCATCCGCGCCACAGTATCGCCTTCACGCAAACAGGACTCAATACGTTGGGCTGTCTGTTGTAACAGCATGTCACCAAGGTCGTGACCGAGAGTATCGTTAAGTGTTTTGAAATTATCGAGATCGAGAAACAAAATCGCGCCTTGCTTACCGCTGCGTGAGCTCGAAACCAAAGCAAGCTTGAGCCTGTCCATGAGCAGTCGCCTATTGGGAATACGGGTAAGCGGGTCATAAAATGCCAAGTGCTGGATTTCATCCAGCGCACTCCTGCTGAAAGTTATGTCGGTAAGTGTACCCACGTAATTGGTAACTTTGCCCTGCCCGTTTTTTACCGCCGTAATAATGAGACGTTCGGGATAAACTTCGCCATTCCTGCGTTTATTCCATATTTCTCCTTCCCAGAAACCCAGGCGGGTAATGCTCCTCCACATCGCGGTATAAAAAGCCAAATCATGGCGCCCGGAACTGAGAATACTAGGGTTCTTGCCGACAACTTCTTCAGAGGAGTAACCCGTAATCTTGGTGAACGCAATGTTTACACTGATAATCTGTCCATCGGCATCGGTGACAATCATCCCCTCTTGTGCCTCGAAGACTGTAGCGGCAACCCGTAATTTTGCTTCAGCCAGTTTAAGTTCGGTAACATCACTCAACGCGATTCGAAAAATGAATTGCGATCCAACCTTTTCTTTCCGCGTACAGTCACAATGGGCGTAAAAGATAGAACCGTCTGCGCGCATCATTGCCAAGTCGAGCACTTGCTTTTGATTCGCTTCTTTGAGCATCATATCCATGAATTGCCGATGCCAGTAATCTCTATCGTGCACGGCAATAAACCTGGAGAAATGGCGATTGACCAGCTTTGAACGTTCGGCGCCCAGCAGCTTGCATCCGGTCAGATTGATCTCGCTAATCACTGCTTCTCTGCCAAGGGTAATATATCCGATCGGGGCAAACTCAAACAGGTCGACATATAGATCCCTCGACTCTTCCAGTGCAAGATGAGACCTGCGCAATTCTTCATTCTGCATTTCCAGCTCGATCTGGTGAACCTGTAGCTCGTGCAGCAGCTCTTCAGGGTTGCCGGTAGCGACTTGTGCCAGTCGCGTGCGGGCAAGTTGCGCTTCGGCTGCTTTTCTTATTTTATCCTGATTGTCTGGTTTTGTACTCAAGCGATTTCCTTCAGAAACAAACGGATCAGGATTAACTATTAAGTTTTGCGCCTTGAAGCAATAATGATCATGTCACCTCTAACTCGACCTGTCTGTATACTACCCTTTTCCCATGTTTTTAATATGGGTATTTTGCGGAGATAAACTTTTCCATGACAGTTATTAGGAGCATGTCCAATCTCTACACATTGACACAGTCATGCCCTTTTCGCGATAATCATTAGTTACAAAATAATTAGCTGGCTAACCAAATGAAATCGCTTAACGAACAATTTTCTGAGTCAATGTTTCTGGTTACACATGCCTGGCGCACGGAGCTGGACAGAAGGCTGCGGCCGCTTGGATTTTCGCACTCGCGCTGGTTGCTGCTCATGCATTTGTCACGCAACGATGGTTGCACACATCGTGAACTTGCCCAGAGCATGGGTATAGAAGCGGCCTCATTGGTCAAATTGGTGGATCACATGGAAAAAGAAGGTTTGCTCAAGCGCTGCGCCAGCGAGACTGATCGCAGAGTTAAACACCTGCGTTTATCCGGAGAGGGTAAAACGGTTGTCAAGAACATACGTTCTTATGCAAATGATCTGCGCAATGAAATGCTATCAGGGCTAAACAAAAGCAATATTAAAACATCTCTTGATGTACTAAATAATATCCGCGTCAAACTTGGAGCACTCGCATGAAACGTGTCGTCGAAAACCATAAAAATAAATTTATCATTGTAACTGTATTGCTCGCCGCTATTGTCGGCGGCGGCGTTTATGTCTATTTTTCCAGCAGTACGCGCAGCACTGAAAATGCTTACATTAGTGCAGACGTGGTGAATGTTGCGGCACAAGTTTCCGGCAAAGTCAGCGATGTGTATATCAAAGAAAACCAATATGTTCACAAAGGCGACGCGCTATTCGATATTGACCCCGCACCGTTTGCGATTACCCTGAGCCGTGCCCAGGCTGATCTGGCAGTGGCACAACAAAGTGCGCGTCAGGATAATGCCGAAATCAACGTGGCACGGGCTCAAATCGCCCAAACTGAAAGCGATCTGGCCAATGCCCAGGCAAGCTACGAGCGCAATAAAAAACTGGTTGAACAAAACTTCCTTTCACGGCAATCCGCTGATGATTCTCTTGAGCGCGTACAAACCCTACAGGCATCTCTGGATCAGGCGCATGCCAAATTGAGCAAAGCACTCTCGGCACCCGCAAAGACGGAAGAGCGGGGTGATGTGCTAAAGGCCCGGGCTGCGATCGCACAGGCCAAGCTTGATTTGGAACACACTCACATCGTCGCCTCTCAAGACGGGCAAATTAGTAATCTCACCCTCACGGCTGGCTCGCTGGTTGGTATGGGCGTTCCCCTGTTCGCACTAATCGCACAGAATAGTTTTCATATTGATGCCAATTTCAAAGAGACCGAGTTGGTCGGCATACATACCGGGCAGGATGTAGATATTCAGATTGACATGTATCCCGGTCAACATTTTGCAGGCAAGGTGGATAGCCTTAGCGGTGGAACCGGCACTGCGTTTTCTCTGTTACCACCGCAAAATGCGACGGGTAACTGGGTTAAGATCGCACAGCGTATCCCGGTACGTATCAAGTTCGCGCAGACCGATGCCGAGCATCCGCTGCGCATCGGCGCGACAGCAACAATCAGCGTACAACTGAAGTAGAATCAAATGAAAAGCAAGCCCATATTGGTCGCATTCGCCGTCATGGCGGCGACCATCATGCAAGTGTTGGACACCACCATCATCAACGTGGCACTGCCCAACATGGCGGGACAACTCGATGCCACGCCCGATAACATCAGTTGGGTGCTCACCTCGTACCTGATCGCCTCGGCGATCTTCATGCCGCTTACAGGTTACTTTACGGACCGTCTGGGACAAAAACGTTTTCTACTCATCAGCATCGCCGGCTTCGTCATCACTTCAGCCCTGTGCGGCATGGCAACCAGTCTCGCGCAAATGGTGCTGTTCCGGTTTTTGCAGGGCGTGTTTGGAGCTTCATTGGTGCCGCTGTCGCAATCAATCATGCTACAAGCCTATCCGGGCGAACAGAGGGGCAAAGCGATGGCTATCTGGGCGATGGGCGTCATGGTTGCCCCCATTCTGGGCCCAACACTGGGTGGCTGGCTGACCGATGTGGTCAGTTGGCGCTGGACGTTCTATATTAATTTGCCGGTCGGGATTGCATCATTCATTCTCGCTGTGCGCCATGTGCCGGATAGCGTTGTAAAAGCCCGGCGCATGGACTGGTTCGGCTTCTGTTCGCTTGCCATCGGTATCGGTTCAGTACAACTGGTACTGGATCGCGGCAATCAGGACGATTGGTTCAGCTCACAAACTCTGATCTTTGCGACCATCATCGCAGTACTGGCCTTTACTTTCTTCATCGGCTATACCGTCACCGGAAAACATCACCCGCTGTTTGATCTGCGCATATTCAAAGACCGCAATTTTTTGGTTGCCTGTCTCATCATGACCACCATCGGTGTCGGCTTCTTCGGTGGCATGGTACTGCAATCGCTTTACCTGCAAAACTTTCTCGGTTACCCCACCTTTGACGCCGGACTATATATGGCACCGCGCGGACTGGCTTCGCTGCTAATCATGATCATAGTGGGTAAATTTTCCGGCAAATTTCCACCGCGCAATTTTGTACTGGCAGGCATCTTTTGCAGCATCGGTGGAAACTATCTGATGACACGTTTCACCGGCGACATCACCGCAAACGAATTGCTCCTGCCGATGATCTTGCAGGGTTTTGGCATGGGGCTGATCTTCGTTCCCATTTCTACTCTGGCATTCACTACTCTGCCCAAAACAATTGCTGCAGAAGCCGCCGGTATTTACAGCTTGATTCGGACATTCGGTTCTGCGCTGGGCATCTCCATTCTTGCCACTTACTTCTCGCGCGACACGCAGAAAAATTGGGCCTTGTTGCGCGGCAATATCACCTCCTATAGCGAGTCACTACATCAATACCTTGCGCCTCTTCACTTGGGTACACAAGACACACAAGGCATCGCACTTGCTGCCAAAGCAGTGATAACCCAGGCACAAAGCATCGCCTACATTGACAGCTTTACATTTTCCACGCTCAATTTTGTTCTGATGCTGCCGTTGCTAGTGTTTTTGCGCCCCCCAGCCAAGGGAAAACCATCCCACGCCCCTGTAATTGCGGATTAACTACTTGATAATAATGGTTACTTACATGCCACGTGAAGAAGTTTCACCAAGCGAGTAAAATGGCGAAGATAGCCGCATAACTCACACTGAATTTACAAACTAATCAAACTTGCACAAAGCATCGAACAACAATCCCTATATTCTGAAATTACTAATATCTTAAATTTTATACCCTGACCAAGGAGCTACTAGCAATGCCACATAATCTGTTCAACACCAACCAACCACTTAACCTCTCAAACGGGAAAAAGTCTTCCTTTTATTCCCTGCCCTCGCTCGAAGCTGCCGGCATAGGTAATATTTCGCGACTCCCCGTTTCTATCCGCATTGTGCTGGAATCAGTACTGCGTAATTGCGACGGTAAAAAGGTGACAGAAGCGCATGTAAGGCAACTGGCGAACTGGCAACCAAATGCCGCACGCACAGAGGAAATTCCTTTCGTCGTGGCACGTATCGTATTGCAAGACTTTACCGGTGTGCCGCTGCTTGCCGACCTCGCAGCCATGCGCGATGCTGCCGCGTCTCAGGGTAAAGATCCAAAAGTGATTGAACCGCTGGTTCCGGTCAATCTGGTGGTGGATCACTCGGTACAAATCGATTACTTCAATCGCCCGGATGCGTTGAAGCTGAACATGGAATTGGAATTCGAACGCAATACAGAACGTTACCGCTTTATGAAATGGGGCATGCAGGCATTCGACACCTTCAAGGTCGTACCGCCCGGTATCGGTATCGTGCATCAAGTCAACCTGGAATATTTGGCTCGCGGTGTGCTGCAAAAAGACGGCGTGACTTATCCGGACACTCTTGTGGGTACAGACAGCCACACCACCATGATTAACGGCATCGGCGTAGTCGGCTGGGGCGTGGGCGGTATCGAAGCAGAAGCGGGCATGTTGGGTCAGCCGGTGTATTTCCTCACACCGGATGTGGTCGGTGTGCATCTCAAAGGCAAATTAAAAGAAGGTGTAACTGCAACCGATTTGGTGCTGACTGTTACCGAATTGCTGCGCAAACAAAAAGTCGTGGGCAAGTTCGTCGAATTCTTTGGCGAAGGTACTGCCGCCCTCACCCTGCCCGACCGTGCCACGATCGCCAACATGGCACCGGAATACGGCGCAACCATGGGCTTCTTCCCGGTCGATGAAGTTACTGTGAATTTCATGCGCAATACCGGTCGCACTGATGATGAAGTTGCCGCCTTTGAAGCCTATTTCAAAGCGCAAGGTCTGTTCGGCGTGCCCAAGGATGGCAGCATCGACTACAGCAGCAGAGTTGAACTGGATCTGAACAGCATCGAGCCATCTTTGGCCGGCCCGAAGCGCCCGCAAGACCGCGTGGCATTGAAGGCGTTGAAAGAAACTTTCAATGCACTGTTTAGCAAACCCGTGGCGGAAAACGGCTTCAATCAACCCGCCGACAAACTGGCGCAACGTTACGCCACCGGTAAAGACGATCTTAAAATTGGCAATGGCGACGTGCTGATTGCAGCGATCACTTCTTGTACTAATACTTCCAATCCCGGTGTATTGCTGGCAGCAGGCTTGCTGGCGAAAAAGGCCGTGGCAAAAGGCTTGAAAGTTGCCCCTCATATCAAGACTTCTCTAGCCCCGGGATCGCGTGTTGTTACAGAATATCTGACTAACGCCGGTCTGCTGGAATCCTTGACACAACTGGGTTTCAGTGTCGCCGCTTACGGCTGCACTACTTGTATCGGAAACGCGGGGCCATTGCGCGAAGACATCGACAAGACCATCACCGACAACGCCCTGATCTGTGCCGCAGTGCTCTCCGGCAACCGCAACTTCGAAGCGCGTATCCATCCGAATCTGAAGGCCAACTTCCTCGCCAGCCCGCCGTTGGTTGTCGCCTACGCTATCGCGGGCAAGGTGAATATCAATCTGGACACCGAACCGCTGGGTACCGGCAAAGATGGTCAACCTGTTTACCTGAAAGACATCTGGCCCAATAGCGCAGAGGTACAAACAGTGATGAAGTTCGCCGCCGATCCGGCAGTGTATCGCAAACTGTATTCCGATCTGACCAAAGATCTGCCCTTGTGGAATGCGATTGCTGCCCCGACGGGCAACCGCTACCAGTGGGATGATTCCACTTATATCGCACGTCCGCCCTTCTTCGATGCCGCCACACCCAAGGTTGGCGACATCAAGGGAGCCAAGGCACTGGCACTATTCGGTGATTCCGTAACCACCGACCATATCAGCCCGGCGGGCAGCTTTAAGGCCTCCACACCGGCCGGAAAATATCTGCAAGCACACAAGGTTGAAGTCAAAGACTTCAACAGCTACGGATCGCGTCGCGGCAACCACGAAGTGATGATGCGCGGCACCTTCGCCAACGTGCGCATCAAAAACCTCATACTACCGGCCAATGCCGACGGCAGTCGTGTCGAAGGTGGCTACACGCTGTACAAAGGCGAACAGTTGGCAATATACGATGCAGCGATAAAATACATCAATGACGGCACACCGACAGTTATTTTTGCCGGCGAAGAATACGGTACCGGATCGTCACGTGACTGGGCGGCAAAAGGCACACAACTTCTCGGCGTGAAAGCTGTCATCGCGAGAAGTTATGAACGTATTCACCGCAGCAATCTGGTTGGTATGGGTGTATTGCCTTTGCAATTCAAAGGCGGTGATTCGGTGGCAAGTTTGAATCTGAGCGGCGACGAAACTTTCGATCTAATCGGGATTAACGATAATCTAAAGCCGCAACAAGATGTCACACTCACTATCACTCGCAAAGATGGTAGCAAGCAGAACGTTACACTGCTGTTACGCATCGATACACCGATCGAAGTGGACTACTACCGCAATGGAGGCATACTCCCGTATGTCTTGAAGGAATTGATGAGCAAGGCATAACACTGCGCGGGCAGTAACCAGCCCGCATTTCGCGTATTTGGGATGGGTTGAACAATGTTCAACCCAAACTTTTTATAAGTCCGATTAACGAGAATCGCTTACCAAACCGTTTATTGCATGTCCATTATTCCTATCCTTATGTATCACAACATTAATTGCCCTCCGCAAGGGGCGCGTTTGCGCAATCTTTATGTGCGCAAGAATGCTTTTGCGCGGCAAATGTTTTTGTTGCGGTTGTTGGGGTATCGGGGTTTGTCCATGTCTGCTGCCATGCCTTATTTACGCGGCGAAAAAAAAGGGCGTGTGGCCGTTCTTACGTTTGATGACGGTTATGTCGATACGCTTGAGAATGCCTTACCAATTTTGCAAAAGAATGGATTTAGTGCGACATGTTATTTCATCAGTCAGCGCAGCGGGCAATATAACGATTGGGACGCAGCAGCGTTGAATGTGCGCAAAGCGTTGATGAATGACGAGCAAATCCGTGCCTGGCATGCAGCGGGGATGGAAGTCGGCGCTCATTCGCGTACCCATCCGCATTTAACAAATTGCGCGGATGCAGAATTACAAAACGAGATAGCCGGTAGCAAAGCTGATTTGGAAACATTGACCGGTAGTGTCGTCTCACAATTTTGCTATCCCTATGGCGACCTTGACGAGCGAGTATCAAACGCCGCAAAACAAGCTGGCTTTGATGCCGCCACAACCACTCGGCGTGGCCGTGCACGAGCGGGCGATAATCCCATGCAGTTGCGCCGAATATTGGTTAGCGGTAGCACTTTCCCCCATCTGTTTATTCTCAAACTATTGAGCGGGTACGAGGATAAGCGCGGATGAAATTACTCTTTGTGGGTACACACAACGGCGGCGGCGGTACTGAGAGTCACTTTGTTACACTGGCGAAAGCCATGCTTGCAGCAGGACACGAAGTCGCTGCGGTTGTTCGGCCCAATAGCCCGATTCATGCCGGCTTACTGGACAGTGGCGTTCAGCTCTACTTCGGCGTTTTCAAAAATGCGTTCGACCCGCGCGGCACTATTGCGGTGTGGCGAGCCTGTAGCAAATTTCACCCCGACTGGGTGATTGGCAGTTTCAGCAAAGAATATTGGCCCCTCGCAATCATTTCCCGTCTTCGCGGGATAAAACTTGCCCTGTTCAAACATATGGATTACCCGTTGCGCCCGGCCACGCATTTCTTCATTCCCCGCCTGGCTCAACGTTTCATCGTCATTTCAAATTTCATGCGCGATAATTTTATCGCGCGCGGCATTGATCCTGCACGCATCCAGATTCTCTATAACCCGCTGGATCTTGAATACTTTAAATCCGATGCGCAGTTGCGCAAAACGAGCCGTGAACACTTTGGCTATGCGGATGATGACGTCGTCATTGGCTTTATCGGCGCAATGCATCCAGACAAAGGAATGCTGCCTCTGTGCGATGCGATTAATCAAGCCATGCAACTCATGCCTAATCTCAAAGCCATTTGGGTCGGTGACGGGCTTGCAGTTGCAGACCTCAACACAACAATCCATGACAGCGGATTTGCAAACCGACACATCTGGCACACTTGGGTCAAGGATGTGCGTCCATACTATGCGGCAATTGATATTCTCGCGGTTCCAACGATCGGCAGAGAAACTTTCGGACGGGTTTCCATTGAAGCCCAAGCTGTCGGGGTTCCGGTTTTGTGCAGTAACAACGGAGGTCTGCCCGAAACTATTCTTTCGGATGTTACCGGCAAACTGGTTCCGGCGGGAGAGGTGGTTGCCTGGCGTGAAGCTATTTTACAACTGGCCGGAGATAAGCAATTGCGCAAACGACTTCAGCATAAAGGACGCGAGTGGGTGAAAGAAAAATTCAGCTCTTCAGCCATTGCCAAAGAATTCACATCACTTCTTGAAACATCATAAAAACAGACCGGGCTTCTTCAAGCCACGCCCTGAATTAACAGTTCCAATCTGGCTCTACCTTCCGGACTTGTCATCACCATGAGCACGTCTCCTCCCTGCAGACTATGTTGCGCGGGAGGATTGAATATCCAGCCTTTTTCAGTGCTTCGTATTGCCAACACCAGACAATCTTTATTGCCGTGGTACAAAACGGTCAAGGGTTTGCCGGACAATGCCATCGGGATAGCAATCTCTTCCATGCGCAAACCCTCTTCAGACCTGAGCATATCATCCAGAAACGACACTACATTGGGTCTGAGCATGGCTGAGACTATGCGCAACCCTCCTGTAAAATCGGGTGAAACGATTTCATCCGCACCGGCGCGTCTGGTCTTTTCGGCATTCTTCAAATCATGACAGCGCGCCACAACGCGCAAGTCGGATTTCAATTGTTTGGCGCTTAAACTAATAACCAGATTGTGGCTGTCATCATGTGCCACCGCAAACACGCCCCGTGCTTGCATCACTCCCGCATCCAGTAACACATCATTGTCCGTCGCATCCCCGAGCAAATACAACTGCCCCGGATGGCTGTCCAAATAGTGTTGTATGGTCTCCATATCGGAATCGATGATCACGCATTGGCGACCGGTCGAGCTTAGTTCATACGCCACATTACTGCCGACAAGGCCGATACCGCAAACAATGTAATGATTTTTCAACTGCGCGATTCGTTGAAGCATTTTCTTTCTCCGCCTGGACACACTCAGATCGCTTTCCAACATAAACGCCGTCAATGTAGAAAGCACATAACCCATTACACCAATACCGGCCACCCCGATAAATACAGTGAATAGTCGTCCGTATTCATATCTTGTGACATCTACTATCTCACCATAACCGATGGTGGCTATGGTAATAAATGTCATGTAAAAACAATCCATCCAGGAATAGTGCGGGCCTCCCAGAGTCCGGTAACCAACCGTACCGATTACCAGTACCAGCACCAGTGCGGCAAACGAAAACAGTAAATTGCGCATCACCAGGGATTCATTTGCTGCCGAGACTCGCATTATTCTTCCTGATTATTTTGATCGGGAAACAGCTCGCTGATAAAACCAAAATTCCGCAAATCTTCAATCCGCATGGGATACAGTATTCCATCCAGATGATCGCATTCATGTTGCACCACACGTGCATGAAATCCGCTTACCGTGCGGTCAATTAAAGCACCAAATTGATCAGTTCCCTGATAGCGGATATGGGTAAAGCGCGGAACTAAGCCGCGCATACCCGGTACACTGAGGCAGCCCTCCCAACCACTTTCTTTCGTCTGTGACAGCGGTGTAATAACAGGGTTAATCAGCACCGTATCAGGCACAACTTCAGCATCCGGATAACGGGGGCTGCTTTCCACCCCGAAAATCACAATGCGCAGATTGATTCCGATCTGGGGTGCTGCCAGCCCCACCCCGTCAAGCGCTTGCATGGTGTCGCGCATATCGGCCAACAACTCATGAAACTCTTTACTATCGAAAGCAGTCACCTCTTCCGCGCGTCGCAATAAACGCGCATCACCCATGCGTAATGCTTTTTTAACTGACATCTGAGTCCACCACCAATTCCAAAATATTTCTCACTTTAGCCATTGCCGGATCGACAATTTTGCTGATTGAATCAAGATGAATACCCACCCGGCTATTTCCGCGGCCGGCGGCATAATTCACCACCACCGCGATGGCGGCATAACCGAGTCCCAATTCTCTTGCCAGCGATGCCTCGGGCATTCCGGTCATACCCACCATATCAGCCCCGTCCCGTTCGAAACGATTGATCTCGGCAGCCGTTTCAAGGCGGGGCCCCTGTGCCGCCGCATAAACACCGCCATCCAAACATTTTACTTTGGCATTGGTTGCCGCGGTCAAAATTTGTTTTCGCAATTGCGGACTATATGGCAGCGTAAAATCAATATGTGTGACCGGGCGTTCGCGCCCGTCGAAAAAAGTAAATGGTCTTCCGTGCGTGTAATCAAGAATCTGATCGGGAATGACTATTTCGCCCGGAATAAAGTCTGCTCTGATACCGCCGACAGATGCGACCGCAATCACACGCTTTGCACCTTGTTGATATAGCGCCCACAAATTGGCGCGATAATTCACCTCATGCGGCGGAATAGTATGCCCGTAACCATGGCGTGCGAGAAACATAACCTCATGCCGGTTGATTGTGCCAAAAGTCAGCGCCCCGGAAGGTTCGCCATAAGGTGTGCGTATAACTTGCCGATGGGTAATTTTAAGATTGGCGAGCTGGTCAAGGCCAGTGCCTCCGATGATTGCTAACATATTTATCCTAATCCCTCACCGCATAAATCGCGGGCAAATTTCGCCACGCGCCATGTATGTCCATTCCAAAACCAAATACAAAACGTTCCGGCAATTTTGTTCCGACAAAATCCGCACATATCGGCTTCTCTTTACCGTTTTCCTTGTCGGCAAACACCGCACAGTAGAACTTCTTCGCCCCCAAGGCCAATACACGCTGTTTGATCGCGTGCATTGTATGGCCTTCGTCAAGAATGTCATCCAGTACCAACACAACTTTATTGCGTACATTCTCGTGCGGAGCCACCTTCCAGTGCAACTCTCCGCCCTGCTTTTCGTTTCCATATCGCGATACATGCAAATAATCAAATTCCAAAGGAAAGTCGAGCATAGGTAAAAGTTGACCGGTAAAGATGACCGCCCCCCCCATCACCGATAACACCAAGGGATGCTCGTCAGCCAGCAGTGCATTAATTTCTTGAGCAACGTGATGCACGGCCGTTTTGACCTGATCTTCAGACAGCAACATCTCGGCGCTGTTTAAAATATCCCGTGCTTGCTGGTTAGTGAGCATCAGAGCGATTTTAGATAAGCGGCAAAATCGGTACTCAACTCTTCATGTTTTAGTCCATATGCCACTTGAGCTTTCAAGTAGCCTAATTTGGAACCGCAGTCATAACGTGTTCCGGCAAAACGATAAGCCAACAATTGCTCTTCCTGCATGAGTGCCGCAATACCGTCGGTGAGTTGTATTTCACCCCCGGCTCCCGGCCATATTTTGGAAATATGATGGAAGATACGGGGTGTCAAAATATAACGCCCGACAACAGCCAGAGTTGATGGGGCTGCCGAAGGATTGGGCTTTTCCACGATCTTGTTTACTTGCTCCAGATTGGGTTCCAGATTGGTGCTGCCGACAATACCATACTGTTTGGTATGTTCACGCGGCACATCTTGCACACCCAAAACCGAAGATTGATGTTTTGCAAAAACATCCACCATTTGCTTCATGACGGCCGTCTTGCCTTCGATCAGATCGTCCGCGAGTATCACCGCAAATGGCTCATTTTGAATGACCGGTTGCGCGCATAGCACAGCATGCCCCAATCCCAAAGGTTCGGATTGACGAATGTAAATGCAATTTATATGTTTGGGAACAACTTCCTGCACAATGCGCAACAATTCATTTTTGCCCTGAGCCGCCAGCGTGGCTTCCAATTCGAATGCTTTATCGAAATGATCTTCAATCGCACGTTTGTTGCGACCGGTGATGAATACCATATCAGTAATACCTGCGGCGATGGCCTCTTCCACTGCGTACTGGATGAGCGGCTTATCCACCACCGGCAACATTTCTTTTGCAGTCGCTTTGGTAGCCGGTAGAAAACGGCTACCCAACCCAGCGACAGGAAACACAGCTTTAGTAATTTGCTTCATGCTCCAATCCCTTTCAATAAATTAATCAATCCTTGCTCGTCTATCACTGGCACGCCCAATTCACGCGCCTTTTCCAGTTTGCTGCCTGCTTCTGCTCCTGCAACTACGTAATTTGTTTTTTTCGATACACTGCCAGCCACCTTGGCACCCAAAGCCTCCAGCGCGGCCTTTGCCTCGTCCCTGCTCATGGATGGAAGTGTACCAGTCAGCACGAAAGTTTTACCCATCAATGGCAAGTTTTCGACTGGCTCGCCTTCACTTTCCTTTGGACTTACACCACCCAGGTTAATATCGAGCAGTGCTTTTATTACGTCAATATTATGTTGTTCCCTAAAAAATGAAAAAATACTTTGTGCCACCACCGGCCCTACATCAGGGACTCGTTGTAACCGCTCCTGATCGGCTTCCATCAAATTTGCCAGCTTGCCGAAATGCCGCGCCAAATCTTTAGCCGTGGTCTCACCCACATTACGAATACCCAGCGCGTAGATAAAGCGAGCCAGCGTGGGAGTTTTGCTATGGACAATAGCCAGCAGTAGATTCTCTGCCGATTTCTCCCCCATCCGCTCCAGCCCTGCCAGCGTCGGTTTGTCCAGCGAATAGATATCCGCAGGTGAATGCACCAAACCGTTATCCACCAGTTGATCTATCAGCTTGTCGCCCAGCCCCTCGATGTCCAACGCGCGACGACTGGCGAAGTGAAAGAGCGCCTCCTTGCGTTGCGCAGGACAAAACAAACCACCTGTGCAACGCCATGCGGCTTCTCCCTCTTCGCGCACGATTGTACTTCCGCACACCGGACATTTTCCATCCAGGCGCTTAAACAAATCAAATGCCGCGCCGACTTCCGGCGGACGTTTGTCCAGCACCACCCCGACCACTTCCGGTATCACATCGCCAGCGCGGCGCACAATCACCGTATCGCCAACGCGCACATCCTTGCGCCGCGTTTCATCCTCGTTGTGCAGCGTGGCGTTGGAAACCGTGGTTCCGCCGACAAACACCGGCTCCAATTTTGCCACCGGCGTCAGTTTACCGGTGCGACCGACCTGAATATCAATATCGCGCACCACAGTCAACTGCTCTTCCGCCGGAAACTTGTGCGCAACCGCCCAGCGCGGCTCGCGCGTCACAAAGCCAAGTTTCTCTTGCAAGGCAAGGTCGTTAACCTTGTAAACCACGCCGTCAATATCGAACGGCAGACCATCACGCTTGGCGGCGATGCTGCGGTGGAACGCCACAAGCCCTTGCGCACCCTGCACCACCGCACGCTCAGCGCACACCGGCAAGCCCATCTTGCCTAGTTCATTCAGTATATTGCCGTGCGTCGAGGGCAAATTCCACCCCCTTACGTCACCCAGACCATAGGCAAAAAATGACAACGGGCGTCTCGCTGCCAAAGCCGGATCAAGCTGACGAATACTGCCCGCAGCACCGTTACGCGGGTTCACCAGCGTGGGTAATCCCTGTTCGCGCTGACGTTCGTTGTAGCCCTCAAAATCGCGGCGACTCATATATACCTCGCCGCGTACTTCCAGCACGAAATCATCACAATCTTTAAGCCGTAAGGGAATCTGATGGATGGTGCGAATATTTTGTGTCACGTCTTCGCCGGTTTCACCATCGCCCCGTGTGGAAGCCTGTACCAGTACGCCATGTTCGTAGCGTAAATTGATCGCCAAACCGTCGAATTTTAGTTCGCACACATACTCGACTGCTGCCTCTGTTTCCCCCAACTCGCGCCGTACTCTGGAGTCAAAAGCAATTGCGCCCTGATCACTAATGTCAGTCTCGGTGCGAATGGAAAGCATAGGCACAGCATGGCGCACAGGCACAAAGCCATCCAGCACTTTGCCGCCAACCCGTTGCGTAGGTGAATCAACAGTCAGCAGTTCAGGGTGTTGTGTTTCAAGGGCTTGCAGTTCGCGGAACAGCTTGTCGTATTCCGCATCAGGTATAGTCGGCGAATCCTGCACATAATAGGCTTGGATATGACGTTCAATCTCCGCACGCAGTTGCGCGATGCGCTGTAGAACAGAGGAATTCATAACAAGATTTTTCTGCCACAGAGTACACAGAGATCACAGAGAAAACCTTCGACTCTCTGTGTGTACGCTGTGATCTCTGTGGCTGATTTTAGTTTTGTGAACATAAAAATCTAAGCGAACAAACGTAATGCCTGTGTGCTGCCCGGAGCAATCTTGCCAGCCAGCATACGACTTTCGATGGCGGCAACCTGTTCGCGTATCTGCGCTATCGCTGCATCACCCAAAGAAACGCGATGATCATCCACCAGCCCGGCGCGCAGATCCATTGCCAACTCGCGTGCCAACACAGCCATCTCATCAAAACGATTTGCCGGACGCTCCACTCGCGCAACATCCAGCAACAAGGTCAAACCTTTTACGCGTACTTGGGTGAGAGTGTGGTGTTGAAAGGGTGTGTTGTCCAAATTGGCGAGGCTGAAAAGTGTCAGCCCTTGCTCATTCAACAAATGAAATGCACCATCCGCTTGCAGTTTCAAACCGTGGCGCTCGGCCACTTGTGCAATCTCGCTACCGAACAAAAGACGATCGCCTCCGGGCAAAATATTGAGACCGATCATTTTGTCCACCTCGGCACAAAACTCATCCAAGGCCTTGGACAGTTTAATTGCTTCCGCCACGGAAGGCAGCTCGATATCCGCCTGTAACTGTTCTCCAATATCATGCAAAATATCGTGGAAACTCATCAGCCGGATTTCACTTACCGGCCCCGAACGATCAGCCAATTGCAAACCGATCTTAAATGCGTTGTAAGCGGGAAGGCTTTCCGGAATGAGTCGTTCCCAGTTTCCCGTACTTGCATTCTGACCGTAGGCATTGACACTTTTTCCAAAATCGAAACGCTGCTCCCAAAGCGGTGCAAGCACGTCGCTGCCGAGCGGCGCTTTGAGCTTGATGGAAACCACATAGTCAGTTTCCGCATTAAGCAGCTCAAAGGTATTCTCCACTATGGTTGCGCGTTGCGTCTCGTTACGCCCAAGTGCGGTAACCTCTTCGTCCAGCAATGCATCTGCCGCTGACGAGTTGGATTTGTACAGCGCATCTTCATGCGGGGACTTATATGATGAACCGAATTTGTTGCGATAGCTTCTTTGCTGCCAGAAGCCGTATAGATAGACAGCAACCACCAGCAAAATTCCGATGGATAATAACCCGATTTGTAATTCACTCATGTTGTAACACCGATTGAATCAATGGCGCTGATTATACTAAACTCAGCGTATCCGGCAGATCAAAATCATTCACGCCAACTGCAAGTCGCCGCTGATGCTGCCTATACTGGCAACCTCATGCACTGCCTTTACGAATTCCCCGTTTTCATGTAGCAGATCCAGCGTGTCCGGATGACCGTGTCCGCGCATGTGCGCCAGTCTTGCCTTGCTGGTAGCAGACATTTCCCAAACCAAGCCATTCAACAGCTCATCTGCCGATTCCGGCTTGTTACACACCAGCACCATGTCGCATCCCGCATTCAGGGCAGCTTCAGCACGTTGCACAATGCCACCGGCCACCGTCGCGCCTTCCATGCTCAAGTCGTCGCTGAAAATACAACCTTCAAAACCAAGTTGACCGCGCAAAATATCTTTCAACCATACCTTTGAAAAACCTGCCGGACGCGGATCAACCTTTGGGTAGATCACATGCGCGGGCATAACCGCCGTCAAACCAAAATCCACCATCTGCCGGAATGGAATCAAGTCGCACATTTCGATGTCGGACAAATCGCGCTCATCAACGGGAATCTCCAAATGCGAATCCGCGCGCACAAAACCGTGACCGGGGAAATGTTTGCCCACCGTTGCCATGCCAGCCTTTTTCATACCCAACAACAGACTATGCGCCAGCTCGGCGATGGCTTGCGGCTCAGCGTGAAAAGCCCTGTCTCCGATCACTCCGCTGCTGCCGTAGTCCACATCCAGCACCGGCGTAAAACTAAAATCGATACCGTGTGCCCGTAACTCCGAGGCCAATACCCAACCGGTTTGCTCTGCCAAGTGCTTCGCCTTTTTGGGATGGGCATCCCACAATTTTCCGAATTCCCGCATCGGCGGTATCCGGGTAAAGCCCTCGCGGAAACGCTGAACTCGCCCCCCCTCGTGATCGACAGCAATAAGTAACTGCGGTGTACGAATGGCACGAATGCCGGCTGTCAGTTCGGCAAGTTGACGCGGAGATTCATAATTGCGCCCAAATAAAATCACGCCCCCCACCAAAGGATGACGCAAGCGTTTTTCATCCTCCGGAGTGAGAACCTTGCCTGCCACATCCAGCATTACCGGCCCAATGCCCATTACAAATCCCCTTCCAAAATCACAAACGCCAACGCTGTTTCACGCTCGTCACTCAGGCTCAAGTAATGGCGAGTCACGCCAAGTTTTTGCAGATACGCTGACAATTCCGCATCGAATAAAAATGCCGGTTTACCCAATTCATCATGGCTAACGGTAATGCGGCGCAGGGTCACAGGATGACGCAATCCCTGCCCTGTGGCTTTGGCCAGCGCTTCTTTTGCGGCAAAGCGCTTGCTTAAATAACGTGAGGGATTGGAATGTGCATTGTATTCGGATAGTTCTTGTGCGCTCAAAATACGCTCGGCGAATGCTTTGCCGTGCCGCACTACCGCAGCTTCGATGCGTGCCACAGTGACGATGTCGGTACCAATGCCGATGATCATGCGACCAGCAATGCCTTCATCTTTATTACCGCTTGCTCCAGGCCAATAAACACTGCTTCGGAAATAACAGCGTGGCCGATATTAAGTTCTTCAATGTGCGGAATGGCAACAATGGGCCGAACATTGTGGTAATTCAGTCCGTGTCCGGCATTCACCTGCAAGCCCAGAGAATGCCCGTATAGAGCCGCGCAATGAATACGTTCAAGCTCTGTTTCACGCTCCGGGATGCTATCTGCATCGCCATATTTCCCGGTGTGAATTTCTATAACCGGCGCCCCCGCATTCTTGGCCGCATCAAGCTGTTTCTCGTCCGCGTCAATAAATAGCGACACGCGAATACCCGCATCGGTGCAGCGCTGCGTGGCACGCTTTACTTGTTCAAAATATTTCACCACATCCAAGCCGCCCTCGGTGGTGAGTTCTTCACGTTTTTCCGGTACAAGGCAGATGTCGTGCGGTTTGGTGCGCAAGGCGAGATTTATCATTTCATCCGTTACGGCGCATTCCAGATTCATGCGCGTTTGCAACATTCCGCGCAACGTTGCCACATCGGCATCCTGAATGTGGCGGCGATCTTCGCGCAGATGAAGGGTGATGGCATCCACCCCCGCTTCCTCGCAAATAAGTGCTGCCCTGACAACGTTGGGATAACGCGATCCGCGTACTTGACGCAGCGTTGCCACATGGTCGATATTCAATCCGAGTTTAATCATATTTCTTCAAGTCCTTAATCAGCTCCCTAGTGTGCAAGACTACCCCGCCAAGATGATGGTTCAATAGCATACGCATCAATTGTTTGCCTTGACGCGCACTATTCACGTCAGTGTAATCGTCTGCCGCAATATCCCGCAACGTTTTCCCCGCAATCACCAATCCTTCTGAAAAATCGCGTTCATCCGCAACCGCGCCATGCTCAAGTATATAACGGTAATTCTTGCCCGCATCGATAGGATTTTTGCTGCCAGCCTCATGTTCCAAAAGTAGCGCATAACCCAATTCTTGCAGCAAGTGCTTTTCAAAACAGCGTAGAGTCGAAGCATGGTCTTCTTCATGCACCAGTCGTTGCAAGGTCAGCCGATAATAATCAAATAAACTCTCGTGCGGATCATCCCGAGCGGTCAAATTGAGCAGCAATTCATTCAAATAAAAACCGCACATCAGCGCAGTGCCTTGCAACAGCGGCTGACCGCCCTGCCATTCGGCACTATGCAAAGTGCGCAACTCATGCTTGCCGAACCAACTCAACGCCAAGGGTTGAAAGCTCATCAGCAAACCGCGCAGCGCCGATTTCGGACGGCGTGCACCGCGCGCCACCAGTGGTACGCGCCCGTGCTGGCGACTGAACACCTCCAACACCAAGCTCGTCTCTCGAAAAGGGTAACTGTGCAGCACGAAAGCAAGTTCGTCCTGAATGCGATGCTTACTGTCTGAACTCATTGATGTCTCTATCTCACTCAGCCGCGATTATTCCATAAACTGGACTGCCCCGAACTGTAATTGCTAACAATTACCCTGCACTCCCCCTAAATCCCCGCATTAGCTTTTATTGATCTTTATAAGACCAGTCTATATACTGGTCTATATAATATCTTGCGGGAGTATGTCATGAAAATCGAAATAGGTTCGTATGAAGCGAAAACAAAGCTTCCTGAATTGCTGAGGCAGGTAAAAACAGGCAAGGAATTTACCATTACCAATCGCGGAGAAGCCGTTGCAGATTTGGTGCCCAGCCTAAGCGAGCGAAAGAAGGATAAAGTGTCTGCGGTAGAAAAACTTAAAGTGTTCATGTTGTCCGATCCCGTGAAGGGCGTAAACATCAAAGAACTCCTTGAAGAAGGCCGCGCGTGAATTTTGTTCTTGATAATTCGGTGACCATGCGCTGGTTCTTTGGTGATGGCAAGCCATTTGAACTCGCCTATGCAGCCAAAGTACTTGATGCGATGAAAACAGCCAGTGCCGTTGTTCCCTCGACTTGGGGGCTTGAGGTATCCAACGTTATAGCCCGTGCTGAAGCAAAGGGGCTGGTAACAGAGGCCCGGAGTGAAGTATTTATTGAGATGCTGGAAAATGTTGATATTGAGGAAGATACGTCCACATTTTCACGGTCACTGTCGCACACCCTGCAATTGGCGCGGCGATACAAACTATCCTCCTACGACGCTTCTTATCTTGAGTTGGCATTAAGACTTGGCCTGCCGCTGGCTACGCTTGATGAAGATTTGCAGAAGGCCGCCAAGAAGGCGGGGGTAAAAAAGTTTTCTTGAAGCGCAGCCTCTGCGCAAGATGTATCAAAGGTGCAACAAAGTCACGCAACTTTCTATGCAGCAAGCTGCATTAAAATAGTCAGCGCAGAGAGCACCTTTGGAAACCGTGTACTCGGTGTCTTAAACTTCCGTTGCCAGTTTTATTCGACTTGATATTATGGTTATGATACATTTCGTCTGCAATCGTTGATTTGACATCAACGCCTGCAAGGGCAAACCCGTTGAAAAACGGGGGCGCAAAGCTTCCGGGCTAAGGGACAACAAGTTCCTAATCGACATTAGTCGAGTGCCAGCGGGGTCGCCAGGTAATCAGTAAGCGTTTCACGGCCTCCTTGTAACTGTCCGCCAGCTCATTGGGTTTCCAATCTAAACGCGACTGAGGAGCAGCCTATGCAACAGAAAAATATACGTTCGACCGATGTGATTTCACCATCTCAGGGTATCGGTCGACATCGCGGTATTCGTAAAACAGTAGAACTTGGGATTGTGCTATCCGCAGTGGCAGTGGCTTTAGCCGGTTGTCTTGGCGGGGGGGGTAGCAGTGGGTCAGGCGCCTCTAGCACGGTTGGGGCGGTTTCGGGACAGTTCTGGACGGATTTAACGGGTGCGGGAATTAGATCATTCTACTTTGGAATACCCGCTCTAGGACTACCCGCTACTGGATATGTTAGTACAGCGACATTTTCCAATGGTAACTACAACATGCCCAGTGTAATGAAATCCTTGTCCGGCGGCGTTTGGAGCGTTACACCTCAAAACTATTACGCCCTTACAACGTCAGGATGGTCGCTTGAATCCAGCTCAATAAACATTTCTGCCACCAATGCAAACAGCTTTACCTATACAGATCCGGCATTTGGATTGACTACAGTTGCAATTACTACGACTGATCTGTCTGGAAAAGCCATTGTGGCAAGTTCTGCTGTGCCTGCGGTTGATTCGCTAGGCGCATCCAGCTTCGTATCGCCAGCCACTGCAAACTATCCATCAGGTTCTTTTGAATATGTGTTTTCATCGTCGGCCAATCTTACCACTAGTGCTTATACTCTAACCGCAGTATCGGCATGGCAAGTAACCACGACGACGATACCGATCACGGCGGCAAATTTCAGCGCCACTGGCTTCGCGGCGCATTCGCAAGCAGATCCAATCTGCGTAGTAGGTCTCGGGCTTTTCTTGGCGCACAGCAGTGGCGCGACTTATAATAGTTATTATCCTACACTCAATGCGGGAGTCCCGAGCGGCACACCAAATACATGCCAGAACTCTAACATTGCGGCTGCAA
>Ga0182030_10003088_pt1 | contig 35492 bp, 38 predicted proteins | sample 812S3MmetaG_FD_121299 | JGI IMG/M metagenome (GOLD analysis project Ga0182030, IMG submission 121299) | Permafrost microbial communities from Stordalen Mire, Sweden - 812S3M metaG (Illumina Assembly) | ecosystem: Environmental > Terrestrial > Soil > Wetlands > Permafrost | place: Sweden...
CGACAATGACGCCCGTCGCGGTGTTAATTGAGTTTTGAAAGAGGTTCCAGACGATCAGACCAGAAAACAGGTAGATCACGAAATTCGGGTAGCCATTCTTTAAGAACAATCCAAACACGAGGAAGTAGACCCCGAGCGTGATGGCTGGTGAGACCATCGACCAAAAGAGTCCGAGGGTCGAGTTCTTGTACTTAATTCGAATGTCTGAGGTAATGAGGCCGAGCAAGAGTTCGCGCCGCGCCCAAAGGTTCGCGAGTCTCTGTGGCAGCGCCAGACGCGCGCTGACGACACGGACCGGAGTGTTCTCCAAAGAACGACTACGTTGGCCCGCCAGTGGGGCGTCGCTCACTAGACCTCTTGACGGAGAGCCGAACGCTCGATGACGGCGTCGATGAAGCCGTACTCCAGCGCTTCTTGCGCCGTAAACCAGCGGTCGCGGTCCGAGTCGGTCTCGATCCGTTCCAGGGGCTGGCCCGTGTGAAAGGCGATACGCTCGGCGAGCGTCTTCTTCATGTAGATGATCTGCTCAGCCTGAATGGCGATGTCTGACGCCTGACCCTGCATGCCGCCGATGGAGGGCTGGTGCATCAAAATCCGGCTGTGGGGCAACGAGAATCTCTTTCCCGGGGCACCGGCGCAGAGCAAGAACTGGCCCATCGATGCCGCCATACCAATGCAGAGCGTTCGCACGTCGCAGTTCACGTACTGCATGGTGTCGTAGATGGCCAGACCGTCGTACACCGAGCCGCCGGGCGAGTTGATGTACAGACTGATGTCCTTGTCGCGGTCCTCGGCCTCGAGCAGCAACAGCTCGGCGCAGATGCGATTCGCCGTGCTCTGGTCTACCTGTGAGCCCAAAAAGACAATTCGCTCGCGCAAGAGGCGCTGATTGAGGTCATTTGCGCCGAAGTCGGACATCGAGGAGTTAATCATGCGACCTAATCTACCGTGCGAGACCCGTTTCTCCGTCTCTTCGCGGCGTAGAGTGGAGTCGCTCGCGGGCGTGGCGGAATTGGCAGACGCGCTGGTTTTAGGTACCAGTTCTTCGGAGTGTGGGTTCGAGTCCCTCCGCCCGCACGGTCGTGTCATGACTCTTGCCGAGTGTCTGCTAGCATGGGAAACGCTGTTTCATCGCATCTCGCGATAGAGACCGATTCGACATTTTCTTTCGAGTTGGGCTCATCTCAACTCGTAGGAGTTCTATGTCTTTGTCCTTTGCCGACCTCGGCGTGCCCGCACGCCTCGTCGAACGCCTGAACGCGCGCGGAATCACTGAGCCGTTCCCCATCCAAGAGGCCGCAATCCCCGACGCCTTGGCCGGGCGCGACGTCGTGGGTAAGGCCATTACGGGCTCGGGTAAGACCCTTGCTTTCGCCCTTCCCCTGCTCACCCGCCTGAAGAAGGCCCAGCCCCGCAAGCCCACGGCTCTGGTGCTCGTGCCCACGCGCGAGCTCGCCGCTCAGGTCCAAAAAGAGATCGCTCAACTGACCGACGACCATGGTCGCCGCATCATCTGCATCTACGGCGGAACCTCCTACAACGTGGCCCGTAAGGCCCTCAACTACGGCGTCGACGTCGTCGTCGCCTGTCCCGGCCGCCTCGAAGACATGCTCGAACAGCGTGGCCTCGACCTTGGATCAGTAACGACTGTCGTGGTCGACGAAGCCGACCGTATGGCCGACATGGGTTTCTTGCCCGCCGTTCGCCGTATTGTCGCCGCCACCTCCCCCGAGCGCCACGTCATGCTCTTCTCCGCCACGATGGGTCCCGATGTCTCGTCGTTGGTGCGAGAGTTCACGCACGACGCGGCCATTCATGACGTCGTCGGTGAGGAAGCTCCGAGTGACGTTGATCACTACTTCTGGCGCGTGCCGCGTGATCGTCGTCCCGAGATCACCGCCGACATCATTGAGCAGTACGAGCGAGCGATCATCTTCACCCGTACCAAGCACGGCGCCGACCGACTGGCTCGTCAACTGGGCGAACGTGGTATCTCCGCCGTGCCCTTGCACGGTGACCGTACCCAAGCCCAGCGCGAACGCGCGCTGCGCAGCGTGAAGAACGGTCAGGTCCAAGTTCTCGTCGCGACCGACGTCGCCGCGCGAGGAATTCACATTGACCTCCTGCCGGTTGTGGTCCACTACGACCCACCGGCGCAGGCGACGGACTACCTGCACCGCTCGGGACGCACCGGCCGCGCCGGCGCTACAGGAGCCGTCATCTCACTCGTGGGCGAAGACGTCATCGGACAGGTGAAGCGACTTCAGCGTGCTCTGGGCATCTCTCCATCGATCGAAGTTCGCGAAGACGCTCCCGCAATTCGCCTGGGCGCCGTTGACGACACCGCTGCCGCCGAGCGCCTCGATGACCGGACGCCTACCAAGCGTCGCCCCGAACCGTCGCGCGACCGTGAACGTCCACGTAGCTTTGAGCCGCGCGAGCGTTCAACCAGTACGCGTCGCGACCATCGTTCGGGTGAGAGCGAGTCACGTCCCTCACGTGGCTTCGAGCGTCAGTCGGCGCCTCGTCGCGACACTACGCGACCTGAGACCCCCCGTTTCGAGGGTCCACGCGGCCGGGGCAAGGAGGCCGTGGTCAGTTTCTTCAACGACACCAAGGGTTTCGGTTTTGCGAGCGACGACAAAGGTGACGACCTCTTCATCCACTTCTCCTCGATTGTGGGCGACGGATTCAAGTCGCTCAGTCAGGGCCAGAAGATCACGTTTGAAGAGGCCCAAGGACCAAAGGGTCGCGAGGCCAAAAACGTTCGCGTCGTAGGCGCAGGCCGGGCTCGTCGCCACTAAGGTCTTCGACCATGTCAGACAAGCCCGTTGTTGAACCCCATCTCGGCCCACCACCAGACGACTTGTTGATCGAAGAGATCATCGTCGGCGAAGGACCCGAGGCGAGCGACGGCCAACACGCCGTCGTGCACTACGTCGGCGTCGGTGCGACGAGCGGTGAAGAGTTTGATGCCTCCTGGAACCGCAATGAGCCCTTCGACTTTGAACTCGCCGCCGGCCACGTGATTCAAGGTTGGGATCAAGGCGTCGTGGGAATGCGCGTCGGCGGACGTCGTCGCCTTGTCATTCCGTCGCACTTGGCCTATGGAGATCGTGGCGCCGGTGGCGTCATTGCGCCGAACGAGACACTGATATTCGTCGTCGACCTGCTGGAACTTCGTTAGATCAACGGCGCGCGTAACTCGTCCACGGCGAGCATGCGTTGAAAGTCCCCGTAGCGCTCACAACAGATCTCCGCGACCAGGCGTAGCCGGTCGTTGGGATTGCTCAGACTCAACACCTTGAACTGGTCGAGGAGTGACATGGGCGTGAGAGCGCACAACTGCCAACTCCGAATGCGCGCATCGTCATCCATCGCGCAGTTTCGCTGCAGACACTCGTCAGCGAAGATCTCACTCTGCAATGCCCGTAAGGCGCGAACGGCCGACTCCGTCGACTTCAACAGAGCGGGCTCGATCGACACATCATCACAACACCGTTGCCCCACCACCGCGCGGGGGTAGGGATCGTCGCTCAACCACTCGACGACCTCAAAACACTCAACCCCCTCCACGACAACCAAAACCTGCCCATTGCTGAGCTGATGCGTGCCGAGGATCTCCAGCACTGAACCGACGAAAGAACGTTGATCGTCGCCGCCCACGTCGGAACCTCGCTCAATGAGACACGTGCCAAAACGTCGCTCGCTCTCGACGTCGGCGAGGAGTCGGTGATAACGCGGCTCGAAAACGCAGAGACCGACCGTCTGATGTGGAAAGACCACCATCCCCAACGGGAACATCGCGAGCTCGCGGTTCGTCACCCTCCCAGCCTACGGGTGAACGCTAGCGAAGCGCCCTAGAAACTCACGACCTTCTCAGCGAAGGCTCGCAGCGCTTGACCGCGATGCGAGATGGCGCTCTTCTCATCTGGCGACATCTGCGCCAACGACGATCCTCCGAAGTTCGAAGGCGCAAAAATCACGTCGTATCCAAAACCATGTTCGCCGATAGGCGAGTGAAGAATCATGCCATCGAGCAAGCCGTCCACCCACCACGACGTGCCATCGGGATAGGTCACCGCGATGACCGAGCGAAAACGCGCACTGCGTCGCTCGTCGTCGACTCCGTCGAGTTCGGTAAGGGCCTTTGACACGTTGTCAGCGAAGGTGGCGTTCTCGCCGGCGTAGCGCGCGCTGTAAACGCCCGGTCGCCCCTCGAGGGCATCGATAAAGAGACCCGTATCGTCGGCGATGGCGGGAAGACCCGTGGCGTCGGTGAGCGCTCGCGCCTTAAGAAGCGCGTTCCCTTCGAGTGTCTCTTCCGTTTCGTCGACGTCGACCATATCTAAAGGGCGAGGGAGAAGGTCGATGCCGTAGGGCTCAAGTGCATGACGAATCTCTTGCGCCTTATGGGCGTTGGCGGTCGCGAGAACGAACGTCGCCATTATCGCGGCGCGGGCGGAGTCTCGAGAACGGTGCGTTGAGCGTCGTGGATGCGACTGATACCGAGCGTCGCGAGGTCGAGGAGTTGGTTGAGTTCGTCGCGATTGAAGGCGGCGTGCTCGGCGGTTCCTTGCACTTCGACGAAGTGACCGGAGCCCGTCATGACGACGTTCATGTCAGTGTCGGCGCGCACGTCTTCCTCGTAGGGCAAATCCAACATGGGAACGCCGCCGACGATGCCCACCGAGACCGCTGCCACGATGTCACTGAGCGCGTGCTCGGCGATGAAACCGCCGAGGACAAGACGCGACACGGCGTCGTGCAACGCGACGTATCCCCCACAGATCGACGCGGTTCGCGTACCACCGTCGGCTTGGAGAACATCGCAGTCAACCAGGATCTGCACGTCTGGTAGCAACTCAAGGCGCGTCACGCTGCGTAACGAGCGCCCGATGAGACGCTGAATCTCCTGGGTGCGTCCCGATTGCTTGCCCTTGGCTGCTTCGCGGTTGGCCCGTTCGGGCGTCGAGCCCGGCAACATCGAGTACTCGGCGCTCACCCACCCGCGGCCTTTTCCCTTCAACCAACGAGGCAGATCGGTGTCGATCGAGGCAGTACAGAGAACCCGGGTGCGCCCAAAGCTCACGAGGACCGACCCCGCCGCCATTTCGGTGAAGTCGCGCTCGAAGGTGAGAGGCCTCGCTTCGTCATAGGCACGGCCGTCGGCACGTAGTTCGGACATATCTCTCCTCGAATCGCACACTTCGTGCCGTTCCACGGTACCGGAAAAAATGCGCCGGCGAGTTAGAAGTAGATGGTGGTCCGGGCCCGTTCGACAACCTCGTCGATGTCGTCACTCCAGGCGCCAGTCGAGAGGTACTTCCAGCCGTCGTCGGCGATGATCACGACGATCGTGGCCGTTTCATCGTCGGGAATCGTGCGGGCACATTTCACGGCACCCGCCATCGCGGCTCCCGACGAGATGCCAACGAAGAGGCCGAGTTCGCTGAGTCGCCGCGTCCACTCGATCGACTCACGCGGGCGAACGATGATCTTTCGGTCGAGCAGCTCCTCGCCGTTGTTGTCGATGAAGATCGGCGGCACGTATCCGTCGTCGAGACTGCGCAGTCCATCGACGATCTCGCCGCTCGGTGGTTCGACGGCCCAGACTTGTACGTGGGGCAGCTTCTCTTTGAGGAATCTTCCGACACCCATGAGCGTTCCCGAAGTTCCAAGTCCCGCGACGAAGTGCGTTATCTCGGGCACGTCCGCCACAATTTCCGGGGCCGTCGAGTTGTAGTGCGCGAGGGGATTTGCGGGATTTGCGTACTGATAGAGAAAGACCCACTCGGGGTTCTCGGCGCTCAAGGCTTGGGCCAGTCGAACGGCGCCGTTGGATCCTTCGTTGCCGGGCGAGTCAATGATCTCCGCACCAAACACCTCGAGCAGTTGGCGACGTTCGGGCGACACATTGGTCGGCAGCACGACTTTGAGGTGATATCCCCGCAGTCGACAGACGAGGGCGAGCGCGATGCCCGTGTTGCCAGACGACGGTTCAATAAGTGTTTGGCCACCCTGGCCCGGAATCAAGCGACCATCGCGCTCGGCCGCCTCGACCAGTGAAAGTGCGACACGGTCCTTCACTGACCCGGCGGGGTTGCGACCTTCGAGTTTGGCCCAAATAGCGACGTTGGCCTTGGGCGAGAGGGCGCTGACGTCAACGACGGGCGTTGAGCCAATGAGTTCAAGGACCGACGCGTAGCGCGTCACTACCAGGCGCCACCCGCGACCGCGGGAAGCAACGTGATCTCATCGTTGTTGGCAATGGAGGCTTGCACTCCCCCGAGGTAACGAACATCGTCGTCGTTGACGTACACGTTCAAGAATCGGTGGAGGGTTCCGTCATCGTTGAGTAGCTGGCCCTTGATCCCGGGGTAGGTCGTCGTGAGGCGCAACAGGACCTCGCCCACGGTGTCACCCTCAACGGCAATCACGCTCTCGCCGCCCATGGCGGGACGTAGAACGGTAGGGATTCGTAGTACAGCCGACATAGCGCCCACTTTCGACTTTGATTGATACATGACCTGCTGAGTCAACATTAGCGGATTCTTGAGTGATTGTGTCAGGAAATGACCGGCTCTGATCAGGGAGACCCAACTTTGGCGCGTCGTTATTCGGTGACGTCGACCACCTCGGGCGCGACGTTACCGTCGATGATCCTAAAGCTCTGTAGGTCTGCGGGAGAGTCCACCAGCGAGATCAGAACGTAGTGCCACGTGGAGTCGGGAGCTTGGCGAATATCAGTCGGACTGGGATACGCCTCGCTGTGGGTGTGTGAGTGAAAGACACCAATCACCTCCAGACCTTCGGCGTCAGCGCGACGCGAGGCTCGCAACAAGACCGTCGGTTCTATCTCATAGACCTTGGCCGAGTCGGCGATGTTGAGACTCGCGATCACCTCATGCACCAAACCTTCGCCGGTGCCCAGGAGCAGACCACAGCCTTCGTTGGGCAGCGCCCGAATGCAGGCCGCCAGCATGGCGTCTCGTTGAGACACGTTGAGAGTCAGCATCGCCTCACCCTAGTGACCTCTCGCGCGTGAGTATTACGTCACTACGCTTGTTGCGTGGCTCGTGCGAAAACGATCAAAGAGCGTCGGGCAAAGAAACGTGACGACGCGGCGAAAGGCGACCGGGTGGTCGCCACGAATCGTCGCGCCCGTCACGACTACGAGATCCTCGAAACCATCGAGTGCGGGATCGTTCTGGTCGGCTCTGAGGTCAAGTCCCTGCGTGAAGGACGAGCTCAGATCGCCGAGGCCTACGCCAGGGTCGATGACGACGAACTGTGGCTCTTTCAGGCGCACGTTCCCCCCTGGGCCTACGCCGTGGGCTTTGGAAGCCACGACCCCGATCGCAAGCGCAAACTATTGGTGCATCGACACGAACTCGACCGACTGAAAAGAGAAGCGGCGACTCAGTCGCTCACCATCATCCCCTTGCAGATCTATTTCAAGGACGGACGGGCCAAAGTGGAGTTAGCCCTCGCCAAAGGTCGCAAACAACAAGATCGCCGCCAGGCTCTCGCCAAACGAGACGCCGAGCGCGATATGGCGCGGGCCGCACGCAATCTCGAAAAGCTCTCCTAAGGCTCGAGGGTCACTTCGAGCCTTCACCAGGTAGAATTCTCACGCGGTCATCGCGACCGCTCCGTACCAATGGGGGTGAATTGTTTCGACGTGAGTCGTCTTGGTGAAAGAAGCGAGCCGTGGTCTCCGGAACCACGTTAAAGAGCCGGAAACAATAAATAAACGCCAAGCCTCAGCTTGCGTTCGCTGCTTAGGTAGCGACATCCGCCTAGACCCAGCCTTGCGGTTTAGTAAACGGGTGTCATAAAAGTAAGGCTTACCCGCATGATTCGTTGGTGATCGCGCGGGGACATTTCAGCCATCTACGGATCGCCGCCGGCGCTGACATTGGCGACGTTCCCGACAATCAATTGCCAGCTGCGCTCGGAGAATGTTCATTTAGAAGCTGACGGACGGGGGTTCGTAGCCCCCCACCTCCACGAAACAACGTTGTAGTGAGTTCGGTCCGCTGGCGGCTTTCGTCGGCGGACCGATTCTCTTTAAGCTTTCTCGAAGGAGGCCACGATCACCTCACGGCTCATCTCGGTGGCTTTCGACGCGAACGACCCAGCTCGCCTCGCGCGTTTTTGGGCCGAAGCGCTCCGTTGGGATGTCGGCGAGAGCGACGACGACGAGATCGATCTGGTGCCGACAGACGACACGGGATTTCGCATCATCTTCCTCTCGGTCCCCGAAAAGAAAGCGGATCAAAATCGAGTCCATCTCGATCTGACGACCACATCGCTCGAGGATCAAAGTGCAACGGTCGCCGAGCTGATCGCGATGGGTGCTCACTACATCGACATCGGCCAGGATCCCGATGAACCTCACGTGGTGCTGGCCGATCCTGAAGGTAACGAGTTCTGCATCGTTGAACCGACCAATGAATTCCTGGCCGGTTGCGGTCGCCTGGGAGCAGTGAACTGCGACGGATCAAAGGAGACTGGCTATTTTTGGAGTGTCGCTCTCGGGTGGCCGTTGGTCTGGGATCAAAACGACGAAACGGTCATCCGCGCACCCGACGGGACCGGTCCGATGATCACCTGGAGCGGTCCCCCGCTTCGTGCGAAACGTGCGAAGAATCGCATTCATCTTGATATCGCGCCGGATGACAACGATCAACAATCAGAGGTAGATCGCCTCATCTCTCTTGGTGCGACGCGAGTAGATATTGGGCAAGGCGACGTTGTGTGGATCGTCATGGCCGATCCCGACAACAACGAGTTCTGCCTTCTGACACCTCGATAACCGCGAGGTTCCACGACACCACCACAACTCGTGATCAATATTCACCTGACCGAGTGAAATCTCGCTCGAGTGAATAAAAAACCGCCGTAGCGTCGAAGTACCCATCCGAGGAGATTTAATGACGTCACTACGCGCACCTGGCGCCATCGCTCTAACTCTCGCGTTCGCGCTTTTTGGGCTCGCTTCCCCCGCCGTCGCGGCGTCCAAGGTCGCGAGCCCCACCACGTTCTGTGGAGATCTCTCGGGCGTGTCGGTGACGGCGCCGGAGTTGCCAGCCAGCGATTCTCTTCGCGACATCATGAAAGCCGCCGCAAAACTCCCCGCCGACGTACGAGCCTTAACAGCAACGGCGAGTCGATTGAGCGGGGCTGCGTCGCGTGACAAAAGTGCGGCGACCGCGTCGATCCTGCGAAGCGCCTCGGCGAACGTCAGCAAAGAAGTAGCCGTCCTTGACGGGCTGATTGCCCAAGAGCCCGACGCCGTCCTCAACCCCACCAGTTCTGAGTACCTCTCGCTCGCGAAAAAACTACTGAACGCCAACAGTGATGCCGCGGTGGCGAACGTCTATCTCTCGCTGGCCCATCCCTACGTTGCGCAACTCTGTCGATAACGAGCCGTCGGGTTGACCTCTAGCCTCTCAGAGCACTGACAAAATCGGCGGGCTCATCCACCGTCACAATGAAATGGCGCCGACGTGAGAGTTCGAGTTCAAGTGCGTCGCCGCGTCTTGTCACGAGAGCCGCCCGTCGAATCAGTCGCAAACTTCCCCGGTACCCCCAGCCCCCCATTTCGGCGAACGAAAGATTCCGCGCGTACGTCCCCTCGACTTCGGCGGGTTCGAACACTTGACGGACGACGCCGCCCGGGCCGTAGACGATCTCAAGGCCGCGACCGAAATCGGTTTGCACGACGCGTACGACAACGCGCGTAAACAGAAGTATCACGAGGACGAGCGCGATAAGTACGACGAGTTCAAGCAAGAGCCCCCAGACGGGAAAAGACGAGGAACTTCCTGACTCCAAGAACGTCGACACAAGGATGAACACAAACGCGATGGCACCAATCGTGGCCGTGACCCCGCCCGAACGAAGTCGTTGTTCTATGACAATCTGTCGTTCTTCCACCTTGAGAGCCTACGGTGCCGTGAAATGCGCACGGTTGGGCGGCGCGCTGACAATGACGTCACTGTCGCGCCTCTCGACGCGCCACCCGAGGCGTTCGGGCACCGAGAACGCCGCCACGCCCTCGCGCAGCACGGCCCGTGCGAGCTCACCCTTGACGGCTTTGGCGTCATGACCTACGGCCTTGGACTCATCGGTAGCCACGAAGTGCACATCAATGACGTTGCGGCGTGTCTTGACCCTTTCCATATCGACGCTGGCCACATGTTCTTTCGGAAGAAAGTTCACGATTGTCGCGTGAGTTGTTCTCTCGAGCAGGGCTTCGGTAACACTGGGTCGCCAAAAACGGGCCAACGGTGGCAGGTTCGTCAATCGCACGTTCATCTTCAGGCGATACTCAGCTATCCGGTCGTCACCGGCGAGAAGTCCGTACAGCCCCGATGGCACGAGGATTCGCCGACGCTGCGCGGGCGTCATTGATTCCGGCGCCAGGTAGCTCCACACCACTCCTTCGTATCGGCGCCAGGCGGGAAGTACCGGCGCTGTTCCCTCCAGTACCTGCTGGGTCGCCGCAAGAGCGCGCTGGAGCAGTGGTCCGCGAGCGCCGAGCGCAATTTCGAGTTGCGCGATCGAGGCGGTCGCCACGAATGTACGCAGGGCGTCGAGAACTTCGCGACGCGGTCCCTCGAGGACGTCAAACGTGCCGACCGAAGTTTGACGCCGCCCACCAGGGGCCTTGCCCTGGGACGGAGGAATTAACGCAAAGAGTCGTTCCGCCACGACTCACTACGGTAGTGGGTCAGGCTGCGGTCAGCGTTTGTTTCGTCAGACCGAAGGATCGAAGAAAGTTTCGAACCCGCACCACCTGGTCTTCGGTCAGTTCGCGAGTGCGAGTCGATCCGAATGACACAGTTTCGCCGTCAACTGTGACGGCCCAGTTGCCTCGGTGGGTCTCATGGACCTCACCAAAACGTGCGAGAAGTGAACACACGTCGTGCCACTGAATGTTGTGGTTCAGTGGGTGACAAAACAGTTTCTGGGCGGTGACGCGGTGGTGATGATCCAACTTGATCGACATACTCAGCCCCCTTAACGGGTCTAGAATTTTCATGCCTCCATCAGCACTATCCATCATTTAAGAGGGGCTGTCAAGGAGCGCGACGAGTTCCACGTGCTCGGTCATCGGGAAAAGGTCAAATACTCGCAGGTCACTCAGGAGAAAGCCGTGGCCTAAGAAAATCTTAAGGTCACGCGCGAAGGTCGCCGCATCACAGGACACGTAGACCACGCGGCGAGGGCGTCGCCGGGCAATGGCGTCGACCACGCCCTTTGCCAGGCCTTGACGCGGTGGATCGAGGACGACAATGGTCCCTTCGCGAACCGTGTCGTTCACCGATCGTGGGGTCACGGACCATTCACGCACCTTTATATTGCCCAGTCCTGTCGCGTTCTCTCGGGCGTCGCGCACCGCGTAGGGAGAGGACTCGACCGCCGTCACCCGTCCGGCGGGGCCCACGCGCTTGGCCAATGGCACGCTAAAGAGTCCCACGCCACTAAAGAGGTCGGTCACGTCATCGCCACTCGCGACCTGGGCCAACTCGACGACGGCATCGAGCAGAACCTGGGGAGCGTCGCGATGTGACTGCCAAAAAGACATCGGTCCCACGCGATAGACGTGCCCACCCACCGAGACCCTCGAGTGCGTCGAGGGGTCAAGCGCCAAGCCCGAGAGCGATCGCACTTCAAAAGTGACACCTCGTTCGCCGCCCCGGCGAACGACCGCGAAAGGTTCGCCCGTCCCAATCGCGCGCAACTCAACCTCGTCGGCACCGCGCCAGGGATGGGCGAAAGCTTCGTCGAACTCCCGCGACGCGATCCAGCAGGAATCAATGGGCACAAGTTCGTGTGACCTCGCCACGTGAAGGCTCAGCTCCCCGTTCTCGTCGATCGCGCAGCGCAGTCGCGTTCGCGACGCCTCTACCGCGGGCGGCGCGATCACCGTGACCTCGCGTTCGACACCGGCGATGCGGCGCAGATGCTCTTGTACGAGCGACGTCTTCCAGTTGCGCTGCGCGTCGGGCGACGCGTCTTGAAGGTCGCACCCTCCACACCCTCCTGGTTGCGCGTAACGACAGGGTGGCGTGACACGTTCCGGGCTCGCCTCGAGTACGTCAACGGCGTCACCGCGATAAAAGCTGGTCGTTCTCTCGGTGACGGCGACGCGGACGAGTTCACCAGGCAACGAGTGTCGCACGAATGTGACACGACCGTCGTCCGCCCGACCGACGGCTCCCCCCGTCGCGGGACGATCCACGCGAACTGTTAGAAGACCGTCGTCACGTAGCGCCATTTAGTTCGCGCGACGCAGGAACAAATCGACGAGTTCTTGAGCGCGAACCCGGGCGGCGGGGGTTTCCTGTGCCGTTTGTTCCACCAAGGCGTCAATATCAATGCCGAAATCGCGCACGTCTTCTTCCTCCGCGGCGAACCACTCTTTGAGTTGGGCATCGTCGACTTCGGGGTGAAACTGAACGCCGACGTGCGGGCCAATGGCAAAGGCTTGGACGGCGCGCTGAGAGGTGGCCCAGACCTCGGCGACGTCGGGAAGCAGACACTCATCGAAATGAAACTCAAGCCATGGACCTACTGACAGCTCCACGCCCTCGACGACGTCGATCTCGAACCACCCGAGTTCTTCGTTGTCGGCCCGTCTCACGGTGCCGCCAAACTGACGGCACAACGCCTGCGCTCCAAAGCAGATACCAAGGATCGGGAGCCGACGAGCGTCGGCTTCGGCGATGAGCATCAACTCCTGTCGGAACCAATCCGATTCGAGCTCCAAGTCGTACACGGCACACTTCGAACCCAAGATCACCAGGACGTTGTACCCCTCGAGCGACGGCGCTCCGTTGGACTCATCGATCATGACCACATCGAGCTCGTAGCCCCGAGCCTCAAAGGCCTCGCCGACTAGTCCCGGGCTGTCTTCTACGTGATGTCGTAAGAAGAGAGCGCGATCCATGGTTCTGATGATTCTAATCGGGGCAGAAAATCACCCCGGGAGATCCGCTAGGTGCTCGGGAGTGTCCAGCCGAGCCCCACAGCGATCTCCTTGCAGGTCAGACAGATCGGGTATTTGGCGGGGTCGCGACCTGGTACCCACACTTTTCCGCACAGTGCACGCACCGGCGTCGCGTTCACCATCCCTTCGACGACTGAGTTCTTGAGCGGCACAAACTTTCCACTCTTCTTGGTGTAGCCCTCGAGCACCAGGTGAGTGAAGCGATCGTGGTCGCCTTCGTCAGTTTCGGTCGTCGACTGAACGACAACTTCGGGTTGAGCCTGGATAGTCACGCTCTCAATTTACTGATAAGCCGTAACCTTGTGTTTCCTATGAAGAGCCGCCGTCGACGAACCCGTATCACGCCACGCACCCAGAGTCGGGTCTCTTCGCACTTCACACGCGAGGGTGCTCCCAAGACCTCGTATCGCACTGAACAAGAGGCGAAGAGCGCGGCGCAACTCGCCTGGACTCTGAACGGTGCCGAGCTAAACGCCTATCGATGCGACTTTTGCCACCAGTGGCACATGGGTAACTCCTCCCGAGAGGATTAGCGTCACCCTTGAAAAACGGGCAGTATGGGAGGACTCGAAGAGAAAGGCTTCCTATGTCGGTACAGGCGTACATCCTGATTCAGTCGGAAATTGGTTCAAGCGAAAAGGTCGTCCTCGCCACCCGCGCCGTACCTGGCGTGCTGGAGTCCTTTGAGGTCACCGGACCCTACGACGTCATCGTTCGCTGCGAGGCGGGAAGTGTCGATGATCTCGGCAAGTTCATCGTCGGCGCCATTCAAAAAGTCCCCGGCATCACGCGCACGTTGACCTGTCCGGTCGTCAACATCTAACGCTCTATTCGTCGGCGCCCACGACCGCGTCATCTTCGGCCACCACGTGAGTTGGAAGTTCCCCGTCACTGATGGCGCAGAAGACGCAATCCAGCCCTCAGTCCCACCACAGATCGTGGTGTAAAACGCCGCGTCCGATCAAATCCAACTGAATCTGACTCGTGCCCTCGACGATCGTGAGTTGTTTGGCGTCGCGATAAAACTGCTCGACCGGGTGATCGTGCATGTATCCCGCCGCCCCCAGGAGTTGCACGGCGAGACCCGAGGCCTTGACGGCAACTTCGCTCGCGTAATACTTGGCCATCGACAACATGGGCACGTGTTCCTTGGAGAACTTGCCCTGATCGGAGAGGCATGCTGCGCGGTAGGTCAAAAGTCGCGCGGCCTCTATCTCGGTGGCGCATTTGGCAATCTCCCAGCGAATTCCCTGGAAGTCGGCGATCGTTTTGCCGAAGGCCTCTCGCTGTTTCACGTACTCCGTGGCGTACATCAGGGCACCTTCCGCAAGTCCGATACCCCTCGCCGCGACGATAGGGCGCATCGCGTTGAGCGACTCCATGGCCAAGAGAAATCCGCCGCCGATGACGTGTCGCGGCGCGACCTTGACGTCTTCGAAGACGATCTCGGTCGTGTCGATCCCCTTCACGCCCATTTTGTCGTCCACGCGAGGACGCGTCACACCGGGAGAATCTGCCTCGACGATGAACCCGTAAATGTTGGTGTGTTGGCGAAGGGTCGGGTCGCCGACCTTGGCGAAGACCACGAACCAGTCGGCCTGCATGCCACCCGAGATCCAACACTTCGTGCCATTGATGAGAAAACCATCCTCAACGTCGGGGTCGGGCGTCGCGCGCGTGCGCATACCGGCGACGTCGGAACCGGCGCCCGGCTCGCTCAGACAAAAGGCGGCGCGCGACGTTCCGTTCGCGATTCCCGGCAGGTAGGTCTGCTTTTGCTCTTCGTTCCCGGCGATCATGATCGGGCCCGTTGGCAGGCGCGTCAACAAGAGCATGAGACCAATCACGTTGGAGTACTTGGTGACCTCCTCGATGGCGATCGTGAGACCCAAGATGCCCGCACCGGAACCCCCGTACTGCTCGGGTATGCACAGTCCCAGCAGATCAGCTCTTCGAAGCTCGTCAAAAATGTCCTGGGGGTACTCGCCCGTCACGTCGATCTCTCGCGCGCGAGGCTTGATCTTTTCTTGGGCGAGTCGGCGTACGGTCTGGCGCAGTTCGCGCATCTCGGGAGAGAGTTCGAAATCCATACCCAGCAAGTTACTTCGGGGCATGTGCCAACATGGCGGGGTGACGACTTTTCAGCGCGCCGAGGCGCTGCGCGCGATGTCAACCTCGAGTTACGACGTCGTGGTACTTGGCGCCGGAATGACGGGCGCGGGTGTGGCGCTTGACGCCGCCTCACGGGGTCTGCGCGTCGCCCTCATCGACCGCGGCGACATCGCCTCGGGAACGAGTTCAAAGTCGTCAAAGATGGTTCACGGCGGGCTCCGCTACCTGCAGCAGAAGGAGTTTCGCCTGGTGTACGAGAACCTGCGCGAGCGACAGAGACTCTTGAGCAATGCGCCCTATCTCGTCGAGCCTCTCCCGTTTCTCATTCCCCTTTTCGGCTCCAACGGTGTCGCTTCGAAAGCTCTCGTGAAGGGATACTCGACGGCCCTCCGCCTCTACGATCTGAGCGGAGGGTGGCGCATTGGCCATCGCTATCGCCGCATCACTCGCGACGAAACGCTCATACATCTTCCGACATTGCAGACTGACCGGTTGGTCGCAGGTTTTCTGTACTACGACGCCAGGGGTGATGACGCGCGCGTCGCTCTCACCCTCGCCAAAACGGCCGCGCTCCGGTACGACGCACAGGTCGCCACCTACGTCCGTGCGCTCGACGTCACGAAAAACGCTGAGGGACGCGTGGTGGCCGTTCGCGCGCGAGACGAACTTTCTGGGGACGAGTTCGATATCACCACCGTGTCGGTGGTGAATGCCACGGGCGTCTGGGCCGATGACGTCTTTACCATGACCGAGGGCGAACCCTCCCATCGCATCACGCCCGCCAAAGGCGTGCACGTGAGTGTCGCTCGTGATCGACTTCCGGCTGACGTGGCGGCAGTTTTCAGCGTCCCCAACGATCGTCGCAGCGTTTTCGTCGTGCCCTTCCAAGACGGGGCGTACACCTACGTCGGCACCACGGACACCGCCTACGTCGGGTCGCTGGACGACCCGCTCTGCACACCAGAGGATGTGGCGTACTTACTGGGGGCCGTGAATGCCTCCACGTCATCGAACCTCGTGCCCAACGACGTCACCGGCGTGTGGGCTGGCCTGCGTCCTTTACTAGCGCCCGCCAAAGGAAAGAGGATTAAGGAGCGCACCGCCGACCTCTCGCGTCGACATCGCGTCAGCGACTCGCGCGACGGAGTCATCCATGTCACGGGCGGCAAGTGGACAACGTATCGCCAAATGGCCCAGGACGCCGTCGACGCCCTCGCACCCTACGTCTCGCCACTCAAGGGGGTTCGCACAAAGTCACTTCGCCTCTTCGGTGTCGGCGAATGGCGACCGACGAACGAACGCGAGACGCACCTCTACCGCCGATATGGCGAGGAAGCCAAAATCATTCTGGCCATGATCGACGACGAACCCGCGCTCGGCACCGAGCCCATCGCCGATCAGTCGTACCTCGCGGCCGAGTTCGTCTTCAGCGCGCAGCGTGAAATGGTGACGTCGCTCACCGATCTCCTCACTCGACGAAGTCGAGCGCATCTGCAGAACGCGCCCACCACCTACGACGCCGCGGAAACGGTGGCGCGACTCGTCGCCCCGACTCTCGGTTGGAGCGACGAAGAGATCCGCCAACAAGTCGACGCCTACCGCTCACTCGTCGAGGAAGAGTTTGCTGCCGCCGGACTGCGCTTTCGGTGACCCGGCCCACCACGCCCAACCGCTTTCCCGATGGTCTTGAGGCGCCTCCTCCGCTCCGGGCATCGGTGCTTGACGAACTCGCGCGCGCCGGGGTTGTCGTCGACATCGGCGCGAGTGAGCGCGCTGATCACTCTCGCGACTGGTGGCCGCGACTGATTCCCGGCGTCGCGGCGGGCCGGGTTGACAACTGGCCCGGCGCTGTCGTGAAAGCCACCAGCGCCGATGACGTCTCCGCAACCTTGCGTGTGGCCAGCGAGCATCACATCTCGGTCACCCCTCAAGGGGGACGCTCGAGCGTGGTGGGTGGCGCCACACCCGAGCGTGGCGCAATCGCGCTGGACCTGACGGGGCTAAGCCGCGTTCTGGAGATCGACGACGTGTCGGGCACCGCCCGCGTTGAAGCGGGCGTCTTTGGACCCGACCTCGAAGTCGCCCTGTCCCCGCACGGGTTCACGGTGGGTCACTTTCCCCAGTCTTTCGATCTCGCGACAGTCGGGGGCTGGATCGCTAGTCGCGGCGCCGGACAATATTCCAATCGCTACGGGACGATCGAGGATCTGGTACGTGGCATGACCGTCGTGCTCGCGAACGGAAACGTTCTGCACCTCGGAGGGCGTGGACCGCGCGAGGCCGTCGGCCCTGACCTCACACGACTCTTCATTGGCTCAGAGGGTACCCTCGGCGTGATCACCGAAGCGACCCTGGTGGTGAGGCGACGAGCGAGCTATGAGCGACGCCGCGCATACTCCTTTGCGACCTTTGGCGAGGGGCTCGACGCCTGTCGGAGGATTCTTCAACGCGACGCGCGACCCGCGGTGTTACGTCTCTACGACGAGGTTGAGTCGATGCGCCACTTTGATCTCGGCGAGTGTGCGCTAATTGTTCTGGACGAGGGTGATCCGGCACTTGTTGATGCCACGATCGCCATCGTCGAAGACGAGTGTGGCGGCGCACGCACGCACGATGAGTCACTCGTCGAGCGCTGGCTAGAACGACGCAACGATGTCAGCGCACTCGCGCCCTTGTGGGAGCGCGGTCTCGTCGTCGACACCATCGAGGTCGCCGGTTCCTGGTCGATTCTCGAGACCCTTCACGAGAGAGTCACGAAAACACTGCGCGCCTTGGAGGAGATCCTCGTCGTCTCGGTTCATCAGTCGCACGCCTACGTTGATGGGGCGTGCCTCTACTTCACGTTCGCGGCACAGCCGAGCGATCCCGAGACGTTCTATCGCCACGCCTGGGATGTCGCTATGGCCGACGTGATGTCCGCCGGCGGAGCCGTGAGCCATCACCACGGCGTCGGACGAAATCGCGCGCGTTTCGTGGCCGGCGCGCTCGGCGGCGCTCTTCCACTCCTCGAAGGCGTGAAGGCGCTGCTTGATCCCCTCGGCATTATGAATCCCGGTGTGCTCGGCCTTGGAGCGGCCCCGTGGTGAGGGCTCTCGCCATCGACGTCGGGTCCTCGTCGCTACGGACCGCGCTCGTGGATGAGTCGGGCGTCGTCACCCATGTCCACCAGCGTCCTCTTAGCGTGAACAGTCCTCACCCTGGCGAAGTCGAACTCGACGCGACCGAAATCGCCACCATCGCCCTCGAACTTTCCCGCGCCACACTGGCCGAATCGGGCGGTTGTGACGCGGTGGGCATCACCAATCAGCGAGCCACCACCGTCGTTTTTGACCCGACGTCGTCACTACCCGTGGGTCCAGCCCTCAGTTGGCAGGACCTCCGCACGGTCTTTGACTGTCTTGCCCTTCAGGGCGACGGCATCCACCTCGCTCCCAATCAATCGGCCACCAAGATCAAATGGTTGGTTGACTCCTCGGGGCTCGCCTCGTGTGACCTGCGTTTCGCGACTCTCGAAACCTGGCTCGCGTGGCACCTCAGTGAGGGCGAGACGTACGTCTCGGACCGCTCGAACGCCAGCGTGAGTGGGCTCATTGACACATCACTCGAAGGATGGGACGATCACGTGCTCGCCGCACTCGGCATCGACTCGGCCATGCTCCCCTCACTCGTTGACACAATGGGATCATTCGGCTCGGCCCGCGCACTCAAAGGATCTCCACCGCTCGTTGCCCTTGTCGGCGATCAACCCGCCTCGCTCTTCGGGCAGTCCTGCGTCGACTCCGGCGCGAAGATCACGTTCGGCACCGGAGCGATGCTCGACATGGTGCACGGCATCAGCGGACCGCCTTCGATGCGGCGATATAACTCGGGCTGCTATCCCACGGTGCTGCGAAGTCGTAACGGTGAAGTCACCTGGGGCGTCGAGGGCATTGTCTTCAGCGCGGGATCGTGCGTGCAGTGGCTCTGCGACCTCGGTCTCATACGCACCGTCGACCAGAGCGACGCACTGGCGTCGTCGGTCGACTCAAGCGAAGGGGTCGACTTCGTTCCTGCGTTCTCGGGGCTCGGCACGCCGCGCTGGGACTTCGGCGCCCGCGGAGGATTCTTCGGGCTCACCCGCGGATCGAGTGCGGCCCATCTCGTTCGCGCGGTGCTCGAGGGAGTGGCCCAGCGCGGGGCCGATCTACTCGAGGCCGCGGAAAGCGAAGTCGGGTCTCGACTGGAGGAGATTCGACTGGATGGTGGCATGAGCGCCAATCGCTTCTTTGTCCAGCGCCTCGCTGACTTCTCGGGTCATACGGTCGCCGTCTCTTCCGAACGCGAAGCGACCACGCGCGGCGCGGGCCTGATGGCGCTCGTGAGCGCGGGCCACCTCGCTCTCCGTGACGTCGAGGCCCTCTGGTCACCCGGATTCGTGGCGACTCCCTCAATTGACTCCCCGGCGCGCGCGGAGGCGCGCGCGCACTGGCTCGACACAGTTGAGCGCGCGGCCGGGACTATCCCTGAACTCTCGGCGGTCTCCTTCTAGCTCGCCCACGGCGCAAGCGCTCGCGCGGAGTCGATCGTGGTCAGCGTGTCGAGGAGAACCTTGGCCGTGGCCAGTCCGCGAGGGTTGCTCAGCGCAAGAATCCCTGTCACCATGTTGGCGCGCACGTAGAGCGACAACCATTTCATCTCCTCGGCACTCCCCGACACCATGACGACCTCGTCGTCGGGGCGAGGGTGTCCGAGCATCTGAATTTTCTTGCCGTACTGGTCGGACCAAAAGTACGGAACGGCCGGTGTTGCCACCTCACCCATCCAGCGGTGAGCCAGGTGCCACGCGTGATCCGCCGCAACCTGCCAGTGCTCAACGCGAATGTGATCTTGGTCGAGTCCGCTGGCATGCACGAAGCGGGCCACGTCGCCCAGTGCCGCCACTCGGGGCGCGGCCTCGAGATTCTCATCGACGACCACGCCGTTGTCGAGGGTGAGCCCCGAACCCTCGAGCCACTCAAGATCCAGAGCCGAGCCGATCGCGGCGACCACCGCGAGCGCTTCGAGAGAGGGCGCCGCGTGAAAGTCGACCGTGAACTTGTTGACGATGGTCACGTCGCGGATGCGCTGACGAGTGCGCACCTCGATTCCCGCGGCGGAAGCCAGTGGGTAGAGCCAGCTCGAGGCTTCATCCCCCACGACTGCGATCAGGGGACGCTCTTGGGCTTCGAGCACTACGGGACGTAGTCCGCGTGCGGCGAGCGACGTCGCGACTTCGGCACCGACGAACCCTCCCCCGATGATCGCCACAACGCTCTCCGGATCGAGCGCGGTGGCGACCAGGTCAAGTCGCGCGGCATCATCGGACGTGCGAAGCGTCATCAACGGACCGGACGAGTCGTAGCTCAACGGTCTTGCCTTGGTGCCGGTGGCGATCACGACGTGGGTTCCCGTGACCACCCTGTCATCGTCGAGGCGCACACTCATCGCACCCACGTCGAGACCCACCGCTCGACGACCGAGAAGCAAAGTGGCGTTCGCCCGCTCAATCTTTTCGGGCGTCGCGAGGGTCGCTTTCTCGAGACCCCATTTGCCTGAGAGGACCTGCTTCGACAGAGGCGGTCGATCGTAGGGGGCGTGGGCCTCTTCGCCAATGAGTGTGACCGCGCCCTGGTAGCCGAGCTGACGGAGGATCTCGACGAAACGCCACCCGGCAAGTCCCGCGCCGACCACCACAACATGGTCGCTCGCGCTAAGGGGACTCACGTGCCAAACATGACGAGCCACTGTTCGAGACTCGTCGCGGCGAATACGGCATTGCGTGCTCGTACTTCACCCATCGTTAAATATGGCTCTTTGGAATAAAGATGGCCAGGATACAAGACCGTCTCATCACTCACCTGCGCCAGTCGTTCGCTGAGAGTCCAATACATTTCTTCCGGGTCGCCTCCGGGGAAGTCGGTTCGTCCACAGCCATCAATGAAAAGGGTGTCTCCACTGAGGAGACACCCTTCCACGAACAGACATTGGCTTCCCGGAGTGTGACCTGGCGTGTGGAGCAGGGTTATCTCAATGCCGCCCACGTTCAATACCTCGCCGTCCTGGTGAGTGAGAAGAGCGTTGGGGTCCACACCGGTACGTTCGAGCACCCACGAGACCTCGTCGGCTTGAACATGAACGGGGACGTCCTGCAACGCGAGCAGTTCCACGATTCCCGACACGTGCTGCTCTCCAATAAACGTGCCTCCAATGTGGTCGGGGTGATAGTGAGTCGCGACCGCGCCCACCAGAGTCATCTCGTCAGCGCTCAACACGTCCAATAACTCGCCGGGCCGGTACGCCGGGTCGACGAGCACGGCCTCGCCACTGCGTCGATCCCCCAGCGCGTACGTGAAGTTGCGCATCGACAGCGCCACCGCGTCTCCCACCGCAAAGTCACGACCAGAGAGGAGTTGACGAAAGTAGAAGTTCTCGTTCATTCGTCGTCGGCGACACGGGAGATGCGTGGTGTCAACTCGTCGACCTTGGCCTTGGTCAGTGCGAGACGCGCTTCCAGACTCTCAATGATGGTCGTGGCGCGCTCCAGTTTCGAAAATAACTCGTCTACCGAGACTTCACCCTCATCGAATGAAGCAACGATCGCGTTCAATTCGTCGGCCGCTTCGTTCCAATCGCTCACGCTCATTTCGCTGACTCCTCCTTCTCCCCGACGCGCGCACCAAACGTTCCGTCGGCGACGCGTACTCGAACTTCGTCGCCCGTCGCGACGTCCTCCAGCGACTTTACGACAGTGCCCTCTGTGGTCGTTACAACCGACCAACCCTGGGCCAGGCGTCGCGCCGGATCGTAGGCCACCAGGAGTTGGCGATTGTTCTGAATCATCACCGAGGCCGAAGTGAGCAGCTGTCGGCTTTGCACCACCAGCCGGTCGCGCGTCGTGGCGAGATGACGTTCTTCCGCGCGCAGACGATCCCGGACGGCAAAGATCATCGTGCGACGTCGCTCGCCCAAATACACCGTCGCTTCGTTCAAGACGTCGTATGAGAATTCGAGTAGTCGTCGCGAAGGCTCTTGAACGTTCGTGGCGTACCACCGCGCGACGAGTCCGACCACTTCCTCCCCGAGCTTCGTCGGCGTAATCGCGCGAGTGTGGGCGACAAGATCGGCCACTGACTCATCGCCGGTGTGCCCGATGCCGGTAAAGACGGGCGTCGCGGACATCGCGATGGCGCGAGCGACGCGTTCGTCGTCAAAGCAGGCCAGGTCGCCCTTGGAGCCTCCCCCGCGCACCAGACAGATCATGTCCACGCCATGTTCGTCGAGCGCGGCGATGGCGGCGGCGATCTGAGGAGGTGCGCTCTCTCCTTGAACGAGAGTCTTCACTAGCGTGATAGCAAAACTGAACGGCGAGTTCACCAGTTGACCCGTGAAGTCGCTGTATCCCTCGGTACCGGGACTCGCCACGAGTCCCACCCGCAGTGGCACTGACGACAGCGTGGTCGACTTGTTCTTCTCGAGGAGTCCTTCGCCGAGGAGACGCGCGATGAGCTCCTGGCGCCGACGAGCCACATCGCCGAGGAGTCCCTCCACGTCGACGTCGGTGATGGAAAAGCCAAGTTGCCCCTTCGGCGCGTACACATCGACGTACCCGTAAAAATTGACGATCATGCCGGCTTGGAGAACGACGCCCTCAGTAGAAAGGCGTCTCTTGAGCGGCCCCCAAGGCGTGGCCCAGCAATGGGCATTTAACACTGGCCGCTTGGTATCACTGTGGCTCCCAGCGTCCACCAAATCGACGTAGACGTGGCCCTTTTCATAGACCTTGGCGATCTCTCCGCGCACCCAGTGCGGCCGGCGACGTCCGAATCCCGCTTCCAAGTGCGCCGTCAGCAGTTGGTAGAACTCGCCGACCTCTAAGACCGGCTCGTCCGTATCTGACTCGATCGCCACGTGGTGAGGCTACCCGCCCCTCTGTAACGAGATTGTCGCTTGTTGGCCGAAAGAAGTTGTGTCAGACTATTTGCGGATGGTGAGTCGACTGGGTGGTCGCACCGCTTGGCAACAGGCGGTGAGGAAAGTCGGGGCTCCACAGGGCAGGGTGCTCACGAAACGTGAGTCGCGGCGACGTGCAGGATAGTGCCACAGAAAATAGACCGCCGATGGCTTGGGTAACCAAGTACAGGTAAGGGTGAAACGGTGCGGTAAAAGCGCACCAGCATCTTGGGCAATCAAGGTGGCTTGGTAAACCCCACCCGGAGCAAGATCAAACATGGGAGGCGGCCCGCGCGCCTTGTAACAAAGGCACTCCCGAGGTAGATCGCTGAGATGGATGGCCGCCCAGCCTTCGTCAGAAGGTGGACAGAACCCCGCTTACAGGTCGACTCACCATCCGCTTTCTGTACACCGACGAACTCGAAAGGATGAACCGTGCTGCATCTGCCCTATCGCGAACTGCCGATAGGTGACCCCGGCACGCCCGACACCGGTTCACCCCTTCGCTACCTCGGGTGGCTGGCGCACCACCAGCGCTGGCTCTTGACCCTCAACGCCCTCTTTGGCATTGGCTGGATGGTGTCCCAGGCGCTCGTCTGGTTTGCCGTCGGTGCCGCGATCGACCAAGGGGTCGAACACCACAACGATGGTCAGCTCTGGAAGTGGGTCGCCGTCGTGGTCGTCCTCGGCCTCATCCAAGCAGTCTGTGGGTCCCTGCGCCATCAGTTAGCCGTCACCAATTGGATGAACGCGACCTACCGCACCATTCAGGTGGTTGGTCAACACATCACCACCACCGGGACGGCTCTCACCGATGAGATTCCCTCGGGAGACGTTGTGAATACGGTCGCCGCGGACGCCGTGCGTATCGGCAGTGCCTACGACAGTTTCGCCCGATTCTCGGGCGCGGTCGTGGCGTGGATCGTCGTCTCGTTCATTCTGCTCTCCACGTCGGTAGAACTCGGACTCGTCGTGTTACTTGGCGTGCCAATTCTTGGTTCATTCACTATCCCTTTGATGAAGCCGCTTCATCGGACGCAGGCCGCTCAGCGCGAGGCGGCCGGTCGCCTCGCGGCGCTCGGATCGGACACCGTGGCCGGACTCCGCATCTTGCGCGGGGTCGGTGGCGAGGACGTCTTCTTTGAGAACTACCGTGCCCAGAGCCAAAGGGTGCGGGTCGCGGGCACGCGCATTGCCTCGCCCCAGGCCGGCCTGGAGTCCGGCCAAGTGTTGCTCCCCGCCATTCTCACCGGCATCGTGACCTTCCTCGGCGCCCGCGACGTGATGAACGGCACCTTGCAAGCCGGTCAGCTCGTCGCTTTCTTTGGGTACTCGATGTTCTTGACCACTCCTCTTCGCACGGCCATTGACTACGTGATCCAGGCCACGCGCGCCATGGTGGGCGCGGGCAAGGTGCTGCGCGTTCTCGCGATCCAGCCAACGGTGAGCGATCCGACGAATCCCGTCGCGTGGCCGCTGCGTATCGTCCGACTCGAAGATCGTCGCAGCGGACTCGTACTGGAACCCGGTCAACTTTGCGCGATGGTGACCGATCTTCCCGAGGAGGCAGCCGCGCAAGCTGATCGACTCGGGCGCTTCAGCGCCGACGACGCCGACGTCTTCGTCAATGGCGTAGCGATTGGTAGTTATGCGCTGGACGACGTGCGCTCACACATCATCGTGAGCGAGATCGAGCCCCGACTCTTTTCAGGCGAGTTGCGCTATGAACTCATGCCCCACGGCCTCGTCGACGACGAGCGTATCTATGAGATTCTGCGCGCCACCAGTTCTCTGGACGTGCTGGAGGCGCTCGAAGAAGGACTCTCCACGACGGTCGAAGAACGCGGACGCGGTTTCTCCGGCGGACAGCGCCAGCGCCTGAGCCTCGCTCGCGCCATACTCACCAACGCCGAGGTGCTGGTCCTCGTGGAGCCCACCTCGGCGGTCGACACCCACACCGAAGGACGAATCGCGGCACGACTGCGTGAGACCCGTGAGGGGAACACGACCTTGCTCGCGACCACGAGCCCCCTGTTGCTCGAGAAAATGGATCTCGTCTACCTCGTCGAGGACGGACGGGTGAGCGATCAGGGCACGCACGACGAACTTGTCGCCCGCTCCCCGCGGTATCGCCAAATCGTCCTACGAGAGGACAGCTAGTGAGCGACCGCGCCGCTCGTCCTCGCACGAACCAACTCCCGACAGCCAACTCACAGGTCGTGAGGGCGTACGCCCGGGTCCTCATGCGCCAACACCGTCGACCGCTCATTCGCATGCTCTCGCTCTACGCGCTCGCCGCCATCATGGGGCTCATCCCCGCGTGGGTCATCGGTGAGATCACGAACTTCGCGTCGGATCACCAGCTGAACGCCCACAAGATCTCGCTCTACGTGGGCGTGCTGGTGGTCGCCTCACTGGCCTACGCGGTTCTTACCTACTTCGCCCGTCGCCGCAGCTACGTGTTGGGCGAAATCGTCTTCGCCCAACTGCGCGAAGAGTTTCTCCAGAGCGTGTTGGCGCTTCCCCTCGTGGAGGTGGAGCGCGCCGGAACTGGTGATCTTCTTAGTCGCACGACAAACGACATGGAAGCCCTCTCACGAACCGTCCGCTTTGCCGTTCCCGAATGGCTGGTCGCCATCCTCCAAGCCGTTTTGACCCTCGGCGCCATGTTGTTGGTGAGCCCACTCGCCAGCGTGGCCAGTCTCGTGTCGCTCCCGGTGCTCTTCTTTTCGACGCGTTGGTATTTGCGCTACGCGACGCCCGGCTACCGTCGCGAACGGATCAGTTACGCGTCCATGTCGGGCACCATCGCTGAAACCGCCGAGGGCGCACGAACGATCGATGCCCACCGGCTGGGGCCGCGTCAAACTTCGCGTATCGAAAGCAATGTTCGTGAGTCGTTCTACTCTGAGATGTACACCCTGCTGATGCGCATGGTGTGGTTTCCTACGGTTGAAGGAGCGTTCGCACTCGCGGTCGCGGCCACCCTGGCCTGGAGCGGTTGGCTGGCCATCCACAACGTGATCACCATTGGCGCCGCCACCACCGTGACTCTCTATGTGGTCCAGATCAATGATCCCTTGGACCGCATCGTGTCTTGGCTCGACGAACTGCAGATCGGTCAAACGTCGCTCGCCCGGTTGGTCGGCGTCTCGGTGGTGAAAGACGACCGACCTCTCACCGGCCCCGAACCCTCGGACGAGACGATTGTGTTGGACGACGTGTACTACGCCTATCGCGAAGGTCACGACGTCTTGAAGGGCGTGACCCTCACGGTTCGTCCCGGTGAGCGATTGGCCATCGTCGGGCCCTCGGGGGCGGGTAAGTCCACGATCGGCCGATTGCTCGCGGGCATCGACGCGCCCAGGAGCGGTTCAGTCCGTGTGGGTGAGGTAGAAATCGCCCAGATGCCCCTCGCCAGCTTGCGCCGCCACATCGCCCTCGTGACCCAAGAACATCACATATTTATTGGCTCGGTGCGTGACAATCTCGCTCTCGCACGACCCGAGTCGAGCGACGAAGAGATTCGACGCGCGCTGTCCGCGGTGGACGCGCTCGACTGGGTCGAGCACCTGCCCGAAGGGCTGCACACCGAACTCGGCACGACAGGGTATCTCATCACTCCCGCTCAGGCCCAGCAGTTGGCGCTCGCGCGGCTGGTGCTCAGTGACCCCCACACGTTGGTCCTCGACGAGGCCACCGCGTTACTCGACCCACGGGCCGCTCGTCATCTCGAGCGTTCGTTGAGCGCGGTCCTTCAAGGACGCACCGTGATCGCCATTGCCCACCGGCTCCATACGGCCCACGACGCCGATCGCGTGGCCGTGGTCATCGACGGCGTGGTGTCAGAGCTCGGCACGCACGACGAACTCGTGGCACTGAACGGCGAGTACGCCGCCCTGTGGAGTAGCTGGCGGAATGAGAAGCCAGCCGCCTCGTAGGCTTGGCGCGTGGCCGAGTATCTGCGCAGTGACGAAATACTCGCCTGCGTCCATCGCATCGCCCTCTCGAGGGGTGCGCCCTTCACCTACTCACCCGAGCCGCCCAGCCCCGAAATGGAGCGGCGTCGCCGCGGTGCGGGCGAACACCGCCGCGAGGTTCTCGAACTCCTCGCCGCACGGCATCCGGACGCGCTGCGACCACGGGGCGAGGTCGAAACAACGACCATGCTGCGCGACGGGGCGCCACTCATTCTTCTGCCGCGACTGCCGCGTGAAGAGCGGGGGCGGCGCTACGCGTCCGTCCACGCTCTGGTTCGCGTGGGACGCGTCGATGAGCGGTTCACCTTCGCGCCGCTATTGATTAAGAATCACGAGGTGGTCGAGGCGGCGAGCACGCGACGGACCCTTCAAGGATCACTTGAGCGCCTTCGCCCCACGGAGGCCGAATTCCTCGACGGTGTGGGTACCCGTTCGGCGCTGCCCATGACGAGAAGCGGACTTTCTCTGGCTCACGCCACTCGGGTGCTCGAGTCGCTCGGGCACGCGGACCCCAGCGCGCGTGGCGCGGTGATCGATCGGCAAAGTCGCCTGTGGTGGTTCGAGCTGTTGGGCAATAGCTACCCCCGGTTTAACTTGGCCACCTACGACCACCTGCATGAAGAGCGCCTGAGCGTGCTCAAAGCCCACGACGTCTGGGCCACGTCAGGCGGCGTCTTTCCCACCATCCCCTACTGGCATCGTGACTGCCCCGACTGTCCCTACCGCGAGTACTGCGAAGACCAGCTCGAAAAGCTCGACGATGTATCTCTGGTCCGATTTACTTCGTTCGATCAACAACTGTTGCTACGCGAGCATGGCGTCGAGACTCGCGCTCAGTTGGCACGTCTCGATCCCGAACTCGCGCGGCGTGCGCGACACACCACGATCAACCCTCTCGAACCCCATCAACCAGAAGAAGTCCTTGGACGGAGTATCGACAAGCTCGATGACTTGATTTACCGTGCCCGGGCCCACGAACGGGGCACCTCACTGCGCATCGTGAGCCCAAGTCAGGTTGGTTGCCTCACCGCCGACGTCGAAGTAGACGTCGATATGGAGAGTTACGACGACGCTACGTACCTCTGGGGGGCGTCGGTGACGCTGAATCGTCCGACCGATGGAGTCGACGCGGGGTATCGAGCGTTCGTCGAGTGGGGCGAACTCGACCGCGACGCCGAAGCGCGAATCTTTCAAGATTTCTGGACCTGGCTGAGCACCGTTCGCGACGCCTGTCAAGCGCAAGGCCGCACGTTCGTTGCGTACTGCTTCTGGGCGGCCGCCGAGGACGGTGCGATGAACCGCGCCGTCGCGAACCCCCGGGTGGATGGTCCGCGAATCGAGGACCTCCTTGCTTTTCGTCGCGCCGATCCGCCCGCCTGGGTTGACCTGCACGAGATGGCCAAGCGCCAAATACAAACCGAAGGACCTCTCGGGCTCAAGCAGTTGGCTGTCGCGGCGGGATTTCGCTGGCGTGACGCGAACCCGAGTGGCGAAGCGTCCATGGTCTGGTACGAGACGGCGTGTCGTGACGATTCACCAGAGGCTCTCGCGTCGCGAGAGCGCCTTGTCGCCTACAACGAAGATGACTGTCGCGCCACGAAGGCACTCCGCGACTGGCTGAATGGACCGGCCAAAAACCTCGCGCACCGCGACGACATCCTCTAAGGATTGGCGCAATCATTAGCATTACACGGTGGCTCCCACCCGTTCTGACGCGACGTCTGGCGTCCGCGTGACGCTGGCTCGTACCCTGGGCGTTCTCTCGAGTCTCGTGGCGCTCGCCCTCGCAGGACTGGCAGCGGTCGCCCTCAACGACCTCGCTCATCGCGACGTCGGTCGCGGAGTTTTCTTGCTCATCGTCGCCGTCGTAGTGCGCTGGATCTCGACAAGTGGCCTCGAGGAGTGGGGCGATGCAGCCGCGGCCCGACTGCGCGCGGGCTGGCGGGCCACGGTGGTCGCCCACCTTCGCGTTCCCCGACGCGAAGGCGAACGCGCACGCGGCGACCTTTCACTCGCCATTGAACACGCGGCTGAGGGTCCTAGTCTCGAGCGTCTGCGCGCAAGCGCTGCCAGTTCGTTGCTCGGCGTGTTGGTGATCTTCTGGTCCGCCGGCTGGTTAGGTCTCGTGATCACGCTGGGACTGCTCGCGATCGCGGCTCCCCTCTACCAGCGTGCTGGTCGGCGAAGTGAGGTCATGGCAGAGGAGTATCAGGCCCGACGCGCCATACTCGAGTCGCGTCAGCTGGAGATCCTTCAGCACGCGCCCGAACTTCGCGCACTCGGTGCGGTGACCTACGGCGCGGACGAGATCGCGGCCATCTCCGACAGTGAGCACTCCCTCGCGCTGCGGGCCATCCGTATCGCGCTCGAGTCCTCGCTTGTGACGGAGTTCCTCAGTGGGGTGAGCGTCGGGCTGGTCGCCATGGTCGTGGGATTCGGGCTCCTCGAAGGCCACCTGAGCCTCGTGCGCGCGTTGGCCGCGGTCCTTGTCACCGCCGAGCTCTTTACCCAAGTGCGTCGCTACGGCGTTGAGTTTCATCGTCGCGAAGATGCGGACCGGGCACTTGCGACGCTCGACGCCGTAGCGAGCGACGCGTTCGTGGCATCGAACGAGCTCCTGGTCGCCCACGACCTCGTCACCGATGCGCATCCCGAGTCTGTCTCTCTGCGCCTTCGAAGCGGGGATCACGTAAGCGTGACCGGTCCCTCGGGCATCGGTAAGACCACCCTGCTGCACACGCTGGTGGGTTGGCGACCACCACATCAGGGCACCTCAGAGCTCGGCTCCCAATCCGTCGGATACGTGAGTGTCGAGAGCGCACTGCTGTCGGGAACGCTGCGCGACAACTTGATCCTCGGTGCCGACATTCCCGACGAGATCGTGAGGGAGCGTCTGCACTCGTTGGGACTCGCCGGACCGAGATTCGACGATCTGGACGCCGAACTCCTGAGTGATGGTCGCGGTCTCAGTTCCGGTGAACGGGTACGACTCATCCTCGCCCGGGCCCTTCTCGCGGATGTCACGCTCTTGGTCCTCGATGACGTCGCCGGCGTACTCGACTCGGGAGTACGCGAACAGGTACGGCGCGCGCTCGCGCGCGAGGAGGCTCTCGCGATCATTGAAGCCACCGTGGACACTCCGTTGCTTGGGACGCCGTCGCGACGAATTGAGTTACGACCGTGAGCGAGGATCTCCAACGACTCCGGCGGTGGTTGCGCCGGGCGCAACCACCGAGGACGGAACTCCTGCGCGCCCTGGGCGCCGGATTTGTGGCGACCGCCACCAACGTCGCTCTCCTCGTCGGGGCGGTTGCGTTGCTCGTCGACAGCGCTGCGCGCCCTGGTCTGCGGGCGGTCGCCGTTGCGCTCGTGGTCATCGAGCTCTTCGCCTTTCTTCGCTCGCCGCTTCGATTCGCGGAGCGACTCGGGGCGCACCAACTCGGGTTCCGTGCGGTGTCGCGATGGCGCCGTTGGCTCGTCCTCGTGGTGGGCCAGCTCAACTACTCGCAGTGGCGCGCCTACGCGTCGGGAGATCTGCTCGAACGCGCCCTCGGCGACACCGACGAACTTCAAGACCTCTGGTTGCGATTCGTTATTCCCTTTGTCGACGTCGCGGCCGTTATGGTGCTCGGTGATATCGTCATCGCCACTTTGCCGCCCCACGGTCAGTGGTGGGCCTACGCGCTCAACCTCGTCGCCCTGCAGCTCCTCGGCGTCCTCGGTCTCTGCGTCTTAGCGCGTGGCGATCTCAAAAACGATCGCACGCTGCGCCGGGCGCGCGGCGCCTACCGGGCTCAGCTCGTCGAGCTCAGTGCAGCCGCACCAGAACTCGCGCTTCTGGGACGCCTCGAACTGGCCGAACGACGTTCAGCGGGCGCCGTTCGAGAACTCACTCAGGCGGAGTCCGCTCTCACGCGCCGACGTCGCCTCGCGAGTGGACTGGTCCTCGTGGACTCGATATTGGCACTCGCCGCCCTCGCGAGTCATCCCGCTACGTCCAGCGTGTGGCTGGCGGTGTCCGCCGTCATCGGCCTCTCCACATTCGAGGCGCTGACCTCGATTCGCCTCGCGCTACGCGCGGCAGTCGAGGTCAACGGCGGCGGAGAACGCCTGGAGGCGATGGCCGTCACGCCGCCCGCGGGCGCGAGTGAGTGGAACGACAACACACTTCGACTCCAGCACGTCAGCATTGAAGAGGACGGACGCGTACTCGTGCGTGACGCGAATCTCGTGGTCTCCTCGGGGTCCCGTCTCGCCGTCGTAGGTGAATCTGGCGTCGGAAAGTCCACCCTGTTGCGCGCACTGGTGAAGCTGGATGATGTCCAGCGCGGCACGATCACGCTGGGGGCCGTCGCGCTGGCCGATTTGCGCGACGACGAACTTCGCCACCACGTCGCCTACGTCGCGAGCGAGCCCGGACTCACCCGAGGGTTCGCTCATGACGTGGTCACTCTCGGGCGCGCGAGCACCCGGGACCCCGTCAACGACCTTTCCGCCCTCGGCATCATGGCCGAACGCACCACGAAGTTTGAGGAACTCTCGCGTGGCGAGCGGGTGCGCGTGGCGCTCGCCCGCGCCCTCATCACGAGCCCCGACGTGGTGGTGCTGGACGAGCCCACGGCTGGCCTCGGTCGTGACGAGACACGCCAGGTGCTCTCGTTTCTCGCCGCCAGCAACGCGACCGTAGTCGTGGCCACTCACGACGCCGACGTCATCGAGTGGTGCGACGTGATCGTAGAACTGCGCGACGGCGAGCTCGTTATCCGTTGAGCGAGCGCATGCTGGCCGCCTGATAGCGATCGCCCTGGACCGCGCTTCGTGGCACCGCCGCCTCGAGAGCGGCCACGTCGTCGTCACTCAAACTGATCTCTAACGCCGCGATGTTCTCGCGCAGCCACTTGCGACGCTTGGTTCCCGGTATCGGCACGATGTCGGCGCCGCGCGAGAGTACCCAGGCCAGGGCGAGCTGGGCGACGGTCACGTCCTTAGCCCGCGCGATCTGTTCGAGGTTCCCTACGAGCTCGAGGTTCCGCTCGCGCGCCTCCCCCGAGAAACGGGGGTGCTGGGAGCGAAAGTCTCCTTCGCCCGTCGCACTCGTGGCCGCTTCGTCGGTAAGAAACCCTCGTCCGAGCGGACTGTAGGCCACGAAGCCGATCCCGAGTCGCCGGCACGTCGCGAGCGTGTCGTCTTCGGGCTCGCGCGACCAGAGCGAGTACTCACTCTGCAGGGCCGTGAGCGGAAAGACCGCGTGCGCCCGCTCAATGGTCGCCGAGGAGGCTTCGGAGATGCCGAGATGGCGGACCTTGCCGGCCTCGACCAGTGTCTTCATCGCGCCGAAGGTCTCTTCGATGGGCACGGTGCGATCTACCCTGTGCTGGTAGTACAGGTCAATGACGTCGACGCCGAGTCGGGCCAGCGACGCATCGCAGGCCTCAAGAACGTAGTCGGGTGTCCCGTTGATTCGGATGAACGAGCCATCCTCTCCGCGTTGATTCCCGAACTTGGTGGCAATCACGACCTCATCGCGACGTCCTTTGATCGCCTCGCCCACCAGTCGCTCGTTGGTGAAGGGCCCGTACATGTCAGCGGTGTCCAAGAAGGTGACACCGCTGTCGAGCGCTTCGTGAATCGTGGCGACGGACTCTTTATCGTCACCCGCTCCGTAGAACTCGCTCATCCCCATGCACCCGAGACCTTCGGCCGAGACCTTGAGCCCTTGACCCAACGTTCGATGTTCCATAACGTCCTCCATGTGAAATTGCTCACAACCCTTTAAATAAAGGGCTTCCTGAGCATAGTAGTGGTCGTGGACGAACTAATTTTTTGGCATTGGCTGGGGGGGCCAAACATCGAGCGCCCGCCTGTTCCGCAAGGAGCAGGCGGGCTCCGTTGTCTCTGTCACGTCACGAGACCTTATGGTTACAGCGTGTCAGCGCCCGCGCCCGTTCGTCCTCTTCTGCGCGGCTGGCTGCACGTCGTTGGCGCCGTCGCCCTCGCCGGGGCGTCACCCCTGCTCTTCGCGCGCGCTCGTCATTGGTCACAAGTCGGGTGGATCCTCTGTTACGTGCTGGGTGTCGAAGCGATGTTCATCACGAGCGCGCTCTTTCATCGGGTCCGCTGGAGCCCCGGTCATCGTCGGGCCTTCAAACGTGCCGACCACTCGGCGATTTTTCTCGCGATCACCGGGAGCTACCTCGCCATTGCCGGCCTGACCATGCATGGGTCGATCCGACTCGTGTTGCTCCTCATCGTGATCGCCGGAGCCCTGGTCGGAGTAGCGGTGCGACAGTGGGCGATTGATGCGCCGAAGTGGGTAAACACGCTTCCCTATCTGGTCGTGGGCTGGGCTGCGGTAGCGGTCCTTCCCCAGATCTACCGCGGCGGCGGTCCCGAGTGCTTTTCCCTGGTCGTGGGTGGCGGGCTCGCCTATACGCTCGGGGCTCTGGCCTACGCCCTCAAGCGACCTCGCCTCTCTCCGCGAATTTTTGGATACCACGAACTGTTCCACTTGGGCACCCTCGTCGGCGCCGGACTTAACTTCTGGGCAATCGGCGTTGCGCTGCGCTAAATCTGCGCGGGCACCACGTTAAATCGAATCAGTTGGGGTGTGTGACCCCTCGCTCCGACCATGGTGAGCGAGCCGTTCTCGAGGCGCATGCGCCAGGCGATTGACCCCGGCACACCGAGGGCCCACGCGACGGCCGACTTGATCGGCGAGACGTGACTCACGATGGCCAAGTGCTCGCTCGAGGAATGTAAAAGGCTCGATTTGTCCTCAAAGAGGAACTCGAGCTCGACACACACTCGTTCATCCACGGCCGCCAAGGACTCACCGTCGCCAAAGCGAGCGTCGTGCGCGAATTCCAGGGCTCGCCAACTCTCACCGGCCATGGTCGCTGCCGACTGACCTTCAAAGGTTCCGTAGTCAAGCTCGATGAACGAGTCCTTGACAACAACTGGTCGGCCCGGCATCGCGAGCGCTGCGGTTTCGCGAGCTCGCGCGAGGGGCGAGACCCACACTTGTGTCACGTCGTTCAACCACGGAGCGAGAGCCCGCGCTTGTCGCTCGCCCAACTCGGTGAGATGGGGATCACTCCTACCGACCAAGAGACCCTCGGCGTTGGTGGTCGATTGTCCGTGACGAATGAGTGCGATCACGCCAGCAGGAGTCGCCCGCACTCCGGACAGTCCATGAAGGTGTCGGGAGGTTGCGCCCGGAATCGGTCGTAGTCGAGCGGAGAAAGAGCCAGACGACACCCGTCACAGCGTCCCTCCACCACTTGTGCCGCCCCGGACGTTCCCACTCGCTTCATGGCCGCGTCGTAGCGCGTGAGCAGCGAAGGAGACAGGGCGAGCGCGCGTCCGTCACGGTCACGCACAAGTGACACGAGTTCGTCGTCGAGGGTCCCTTGTAACTGAGCAATCGACTCGAGTAACTCGGCGCGCCGGCGTACGCCGGGTTGAGCGAGCTGCTTGATCGATTCGATCCGAAACTCGGCCGGCTCGAGCGCCTCGAGCAACTCCAACTCGCGATCCTCGCTCTCGGCGAGGAGAGTGCGCACGTGGGTTAACTCTCCTTGGATGGCGCTCAACTCGCGAGAGCTCGCCGTCGAAGAGTTCAGGGCGTCATCGAGATCCTTCTCGCGCGTGCGAAGACGGCGGGACTCGCTGTCCACGGATTCAAATTTGGTCTTGAGCGGAGCGAGCGAGCTCTCGGCGTCGTGAAGATCTTTCAGAAGACTTCGCAACTCGGCCTCGAGAGCGGTCAACTCTGCGATCTCGGGCAGGTGGGTTTTCTGAGATCGAACTCGATCGATCCACCGGTCGGCTTCCATCAAGGCGCGCAGCGCTTCGGCATCACTCACCGCGTTAGTTTGCCACGCCCAAAGTATCGATCGACTGAGCCAGTTTGCGTACCACCGGGACAAGGTCGTCGGCCGCACGCTCCGCCGCCGCGTCGAAGTCGAACCAGTACACCTCGGGGCTCTCGCCCTGGGGGGGCGACGGATCTCGTGGCTCGCTCGCTACGAGGTAACGCAGGTCATAGTGCGTGTGGCCGGACGGACCCGGGTGCACGTCGACGTGAAACAGGCGGACCGGATCGAGGTGACGAACCTCGAGTCCCGTCTCTTCGGACGCCTCGCGCAAGCACGCGTCTTCGGGCGACTCCCCGGCATCGACGTGCCCACCGGGCTGAACCCAAATCCCGAGACGCTTGTGCAGGTGCAGAACGATGCCGCGCGAAGAGAGAACGAACGCTCCCACCGTCACGTGATGCTCGTTCGCCTCTTCGTCGAAGGGGTCTCCGGGCCAGGTGAGACGATCCAGAGTTTTCTCAATTGAGAGAACTTCTCGCTCGTTCATCGGAGAGATGCCTTCGATGTCAGCCCGTAGGGCCTCGAGGCTCA
>Ga0182030_10003089_pt1 | contig 35491 bp, 33 predicted proteins | sample 812S3MmetaG_FD_121299 | JGI IMG/M metagenome (GOLD analysis project Ga0182030, IMG submission 121299) | Permafrost microbial communities from Stordalen Mire, Sweden - 812S3M metaG (Illumina Assembly) | ecosystem: Environmental > Terrestrial > Soil > Wetlands > Permafrost | place: Sweden...
ACAGCTGGACCATCGGCCTCGGCGCTTCCGGGACGGACGGTCTCGGCTGCAACGCGGCGGGGCTGCTCTGCTCGGGCGATTTCAAAGAGGCGTCGTTCGTCGCCGACTACGTCATCAACAAGCATTACGATGTCTACGGCGGGGTGAACTACTCGGAGGTCACCGACGGTCTCGCCAACGGCTTCGCCGGCACCACCGTGGGGACATCCGGCAGTGAAACCCAGGTCACCGTGATGTGGGGTTTCAGGATCAAAATATGAGGAAGACACGGCGTCGGGCAGCCGCCCGATTCCACACGATGATGCGCCGTCTGACAGCCGTTGTAGGCGACGGCTGACGGGGTCCCGGGTCCGCCTGAAGTAGGCTTTAGGCCCGTGAACGACCATGAACACGTCGGATCGGCGGAAATCCCCGCCGGCGGGTGGGGATCCGTCAAGACGACGGCCTCGCTGCTGCGCCACGAACACGTGCTCCTCAAGGTCGGGGGGATTCTTTTGCATCAGAACAAGCCCGAAGGGTTCGGCTGCGTCAGTTGTTCCTGGGCGAAGCCCGCGCACCCGCACTCCATCGAAGCGTGCGAAAACGGCATCAAGGCGACCGCGTGGGAAGTCACGGAAAAGCGCACTCCCCCGGAATTCTTTGCGCGGCATACGGTGACGGAGCTGCTCGGCTGGGCGGACCGGGACTTGGAGGGCGAAGGCCGGCTGACCGAGCCGCTCAAGTGGGATGAGGCGACCGACACGTATGTCCGCGTCGGCTGGCAGGAGGCGTTCGACGACATTGCCGCACGAATGAAGGCGCTCGCGCCCAAGGCGGTGGTGTTCTATGCGTCGGGCCGCGCATCCCTCGAGACGGCGTACATGTATCAGCTGCTCGCCCGGATGTACGGCAACAACAACCTGCCCGACAGCTCCAACATGTGTCACGAGAGCACGTCGGTGGGGCTGCCACAGACGATCGGCGTGCCCGTCGGCACCGTGGTCCTCGACGATTTCGAGCACTGCGACTGCATCTTCTTCTTCGGTCAGAACGTCGGCACGAACAGCCCCCGGATGCTGCATCAGCTGCAGGATGCGCGCGATCGGGGGGTGCCCCTCGTCACCTTCAATCCGCTGCGGGAGCGCGGGCTCGTGAGCTTCGTCAATCCGCTGTCGCCCGCGCAGATGCTGACCGGCCGCGAGACGGCGATCAGCACCCAGTACCATCAGGTCAAGATCGGCGGGGACATCGCGGCGCTCACCGGCATCTGCAAGGCCGTTCTCGAGGCCGACGATGCCGCATACGTAGCGGGCTCCGGCCGTATCGTCGACGCGGAGTTCATTCGCGAGCATGGCTTCGGATTCGAGGAATTCGCCGACTACGTGCGGCAGACGCCGTGGAGCGACATCGAGGAGGTGTCGGGACTCGCGCGGAGTGCGCTCGAGGAGGCCGCGGCGGCGTATGCCCAGGCGTCCCGGGTGATCGCCGTGTACGGCATGGGCCTCACCCAACATCGCCGGGGCGTCGAGAATGTGCAGATGGTGTCGAATCTGCTGCTCCTGCGCGGCAATATCGGCAGGCGGGGAGCGGGCATCTGCCCGGTGCGGGGTCACTCGAACGTCCAGGGCCAGCGCACCGTGGGAATCACCGAAAAGCCCGACCTCGCACCGCTCGACCGGTTGGAGCGGCGCTACGGCTTCGCCGCACCGCGCGAGAAAGGGCTCAACACGGTGGAGGTCTGCCGGGGAGTGCTGGACGGGACCGTGCAGGGGTTCGTCGGCCTCGGCGGCAATTTCGTCCGTGCCGTTCCGGAAACTGCGCGCATCGAGACCGCGTGGCGCGACCTCGCGCTCACCGTGCAGATCGCCACGAAACTCAACCGCAGCCACCTGATCCATGGCAAAGCCGCCTACCTGCTGCCGTGCCGCGGCCGCATCGAGATCGACCGGCAGGCCACCGGCCCGCAGTCGGTGACGCTCGAGGACAGCACGGGCTGCATGCATGGTTCGAGGGGGGTTACGGAGCCCGCCTCGCCGCATCTGCTGTCCGAGCAGGCCATACTCGGCGGGCTGGCGAAGGCGCTGTTACCGCCGGCGCCCTCGGTCGACTGGGACGAATGGGTGGGGGATTACGGCTTGATTCGCGACGAGATCGCCGCGATCTACCCGGACATCTTTCACGACTTCAATCAGCGGATGTGGACGCCGGGAGGTTTCCGGCGACCCAACCCCGCGGCCGACCGGCAATGGAAGACTCCCAACGGCAAGGCCAACTTCAAGACGCCGCGGGGCCTCAACGAGGACCCCGACACCGTGTTGTCGGGGTCCGAGGTGTTGCGCCTGATGACCCTGCGCAGCGACGACCAATTCAACACCACGGTCTACACCTGGGACGACCGGTTTCGCGGCATCTTCGGGACGCGCAAGGTCATCCTGCTGAACCGTGTGGACATCGCCCGACTCGGGTTCGGTGTCGGGGACGAGGTGCGGGTGACGACGGTGGCGGACGACGGCGTGCCGCGCGCGGTCGATGGGCTGCGAATCACCGCGTACGACATCCCCTCGGGGTGCGCAGCCGCGTATTTTCCCGAGTGCAATCCCCTGATTCCGCTGTGGCATCACGCGGAAGGCAGCTTCGTACCGGCGGCGAAGTCCATTCCGATACGGCTCGAGGCCGCCGATCCGGCGAAGCGGTGACACTGCGCACCGCCTCCTGCTCCTGCGGCCAACTTTCGGTGGTCACTTCCGCCGACCCGGATCGTGTCTCGGTCTGCCATTGCCTCGCCTGCCAACGCAGGAGCGGGAGTGTCTTTGGCGCACAGGCGCGCTTCCCTGCGAACTCGGTAGCCATCAGCGGAGCTTCGAAACAGTTCGTTCGCGTCGGCGACGAAGGGAGCCGCACCATATTCGACTTCTGCCCAACCTGCGGTGCGACGGTTTGAGCGCATGCATTCCTGGGTGCAAATGCCCAAAGGCATCGAACCCCTGGGGTAGCGCGCGCTACACGCGCTCGAATGGCGGGTCCAGATCGGCGAATTCCCCCCGAGACACGTATCTGAAACCGGCGCCCGCACAGACCTCGGGAAGTCCCATGTCGGCCACGAGGTCCTGGTGAACGCGAATCGCGAAAACATTCTTTGAAAGTGCCGAGAGCACCCACAGCGCGAGCCGCCGGCCGAATCCCAGGTGCGGCAGGTCAAAGCCGGGTGGGCGGGGGCGCGGCCTCCGAACCCCCGCGAACCGACGGCCCACCTGCTCGATAAATTCCGCGCGATCCGATCTCGGAACTTCGAATGCCGACGAATTGCACCAACCGTACTCCTGCACGAGAGCGCCGGAATCGTAGAGACCCAGTATCAGCGCGTCGTCGTCATGATTGAGACTCGCAAGCGCCGTTGTCGACAGGGCGGAGGACAGGGTCAATGCCAGGCTCGCGAGTGCATCGAGGTCCTGAGTGTCCGCGTCACGATCCACGATGACGGCGACTCCGCCCGCCGACGCAACGTAGGCAATTCGTCGCCGAGCCCGCAATGCGTCCTTGACCGATTCAACATCGGCCTTGACCGCCACGTTCGCATAGAAATTTCCCATGCACCGCCCCTACGGAGTCGCTTCGGGAGTTGCCGGATTCTCGTTGATCGGCCCCCGGGCGATCAAGAATGCCTGTCGCATTTTGCGGAGCGGGACGTGTTCCGGCAGACAGAAGGGCGCGCCCGGGAGCCTGCATTCGAGATTGCCCGGCAGGTCTCGCGTTCGCTTAGAATGCCGGAAACGGAGGACCAAGCCATGTCGAAGCAATCGCTCATCCCCTGTCTGCGCTACGCCGACGCGCCGGCGGCCATGGAGTTTCTGTGCGTCGCATTTGGATTCGAACGTCACGCCGTGTACGGCGACGATGGAGATCCATTCACCGCCTGCGGTTACTGCGTGATCGACGATCCGGATGCCCACTTCGAACGCGCCAGGGCGGCCGGTGCTGACATCGTAACCGCGCCGCACGCCAATGAGGGATATCCGGGACGCCGCTGCAACGCGCGCGATCCGGAGGGCAATGACTGGGATTTCGGCACCTATGATCCGTGGGCGGCATGAGGATGCCGCGCGCGATCCGGCATGCGCCATGAGACACCGGATTCGCCGCGTCGTCGGATGGCTGGCCGCCTTCGCCGCGATCCACGGCGTTCCGGCCGGCGCCGCCGAGACCGCCGGCGTCACGATCTATCGCGGGACCATCGACAACGTCAAATACGTGTACGCCACCGTCCCGCCCGTGGCGCGTTTGCGGCCGGGCGACGTGCTCGACACCAACACACTGGATGCGGCCGGCAATGCGCTGCAAAAACCCGGCGACACCTACGCGCTGGTCAAGGGCGACAACCCGCTCACCGGACCCTTCTTCATCGAGGGAGCCGCGCCCGGCGACACACTCGCGGTGAAGATTCTCCGTCTGGAAGTCGACGGCAAGCAGGGCTGGGGCGGTATCACCAAAGGTTTCGGTGGACTGAATTCGACGACCTACACACCGATGCTGCAGGAGCCGCTGCCCGATCGGATCTGGTTCTATCCCATCGATCGCGCCACGAATACGGCCACGTTCACGGCCCAGGATTCCGCGTTCAGCGTCAAGATTCCGCTCAATCCATTCTTCGGGTGCATCGGCGTTGCGCCGGCCGGCGGCGAGGCGCGCAGCTCCCTGGTGCCGGCCGAATTCGGCGGCAACATGGACATTCCTGAGGCGACGGTGGGCAACACCCTGTATTTCCCGGTGAACGTCCCCGGCGCGTTGCTGTATCTCGGCGACGGTCATGCGGCGATGGGCGATGGGGAGATCGCGGGTACGGCGATCGAGGTTCCGTTGCACGCCCGACTGCAGGTGTCGCTCATCAAGGGTCGGCACAGCGGCTGGCCCCGGGTCGAAAACGACTCGGCGATCATGGCGGTCGGCATCTACCGGCCGGTGGATGATGCGCTGCGCATTGCCTTCACCGAGCTGGTCGCATGGATGCAGTCGGACTACGGCCTGTCGGCGCTCGATGCGTATGAACTGCTCTCGAAGGTCGCGAAGGTGCGCATGGCCGAGATGGTCGACCCGAACTATGCGGTCGTGGTCTCGATCGAGAAGCGCTTCCTGCCGCCCCGGCGCAGGGGTGTGTGACGCTTGAAGCAGTGTATTTGCCGCTCGTGAACCGGGCGCGCCGCCAAACCGGTCCGCCGGTAAATCGTGTAAGACTCTTCCGACCTTCTGGCCGTCGAGCGACGGGCCGCAGCGGACGGCGCGGCCCGCGAGCGCGGCGCCCGCCGGCGGACGCAGGGTCGGATGGGTGCGCGATGACCTGAAAAAACAGGCAAATCCATTCGATACCGCAACGGCGTCGAGCGGCGCGACCGGTCGTCGGGCGCGCGCTTGCGGATCCCCGGACCGGCCGGCCCGCCTCCGGCGTCGGGCGTGGTCGCGCATCGATGTTACGGCACGCGCGGCGACTTGCTTGCTATTCTTTTGACGGTCGCTGGATCGCAGGAGAGTCGTTTGAAAGACACAGTCGTCAGTCGCGTACGAGAGGGCAACGCCCAGGCGCACGGCGCCATCTGGGATGGCAAGGGCACCAACTTCACGTTGTTTTCGGCGAATGCCACGCAGGTCGACGTGTGTCTCTTCGACTCGTCCGGCGCCCGGGAATTGGAGCGACTGACTCTGCCCGAGTACACCGATCAGTTCTGGCACGGCTACATCCCGGACGTTCATCCCGGCGCGGTGTATGGATTTCGCGTTCACGGTCCGTATGCGCCGCTGGAGGGGCATCGCTTCAATCCCAATAAATTGCTGCTCGACCCGTATGCCCGGGCGCACATCGGCACCGTCCAGTGGGATCCGGCCGTCTTCGGCTACGTTCTGGACTCCCCCGACGCGGACTTGAGTTTCGACGAACGGGACAGTGCTCCGTTCATGCCCAAGTGCGTGGTGGTCGATCCAAATTTCGACTGGAAGGGTCAGCCGCGAAAAAACGGCGTTCCCTGGGATCGCACGATCGTGTACGAGGCTCACGTGAAGGGCTTCACGAAGCTTCATCCCGGGGTGCCCGAGCATCAGCGCGGAACCTATGCCGGCCTCGGTCACAAGGCGGTCGTGGACTACGTCAAATCCCTGGGGGTGACGTCGGTCGAGCTGCTGCCGATCCACACCTTCGTCAACGACAGTCATCTGCTCGAGAAGGGGCTGACCAATTATTGGGGATACAACAGCATCGGCTTTTTCGCCCCCGATCCGCGCTATGCGTCGGCACCGGAACAAAGTCTGCGGGAATTCAAGGAAATGGTCGCGAGCTTCCATGACGCCGGACTCGAGGTGATCCTCGACGTGGTCTACAACCACACGGCGGAAGGCAACGAGCGGGGCCCGACGCTGTCGTTCAAAGGCATCGACAACGCCTCGTATTACCGGCTCCAGCGGGACGACAAGCGGTATTACGTCAACGACACAGGCACCGGAAACACCCTGAACATTTCGCATCCGAACGTGATCGAGATGGTCACGGACAGCCTGCGCTATTGGGTGAACGAAACCCACGTCGATGGCTTCCGCTTCGATCTCGGGACCATCCTGGCGCGCGAGGAGAATGGTTTCGACAATCAAAGCGGATTTCTCAAGGCCTGCGGCCAGGACCCGGTGTTGCGTACGGTCAAACTGATCGCCGAACCGTGGGACTGCGGCCCCGGAGGCTACCAGGTGGGCGCATTTCCGCCGGGATGGGGTGAATGGAACGACCGGTATCGCGATACGGTGCGCGACTACTGGAGGGGCGAAGCCCCCGCCAACAAAGTGGCGGAACGCCTTTGCGCCTCGGCCAACGAGTACAACCATCACGGCCGACGGCCTTCTGCTTGCGTGAACTTCGTGACCGCGCATGACGGCTTCACGCTCAACGACCTCGTCACGTACAACGAGAAACACAACGACGCCAATGGTGAGGACAACAAGGATGGCAGCAGCGACAACCGGTCGTGGAACTGCGGCGTGGAGGGTCCGACGAATGACCCGGCGATCAACGCGCTGCGTGAGCGCCAGATCCGCAACATGCTCGCGACGCTGCTGCTGTCCCAGGGGACGCCGATGGTGCTGGCGGGCGACGAATTTGGGCGCACCCAGGAGGGGAACAACAACGCCTATTGCCAGGACAGCGACATCAGCTGGTTTCACTGGGATTTCGAGGAGCGCGGCCAGTCGCTCGTGAGCTTCGTACGGAAATTGATCGGACTGCGCGCCAAATATCCGATCCTGCATCGCAACCGGTTTCTCACCGGCACCTACGATCCGGAATTGGAGGTCAAGGATCTCACCTGGATCAACGCGTCGGGCGCGGAGATGACGGGCGAGGAGTGGGTCGATCCCGGGATGAAGTGCTTCGGCATGCTGATGGACGGCCGCGCGCGGCCCACCGGGGTGCGCCAGCGGGGAACCGAGGCGGCCATGCTGCTCATCCTCAACTCCCATCACGATCTGGTCGAATTCACGCTGCCACCCTACCCGGACGGCAGCAACTGGCGGTTGCTGGTGGACACCAATCTCGGCGACGAGCCGCCCACGTATCGGGAAGAGTCGGGCGCGATTTATGGTGTGACGGCCCGCTCGCTGCTCCTGTTCGTCCGCACCGAATGAGGCGGGTGGCGCCGCAGCGGGAGCCGGCTTGAAAACGTTTCACTGCACCTCCTGCGGCTCGCTGGTTTTCTTCGAGAACGTCAAATGCCTCACGTGCGGCCACGCGCTCGCCTTCGACAGCGGGCGGTTGGACATTCTCACCTTAAAGCCCGCGGACGAGGGGCTCTGGCGGGACGCCTCGGCGAGCGATTCGGAGCCGGACGCGGCCTACCGGCTGTGCGCCAATTATGCAAACCACGCGGTGTGCAATTGGGCGGTGCCGGCGGACAGCACAGAGTCCCTGTGCCGCTCCTGCGGCCTGACGCATACCATTCCCATTCTCGACGACGCGGCCAACCGCCTGGCGTGGGCGAAGCTCGAGGGGGCCAAACGTCGCATGGTGTATTCCATCCTGCGCCTCGGCCTGCCGCTCGCGAGCAAGGTCCAGGACCCCGCAGCCGGATTGGAATTCCAATTCCTGAGCGATGCCGGCACCACCGGCGGCGACCAGAGCCGGGTGCTGACCGGGCACGACGACGGCGTCATCACCATCAACGTGGCCGAGGCGGACGACGTCTATCGGGAAAGCCAGCGGCTGCATCAAAACGAGCCTTATCGCACGCTGCTGGGCCACTTTCGGCATGAAATCGGCCATTATTATTGGGACCGCCTGATCCGCCCCTCCAGCCGCCTGGAAGAGTTCCGCCGCGTGTTCGGCGATGAGCGCGCGGATTATGGCGAGGCCGTGAGGCGTCACTATGCGGAAGGCGCGCCGGCGGATTGGGAGGAGCAATATGTGAGCGCGTATGCGACGACGCATCCCTGGGAGGACTGGGCGGAGTCCTGGGCCCACGTCATGCACATGGCGGATGCGCTGGAAACCGCCCACGCGCTGGGTGTACAGGTCAGCCCCAAGCGGCGCGATGAGCCCGCCTTGACGCTCTCGTCCGCGCCCACTGACGGAGGAGGCGAGAACTTCGACGAGTTGGTGCGGGGCTGGACCTCGCTCACCTATGTGCTCAACAATCTCACCCGCGGTCTGGGGCTCGCGGACGCCTATCCCTTCGTGCTGTCGGCGCCGGTCATCGAGAAGCTGCGCTTCGTCTGGGCCTCGATGCTCCCTTGACCGGAAAATGAGTCGCGACGAAGTCGGCGACGGTATACTGTACGGACCGCGCGAACCAAGACGGCGATCGTAAAGCACAACAGAAAAACCCGCTCCGCCTGCATCCATGCCGGGGCCGTGCTGTTCACGCTCTGCGTCGCAAAGTCGCCGGGCGCGTGTCTGCCGCTGCCCACCTCGGAGCTGCGGACGCTCGAACAGCAGACGACCCGGGATCCTCAGGGCGCGATTGCCGAGGCGCGCAGGCGCCTCGACGCGGCGGCGACGGGTCGCGATCCGCTGATGGCCGGGGAGCTCAACGCCATCATTGCCGACGCCCTCAGCCTGCAGGGGCGTGCCGATGAGGCGCACGCCGCGGTCGCGAGCGCGCGAAACGCCTTGGGGGCACTGCCCGCCTCGGATGGCAAGCAGCGGGTGCTCGATCAGCTCGTGCTGACATACGTGCAGAACGCGGAATCCCGCGCCGATCTCACCGCCGGCGTGCAGTCGATCAACGAGGTTCTCGCGCGGGCGGCCCCCGGCTCGAATGAACGCGCGTGTGCGCTGGCCGCCCGGGGCGACCTGCGCGGAGAACTCCTGGAACTCGACGACGGCGCGGCCGATGGCATCGCAGCCTACACGGCGGCCGAGCACGGCAATTTCGCCGAAGCGCGCATTCAATCCGCCTTCAGCCTTGCCGTCATCTACCGCCGCAGCGGGATGCTGGACGACGCCTTGCGGATGATCGATGAGGTGATCCGCTTCGCGACGGCGAACGGCAGCCAGTCGCAATTGGCGACCGCGCTGTATTCGCGCGGACAGATCGAATTCGCCGGCGGACATTTCAATGTCGCCCGCGACACGCTGGAGACCTCGCGCAAGATCGCGGCGGCCGCCGGCGATGCATTTGGCGCCGCCTTCACCGACGTCGCCCTTTGCCCGGCGCTCATCAGTTCCGGCGACCTCGACGCCGCGGAACGCGTCTGCAGCGGGAATGTCGACGTGTTCTCCGCGGCGAAACGCGACGACCTCGTCACCCTTCTGCTCGGCTATCGCGCCCGCCTGGATCTGCAGCGGGGCCGGCCGGGGGCCGCCCTCGCCAAGCTGGATGAGGTGCTGGGTCCGCGGTCGGCGGATGTGCTGCCCAACATCGAGCCCCAGTTTTACCTGGACCGCTCGCGCGCCCAGCGTGCGATGGGAAACTTCAGCGACGCCTACGCGGACTTGTCGCACTCATTGGACTTGCAACGCGTCTTGGACGTCGAACAGCGGGCCCGGGCCGCGGCCGTGCTGGTGGCGGCGAGGGAGGCCGAAAAATCCCTGGAGGACCGGCAGGCGCTCGCGAGACGGGTCTGGGTCGTCGCGGGGGTTGCGGCGACGCTGATCGTGTCGTTGCTTTGCTATCTGCTGTGGATGAGAAACCGCCACGAGCGGACGCTCGAACGAGCCCAGAAGGCGCTCCGCACGGCTTCGAACAGCACCCCCGACACGTTGATGCTCCTCGATGCGCAACGCGCGGTCCGCTTCGCGAATCGCGCGTTGTTCGGCATGGGCCCCGCGCCGGCCCCGGGCGCCTCGCTCGAGGAAACCGTCGACGGCAACGTCTGGTCTTCGTTGCAGACGGGGCTCACGGAGGTGTATGAGCACCGGCGTCCCGGGACCCTCTCGATCAGCGTGGCGGACGAACGCGGCAGCGTCCGTCAGTTCGAGGTGCGCGTCGCGCCGGTGATCGAGGGCGGTGAACTCGTCGGCGCAACGGTGCGTTGCACCGACGTCACCGAGGTCCGCAGTCTCGAGCGCGAGGTGCTCGACATTTCGACCCGGGAGCGCCAGCGGCTCTCCAGCGAACTGCACGACGGACTGGGCCAGGAATTGACGGGGATTTCGCTGCTGCTGCGGAATCTCGACATCGCCATCGAGCGGGGCAAGCCGGGTATCCGGGGGCTGCTCGACGAGATCGTGCAATACACCCGTCGCGCGATCATCACCACCCGCGACATCGCGCGGGGTCTTTCCCCGATGCAGGTCGAGCGCGGTTCGCTGAGCGGCGCCATCATGCGTCTGGCCGCGGAAGCGGGAGACCGGTTGCACCTCGAGATCACCGCGTCCTCGACGCCGCAGGACATCGTCTTGCCGGAGGAGGCGGCCGATCACCTGTACCGGATCGCATTCGAGTCGATCACCAACGCCGCCCGTCACTCCGGGTGTTCCCGCATCGACGTTTCATTGCAGCTCGAGGGCGGAAGGTTGCAGCTGGCGGTGGAGGACGATGGATCCGGACTGCCGGCGGGTGAGGTGATGGCCACGGGTCTCGGGCTCAGGACGATGGCCTATCGGGCGCGTTTGTTGGACGGCACGTTCAGCATGGAGGTACCGGAGGACGGCGGTGCGAGAGTACGGGTTACCGTGCCCGTGCCGCAGGGACATTAGCCCGACTGCCCGGCCTGCGGCCGCCGGGCGTCCGCCCGTCGGAAAGCGCCGGCGTCGAATCGGCCGACTCCATTATTGTGGAGGGCCTCATATGCCCCCGGATACTTAACATGGAGCCCTCCGATCTCGTCACCGCCACCGCGCGCGGACTGTATTGCGCGGCCGGAGATTTCCACGTCGATCCGTGGCAGCCGGTCGAACGGGCGGTGATCACTCACGCCCACGGCGATCATTTGCGGCCGGGCAGCGCCCGGTACTTCACCGCGACGCCGGGCGGCTCCCTCGTGCGGCATCGCCTGCCGCCCGGTGCAGCCGTCGAGACCCTGGACTACGGTGAGCCCATGTCCTTCGGGAACGTCAGGGTATCGCTGCATCCCGCCGGGCATGTGCTGGGTTCCGCGCAGGTGAGGATCGAACAGGCGGGCGAGGTCTGGGTGGTCTCGGGCGATTACAAGCGTGATCCCGACCCCACCTGCGACGCTTTCGAAGTCGTCAGATGCGATGCGTTCATCAGCGAGGCGACCTTTGCGCTCCCCGTCTACCGGTGGATGCCGGCGTCGACGGTTGCCGCGGAAATCCTCGACTGGTGGCACGGGAACCGGGCGAGAGGGCTCGCGAGCGTGCTGTTCGCGTATGCCTTGGGAAAGGCCCAGCGAATACTCGCGGAGCTGACGGCGCTGACGGACGAGCCCGTGTTCCTGCACGGCGCGGTCGCGAGCCTCGTCGGGCTGTATCGGGCGCGAGGAATTCCCATGTTGCCCGCCTCCCTCGCCACCGTGTCGAAACCCACGGACTATGCCGGGTCGTTGATTGTGGCCCCGCCGAGCGCCGCCGGGACGACATGGATGCGACGCTTCGGTGAACACCGGACCGGATTCTGTTCGGGCTGGATGCGGGTGCGTGGGGATCGCCGGCGGCGCGGTTACGATCGCGGCTTCGTCCTGTCGGACCATGCCGACTGGCCGTCTTTGCTGCGAACGGTGGCCGACACCGGTGCGCGCCGTGTGTTGCTGACCCACGGGTATACCGATGCCCTGTGTCGCTATCTCCAGGAGCAGGGACTGACCGCGGCGGCGCTGCGCACCCCGTATGGTGCGGAGGATTTGGAGACGGGCCGGGAGACAGGCTCCTAGTGCGCCGGTTCGCCGAGTTGTTCGAACGCCTGGACACGACCACGTCGACGCGGGCAAAAATCGAGGCCATGCGGGAATACTTCACGGCAGCCGAGCCGGCCGATGCCGCATGGGCCGTATACGTGCTGATCGGGCGCCGGGTGAAACGCAGTGTCGGACCCGCGTCGTTGCGCACGTGGCTGCTCGAGGAGGCGCAATTACCGGGATGGCTGATCGAGGAGACCTACGGGTCCGTGGGTGATCTCGCCGAAACCATTGCCCTGCTGGTCTCGAATGAAACGAATGTTGGTCCGGACGGCGGGACTCGTCTGCCCATCTCCCTGGCGGAATGGTTCACGGAACGCATACTTCCCCTGGCCGCGCAGGACGTGGTCGAGCAGCGCCGCCGCATCGTGGGGTGGTGGCGCGAAGCGCCTTATCTCGAAAGCTTCCTGGTCAACAAGCTGTTGACCGGCGCGCTGCGCGTGGGAGTCTCCCGATCCCTGGTCACGCGCGCGCTCGCCGAGCATTTCGAACAACCCCGTGTGCAGATCGAACGCGCGCTGATCGGGGCGTGGACCCCGGACGCCGACTTTTGGGTGGCGCTGTCGAAGAACGCCACGAACCTGCACGTCGCACATCCGTATCCTTTCTATCTGGCCTCGCCGCTGGACGGCGCCCCCGATCAACTGGGTGGACGGGACGACTGGCTCGCGGAATGGAAGTGGGACGGCATCCGCGGACAAATCGTCTGCCGCGATGGCGGTTGTACCCTGTGGTCGCGCGGCGAGGAGATCATCACCGAGCGCTTTCCCGAGATCGTGGCGGCGCCGCTGCCGAACGGCACCGTGCTCGACGGCGAAGTGCTGGCCTGGCAGGGCGGGAGGGTGCTGCCGTTTGCCCGTCTCCAGGAGCGCATCAGCCGCCGCAAACTCACTCCGAAAATTCTCCAGGAGGTCCCGGCGCGCTTCGTGGCATACGACCTGCTGGAGGTGCAGGGGGTGGACATTCGCCACTTGCCGCTGCGCGAGCGGCGGGAACGGCTGACACGGCTGCTCGAGCAGGTGGCTGCGCCCGTGCTGTCCGTGTCGCCCGCTGTACCGGCAGCGTCCTGGGAGGCGTTGGCGAGGATGCGCGACGAGGCGCGAAGTCGGGGGGTCGAGGGATTGATGTTGAAGGCATGGAACTCGCCGTATGGGACCGGCCGCCAACGGGGGTCCTGGTGGAAATGGAAAATCGACCCGTTCGTCTTCGATGGCGTGCTCCTATACGCTGCGCCGGGTCATGGACGCCGCTCGAACCTTTATACGGACTACACCTTCGGCGTGTGGCAGGACGGGAATTTGGTTCCGGTTGCCAAGGCCTATTCGGGTTTGACGGATGTCGAAATCCGCGATCTGGACCAATGGATCCGCGCACACACGCGGGAGCGCTTCGGCATGGTGCGCAGCGTCGAGCCGCGGCAGGTGTTCGAACTGGCCTATGAGGGGATCGCAAGTTCCTCGCGCCACAAATCGGGGATTGCCCTGCGGTTTCCGCGGATTCTCCGATGGCGCACCGACAAGCCGGCGTCGGAGGCGGACGGGCTCGCCGACTTGCAGGAGGTGCTCGCGGGGCAGGGACTTCACGGCGGCTGAACCTGCCGCGCTGCGTCGACCAGCCTGCCGTTGCTGCATCGCTCAGGAGTAGCCTTCAGGCAACCGGCCAGGGAGTGCCCGATGAACGATGATGTGAGGTTCGAACGACTCGTCGCCGAGCGCACGGCCGTGCTGCAGGCGCTCAACCAGAAGCTCCGGGAGGAACGCGAGCGCATCGGCATCGCCGCCGACGCCGCGGGTCTCGGCTTTTGGACCTGGGACCTGAAAACCCAGGCGCTCTCCTGGGATCCCCGGGTGTTCGCCCTCCACGGGATCGATCCCGAGACAACGGTGACCCTCAAAGTCGCACTCTCCACCGTGCACCCCGCCGATCTCGGGCGCTTCGAACAGGAACTGTCCGATGCCGTCGCGAACGCCAGCGCCTTCGATTCGGACTATCGCGTCGTTCATGGAACCGGCGATTCCCGGCACCTCCGGACGTCCGCGCGCATCATCCGGGGCGCCGCCGGCCACGCCCGGGAATTGTCCGGTGTCGTCTTCGACATCACCGAACGCAAGCGCGCCGACGGGCAATTCCGGCTGGCCATCGATGCCGCCCCGACCGGCATGCTGCTGATGAACGACGCGGGTGTCATCGTGCTGGTCAACGCCAAGGTGGAAAACCTGTTCGGTTATGCGCGTTCGGAATTGCTCGGCCAGAAAATCGAGCTGTTGATTCCGCACCGCTTTCGCCTCCACCACCCCGGCTTTCGCGATGGGTTCTTTGGTGCACCGGACGTGCGGGCGATGGGAGCGGGCAGGGACCTGTACGGCCTGCGCAAGGACGGCACGGAACTGCCCGTTGAAATCGGTCTCAATCCCCTGCGTACACCGGAGGGCGATTTCGTGCTGAGCTCCATCGTGGATCTCTCGCACCGACGGGAAATCGACCGGATGCGGACCGACTTCGTCTCGACGGTGAGCCACGAGCTGCGCACGCCGCTGACCTCGATCAACGGCTCCCTGGGCCTTCTGCAATCGGGGGCGATGGGCCGGCTGCCGGACGAGGCCTTCGCGATGCTGCAGATTGCGTACAAAAACTGCGGCAGGCTCGTGCGGATCGTCAACGACATTCTGGACATCGGCAGGCTCGAATCGGGGCAATTGACGCTGCAGATGGCGAGTCTGCCGGTCGGTGAATTGCTCCGGCAAGCCGTCGAGGTCAATGCGGCCTTCGCGGCAACCTGCGAGGTGCGGTTCGTGCTGCGTGCGGAGCCGGCGGATGCGTGCGTCCTGGCGGACCCGGGCCGGCTCATCCAGGTGATGACGAATCTTTTGTCGAATGCCGCGAAATTCTCCCCGCCGGGTGCGGACGTCTATCTCACGGCGCTGGCGTCCCCGGAGTCGATCAGAATCGAGGTGCAGGACTTCGGCACCGGCATTCCCGAATCCTTCAAGAGCCGGATATTTGAAAAATTCGCGCAGGCCGACGCCTCGACCACCCGGCGCTTCGAGGGTAGCGGCCTGGGCTTGAGCATTGCGCGCAAACTCATCGAAGCGATGGGCGGTACGATCGGTTTCAGCTCGGTGCCGGGACGGGGCGCGACGTTTTACATCGAACTGCCGCGAACGGCGTCGGCCGTGGCGGCCGGCCCCCCACTCAACGCTACCGGGACTCGGTGAAGAGTCCGTCGTGCTGCGGACCGCCCCGCTCGGCGATATCGGTCTCGAGTGCCACGGCCGCGATGCAGGCGGTCAGCCGCTCTGCCAGGTGCGGATCCGCAGTCCGTGCGCAACGCTCGAGGGCGCCGCCGGCGATGCTCAACCGGGCGAAGCCGAACAGGGCGGCGGCGCCGTGGATGGAATGCGCGGTGAACTCGATGTCTCTGAGGGCGGCGACGTTTCCCGCCTCGACGTTTGCCATCGACGCACGCAGGGCGTCGACGTCGTTTCGAGTGCGGCGGACAAAGGCGCCGGCCAACGTCGCCGCTTTCGGGACGACCGCCTCGATCCCGCGGGTCTTCAGGGCCGACCGGGCGGGCATTTTCGCGTCGTTCCACACCGAGACAAGCTCCCTGCCGAGCGTCAACGGATCAAACGGCTTGCCGATGACTCCGATGGCGCCCAGCCCCCGGAATACCGCGACTTCCGAGGGCAGGACCTTGGCGGTCATGAATATCACAGGAATGGCGGCGGTCGGAACGCTCTCCCGCAACCGGTGAAGCGTGGCGGGACCGTCCAGGCCGGGCATCATGACGTCCATCAGGATCAGATCGGGCCCCACGGCATCCGCCATCGCGATCGCCTGTTCCCCCGAGGCGGCGAGGTGCACATCCAGCCCGGAAATCAGGCACAGGGAGGCCTGAACGACCGCCGAGATATCCGGGTCGTCGTCAACGTAGAGAACTGAATGCAGGATGTTGGGTGCCAATGGATGACCCGGCCGAACAGGTAACGCGATTTCTACCCGCCGACTTGCTCGCATAGAGGTTTGCGTCGGCTTGTTCCAGCAGGCTCTTCAGGCTCGGCGGCGGACCACCCCCCGGAAAAGCATAATCGCCGACGCCGACGCTGACCGTGACGCGAACCGGGCCCGTGGCCGTGTCGATGGACGTGCGAGCGATGGTTTGGCGGATCCTCTCGGCACACGCCCGCGCGCCCGCAGGGTCGGTCCCCTCGAGCACCACCACGAACTCCTCTCCGCCGAGACGGGCAAACCAGTCCGTCGCGCGTTGCAGGCACTTCTCCACCTGCCGGGTCATCTTCATGAGCACGAGATCGCCGACCACGTGACCGTGACAGTCGTTCACCTGCTTGAAATGATCGACGTCGATCAGCAGCAGCGCAAGGTTTCCTCCAAAACGCCTGAGGCGATCCAGTTCGCGGGTGAGGTGTCGTTGGAAATAGCGGCGGTTGTACGCCCCCGTGAGGGCGTCCGTCATCGCCAGTTGCCGCTTTTTTTCCAGCTCCAGCTTGAGTGAGTATTCGAGGGCGAGGACGCGCCTGGCGATGTGCAGCCGCGCGGTGAAAACCGCAGGGGAGGTCCGTTTGCTCAGAAAATCATCGGCGCCCGCCTCCAGGCCGGCAAGGATGTCGCTCTCGTCGTCGCGCACGGTGAGGAGCACGAGGTAGACGTAGCCGGGCCGCGAGGTTTTGCGGATGCGTCGACACAGCGCGAGGCCGTCCATCTCCGGCATGTTGACATCGGCCACGACGATGGAGGCGGGATGTTTCTCCAATGATGCCAGCGCTTCGACACCGCTTCGGGCCGTGCGCGTCCCGTAGCCTGCCGCGACGACCAGTTCGCGCAGCCGCGCCAGCACCAGCGGGTCGTCGTCGACGAGCAGCACATCCGGCTGATTGGGAAGGTCGAGACTCAGGATCTGGGCGGTATCGTCCGCGGCCGACTCATCGGACCATGAGTCGATGTCGGAGACAATGGCGGACGCTTCGGGTGTCACAGGTGCGTTCGACGATCAGTGCAGGGCACGATCAGTACCGGGGATTCCGGTCGGTTCGGACGAGCGGTCGGACGCTTTCACGTCGATGAAAACGCCGCGTTTGGCATCGTGCAGCAGCGCGGCGACCTGCGCCGGGCTCCCGGCCGGGTAATTCGGATCGACCGTGGTCACCGTCATGGTCACGGTGAAGCCAACCGGCTCGGCCGCCGTGGACAACTCATGAAGACGGAACAGGTTGCGGAGCTTGGGGGCGGCCTTGTGGGCGCCCGCGTTCGACGTCTCGGGCAGGATGATGACGAAGTCGTCGAGACCGATGCGGGCGATCCAGTCGTCCCGCCGCAGTGCGCTGCGGCAACGGGTGACGAACTCCCGCCGCTCGGCGTCTGCCGACTCCGACCCGAAGCGATCGACCAATCCCGGAAAATCATTGATTTTGCAATACAGAATGGCGAGCGCATGCCCGTACAGGCGTGCGCGGGACAGCTCACAAGGCAGGTGCGTCAACAGATAGGCGACACTGTAGGCCTCTGTCGTCCGGTCCAGGTAGGTGGACTCGCCGAGACCGCGGGCCTTCAACCGGAACTCGTGATTGCGTCGGGTGACGCGACGTCCTGCCTCCGCGCACGCCAGCACTTCATCGGGCGTGCTGCCCTTGGTCACGTAGGCGTCGGCGCCCGCGGCCAGACCCGACAGAAGTCGCAACGCTTCCTCGCCGCTGGCGGCGACTTCCACCTCGAAATCCGCCGCCATGAGCAGCTGTTGCAGCCGCGTGCGGACCAGTGCGTCGTCATCGACGACGAGCGCGCGGCACGGGCTGTCCGTACCTCCGCGATGCGTCTGACTGTGAGCCGAGGGGTCGGCTGACAGTGTGTCGTCACGCATCGCCACGGCGGCGGTCTCGAGCGGGATCCTGCGAACGTTGGCGCCGTTTTTCATGTTGTCTCCATTGGCGGGGTGATGCCCCCGATGGGACCACGATAGCGGGCGACCGGGAACGGCGCTGTAGGGAAAAATGCGACTTGGCCCGGCAATGACGGCCGTGCACGGAGTTTTCGGTAAAACTGCCATGCGCGTCACACGACCGGCAATTCGTAGTCCGATGACAGCGTGATGAGCGCCGAGCGATTCGCGACGCCGAGTTTCGCCATGATCCGGCCACGGTAGGTGTCGACGGTCTTGCGCGACAGGAAGATGTCGCGGGCAATGCCGGCACTCGTCGAGCCGGCGACTATGCGCCGCAGGATGTCGCGTTCCCGTGTGCTCAGGCGCGCAAACCGCTCGTCCAGCGACGCAACAGGCGGCGCGCCCCCGGACAGCGCGCCGGTGACATCCGCGCTGACGTACCGATGACCGGCGAGCACGGCAGCCACCGCATGCAGCAGTTCAACGCCGGCAGCGCTCTTGAGCACGAATCCGTGCGCTCCCGCCTGCAGGACCCTGCGTACCTGCGCTTCGGTGTGGCAGGCGGAAAGTGCAATGATGTGAGTCGCGGGGCATGATGCGAGAATCCGGCGGGTGGCATCGATCCCGTTGAGCGTGGGCAGCACGAGATCCATGAGTATGAGATCGGGATGCAGGCGCTCGGCACAGGCAACCGCTTCCTCGCCGCTGCCGACGGACGCGACGATGCTCAGTCGCGGGATCCGCTCGAGCACCATCGCCAGTCCCTCCCGTACCAGGCAATGATCGTCGACCAGCAACACGCGGGTGGGATGGTTCTCCTTAAAGTCGGCCACGTTTGATGGTAGGCACGCGCGTGGCCGATACACCACCTAGTTTGGGGGTGGGGGAATGCCCGAGCACAGTCGCTCTGATCGGAGGAGCCGCCTACGAACCTTGTCGCGCCCGTCCTACACGTAAACCGGCGCCGAGGGCGCATCGTGGCGCCAATGGCCGGTCGCAATGAGGGCCGGGTCTTTCGGGTCGCAGTAACGCGGCTGGTCATGGACAACGTAATGGATAAGGAGTGCTCCGAATGAAGAGTTTAACCCAGGGATTGCGCCTCGGCAGCGCGGCGCTGCTGGTGCTGACGGTTTGCGCGTGCGCGAGCAACCCCGCGGCGGATGAGAAGATCGCGGTGGCGAAGGCGTCGGTGCAACGCGCGGAACAATCGGGGGCCCCACAGGCGGCACCGGTCGAACTCGCCGCGGCGCGCGACAAGCTGGCCCAGGCGGAAAAGCAGAATGCCGATCACAATGGCGCTCCGGCACTCTCGCTCGCCGAGCAGGCCGACGTCGATGCGCAGGTGGCGGAAGCGACCGCCCAGCAGCAGAAATCACATAAGGCGGCGGTGGAATTTGACGCGAGTCTCCAGGCTTTGCGTCAGGAATCCCAGCGCAGCACACCGCCCGCCCAGTAAGGAGAAAGAAACATGAAGTACGTCAACAGTGTGAGCGCCTCGCTCGTCACAGCTCTCGCGATCGCGGGCTGTGCCTCGAATCCCCAACCGAATGCCGCCCTCGAGAGTGCACGCAGCGCCGTGAGGTCGGCCGAAGCGGATCCGAATGTCGCCAAGTATGCGGCCCTCGATTTGCAGGCGGCCCAGAAGGAATTGCAGCAGGCGGACGACGCCGCGATGCATCATCAGGACGCGGCCATCTCCCAGCCGGCATACCTCGCCGGACAAACGGCAAAGCTCGCTCAGCTGCATGCCTCCGCCAAGGCGGACGATGCGCGGGTGGCCGCGGGCCAGGCGGAGCGCGATCAGATCCAACTCCAGGCGCGTGCCCGCGAGGCGGCCAACGCCAACATGGCGCGTGACCAGGAGGCCGCAAAGGCCTCTCAGTTGCAGGCCGAGGTGGATGCCCTGAAGGCAAAACCCACCGATCGCGGATTGGTTCTGACGCTCGGCGACGTGCTTTTCGATACGGGCAAGGCAACGCTCAACTCAGGTGCCAGCCGCAAGCTCGACAGTCTGGTGCAGTTCTTGACGGAGCATCCCGACCGGCGCGTCGAAATCGACGGCTTCACGGACAGCGTGGGCAGTGACTCCTATAACCAGGAACTGTCGCAGCGGCGCGCGGATGCGGTGAAGGCGGCGCTCGTGGGCCGGGGAATCGACCCGACGCGCGTGAATACCGAAGGCTATGGCAAGGAGTTCGCGGTGGCGAGCAACACCGATGCGAGCGGCCGCCAGCAGAATCGCCGGGTGGAGGTCGTGATCGGCGGAGAGAATGGCGCACCGGTGACGGCGCGGAGCCACTGATCCGAGGCCGGATGGCCGCATGAGGGGAGGCTCCTCAGGCCGGGCGCAGCCGGAGTCAAGTTCGCTGTCCGACCACATTGAGCAGAACATCGAGAGTGTCGTCGCCTTGCAGCGGCGACACCTCGAACAGCTGAGCGCGTCGCAGCGACGGGTGGAACATTTGAGCCGGATGGCGGGCCGTCCGGCCTATCTCGTCGGCATCCTCCTCTTCGTCGTGCTGTGGATCGTGCTCGATCTCGAGGCGGGTGGGCTCAGGGGCACGCCGTGGTTCGATCCGCCGCCGTTTCCGCTGCTGCAGGGAATATTGACGCTGGTGGCGCTGCTCACGACGACCATCGTGCTCATCGCCCAGAACCGCGAGTCCAAGCTCGAACAGCAGCGGGCGCACCTCGACCTTCAGGTCAACCTGTTGACCGAGCAGAAGGTCACCAAACTCATTCACCTGATCGAGGAACTGCGCAGGGACCTGCCGATGGTTCGCGACCGCGAGGACACCCAGGCGGCGGCCATGCAGGAGGCGGCAGACACCACCCAGATGCTGTCGGCGCTCGAAACCGGCGGCTTGACCTCGCAGGGCGGCCAGGCGGAGAGGGACGGTGATCGTGCGGAACCCGGGTCCGGGAAGAAGCGCTGAGGCCGGTGTCGGAAATGTCGGACGGCGGACTCAGGCGGCGAGCCCTTGCCCCGCGGCGCTGACCCGTGCGCATATCAGCGGCTGTCCATGACCCACCACCGCGCCGTCCGCATCGTCTCCACCACCCTTGCGCCCGCGACGGTGATTGCCGCGAGCATCGCCCTGGCCGGCTGCTCCCCGGCCGTGCTCGATCCGCAGGGCCCGGTCGGCGCGGCGGAGAAGACGATTCTCGTTGATTCGATGGTCATCATGCTGGCCATCGTCGCGCCGACGCTCGTGGCCATTTTGACGTTTGCCTGGTGGTTCCGCGCGTCCAATCCGCGAGCCCGTTATCTGCCGGACTGGAATTATTCAGGTCGCATCGAATTGGTGGTCTGGTCGATCCCCCTGCTCACGATCCTGCTGCTCGGCGGCGTGATCTGGATCGGCTCGTACCAACTGGATCCGGCCGCCCGCCTGACCTCGAAAGTCGAGCCGCTCGAGGTGCAGGTGGTGTCGCTCGACTGGAAATGGTTGTTCATTTATCCCGGCCTGGGAATCGCGGCCGTCAATACGCTGGTGGTGCCGGTCGGCACGCCGCTGCACTTCACGCTGACCTCGGCGAGCGTCATGAACGCGTTCTTCGTCCCGCACCTCGGCAGCATGATCTACACGATGAACGGCATGGCCACGCAGCTCAATCTGCAGGCCGACCGCGAGGGCGTGTACGCGGGTCTGTCCAGCCACTTCAGCGGCGACGGGTTCGCGGGCATGCATTTCGAACTCAGGGCGGTGGCACCATCCGCGTTCGACGGGTGGGTCGAGGGTGTCCGACGCGCCGGCCCGGTCCTCGATGAGGGCGCCTATGCGACGCTCGCGAGACCGAGTGCCGACGTGCCGCCCGCCACTTTTCACTCGGCGGTTCCCGGTCTTTTCCATGCCATCGTGACCCAGGCCCTGGCGCCCGCGCCGGGTCCGCCGACCGGCGACCCGGAGCAACGCGTGTCGCCCCGCTCGGAGCATTAGGTGTTCGGGAAATTGAGCTGGGCGGCGGTGCCGCTCGATCAACCGCTGCCCATGATGGCGTCGGGCGCGGTGGCGCTCGCGATCCTGGGTGTACTCGCCTGGGTCGTGGTCCGGGGCCATGCGCCCTATCTGTGGCGTGAATGGATCACGAGCGTGGACCACAAGCGGATCGGAGTGATGTATACGCTGCTCGCGCTGGTCATGCTGCTGCGCGGCTTCGCCGATGCGCTCATGATGCGTTCGCAGCAGGCGCTCGCCCTGCACTCGGGCGGGTACCTGCCGCCCGAGCATTACGATCAGGTGTTCTCCGCCCACGGCACGGTCATGATCTTTTTCGTCGCGATGCCGTTCATGATCGGTCTGATGAACTTCGTGGTGCCGCTGCAGCTCGGCGTGCGCGACGTCGCGTTCCCCACCCTGAACTCGGTGGGCTTCTGGCTCACGGCGACCGGGGCGCTGCTGGTGAACATCTCGCTCGGCATCGGCGAGTTCGCCCGCACGGGCTGGCTGCCGTATCCGCCGCTCTCGGAGCTCACCTACTCGCCGGGCGTGGGCGTGGACTACTACTGCTGGGCGGTGCAGATCTCGGGCGTGGGAACGCTGCTGTCCGGCATCAATCTCGTGACCACGATACTGAAGGTGCGGGCGCCGGGGATGACGTACCTGCGCATGCCGATGTTCTGCTGGACGGCGCTGGCCTCGAACCTGCTGATCGTGGCGGCGTTCCCGATCCTGACGGCGACGCTGGCGATGCTGCTGCTCGACCGCTACCTCGGCTTTCATTTCTTCACCAACGAAGCCGGCGGCAACATGATGATGTTCATGAACCTCATCTGGGCCTGGGGTCATCCGGAGGTGTACATCCTCGTCCTGCCGGCGTTCGGCGTCTTTTCCGAGGTGATCTCGACGTTTGCCCAGAAACCGCTGTTCGGGTACCGGTCCATGGTGCTCGCCACCATGGCGATCTGCGTGCTGTCCTTCATGGTCTGGCTGCATCATTTCTTCACGATGGGGGCGGGCGCCAACGTGAACGCCGTGTTCGGCATCGCGACCACGGTGATCGCCGTGCCGACCGGCGTGAAGATCTTCAACTGGCTGTTCACCATGTACGGCGGCCGGCTGCGCTACGACAGTCCGATGCTCTGGGCGGTGGCGTTCATGACGACGTTCGTGGTGGGCGGGATGACGGGAGTGCTGATGGCGGTCCCCCCCGCCGACTTCGTGCTGCACAACAGCCTGTTCCTGGTCGCGCACTTTCACAATGTGATCATCGGCGGCGTGCTCTTCGGCGCTTTCGCCGGCTACACCTATTGGTTTCCGAAGGCCTTCGGGTTTCGTCTGCACGAGGGGTGGGGGAAGGCGGCGTTCGGCTTCTGGGTCGCCGGTTTTTACACCGCCTTCATGCCGCTCTACGTGCTCGGCCTCATGGGGATGACGCGGCGGCTGCAGCATTACGACGTCGCGGCGTGGCGGCCGCCCTTGCTGGTGGCGGCCGGCGGTGCGGCATTGATCCTCATCGGCATCGGCTGCCAGATCGCGCAGCTGGTCGTCAGCATCCGCGGGCGCGAGGCGCTGCGCGATGCGACGGGCGACCCCTGGAACGGCCGCACGCTCGAATGGGCCACCGCCTCACCGCCGCCCGCCTTCAATTTCGCGACGCTGCCCCGCGTCGGGGGAACGGATGCCCACTGGCGCGCCAAGCAGCAGGTCGGCAACGTCAATCCGGGCGCCGGAGCGGGTGGTGCCGGAGCCAAGGGCGAGGCGATGGAATATCAGGACATCGACATGCCCCGGAATTCGCCGACGGGCGTCGTTTCGGCCTTTTTCGCCACCGTGATGGGGTTTGCGCTGATCTGGCACATCTGGTGGATGGCGGCTCTCGGCTTTGCCGGCGCGTACGGCACGTTCGTGATCTTCGCGTGGCGCGACCGCTCGGAGGACCGGATTCCGGCTGAGGAGGTGGCCCGGCTCGACCGTACCGCGCGGCGGGGGCCCGAGATGGCGCCGGATGAGCCGGCGCGCGCGGTGCGCGCGTGAGCGCAGCGGGCTTGAGCGCAGCGGACGTGAACGCAGCGGTGCCCTTCGTGCCGGACGAAGGGGGGCCGGCACCCGTGCGCATCGTGGTGGGCTTCGGCTTTTGGATTTTCTTGATCAGCGACATCGTGATGTTCTCGGCGTTTTTCGCCGCCTACGCGGTGCTCGTGGGCAACACGGCCGGCGGTCCCTCCGGGATGCAGCTGTTCGATCTGCGCAATGTCGCCGTCGAAACGGCGTGCCTGCTGCTGTCGAGTTTTTCGTGCGGCCTCGCCAGCATCGGTGCGGGCGCACGCCGGACGGGAATGTTCCAGGCGGCCATGGCCGTCACGGCCGTGCTCGGGGCTGCGTTTCTTACCCTGGAAATCCGGGAATTCGGCGGTCTGGTGGCCCGGGGTGCGGGGCCCGGCAGGAGCGCCTTTCTGTCGGCGTTCTTTGCCCTGGTCGGCTGTCACGGCCTGCACGTGTCGGCCGGCCTGCTCTGGCTGCTGACCATGATGGCGCAGGTCTGGGCCAAGGGCTTTCGGGAAGACATCCTGCGCCGCATGCTCTGCTTCAGCCTCTTCTGGCACGCACTCGACATCATCTGGGTGGCGCTGTTCACCGTCGTCTATTTGATGGGCACCACGCCATGAGCGGTGGCGATGAGCCCGTGCCGGCCGGCCGGCAGCAGCCGGGGGATACGGCTCCCGGCGACCAGCCGTCCGAGGCCGGGACGTTGCACGGCATTACCGGCTACGTCATCGGCCTCCTGTTGGCGGTGGGCCTGTCGGCCGTGTCGTTCTGGATCGGCCCGAGCCATCTGGTGTGGGCGCCCTCGATTCCGGTGGCGCTGATCGTGCTGGCCATCGCCCAGATGGGCGTTCATCTCGTCTTCTTTCTTCACATCACGACGGGTCGCGACAATACCAACAACGTGCTGGCGCTCGCTTTCGGCATCCTGATCGTATTCCTGGTGCTCACGGGGTCGCTCTGGATCATGGCCAACCTCGACCGCAACATGCGCCCCATCGACGAGATCATGCGGATGCAGCGCTGACCGAACGGCCCTCGCCGGGCCGTGCGTGCGTGGTCTACGCCGTTTGCCATTCGCGCACGGTCTCGCGCGCAAAATCCTCGTACGCGCGCGGCGCGTGCCCCAGGAGGGCGGTCAGGGTCTCAAGATCGCCTTCCCCGGACGCGAATCCGCGTTCCAGATACCCTTGAAACATCATGCGAATATCGAACGCGGCCCAAGAGGGGGCGTGTTCGCGCATCCGGGCCTCGAAAGCCTCGAGGTCGTCCCCGGCGTATTTGATTTCCTTTTCCAGCAGTTCGCTCCAGATGGACGCCACCTTCGGCCCGCTCAGGACGGCGGGGCCGTTCAGGTTGTAGGTTTTGCCGAGGTGTCCGCCGGAGGTCAGCGTGATGGCGGCGGCTTCGGCGATGTCGCGGGTGTCGACCGCGGATATGCCGATCGGCCCGAGCGGATTCGGATACAGGGAGAGCTTCGTGAGGGCGTCCTTGAACGAGGCATCGTTCTGGAAGAAATAGTTCGGGCGAATGATGGTATACGGCACGTCGAACGTCTTGATCGTATTCTCGATGGCGAGCTTCGAGGCAAAGTGAGGCACGTCGGGAAACCTCTCGACGCGAAAGACCGAGTGATAGACGACGTGCGAGATCTCGAGTTTCTTCGCGATGTCATAGGCGATGAGGCCCTGCGTGAGCTCGTCCGGGGTGACGGCGTTGAGCAGGTATAATTTTCCGACGCCCCGCAACGCCTTTTCCACCGACACAGGGTCGAGGAGGTCTCCGGCGACCACCTCGACGCCGTCCTGCGACGTGGCCCCGGGTTTGCGCGCGAGGACGCGCACATCGGCATCCCGCTTCCGCAGTTCCTTCACGACTTCGGAGCCGACATGGCCGGTGCCGCCGATCACGAGTATCTTCATGCGAGGGTGTCCGTAGGTGGGGTGGTTTCGGGTGCATTATTGTTTGATTGCGACGATCCCGCCCCGGCAATGGGTGAGGTCTCCACCCGTCGATCGTGGGGGACGGTGATATGTGGCCATGCATTCCATAAACGACGCCGCGATCGCCGAATTCGACCGCGCCATCGGGGCTCTCCAACGCAGTGGAAACGACGCGGCGGTGCATTCGGCCCGCCAGGCGGCAAAGCGGATCCGGTCGGCGCTGCGGCTCCTCCGGCACTGCCTCGGGCCTGCCGAGTATCGACGCATCAACGGGCTCGTGCGTGACGCGGCCAAGCCTTTGACCGACATGCGGGATGCTTTCATGCTCGTGCGCTCGTTCGATGCCCTGACCGCAAGTCCTGCCGCGCTGCGCCGTACGCTTGCCGCCCACTACCGACAGCGCCGCCGGTCATTGGAACGCGCCGGCCGGCGATCCGTTCTCAGGGCGCTGCGCACCGCGCGGGGCGCATTCCGCTCCCTGCGGCTGCCGCCTGGCGAAGCGGAATCTGCGCTTTCGGGTATCCGCAAGGTGTACAAGCAGGGTCGGGCGGCGTTCGCGCGGGCGCGCTGCGGCGCGGATGAGCCGCTTCACGAGTGGCGCAAGCAAACGAAGTACCTGCTGAACGGACTGGAACTGCTGCAGACGGTGTTCAAGGTCAAGTGCCAGACGCTGCGCCGACAGGCGGACGCGCTCGGGGTCACCCTCGGCGACGACCATGATCTGGCGGTGCTTGCCGGCGCCGCCCGCCGGCAGCAGGCCGGAAAAAAATTGCTCGAGTTCGAGAAGGAGATCGGGAAGCGACGCCGCCACTATCAACGTCAGGCGCTGCGGATCGGCGAGCGGTTGTATCGTCATTCACCGAGGGACGTCGCGCGCAAAATCGAGCTGAAGATTGCCAAACGGTCGTGACACGCACGGCGAGCCGTCCGACACATGGACACTTGGTCAAAAGCCGGCCTCCAGTCCGGCCTGATACGCATCACGTGCCGACTCCACTGTCCGCAAGCTCCATTGTTGCCCGTCTCCCGTTTTCCTCAGCAGCTCTTCGTACGCGTCCGTGACACTCTGGAGTTCGAACATGAGGCGCGTAACGACGGCGTCGTCGCGGCGCAAGCACGCGCCGACAAGGTCGTCGCGACGGGTCATCAGGGCAAGCAGCATTTCATCCCGCTTCAGCAGCAATGACAGGATCTCAACCGTTTGGCTGGACGCCATGAACTCACACCTCCTTGCGAACACCCTCTGCCGCCTAACTATAGACGGGTTGGTTCAGGCTTTCCCCTAAGGTTTGAACATAATCACCACCAGTGAAACGATGCAGCCCGCTGATTTGACAGGGTCAGAGGAAGGGTTCGACGACACGAGAGACGACTAGGGCTTTACCGCATCGAGGTTGGAGGGGTTCTGCGCCGGGAGTTGTTCGACGCTCAACAGTTCAAGCTGGTCGGAGTCAAAGTCCGTGACCAGGAGCGCGCTGCCGTCAGCGGTGGCGTGCAACTCACGCGGGAAGTGGCCGACGCCGACGGTTCCATCCACGGCGCCGATACCTTGGTTGACGCGGGAGGCATCGATCACCGTCAGCTCCTGTCCGCCTGCGCCTCCAAATCGACTGGAGTTCGCCACTACAATGCGTCGCCCCTGATCGACCACGGCGATGCCCACCGGTGCGTTGCCGACTGGCACCGTGGCGAGTAAGGCGTGAACGGGGTCGCTCACCAGGGCCGCGGGGTCGAAGACCAGCAAGGCGTCGCTGGCTCTAGCGGTCACGTAGAGTCGATCACCCTGCGCTGACAGCGCAGCCCGGACCGGACTACATCCCGCGGTGACCGCCCCCACGATGGCCTCTGCAGGGTTGGGCTGCAGTCGGGCGACGCTTACCACTTCCAACGCGCCGTCGGGCACGTACGCGCCTCCTTTCTGACCTTGGCGGCGGCAAGTCAGAGGTAAATGAAGCCGCGGTAACTCTTCACTGGTGATGAATAGATAGTCGTCACGGGAAGACAGCGCCAACCCGACCGGTGCCCGACCCGTGGGAATTCGGCCAATAATGGCGCGCCGCCCAAAGTCGCTCTGCCGTGCCTTGGCCAGATCGATCACCGTGACCTGATGAACAGACTCGTCGCTCACAAACAGGAGCCGATCGTCAGCAGTCGTGAACGCATATATTGCGCCCGCCCGATCCCCATCGCTGATCTTCCCTATCACCGGATCGGCCCCGTGTATCAATCGATCGGTGTCCAGAAAGTAAACGTACGATCCATTCGGCACAATCAGCAACGCGCCATCGTGGGTGAGCGCCATACCCGCAGGCAGAGGACCAGAGAGCAGCGCAACGCGCATTTGCGAGAGCGTTCCAGACGTGCGATGGAGCACCGCAATGCCTCCTCGATCGCGGGCGACCTGCAAGGATACAAACAGCCAGCAACCGTCGCGACTCGCCAATGCCTCGAAGGGATGGCCGGGCAAATGGACTTTGAGAGCGGCCTGGCCAGCGGGCGCGTTGCATTCCGACGACGGCTGCGCCTCCAGGGGCATCGCCCATGTCGATGCAGCCCATAAACATCCGGCAAGGGCAAACCGATTCGCAAGGATCATCAATACTCCACATTGCTGGCAACTTGAAACTACAGCCAAAGCGCGTGTGTATCAATCGATCGTGTGGGTAGACGGTGGAGCGTAGCTTCGTCAATTTGTCCCTAAGTCACGCCAAACGTAGTATCCCGATCACAATCATTTCGTTGAGCGTCATCACCAACATGAAACGGGATCTGTTGGCCTCGTCCGTACTAAGCCTGCTGATCTCCGCGTCTACCCGGGGTGAAGGCGTGCCCGCAATGGAGCCGTCGTTGGGTCCGTCGATGATCGGCATTGATCACATTCCGGTGGCGGTCAGGGATCTTGACCGTGCTTCCGAGCGCTACAGGGCACTAGGCTTCACGCTCAAGCTCGGTAGATTGCACAGCGACGGTATCCGCAACAACCATGTCAAGTTTCAGGACGGTTCCGGGATCGAGCTGATTTCCCCTCCGGCAACACCGGTCGACGAGCTTACCGCCGAATACGTTGCCCGTATTGCGGATGGCGACGGACCCGCGTTTCTCTCCTTCCATGCGAGGGACACTGAAAAATTGGTCGCGGCACTCCGAGCGGCTTCCATTGATTTCAAACGGGATGACGTCATAACCCTGACAGACCCGCGCCTGAATTTTCTGTTCTTCGATCAAGACAATCGCTCGCCGACAGATCTCCCCGAGCATTTTGTACACGCCAACTCTGCTGTGGCGATGACAGGTGTGTGGCTCGCCTTGGATGAGCCCAGTCGACGACTCCTGTCTGGGGTACTTCGTACCCTGGGGGCCGTCATTGACTCCAAGACTGTATTTGCTCCCTCGGCAACGCAAGCCGATGTATGGAGTGTGCAAAATGGCTGGATCGTGCTGCTGCCGAAAAGCCGCGAATTGCACCCGGGACGTCCTATTGTCGGCGTGGATTTCGAGGTTCGAGATTTCACTGCGGCGACCCGTTACCTCGCATCGCGATCGATTTCCTCGCGCAACGGGTCGGAGAGATCTGGAGCGACGCGGCTGTTCGTTCCGCCGGCCGGCGCGAATGGGTTATGGTTGGAGTTTCACAGGAATTGACGGTCGTAAACCGCGGTTATTGGACCCGAAGGAGTCTCGCCACGCGCCGTTGAGCCAGTCGGGATTGCCCTAATCCAAAGGCCAGGGCGCCGCCCCGGGCAGGGTGATTTCGGCTGACGTTTGCGCGGCCGGGATGGCGTCGGCCGGCCCGCCGGCGGGAGAGAGCGTGACCTGATCGACGTCACGCCACCACGGTCTGACGCTCCCGGCATGCGCCGGCTCCACCGCTTCCCCGAGCAACGGCATCAGCAACTGTGCATCGGTGTGGCTTGCCAGTCCCAGCAGTCGCTCGGCCGGCTGATCCCACGCATGCATGGCCAGCGCGAACGTACCCCAGTGCACCGGCAGGAGTACGCCGCCGAGCATGGCGTGCGCCTCGAGCGCATTGTCGGGACCCAGGTGAATATCGCCCCAGGCCGGATGGAATGCGCCGATCTCCAGCATGACGGCATCGAAGGGGCCCAGCCGAGCCCGGATCGAGCGATACTCGGTGGTCAGGCCCGTATCGCCGCTGAAGAACACGGCGTGCTTCGCTGAGCGGATCGCAAATGATGACCACAGGGTGGCATTTCGGTCTTTCAAGCCGCGTCCGGAGAAATGTTGCGATGGCGCGGCGGTGATCGCCACGCCGGTATCGGCCACCTCATGGGACTCCCACCAGTCAAGTTCCGTGATGCGCTCCGGCTGCACGCCCCAGTACGCAAGATGCGAACCGACGCCCAGGGACGTGACGAAGGGGACCTGGGTCTTGGCGAGCGCGCGAATGGTCGGGTAGTCCAGATGATCGTAGTGATCGTGCGAAATCACGACGACATCGACGGGCGGCATCCCGCGCAGCGACACCGGCGCCGGTTGAAAGCGCTTCGGTCCGACGAGCGCCGACGGAGAGGCCCGGGGACCCCACACCGGATCCGTGAGCACACGCACACCGTCGATCTCGATGAGCATCGTGGAGTGCCCGAGCCAGGTGATCCGCAAACCGCTCTGCGGCTTTTTCCTCCACGTCTCGAGAGGGCTCATGGACGGCAGCGGCCCCGAGGGCACCCGCCGTTCGCCGCCGCAGATGAAATCCGTGAGCGACGGCATCGGCACCGTGGCATCGCGCAGGCCAGGCGGGATCGGATGCACGTTCCTGAAGCGGTCGCCCGCCCAGGCGGGTGAGGCCTGCATGCGTTCGAGTCGCTCCCCGGCGGCGCGTTTTCCCAAGGATTTCATGGGGGCAGTCTAGCAAACACGGCGGAGCATCCGGGGATCGGATATGGGGTCGACACCACTTTCGGCGGACGACCGGCCGTGGTATCTCATCGCTTGCGGTACGTGCGAAACAAGCGGAGTCCGATGCCATGCGGCCTGAATACAACTCTTCGACGGGTCAACGCGGGACCTATGCCGCCCGGCTTGCGAATTTGGAGCGGATCGTGGTGTTGGACCCCCACGTCGCCCAGGTGTTTCCGACCTCGAGGTCGGTCAACGACGCGCTTCGTCAGCTCGCCGCGGAACGAAAGCGCAAGGCCGGGTCGAAACGTCCCAGAAGCGGGGGCACCTGACCTCGCGGGTTCGCCATGAATTCGAAGTGCCGCCATCTGGCTCACATTGAAAAAGTCACACCCAGCGCCCGTGGCTGCGAGGAGTGTCTGAAAATCGGCAGCGTCTGGGTCCATCTGCGCATTTGCCGCACCTGCGGTCATGTGGGGTGCTGCGACGACTCGCCGAACCGCCATGCCACCAAGCACTACCACGCCACTCACCATCCCATCATCGAGGGCTACGATCCCCCGGAATGCTGGGGCTGGTGTTTCGTGGACGAGGTGTTCGTGGATCTGGCGGGCGACTGCACGCCGCAGTTGGGCCCCATTCCCCGCTATTATTGAATCGTCCCGGCGGCGCCCGGGAGGTCTTCGGGGGATGCGCTCGGTGCCGCACGTTTCCGCGGAAACGCCTGTGGATAACCGGTAATCAGAGGCCGCTGAACCAGTTGTAGCCGCGCTTCTCCCAATAGCCTCCCGGATATTGATTGGTCACCACGATCTCGGTGATGTGCTTGGGATTCTTGAAGCCGAGCTTCGTCGGGATCCTGAGTTTCATGGGGAAACCATAGCGCACGGGCAGCACGGCGCCGCCGAATCCGAGCGTCAACTGGGTCTGGGGATGCAGCGCCGTCGGCATGTCGATGCTGGTCCAATAGCCGTCGGCGCACTGGAAGCCGACGTATTTTGCCTGAAGATCGGCGCCGACGAGGTGCAGGAAGTGCGAGAAACGCACGCCGGACCATTGTCCGATGGCGCTCCAGCCCTCGACGCAGACGTGGCGGGTGATCTGACTTTCCTGCGGCAGCGCATTGAGCTTCTCGAGCGTCCAGGGGCGTTTGTCGGCGACGAGTCCGCCCACCGCGAGGGCAAAATCCGCACCATTGATCACGGGCGCGCGGGATTCGGGGTAGAAGGCGTTGAAGGGGAACGGTCGGGTGATCTGGTCCGCCGAATACTCGGGCGCCAGCTTCCGTGGATTGAACAACCACGCCTGGACCCGGTCGTTGAACGTCGAGACGTGGCGCAAGACACCCTCGGCCGCCCGACCGTCATTGAGGCTGCAGCCGGTGAGCATCGCGAGCGTGCCGACGTTGAGTCCGCCGCGCAAGAGGAGGCGGCGCCCCGGGCTCTCGATGAGGGACAACGCGTCGCGCACCAGATGGCGCCGGTCGGACACCGACAAGGTGGTGGGTTGATCCATTTACCCAGTTCCCCGCACCATCGCGACCACGCTGCGCGGCACGAGCAAAGCCATCACGACATGGATGACGGCGAACCCGGCGATGCCGGCCATTGCCGCGAAGTGGACCATTCGCGTGCCTTGATAGCCGCCCATGAGCCCGGAGAGGCCGCTGAACTGCACCGGTTTCCAGACGCAGAGCCCGCTCAGCACGACCACGATCAGCAGGGCGATGACGCCGAGGTAGGCCAGCTTTTGGATGGCGTTGTAGACGGAGAGGTCGGGGTGGCCGAGGTGCAGGGTGAGTGCGGCCCGCAGGTCGTGCACGAAGGCCCGTGCGGTCAACGGCAGCAGCTTGTTCCGGAAGCGGCCGGTGGCGATGCCGTAGCCGAGGTAGATGCAGCCGTTGACGACGAGCAGCCACATGGCGGCGAAATGCCACAACAGCGCACCACCCAGCCAGCCGCCGAACGTGCTCCAGAGCGGGAACGTGAAGGGCAGAAACGGTGAGGCATCGTAGATGCGCCACCCGGTCGTCATCATGACGAGGATGGCAACCGCGTTGGTCCAATGCGCCAGCCGGACCGTCAGCGGGTGAATGAGAACGGAGCGCTCGCGTGCAGCCATGAGAATATCCTTCCGCGGAGTGCGCAGGATAGCCCATTTTGGGCAGGCACCGGAATCACTCGAGCTTTTTCAGTCCCGTCCGAAAGCGCCGCGTGTTCGCCACGTAGTGCGCGGCGGACTCGACGAGCCCGGCGATCTCGGCGGGCGTGAGCGGCCGTTTCACCGCGGCGGGGACGCCCACGATCAGGGATCCATCCGGAAAGGATTTGTTCTCGGTCACGAGCGCGCCGGCACCCACCAGGCAATTCCGGCCGATGGTGGCGCGATTCAATATCACCGCGCCGATGCCGATCAGGGATCCGGCGCCGATCGTGCAACCGTGCAGCACGACTCGGTGCCCCACGGTCACGTGTTCGCCGAGCGTCAGCGGCACCCCGACGTCGGAGTGAAATACGCACGAGTCCTGGACGTTGCTGCCGCGGCCGATGCGGATCGGCTCGGGCTGGTCGCCGCGGATGACCGCGTTGAACCAGACGCTGACATCCTCCGCCACTTCGACCCGGCCGATCACCTGCGCGGACTCCGCCACCCACGCCGATGCCGCCACCGTCGGGGCGATTCCATCCAACTCATACAACGCCATCGCGCCGTCCTCCATCACGTTCCCAACCGCCGCCGAGCGCGCGCACGAGATCGACACTGGCGCGCAGTTGCAGGGTGTCGAGATTCAGAGCCTGCAGCTGGGCCTGCAGGAGGGCGGTCTGCGAGGTGACCACGGTCAGATAATCGGAAGCACCCTGTTTGTAGAGCGCCATCGACAGATCGAGCGTGCGCTGCGCCGCCGCCACGGCAGCCTTTTCCTCCTGCGCGGCATCATAGTAGTGATTGAGGCTCGCGAGACTGTCCTCGACCTGTTGGAACGCCGCAACAACGACGCCGCGATAATCCGCCGCGGAGGCATCGAACTGGGCGCGCGCCTGTGCGACCTGGGCGCGGCGCAGACCGCCGTCGAACAGGCTGAGGACCGCGTTCGGTCCGATGGCCCAAAAGGTGCTCGGCGCGGTGAGCCAGTTCGAGAAGGCGATGCTTTGGACGCCGCCTTGGGCGCCCAGGGTGAGGGAGGGGAAATAGGCCGCCCGGGCGACGCCGATGTTCGCATTGGCCGCCATCATGCGGCGCTGCGCGCCGGCAATGTCGGGGCGCCGCTCGAGCAGCGTGGCCGGCACGCCGGCGGGAATGTGCGGCAACTTCACGTCCACGAGCCTGGGTTCGATCGAAAAGTTGGAGGCCGAGACACCGAGCAGCGCGGCAATGGCGTGTTCCAGCAGGGCGCGTTGCGCGAGGATCTGCGCCGCCTGCGAGCGCGCGGCGCTCAGCTGGGTTTGGGCCTGCGCGACGTCGAGGCCGGAACCGATGCCGGCGTCGTGGCGCTGGCGGGTCAGGCCGGCGGCGCGATCGTACGCCTTGACCGTGTCGTCCAGGATCGCGCCTTCGCGGTCGAGACTGCGCAGCTGCACGTAGTCATCGACGAGCTGGGCGAGCAGCGAGAGGCGGGCGTTTTCGAGATCGGCCGCCGCCGCCTGAGCGTTCGCCTGGCCGGCGGCGACCTGGTTGCGGATCTGGCCCCAAAGGTCGGGCTCGTAGCTCACCGTGCCCCCGAGGACATTGTCGTCGTAATAGCGCGGCGTGGTGGCGCCGATCAGCGGGGCATTGACAGACTCGCGGGCGCGCGACACGCCGGCATTCAATCCCAGGGTGGGAAACAGGCCGGCCCGCGCCTGGTCCCTGAGGGCGATGGCCTGCGTGTAGTTCGCGAGCGAGGCGGCCAGGGTGGGATTGCCCGCGATGAGCCGGCGGGCGAGATCGTCGAGCTCCGGCGCGTCGTACAGCGACCACCAACTGTCGCGGGGCAGCCGGTCCGCCGGCTGGGCCTGGGTCCAGGTGCCGACCTCCTTGTAGGCGTCTCCCGTCGGAACGTCCGGCACCTTCAACGGCGGCGCGAGCGAGCAGCCGCAGAGCAGGAGCGGGACGAGGACGGGCGCGAGCCGGAGCCTACCCATGGTCGTCCTTCGGCTTGGGTTTGGTGTCCGCGACCGCAGAGGTCGCGGGCGGGCCGACGACGCGCACGAGGTCGTTCGCCCCGATGCCGTCGGGCGGATTCTGGATGACCCGGTCGCCGGGCGCGAGGCCGGTCGCGATCTCGATGACCGATCCCAGGTCGCGCGCGATGGTGACGGGCTTCACGACCACCCGGTTGTCGGCGCGCACGGTGGCGATCGACAGTCCCTTGGCATCGAAGATCAACGCGCTCGAGGGCACGGTGAGCACGTTCGCGGGTGCCGCGGCATCCAGCCGGATGCTGGCATAGTCCCCGGCCATCAGCTCCCCGGCGCTGTTGTCGACGATGATCTGCATCAGCGTGGTGCCGGAACCCGGATTGACGGACT
>Ga0182030_10003090_pt1 | contig 35490 bp, 23 predicted proteins | sample 812S3MmetaG_FD_121299 | JGI IMG/M metagenome (GOLD analysis project Ga0182030, IMG submission 121299) | Permafrost microbial communities from Stordalen Mire, Sweden - 812S3M metaG (Illumina Assembly) | ecosystem: Environmental > Terrestrial > Soil > Wetlands > Permafrost | place: Sweden...
GGCTGCGGGCGCGCCATGTGGGAGTACAGCGCCAGTGAGAACCGATTCGGCACGCCCGAAGCGTTGATGCTCCTGCCCTATGAGACCAACGGCTGCATCGACTCCATGGAAGGCTTGCTCTTCGAGTCCTCGACCACGACGCCGTACCACTTCTTGAACCAGGCGGAACTGTCCGCCGGGCCCTCCGAGCCAGAGGTCGGGCTTCCCTACGGCACCCTGAACGTGACGCTCGGGGTGCAGCATTTGCAGCTGCTCGGGGTGAAGTACTTCATCGCCGAGACTTCCCAGGTCGAACAAGAGGCCGCGGCCGATCCCAACCTGCAGCTTGTGGCCAAGACCGGTCCGTGGACCTACAACTACGATGGTGCCGACACCCATACGACGTGGGACATCTACCTGATTAAGGACTCACCGCTGGTGGCGCCGCTGGCCAACGACCCGGTCGTTCTTTCGGGCGTGCAACCAGGGCCTGCGAGCTGGCTCGGGAGCGCCACCAAGGAGGGGCCGGCCTTGAGCTGGTACACCGACCCCAGCAAATGGAACGTCGAGCTGGCTCAGAGCGGTCCGGCAGATTGGCCCCGAACCGCCGTCAGCGACATCCACCCCACCGTCAAGCACGCCGGCACGACAAAGGTCACCACCGTCTCGCAGACCGACTCTTCCATCAGCTTCCATGTCTCCCGTGTGGGGACACCCGTGCTGGTGAAGGTGTCCTACTTCCCCAATTGGCATGCCAGCGGGGCGGACGGCCCGTGGCGGGTGACCCCCAACCTGATGGTCGTCGTTCCGACCAGCCACGACGTCACCCTCAGCTACGGCGCATCGAGCGCCAACTACCTCGGCCTGTTGGCCACGCTCGTCGGGCTGGCCGCGCTGGTGGGACTGTTCGTGGTGCCCTCGTGGGAACGGTGGCGGGTCAGGGTGAAATCCTGATCGTGCACGGCGTGGCGACCACCTACGCACAGAGGTGACGGTTCGCCAGGACGGCTCAGGATCGTCGACGCGTGTAGCGATAGCGGATCAGGTACGGAAGGGTGAGCAGCGCGACCATCCGTCGGTCTGAGCGCTTCATGCGCGAACGCCACTCGTCGTCGAGCCGCAGTGGCACGTCGCCCGAGGAGGTCCGTACCGGGTTCCCCCACACGGGGTGCGTGGGCCGTCCCACCGACAGGAGCGGCGGCCTGCCGGAAACCGGATTCGTGGTCGAACGGGCGCCGAGCCAATCGGCCAGATCGGCCGTGACAACTGCCGGGTCGCGCAGCAGGTCCTCATAGCGGACGCGGCGGAACCGGTTCCCGAGCCTCGGGGCGAGGAGCAAGTCAGCGAACGCGTTGTAGGTCAGCCAGCGGGAGGCAGCGGCGAAGATCCCGTGGCGGTCCAGTTGACGGCCGCGTGGCCCTGGCTGTTGCCGTTGTTTCTTCCAGGACCATGCCACCCCTCTCGGGTCGCGCACGATGTGCACCACCGATACGTGCATGCCCGGGATCATGGTGGCGACGAGGGCATCGCTGGCCATTTTCGACGAGTCGACGACAACGCGCCCCCCCGACACCGCGGCGATCGCCCGGTAGTGGTCGGCCAGGCCGCGGGCGTACTCCTCGTAATCCGGGTTCTGCCGCCACCCCCGGAGGTGCGCCCAGACGAGCGGGGCCCGGAGCGTTCCCATCGTGCGGCGATGCAGGCGCCCCAAGCGGGGACCGCGCTCGGCGAAATCCGGCCCCAGCGCGTCGCGCATGACCCTCGACCAGAACTCGCACCGGTCGACCGGCAATCCACACCCGCACAGGTCGCCGTTCTGGAACGCGGGGCGCCACAGTGCCCACAGCTCGCCCACGTCGCAGTATCCGTCCAGCTGCCCGAGAATCATGCCGAGAATGGTGCTTCCACTGCGCGGAGCACCCGAGACGTACAGGATCTGCAGTTCCCCGTCGTCGTCCCGGCCGGGCTCCGCCAGCACGGCCGGATCCTCCGACATCACCCGCATCCGAACGGATCAGCCCAGCTTGATGGTGGCAGGGGCATTGGCGGCATCGGTGGCGACGCCGACGCACGCCGTGGCCGACGGGCAGCTGAGGCCGGTGATTTTGGTGAGCGAGGGTCCCGCGACGGCGGTCCACGTCGCTCCGCTGTCGTCCGTCCCCACCGGTCCGGCGCTTCCGCCGGCGTTGCAGACCTGCGCCGAGCCGCAGCCGACCGCGAGGAAGTAGTGCTGCGCAACAGAAACGCCCGGGTTCGCCTTGGTCCAGGAGTCCCCGCCGTCGGATGAGCGGAGAATGGCTTGCGACGAAGAGCTCCCGACGGCCACGCACTGGCGTGCGGTCGGGCATGCGACGCCGTTCAGCTGCGTGTTCGCGTCGCTGAGTACGTAACGCGATTGCCAGGACGCGCCACCGTTCTGCGACGTCAGGATCTCGCCGCTCTGGCTCGTCGCGTTGGTGTGGGTGCCGACGAGGACACACTTCGAAGGGCTGGAGCAGGAGACGGCAGACGGCACGAAGCAGTGGATCGGGGTCGCTTGCCAGGTCAGTCCACTGTTCGTCGTCGCGTAGGTGTGACCTGAGTCGCAGCCGGATTGCACAGGAGCATCCGAGCCCCCGACGATGCATTCTGTCGCCGAGGGGCATGTCGCCGTCGTGAGCGCGTTCTGCCCCATGGTCTTCGCCGCCCACGACGTGCCGCTGTCGGTGGTCGCAATGACCGACGTTCCGCCGACGGCAACGCAGGAGCTGGCGCTCGAACACGCGATGGCGGACAACGTGCCAACCCCCGTCGGCACGTTGTACTGGGTCCATGTGGTTCCACCATCGGCCGAGACGAGCACCATTCCCGTCTTGAACGTCGTCTCACCCACCGCATAGCACTGGCTCGTCGTCGGACAGGTCACGGCGCTCAGACTGAGCGCAGAGGCACCGAACGACCCGGTAACGGACCACGACTGGGCGGTAGCCGGTGGCGGCGCGGTCGTTGTGGTGCTGCTCGTGGTGCTGCTGGTGGTGGTGCTGCTCGGCGTCGTCGCTCGTGATCCGTTCAAGAAGTTGGCGGGGACCTTGAGCTGAGCGTTCGTGGCGGGGGTGAGCTGTGCCGCGGCCGGGGTGTGCTCCGGACCGGGAAGGACGGCAAAAATCACCGCACCGACGATGACGACGACGCCGACGGCACCGATGACGTACCAGGTGCGGCGGGTCGGACGCGGCGTCCGTCTGATCCACGACATGCGTTCCGCAACCTGGGTCCGCCAGCGGACGGGCTCGTCCGGGAAGTAGTCCGTCGTACCCGCTTCTGGCCGTGTGGGTCCGGGTGTCGCTGCGGCGGCTGCCAACCCGACCCCGACCCCGACCCCGACCCCGCCAACGCTGTCGGACACTGGAACTTGTGCCGGCTCGGCTGCCGGAGGCGCGGTCTCGACGGCTGCCGCGATGACCGGTGTGGGGGGTGGTCGCAGGCGGGCCGGGGGGACTTCTTCCACGTTGTCGGCCTTCGCCCAGTCGGGAATCTCGTCGTAGAACTCGACCCGGTCCTCGTTCCGGACGAGTCGCCCGGGCTTGTCGTCCAGGTAGTAGTAGCGCTCCTTGTAGAAGCCGAACGGGTCTGGGTGCCATCCTTTGCGACGGCTGGAATTGTCACCCATGGTCTTCAGTCGTCTCCATGCGAGGGATCCGCCCAGTCCACGGCCCGCCAGTGTGATCGGTCTGCGGTGCCATCATGAAGAGCGGAGGGCGAGCACCGCCTACTCCGGACGGTTCGAACCGTCATCGGTGGGCACTTCTTGCGTCGTGGGCTCGCTGTTCACGGCCGGCTGTTGGCGCGTCACGGGGTCACGCGTCGTCTGCGGGGCTCTCGGATCCTCCGACGGCCTTGTCTCGGGTTCGGCTCTCATCGGCACCGCCGGTACGACGAGCGTCACATCGTGGCGCGCCATGTCCTCGGTCTCGTCGCCCGGTCGTGGGCTGTCCTGCACAGCCGTGGCCGTCGATCCGGCGTACATGTACCTCTCGCCAGCCATGGCTTCCCCAGCGCCACCTCCGCCGAGGACTGCAGCCGAAGTGGTCAGCGGGGCCGGCCCGGAATCCGGCAGCGCTCCGCCCGTGGAGTGGAGGAGCGGGTAGTAGGGGATGAATTCGCCTCCGGCCGGCACCCCGTTGAAGATGTAACCCAGGAGCCCGATAGCTGCGATCTCCAGGCGTTCCTTGAGGTGCGTGTGGTAGCGGACGGGGTCGAGGTAGGGAACGACAAGCAGCAGATTCTGTGAAGCTCGTGCCAGATCGATACCGAAAGACGTCCCAACCGGGGGCACGTCAATGAGCACGAGATCGAAGTGGTCCTTCGCATCGTTGAGGGCGAGCTTGATTGCCTGGCTGCTCCAGCGGGTGAGCGCCAAATCGGGATCGAGCCCGCTTCCCAGTATGAAGAGATTGGCGTTGGTCTCAGACTGGACAGCGGTGTCCAAGAGAGGCCGACCGCCGAGGACCTCGGAGAACCCCGGTCGAAGCTGCACGATCGGGTGTTCGGAATCTGTCTCCAACAGCGTCCGGGTCAGCCCACGCCCGACCGGGTCGCCGTCGACGATCAACACACGTTCGCCCATTTCGGCCAGGGCAAATCCCGTGTTGGCGACGGTCGTCGTGGTGCCTGAGCGCGGGGCGGCCGCACTGACAGCAATCAGCATCGACATGTGTGAGTTCCGGATGGAACGCAACGTCGTGGCGATGGTCCGGTACTTCTCTGCTGGTTCATCGAACGGTTCGGTCAATATCGGCAAGCCGGTCGGGAGCCACGCCGGCTGCCGGAAGGCGGGAACGGCCGCCAGCATCGGAATGTCGTAGAGGAGCTCCGGCTCTTCAGGCTTCTCGAACACCTGCCGGGAATAGGCCAAGGCATAAGCGATGATGATCCCCACCACGAACCCGAGGAGCAGCCCGATCAAGAGGTACTTCAAGAAGCTCCCGTTGGTCGGCTTCTGCGGGATGGTCGCGGGATACACGACCATGGAGTACTGCAGGTCGGCCTGTTCGTCCACCTTGACCTGGGTTTTCGACTTGTTCAGCAGGATCAGGGAGTTGGTGAGGGCGGCCCGCTGCGCCAGATTGGAATTTCCCGACGTACCCGAGCTGCCCGAGGCCGAGTTCCCGGTGCCACCCGTCACGGTCGTGGTGGTCTGTGCCGTCCCCTCGGCGGTCGTGGCGGTGGAGTCCACCAGCTCAATTCCGGTGGAACCGTGCGCCGCCACGAGCTGATAGCTGGCGAGAGTCTGGTGCGATCCGGCCCGGAGGGCACCGGTGGTCGACGCCGCAGTGGTCGTCGTTGTCGTGGTCGAGGAGCTCGTGGTCGTTCGCGGTGGGTTGGTCGTCGTCGTGCGCGGAGCGCGCGTCGTGGTGGTGTGGGGAGGACGCGTCGTCGTCGTGTGAGGCGCCAGGGTCGTGGGGGTCCTGGGTGGTCGCGTCGTGGTGGTTGTCGTCGATGTCGAGCGCGAGGAGCCCACCGAGGGCAGCTGGTTGAGCTCACCCTGCGTTGCCGCTATCTGCTTGTCGATGGCGGCGATCGATTGCGCGGCCTGTTGTCGGGTCTGCAGCTGTGATGCATTGGTATAGGACTGCACCACGGCATTCGCACTCGCCGCTGCAATCTCCGCATCGGCGTTGGTCACGGTGATGTCCGTCGTCGGGTTCAGACCAGAAGCGACCCCTGTTTGCGGTTTCACCGTCAGATTCGCGTTGATTTCCTGGCCGCTGATGTGGGCAGTGGGGATCTTCGCATTGACGATGTTGGCGGCACCGTCGGAAACCGGCTGCGACTCGAGCAGAGCCACCTGCTTTTCGACGTAGGCCGCTGGACTCGTGCTGCCACCATTCCCGAAGAACGGATGGAGCGCGGAGGGGGGGGCACTGATGACGATTGCAGCTTTCCCTGCGTACCGTGGGCCGGAGAGAAGGGAATAGAACCCGAAGGCCAAACCGAAGATTGCCACGCAGACAATGACGACACGACGGAACCGCGAGAGCGCGCTGATGATGGATGGGCTCAGGGGGCGGGTCGAACTCACGGGCATGGTGTCTCTGTATTTTCAGGAGATCTGGTGGCCAGCAAAGTCATGCACGTCACGTCTTTGGTCGTCGATCTGCTGAGGCCCCGAGATGTTTGGTTTTGCCTGGCAAACAATGCATGAGGGATCCGAATCCGTCAAACAAACCAGGAATGACCAACACGTGTCCGACCGGTGAACAAAACACGACCAAACGACACGTAACCGAACAACGAATGAACTATGGGGGCTCCTGCCGACCGAGTCGTACCGCGGTTGACTCCTCGGCGAAGGCCCCGTTGGCCTCGCGGTCACGCATGGTCGATGAGGTCGGCCGACCTCACCTGTCCGATGTGTCGTCCCGGGAGTCGCTGTGCGGCGCATTCTGCGAGCAACTCCGACTCTGACTTCGCCCCCGTTCCGCAGGTCCCTTCGTGACCACTTCGTGAACTCGTGACATCCAGGTGGACGTCAGGTATCCGGTCACATGAGTTTTTTTGTGCCGGCGACGGGCCGGCGCGTTCCCCCACCTGGGAGGTTCTCTGCGTCCACGAGGTCGTGGGCAAGAATTCATCTGGAGTTGCGAGACTGTTGAGTCCCGTTTACCTGACCCTCCTAACGTCACCCCCCGTGAGCGGCTCTCCGCGTCTTGGCGGTACGGATCGATCCGATCGGAACGGCAACGGGCAGATCTTCGCGATGCCCATTGGCGACTCGAGCGGGAATCCATCCGAGCCTATGAGCCCCTCACGTGACAGTGCTGATCACCACCGACGACCTCCGGCGGGAAAGCCGGAGAAAGGGAACGGATACTCAATGTTCAGTAAAGGGAAGGGGCGCCGCCACAAGCTGGCAATAGGCGCATCGGCAGCGGGGGCCGCACTGGTCCTCGTTTCCATGGCAGGACAGGCGGGTGCGGCGACACCGCCGGCGAACGTCAATTACGAGACAGGCACGTCCAACAATCTGATCATCGGCAGCGGCTCCTCTACCGACTACCAGATGATGATCGGCCTCGACAGCCTGTTCAACCAGGTGCCGGGCTGCGTCATCACTTCCGGTTCGGTGAACGGGGCTCCCTCCAAGGGATCACAGGAGCTGGACTACTCGTGCGAAACCTCCACGGGTGTCGCGGGTTCGCCGACGGCGGGGACGACACTGGAGCAGGTGCCGGGGAACGCGTACCTCGACAACCCCATCAACGATGTTGCGGCTGAAGAGCCGCCGATGGGCTCGTCGAACGGTATCGCCCAGCTGGAGCTCGGCCGCAACCAGGCGAACACCGGGATCGGTACCAGCTTCACGACGACCAACCAGGAGAACGTGTCGGCCATCAACTACGCCCGCTCGTCGCGTGACCCCAGCGGAGGCAACGACGTGTCCGGCCTGAACTTCGTGGCGTACGCGAAGGATGGCGTCGCACCGCTGATCTTCACCGAGTACAACGGTGTCAAGACAGCGTTCGGCAAGGCTGTGGACAGCGCCGCTGGACTCAGCACGACCCAGCTCCAGGACATCTGGAACGGCACGATCTACGACTGGGGCCAGATCGCCGGCGTGAAGACCTCGGCGCCGATCTTCGTGTACTCCGCCCAGGAGGGCTCGGGGACGCAGTCGACGTTCAAGACCTTCCTCGGGAAGGACCCGTCGTCCACCAGCAACCAGGTGAACTGCAAGGACCCGGTGACTGCGGGCACCAAGGTGGTGGTCACGGCGTCGAAGTCGAGTCCGACGCTCACCTTCGGCACCTGGAACGCCTCGACGGCGTCGTACAGCGGCACCCCCCCGACGTTGACCAACTGCCTGGGACCGGACGTGATCTTCGAGAATGAGCTTTCGTCGATCGTTCCCAACGCCCAAGAGGGCGGCACGGCTGCCACTCCGGACGCCATCGCCTCGCAGTGGTACACGAACAACGGCCTCAGCGGCACGTCGGCGACGAACGCAGTGTCTGACGCGGCGTTCTTCTACTCGTGGGGCAAGTACAACTTGCAGTGTGAGGGATCCAAGTCGCAGACCTCTTACATCGACAAGTCCAAGACCGCCGCTGTGACCATCAAGGCGGGGACCAACTGCGGTACCGTCCCGGGGATCACGGCCACTGACAAGGACGCCATTGCGCTGACCGCGGTCAACTCCGTGGCACCGTCCACAGGCTCCATCCTTGGTACCAGTGGAGTGTTCCCGATCACCCGGTTCCTGTACAACGTGTACTCGAACGGCTCCAACACGAACCTCCCGCCGGCAACGGCCGCCACGCTGAACTACGTCAGCGAGGTCGGGTTCCTGTGCAAGGCGCAAACGGTGACCGGGGCCGCGGAGACCACGCTCCCGGCGAGCACGACCGCAGCCGACACGAACAGCAACGACATCGTCGACCCGGGAACGGGTGAGTGGTACCACGACGAGATCTTCAACACCATCACGGCCAACGGCTTTATCCCGGTGACGGCGAATGCGTCGACCGCTGGGTTCGCCAATCTCACCGATGGTGCCCCGATCTCGGAGAACGCCGCGGCGAACGCTCAGCACACGGCATACGACCTGCTGAGTGGTACTGACGCAACGAGCGGTGGGAACACCTACCTGAACACGGTCGCTCCTGGGCAGACGGCGAACACGTCGATCTCCCACGCGGCCGACCCGGTGGGGTACTGCATCCTGTCGGACACGGACAACAACACCAACAGCTAGTAGCAGCCCGTGTGGCGGCCGGGGAACCGGTCACCACACCCGGTAGTAGGCGGTCAGGGTCCAGCCCACAGCGGGCTGGACCCTGACCTATGCCGGGGGATTCATGCATGTGCACTTCAACCAGACACCGATGATGAGAGACGAGTCCCGTGACCGCCATCCTTGAGAACCCCACTTCGGAGTTCCCCCGAGCGGGGGGTGGACCGGTCCCGATCCGGACGAATACCAAGCGCGATCCGGCGGACAACGTCTTCCGGTGGGTCGTGAAGGCATCGGGAGGCGCCACCTTCCTGGTGCTCTTCGCCATCGGCTTCTTCCTGTTGTGGCAGGCCCTGCCGGCCTTCCGGCACATGGGCTGGGCCTTCTTCACCACGAGCGAATTCCACACCCAGGGCGCCCATGCCAAGTTCGGCGTGAAGGCGGCCCTGTACGGCTCGGTCGTGGTTGCGCTGGTCGCCGTCATCGTCGCCGTACCCGTTTCCATCTGCGCCGCACTCTTCATCAACGAATACGCACCGCGCTCCCTCCTGGGTCGCATTCCGCTGCGGAGCTTTCTGATCTCCACCATCGATTTGATGGCCGCGGTGCCGAGCATCATCTACGGGCTCTGGGGATTCTTCGTGCTGCAGCCCTACATTGCTCCGATTTCAAGATGGCTGTCGGTCCATGTGTCCTTCGTTCCCATCTTCCGGGTCACGCCGGGGACGACGGTCTTCACAGGCTCGTATCTGATAGCGGGGATTCTGGTGGCGATCATGATCATGCCGATCGTCACGTCCATCAGCCGCGAGATCATCTCCCTGACCCCATCTGGCGAGCGGGAGGGGGCGCTCGCCCTCGGAGCGACGAGGGCCAGGGTCATCGGGAGCGTCGTGATCCCCTTTGCCAAGGGGGGCATGGTGGGCGCGGTCATGCTCGGCATGGGTCGAGCCCTTGGCGAGGCGATCGCCGTCGAGCTCGTCCTGGCACTGTCCTTCGGCACCTCCATTCAGCTCAATTCATCTGGCGTGACCATCGCGTCGCTCATCGCGAATCGCTTCGGAGCCGGTGGGACCTACGGCTTCTCTTCCCTGCTGGCCTGCGGGTTCATTCTGTTCATCTTCACCCTGGCCGTGAACCTGATCGCGTCAATGATCGTCAGCCGATCGAGGCGGGCCTGATGACCGCTGTGACGACCGTCGTCCGGTCCGCCGTCTCGCCCAACGGGCCCCAAGACACGAACGCGTCCAATGGCTCCCGCCTGCCTTCGGGGGGACCGACACCACGCGTCAAGATCCGACCGAAGGAACTCGGTTCCAAGGATCTTGCCCTCATCGCTGCCACCGTGTTGGCGGCCTTCTGCGTGGTGTGGATCACCTTCTACCAGCTGACCCTCCTCTCGGGGCAGGTCGGCTTCATCCTGTGTTGGGTGGGCTCGTTCCTGGTGCTATATCACGTCGTCAACGTGCTGGTCAGCGGGCGTCGGGTGGCGGTCGACCGGACTGTGGGCGCCGTGATCACGGTCGGGGCGTTGTGCCTGTTCACGCCACTGGTCCTCATTGTGATCTACCTCTTCGCCAAGGGTTTTCAGTTCCTGAGTCTTCATCTCCTCTCCGGCTCGCAGCAGGGTGTCGAGGAGACGTGCGTCCCCGGGTTCCCCTGCACCAAGCCGGGCGTGCTCAACGCCCTCGTGGGCACCGCCGAACAGATCGGCTTGGCCACCGCGATCGGCGTCCCGGCCGGAGTGCTGACGGCGGTGTACCTCAACGAAGTGGGCGGTCGGTTCACCCAGGCGGTGCGTGTGATCGTCACGTCGATGAGCGGTGTGCCGGCGATCCTGGCCGGCGCCTTCGTGTACGCCTTCTGGATCACAGGATTCCTCCACCAGGGCTACTCCGGGTTCGCCGGCGCTCTGGCTCTGACGGTCATTTTGCTGCCGACCGTCTGCCGCGGTACTGAGGAGGTACTCCGCATTGTGCCGAACGACCTGCGCGAGGCGTCGACGGCCCTGGCCGCGCCACAGTGGAGGACGGTCTGGTCGGTGGTGCTTCCGACAGCGCGGTCCGGGTTGGTAACGGCCGTGCTCCTGGCCATTGCGGTCGCCCTCGGGGAGACGGCTCCTCTCCTCCTCACCATCTTCGGAAGTGCCGCCTTGAACGTCAACCCCTTCAACGGGCCGCAGATGGCCATGCCGTTGTTGGTCTTCCAGGAAGTCCACAAGCCGCTGCAGTCCGACATCGACCTGGCCTATGCCGCCGCGCTCGTCCTCTTCCTCATGGTGTTCACGCTTTTCGTTGTCGCCCGGATCCTCTCGAGCGACTGGCTCGGGAACCGGGTGCGAGCGTCAATGAACAAGCGCCGACACACCAAGTCGATGTCATCGAAAGGAGGATCATGACCGATGTCATAACGGGCAGGGTCGATGCGGTCGGAGGGGCGTACGAACAGAGTGGAACGGGCGCCGGGGAGCTTGTGGCCAGGGGAGTCTGCGCCTGGTTCGGTAGTCGCCTCGTCCTCGAAGGTGTCGACCTCGACATGGAGCGCTCGCGTGTCACCGCCCTCATCGGGCCCTCGGGTTGTGGCAAGTCGACCTTCATTCGGACGCTCAATCGTATGCACGAGGTCGTCGCCGGCGCCCAGCTCGCGGGATCCGTACTCCTGGACGGCATCGACATTTATGCGCCCGATCAACGGGCGAACGAAGTCCGACGCCACATCGGAATGGTGTTCCAGCGCCCGAATCCCTTCCCGGCCATGTCGATCTATGACAACGTCCTATCGGGTCTTCGCTTCACCCGCACCAAGGTGGCCGACCGCGACGGTCTCGTAGAGGAGTCACTGTCTCGGGCGGGCTTGTGGACCGAGGTCCGGGACCGACTGAAGGATCTCGGCGGCGCTCTCTCCGGTGGCCAACAGCAGCGCCTGTGTATCGCTCGGGCCTTGGCGGTCAAGCCGAAGATCCTGCTCATGGATGAGCCCTGCTCCGCTCTCGACCCGGCCTCCACCATCAGGATCGAGCAAACCATCGAAGAGATCGCGTCCGATGTGACGGTGGTCATCGTGACGCACAACATGCAGCAAGCGCAACGGGTCTCGCATACCTGCGCCTTCTTCCTGGCCGCGGAGAACCGGCCGGGGCACATCGTCGAGAGTGGGCCGACCGAGCTCATCTTCGGTGATCCCAAGGACCCGAGAACGGCCGACTACGTCCACGGGAGATTCGGCTGACGTGACGCCACACCTCCACACGCGCGGGCTGATCGGGGCATCTCTGGGACGGCTGTCTCGCCTGGCCACGGCTTTCGTGCTCGTGCTCCTGGTTGCGGCCGTCGTGACCCTTCCCGGTGCCCGGCCGGCGGCGGCAGGCGGTCCCGCCATCAGTGGTGTCGGATCGAGCTACGCCGCGCTGGCCATCATTCAGTGGGACGCCGAGGTGTCGAGCGAGTTCGGTGACACGGTCAACTATTCGACACAGTCGTCCGTGATCGGCCTCAATGACTTCGCCCAATACCCGCAGGTCGATTTCGGTGCCAGTGAGATCGGCTACAGCACGAACCAGGCCGACCAGACGCCGCCTGCCAGCTTCTTGTACCAGTACCTCCCCGATATCGCAGGTGCCGAGTGCATGGATTACAACCTGAGCAGCACGACCGGGAGCCCCATTGCCAATCTGAAGCTGAACTCGGCCGTGCTGGCCGGCATCTTCACCGGTGTGATCACGTCCTGGAACGATCCTGCCATCGCGGCCCTGAATCCGGGGGTGTTGCTCCCGCACAATCCGATCATCGTGGTGTTCCGCAGTGACGCGTCGGGCGACAACTTCATATTCTCCGACTACCTCGAGACGACACAACCTGCGGCATGGAATGCCTTCACCGCCGGCACGAGTAACCCTCAGGGGGCACAGGCAATCTGGCCGCAAGCGCCTTCAGGGCAACGGCAGGTGGGGCAGTACAACTTCGGCAACTGGACGAGCCAGAACGGCTCCGACACTGCGTCGGGTTATGTCTACGGGAATCCGAACAGCATCACTTACGTCGAGACCGGCTATGCCATCCTCCACCACGATCCGTGCGCTGCCGTGCAGAACGTCAGCGGCGCCTATGTCGCACCATCGGAGACCGCAGACGCCATCGCCCTGCAGAACGACGTGCTGCAATCCGACCTGGAGCAGGACCTGACGCCGGTGTTCAACAGCCCGCAATCGGGGGCCTACCCGATTTCGGCCTACAGCTACCTCCTAATGGCGCGGCAGGCCGAAATTCCCGCCGCCAAGCAGGCGGTGGAAGCGCAGTACGTGCAATTCCTGGCGTGCGACGGGCAGAAAGCCGCCGGCGTGCTCGGCTACTCGCCCTTGCCACCCAACCTGGTGCAGGCGGACTTCAACGCGGTGCAACTCATCACAGGAACGGCCTTGCCCACGCCAACGGCGGCGAACTGTGCTGATCCCTACATCACGGGATCATTCAATGCCGGGGGGCAGGCGGGGACGGGCCCGGTCATTGTCGGCACGACTTCGTCGACAGCTGCGGGAGCAGGAGGCACCGGCGGCGCCGCAGTCAACCCGGTCGCAACGACGGCCGGTGCGGCCGCCACCGCCGGGAAGACCTCGTCGCAAAGCGGAGGTTCTGGTGCCGGTTCGGGTTCGAGCGCCGGATCGGCTGGCGGGTCCGGCGCCGCTGCGGCGAAGGCGAATGCGGCGGTGGCCGCCGCCGCCGCGGCCACCGCCAAGCGCAAGGCCGCCCTGGCGGTCCTCCCGCCCGCCGGACAGGTCCCGGGTGAAGCAATGACGCACTACACGAGCAAGTTCCTCGGGCTGCCCGGGCCCTCGCTCATCGTCGTGCTCGCCACGCTGGCGTTCCTTGCGGTCCTGGCCGTGCCTCCCACTGTCGCATTGGCCCGGCGGCGCCAACCGGGCGGGAAAGGCGAGAGAACGAATGCGTAGCTGGCGCGTCCTCCTGTTGTTGTGTGTCGTCGCCCTCCCGTGCGTGGGCGGGCTGGTCAACTCGGGACCGGCGTCTGCTGCCACGGCCAAGGTCAAGACCACGGTCAGGACGAAGCCGACCAGTTCTGTCGCGAAGGCGAACGTAGCGCACGATCTGACGCCGGCTCCCGCGTGCCCGGCGGGCGACACGTGCGAAACCATTGCCGGCGACAGTGCGGGGTCCGTGCCAGAGAGCGGCGGAACCGTACAGGTCGGGCCGACGCAGAACCTGGGCGACAACCAGTGGGTGTACATCAACACGTATGGGTTCACTCCGGGCAGCGTGCTGCACGTCGACTGGTGTACGAACACGGCACCGCTCAGCACGGCCCAGCCGCTCTGCCTGTCCTCGGGGTACCCCCTCATCGCCAACACGGATTACACCGTCCAGACGCTGGCTGACGGAACCGAGTCGCTCAGTTACCAGGTTCTGGAGATCGACGACAGCGATGTGCCTTTCACCGGGCAGGATCCGGCCGATGCCAGCGTCACGGGCACTTACTTCTGCAACGCGACGAATCCGTGCTCGGTGAACATCCAGAATGTCGGGGTAGGCGCCCAGGGGGATTTCGCACAGACCGCGGGGAACACCGCCGTGGTCCCGATCACCTTCGCGGCGAGCGGAGTCGGGTGTGGAAGTACTGCGGCGAGCGTCGATACCGAGAGCGAGTACGGCATTGAGTTCCTACTTCCGGTCGCCGCCAAGGCGAGCTGTTCTCTGCCCAACCCCTCAATCGCCTTCAATACTGCAGCAGACGGACTCGGCGCTGTGACCTCCCTCGCCGCAGGTTCGACGCAGGTGGCGTTCACCGACGACCCTGAGTCCACCGACCAACAACAGATTCTGACGCAGGGCAACTACAGCCTGATACCTGTCGCGCTCTCCGCCAATGTCGTGGCGTTCAAGGCCCAGGAAAGCCAATCGGGCAGCCTTTATCCCTTGAACAATCTGGATTTGTCTCCTGTGATGGCCGCCGGGTTGGTGACTGGTGCGTTCGGAATACCCAGTCAATCCGACGTCGTGACGTGTAAGAACCTGACGTGCCCCGTGCCGCCCTGTCTCGGCACGGGCGCCAAGGGAACGAATCCACCGAAGACGTGCAGCCTGTACACCATGGCCAATTACCAGCCGACCTTCACGACGCCGCAGCAGTTCGAGTCGTTCGTGCGCTCGGACAGCTCCGGTTCGAACGGGCTCCTCTACGAGTGGATGTGCGGTGCACCCGACGCGGGCGTCCCCGTCAATACGTCGACGTCCGGAGGCACGGAGTCTGTCACCGAGCCCGTGACCGGAGCGCAAGAGCTCGAGCAGCTCTTTGCGACCTCATCCACACCGCTGAAGACCTGTCCCGTCTACGAGCAGCTGCCACCCGAAGCACAGGGCTCCCAGGTGACGGCGACCGGCTACAACGATCCCAATCAGCAAGAGATCAAGATGAACGGCTACGTGCAGCCCGGTTCGCAGCAGTCGAACGCCACCGCGGCCTTCTCGTCGATGAACTGGGTCGAGGCGCAGTACTACGGCATGCGCATCGCGGCCCTCCAGAACGCTGCGGGAGCCTTCGTGCTCCCGACCCAGGCTTCGCTCGACGCCGCGGTGGCGGACGGCTCCATGAACGCGCAGGGAATTCTGACGCCGAACTACACCCAGACGAAAGACGCCACCGCCTATCCGATGCCGTCGGTCATTTATGCCGCCGTCTGCAGCGACGCACAGCCGACAGCCCAGGCCACCGCCGTCTCCGACATGTTGACCCAGCTCCTATCGGTGTCCTCCTCTTCGAGCACGACGTTTCCCGAGGGCTTCGTCCCTCTCCCGAGCGCACTGGCGTCCCAGGCCACGGCGGATATCCGCAAGGACATCGTCGGTGGCGGATCGGCTCCCTTGACGTCCTGCCCTGGTGCACCAGGCACGGGATCCTCTGGCGGTGGATCCACCGGCACGACTGGAGCCGGGGCGGCGGCAGCTCTCCCGCCGAGCACGTCGAGTTCCGGTACTGGCAACACCTCCCATTCTGGGGCCGCTGGCGGCAGCGCCGGCACCCGGTCACCGGTCGTGACGTCTGACGCCAACGGGCGCTCGACCTCCGTCTCCCGCCCGCAGTCGACCGGAAGCTCGCCGGGCAGCGCCGCCTATTCGGGTCTCAACAGCAACTCCGCCGGGCAGAGCGCGGGCAAGGGCGCGGGGGGTTCCGGGGGTGGTGAGCTTCATTTTGCGACCTTCTCGCTGTCGTCCAGCTCGGCCCGGATCCTTCTGCCCCTGGTGCTCCTCCTCGGCCTCTTGGCCCTGATCGTGGGTGGATTCCTTCTTCTCTCCCCGACATTCCGTCAGTCGGTGATCCTTCTGGGACGATCATTCCGGCAACGAGTGCGAAGCAGCGAAGCCCGATCGAAGAGTGGCGGCGGCGTCGGGCAATGGTTCACCGGCACGGGGAGAAAATGGTGACCCCTCCGGTCGCTCAAGCAGTCCACCAGGCGTCGGTCGCACCGGCCGCCTTTGGGAGTACGCCGATGCCCGGCGGGCCTCCCAAACGGAGAGGGTTCTGGCGGCGCCTACAGGATGTACTGATAGGCAAGCGGTCGGCGCGCGACATCGAGCACCCTTTTGTGAGTTCGCAGTCGGGAGGTGGATCTCCCCACCTCGAGACGATCAAGGTCTCGACCCAGCATGCGGTAGACCGCTCCAAGGCCGCGCTCAAGGCGTACGAGCCGGAAACGGCCGATTCGAAACTGATCTCCATTGCACTGGTCCTGACGCTGACCGGCCTTAGCCTCGTGGTCTTCCTCGCCTACGTGTTCGTCTTCACCGGCCTGCAGGAAAAGCGGACGCAACACGTGCTCCTCGAGCAATTCGAGAGTTCGAACCTGAAGCTGAAGAACTCCCTGCTGACCGGCGTCAATCTGAAGGAGGGCCAGCCCGAGGCGCTCCTCGAGATTCCCGTCCTCGGCATCAATCAGGTCGTCGTCAAGGGGACATCGTCCACCGATCTGCTGTCGGGACCCGGGCTCATGCCGGACACGGCGCTTCCCGGTACGAAAGGCAACTCCGTCATTGCGGGACGGCGCAGCACCGCTGGGGCGCCCTTCGCGAATCTCCCGGCGCTGAGGCCGGGGGACCAGGTCGTGGTCGTGACCGGGCTCGGAAAATTCACCTACCGCGTGTTCGCGGTCGGTACCGCAATCGCGGGAGGGGCTGATCCGATTTCACCGACGGCACAGTCCCGGCTGACCCTCGTGACGTCTGATCCGGCGGTGTTCGCGACGGGTCGGGTCTATGTCGAGGCGAAACTGACGAGTCCGGCGGCCCATGCCCCGATACCGACTCAGGCTCCCGCCATTTCCCAACGTGGTCTGGCCGGCGACCCGGCGGCGATCCTTCCGGCCATCCTCTGGGGTCTGTTCTTCGTCGCATCGCTTTTTGTGGCGGTGTCCTTCTACCGGCGATGGGACAAGCAGATTTGGGCGGTCTACCTCCTGTCGACCCCGATCGTGCTCGCCATTGCCCTCGTCTTCTTCGAAAACTTATACCGTCTCCTTCCCGCCACTCTCTAAGGACTGTTGTCTCATGAAACAGCGCAACGCATTCTTCTTGGTTCTCTCGCTCCCCGCACTCGGTCTCTTGGCTGCGGCCTGCTCGAGTACTCCCTCATCGGGGTCTGCGACGCCGACGACAACGTCGTACCCGAAAGCGACGACAACCACCACCGCGCAGGTGATCTCCTCGGCAACGGTGACGATCGACGGCCGTACCGTCAAGGTGCCGACCGAAGACGGGACCGATCCCATCAAGGCGTTCGGGGACACGGGCCAGCAGGTCATTTTGACGTCGACCGGCGTGCTGCCCCGGTCCCTCTACGCCGCGCAGAATCAGCCGGTGACCTGGACCAATCTGACTTCGAGCCCAGTGACCCTGACCCTGACCCATGTGCCGGGCGTGTCGCCACAGGTCATTCAGCCCGGGGGTTCGTACTCGTGGAATCCGGTGAACACATTGAGCTTCAGCTACGCGTCCTCTGGGGGCGGTTCCGGAATCGTGTACTCCGGAGTCTTCGGAAGCTGAGCCCAGTAGGCCCGTCAGACGACGGGTCTGGGACGGTCGAGGACGGGAGCGGGGCGGCGGAGCCCCCTCTCCTTGGGCGGCGTCCGCATGATCGGGGTGCGCGCGCAGATGATCCCGATGCCCGCCAGCGTGTACACGACGGCGGCGACCTGCGCGCCCTCCAGCGTCGGATCGAAGAAGCTGTTGATGAAGATGGCGGTGGCCGCACAGAGACACACTGCAAGGACGCCCCGGGTGTCGTCGTCATGAGCGCTCCTGCGGGCTCGCCACATTCGGAGGAACCAGCCGCCCCAGAAGATCGCGAAGAGCGAGGCACCGATGAGCCCGGACCGCGCCAGGACGTCAAGGAGGGAGTTGTGTGCACTGCGCAGCTGCTCCGCGGCGGCTGAGCTGACTGAGCGTTGCTTCAGCCCACCGATCTGGGCGAGGTTGGGTCCGAAGCCCAGCCCCGTGACGAAGCTTCCGGTCGACGTGTCGGCCTGCAGCACGTTGCCCCAGAGCTGCGTCCGGAAGTTGACGCTGGTCTGCAACTGGGCGCCGGAGCCGACGCCGCCGCCGCTCGAGCCATCGGACCCCAGGATGCTCTGGGCGTTCACCAGTAACTGAGAGACCGACACCGTTCGATTCGAGGTGTGATACGAGACCCCTGTCACGGTGGCGAACCCGAGCACGGCGAAGGTGGTTGCGAACAGGGCCATGAGGACCCGGGACCTTCTTCGGCTCTCCATGAGAACGAAGACGAGAACCACAGCGATCAAGCACGCCAGGCCGCCTCCTCTGGTCTGCGTCGCCCCGAGGGCGATCGTGAAGAAATTCAGAGCGACCAGGCTGACGTAGAGCCAGGGTCGATAGCCCCGCGTGATAAGGCGGGCCTTGGCTCCGCCCGTCCGGTCGTCTCCCTGGGGGACGAGCAGCAGGAAAGCGACACAGAGAAGGGCGACACAGCAGACATTGCCTGGACGGTGCGAGAACAGGGGAACGCCGGAGAGGCCGCGTGTCCTCGGGCCCTTGACGCTCGAGCGCTGCAGGAGCAGGCCGGTGGGGAGCCAGATCGTGAGCCACGGGACGATCCATCGGAACCCTCGCACGAGTTTGGCGGGGAGATCGGGCACGGCCGTCGCCGCAGCCACGAAGACGACGAGGAAGCCGCCGTAGTACCAGAGTGCCGAGTCACGGACCACGTCCTGGAAGTCGTAGTGCTGCAGGTCGACGGCGGCATGGAGCGCGCACCACGCCATGAAGGCCAGCAGGGTGGCGATGAGCGCGTCCCTCGAAATGGCACGCCAGAGCCAGCCCATTCCGACGAGGACGGCAACAACTCCCAGGGCCAACGTCATCTCACCGACGAAGACCACCTTCAGCTTGGGGAGGTGAAAGTGGGCAAAGCCGCGATCGAGGAAGAGGTAGCCCGTGAGCAGGACACCGAGGACGTAGCCGTAGGTTCGGTACAGGCGTACGTCGAGTGGTGCGCCTCGCCAGGCGAGCCGATCCGGTCCCGTCGGCGCCAGCGGAGTCTCCTCCGACGAAGTTGCGCCGCTCCGGGTGTGTGGTGCCGTCATCGCTGCATCACGGTCTCGAGTCGTACGCCTTCACCGCCACGGACGGCGGTCGGTAACGCCGATGAAGCTACCGCCCGGGAGGTGCCCGCTCCAAGGCCCGGGCCATACATTCACCCCGGCGTCGCGTGAAGTTCGTTCCCACGTAACCTGCGTGTCGGCCCAGGTCGGGCAGTGAACGGCGAGAGCGATCGCACGTCACTGACCAGGCAATTCGCGGGCCGTCGCTTCCTCACCACCTGTTTACCGCAGAATAATCGGGACGTCGCACGCCGTTCGGGCGGCGTTAACCTCCGGTCCGTAGCGTCACAGGCGATGCAAGAGCAAGGGGCGGAAGTCACTCCGGAACACCCGGCAATTGCAGCCCCGGATGTGTCGACGGAGACACCGGCCGGTGACGGTCTCGAGATGGTGTCCGTTGCCGCGGGCACTCCGGTTGCTTCGGAGGCGCAGCGGGGCGGGGCGCTTCGGAAGCGCTCTGGAGCTCGACTGCAGGCGACGCTGGTCGCGCTCGACCTGCTGGCGCTGGCACTGTCCGCGGGCGTCGGCGTTGCCGTCGCAGTCGTCATTGGCCAATCCGGCATCCCGGTCTGGGAGGTTCTGGCTGTTCTCCCGATCATGATGGGATCGCTCCTGCTGCACGGAATGTACCGGGGCAACGGATTGCGCCTGGTGCCGTCCGGCATGGCCGTCTTCAGTACGGTGGCCCATTCCCTCCCCGTGGCACTCCTGGCCATGCTCGGGGCATTCTTCTCCGCCGGGTGGGAACACGGTTCCGGCGCTTTGTTCACTGTGTCGCTCTGCCTCCTCCTCCCGTGCCTCCTGACGATTCCGGCGGTGCGATCGACCTCTGCGCACATGGGTGCACGTTTCGGAATGGGACACAAGCAGCGCGTGCTCGTCGTGGGGGCAGGCGAGGTGGCCGATCATGTCATGAGCCGGCTCGAACGCCACGGGCTGATCACGCCCGTGGGCATGGTCGACGATGACCCTCTGCCGGGATTCGAGACGATCGGCACGCTGCACGACATCCCCGAGCTGTGCGAGAGCTTGGAGATCGACCGCATCATCGTCGCCATCCCGAGGGCGCCGTGGCTCTCCGTCTCGGAAGTGATCCAACCGCTAATCGGGATGGTCGACGTGGCCGTCGTTCCTTCGCTGTACGAGCTGATGACGTGGCGCTCCGGGACCGCAGACCTCGCTGGCATGCCCCTCATACCCCTGCTTCCGGCGCAGAGGAGCTTCGCCGCCAGGTGTTCCAAGCGCGCCATCGATCTGGTCGTTGGCCTGTTGGCGGTCCTGGCGATGGCCCCCGTCCTCGTGGCGGCGGCAGTGGCGATCAAGTTGGGCTCCAACGGACCCGTGTTCTTCCGCCAGGCGCGGACCGGCCGGAATGGTGAGATGTTCAGAATCTGGAAGTTCCGCACCATGGTGGTCGACGCCGAACAGCAGTACGCCGAGCTCAAGGCATTGAGTGATGCCGACGGTCCCCGGTTCAAAATGAACATGGATCCGCGAGTGACCAAGGTGGGCGCACTGCTCCGACGGTTCAGCATTGACGAGCTGCCACAGCTGTTCAACGTCCTCCAGGGCAGTATGTCGCTCGTCGGCCCGCGACCTTTTCCAGTGGACCAGTCAGAGGCGCTCTATCTCGACCCTGCGGTCTCCAGGTTCGAAATGCCCCCTGGCATGACGGGCTTGTGGCAGGTGAGCGGGAGAAGCGATCTGGTCTGGGACGACCTGTGTCGGCTCGACTCGGTCTATGTCCGTTCGTGGTCGTTGCTGTGGGATCTCAGGATCCTCGCGCAGACGCCGGCAGCTGTGTTCCGGCGTCGCGGCGCCTACTAGCGAAGGATCGCGCCGACGACCGGCTGCACGAGGGGGATGTCGAGGGTGAACCGATGGTGGGGAGCAGCGATGATCCCGGTGCTCGCTGGTGCCTTCTGTATCGCCACCACCACGCCGTCCGCCGCCGCGCCCGTTCCGACGGTCAGACGCTCGTCTCGTCCGCACTGGCCCCAGCTTCCGGCCAACCGGTGACCATCACGGCGGCGGTCGCGGAGTCGGCCCCCGGGAGACGAGCAGCTCGCACCAGCTGAGATTCGTGATTCAGTAGCTCGGGCTGACACCGGGGCGGGCCGAACGTGTCCGGAGATCAGGTTCCCGACGGCTCGCTCGAGCGAATCAGCCGCGGGGGTCGGCGCACCATGCCGACGGCGAACCTGGGGCCATTGAGGAGGTAACGGCGCCAGAGGCGTCGCGGCTCGGTTCCGAGGCGGTACACCCACTCCAGGCCGTTGCGCCGCATCCAGGGCGGCGCCTGGGGAAGCGTGCCGGCCACGAGGTCGAAGGCCGCTCCGACCCCCACGAGAACGGGCGCGTCCAAGCGCTGCCGGTGGGACGCCATGAACCGTTCCTGCTTCGGGGTTCCCAGTCCTACCCAGACGATGTCCGGTGCGGCCGCATTGACCCGCTCGACCATCGCCGCGTCCTCTTCCTCGGACAGCGGCCGGAAGGGCGGGCTCTCGGATCCTGCCACGGCGAGCCCCGGGTAGCGGGCTCCCAATGTGGCCACGAGTTCGGTCAGGACGCTCTCGGAACCCCCCAGGAAGTAGCTGGACCATCCTTCTTCCACGGCCCTGCATAACACTGCGTCCATCAGGTCGGGCCCGTAGACGCGGGAGATCTCTGCCCCGGCGCGCCGCCCGGCCCAGACCATGGGCATCCCGTCAGGAGTGGTGAGCCCCGATGCGTTGTGGATGTCACGCAGGGTGGCGTCGGTCTGTGACTCCATGACTCCGTGCATACCCGTGACGCAGACGTACTGACGATGCTCCTCTGCGATCCAGTCGGCGAAGATGTCCACCGTCGACGGAAGATCGATGCACGAGATGCCGACGCCCAGCACGTCCACGCGGGTCGGGGGAGTCGCCATGCCTCCCCGTGTCGACTGCGGCTGCTGAGAAACCCGCACGGCGCCAGTGAAGGGGTCTACCCCTTCACATCCTTGAATGCGGTCGGTGCCACGCTGTAGTACACGGTCACCGACTCGCCGGGGTCGAGTGCGACGGTGAGAGCGACCTTGAGAATGATGGACGCTTGGGCGATCACGTGACCGTTCTTCACCACACCCTGGGCCGTCCCGGTGCCGCTCAGCTTGCCGCCTTGGAGGTACACGATCTCCGAGTAGGGGCCGGGGTTCGTGTACGGGGTTCCCGAGGCAGGAAGGCTCAGGGGGCTGAGCCCCAGGCCCAGAGTGCCGTCGGTCGGCACGCCGACCGACGTGTTGTGGTGAAAGCGGACGTTGTTGCCCAGCGTGAGTCCGGGAAGGATTGTGTAGAGGGCCGTGGTTGACGCCGTCGACACCAGATTGTCGTGGACGAGAAGGTCGGTGACCGTCCCCACCCCGTCGAAGCGAAACGGTGAGCAGCCCACCGTGCTGGGGATCCCGGCAATCGTGTTGTCGTGAATGGTGGTCTGTATGGACGTCGAGGTGAGATTGTGCAGGATCACGCCGAATTGGGTGGCGTTGTTGGCATCCATGACATTGTCCGCGATCACCACCAGGCCGGGTCCACTGGGGGACACTTCAATGACACCGAACCCGGTCTTCGCAACGGGGGACTGGGTGAGCGCGTTGCCGGTGATCGTCACATGGTCATAGGAGCCCACCAGGATGGCCTGGGAGAGGGCACCGACGATCTTGTTGTTCGAAATGGCCACCGTGGTGCCGGCACCGTTGTCGCAATTGATCCCGCAGCCGCTGGCGTTCGGCCCCGATTTGATGATCGTGTTTCCCGTACAGACGGAGTAGTTCGATCCGAGTTCGATGCCCGCCGCAGGCCCGATGGCCACGGCGACATTGGAGGCGACCACGTTGTCGGTCCCTCCGACCACCGAGAACACCTGCCCGGGAGAGGTGCCCCAGTTCCCCACGACCCGGGCGTAGGGGCAGAATTGGATCTGATACGCCAAGCCAGCGGTCGGTGTGCTCACACGGTTATCCGAAATGGTCGGGTTCGTCACCGGTGCCGTCGCATTGGATCCACCGACGTTGATACCGACGGCCACGGACGAGCCGGCCAGACTGACAATGTTTCCCACAATGACGGGGCCATCGACGGCCGCACTCGTCGCGGTGCAGGCGATGCCGCCATGGTTGCAGTTGATCACCCGATTCAGCACGACGCGGGCGCGGTTGGCGCCGAGTGTCGCAATGCCACGGAAAGCGGCGTTCTGCGTGACGACACCTTGGACCAGTCCGTCATCGGCGCCGGCTTGAAACTGAATGCAGTCGAGGTTCGTCGTCGCCGTCTGTGATCCCTGGTTCCCGTCAATGACTCCGGGCCCGAAGATGCTGACGCCCGGAGCGGTGATCGTGACAACGGGACCGGTGATCCCGGCCTTGGCGATCAATGTCGCCCCGGCCTCGAGCCGGAGGGCGGCGCCGGCGCTGGCGACCGTCAGGCCGGAGACCACGTAGGTCCCGGCGGGAAGCAGCACACAGCCGGCGCCCGCTGCGGTGATCGCGGCCTGAATGGGCGTCGTGTCGTCCGTACTGCCGTTTCCGGTCGCCCCGTAGGCGCGCACGTTGTAGACCTGGCCGCCCCAGTCCTGAACGGCCGCACGGAATGCGGCACCGAATGTCGACGAGCCTGAGGCGTACTCGAGGACTGTCGTCCCGCCGCCGCCCGTCGTCGTGTCGTCGATGCCGATGGCGTCGCCGGGGTTGGCACCGACGGAAGGTGAGATGAGCTCGGCGGCGCCGGCGGCTCCCAGCGCGGCAACGCCGGCCGCGGCAGTGAGTTGCATCAGCCGACGCCGGCTGCTCGTCGGCAGCCCGTCGACGGGCATGTCGGAGTGCGGCGAGGCGTCAGGGCCGGTCGCTGGATTCTGCGCGTGACGTCGCATGCGCGGGCGAGCATAACCACGGGGGGTTGGCGCTTCGCGGGAGAAAGCCGGGTGGTCGGTTGCTCTTCGCTCTGCCGTCACCGAGCAGGAGAAAGTTTCCCTTCTGGCCACGCAATGTTCACTCTTGATCCATTGCTTCGACGGCTGGGGGGAGCGTTACGCTACCGCCATGGCCACTCGTCTCCAGGCCAAACCGCGGGTCCTCTACATCTGCGGGTGGGGCCGCAGTGGCTCGACGATTCTCGACCGCGTCATCGGAGAGGCTCCCGGCTTCGTTTCGGTGGGTGAGCTGCGTTCCCTCTGGGATGCTGACATCACCGTCCAACTCTGTGGCTGCGGTGCGACCGTGGCCGAATGCGCCCTCTGGGGTCCCATTCTGGCCGCCATGCGTTCGGTGAGCGGTTACACCATGGGCTCGGTCCGGCAACTGCGCGACGAGACGTCCCGAACTCGTCATCTGGTTCGACTGTGGCGTACCGCCAAGCGAGGCGGGAGTCGTCCCCTGCCGGATGCGGTGCGGTACGGCGACGTCCTCACCGGCATGTATGCCGCGGTGCGCGCTGCGACGAACTCGGCCATCGTGGTCGACTCTTCGAAGCACCCCGCTGAAGCGTTGCTTCTTGCCTCTCGTCCTGATGTGGACGTGACCGTCCTTCACCTCGTGCGTGATCCACGAGGGGCCGCCTACTCGTGGAGCAAGCGCAGCGGCGCTGCTCGAGAGATGTCACCGAGGTCAGGTCCACCCCAACGCGGCCTTCTGTCGAGTTCGGCCTGGTGGACGACGTGGAACATGGTGGCGGAGTCGATGATCCAACCCGTCCTCGGACCGCGGTACCTCTCCCTCCGTTATGAGGACGTGATGGCCTCTCCGCGTGACCAACTCGGCGCGGTGGTGCAACGGTTGGGCATTTCCGCCGGAGATCTACCGTTCTGCAGTTCGAACGAGGTCGTGCTCGGGCCGACGCACACGGTGGCGGGGAATCCGAATCGAATGGGCATGGGTGTCGTCCGGCTCGAGCTCGACGCGGAATGGAAGCGCGCACTGCGCGGAGCGGATCGATGGAAGGCGACCGTCCCTGCACTGCCGATGATGCACCACTTCGGATACGGGGTGCGCTCTAGGCCGGAGATCCCACCGAACCGGCTCGGCACGTTCCGGGTCTGAGGTCAGCGGCGGGAGGGCATCGGCCCCGGCTCGCCGACCGAGTCCAAGTCGTGGTGCCGCGCGTGCTCGTACCACTCCTGGAGCAGACCCGGGACGAGCTCGTCGCCCCAGCGGGTCACGTGTCGATCAGTGTGCACTGTCGCTGCGAGGGCACGGGCGAGGTTGCCCGGCACGTCGCCCTCGGTCGGCACGGATGTGCCTCGTGACCGCACGAGGAGCGGCGGGCCTCCGACATCGAGGCAGACGACGGGGCAACCTACGGAGAGTGCCTCTCCAACCACCCAGGACGCGGCATCGCGCATGCTGGGGTACAGGAGGGCATCTGCTTCCTGCATGACCTTCTTGATCTCGGGTCGGGACACCGGCTCGTGGAGGAAGACGCGATCCTCCAGGCCCCACCGCCTGATCTCGGCTCCGACGCGCCGGCGCTCGGGCCCCCGGCCGTAGATGTGGAGATCCCAGTCGGCCAGCTGCTCGTGACGCATGGCCTGGAGAGCCAGATGGATGCCTTTCCACGCCACCAGGCGTCCGATGGAGACGGCGCGGTGGTGCTGACCAGCGGGGGGGCATGCCGTTGTCTCCCGCTCGACCGGGACCCACGACGGGTCGAGGAAGACGTTCGGGCTCACCACCACGGGACGCGTGCACCGGCGAAGGCGTCGCGCCTCGTCTTCGTTCTGCGCCACCAGGAGGTCGACCCGCTGCCGGGCTACGCGGCTCGCCCACGCCCGCAGCCAGCCCGTGGCAATCGGGCGCCACGACTCCGTCACGCGCCCTCGCGGTCCGAGGTACCTGCGACATGCAGGGGGGACTTTCTCACTGCCTCCGAGTGGTCCCCAGACGAAGGCCGGAATGCCGGCATAGGCGAGGCCGCTCGGGATCCAGTCGTTGGTCAAGGTGGCGTGATGGGCGACGTCAAAAGGCTGCACACCATGGAGCTTCCGCGCCTTGGCCAGCAGGGGCAGTTGCCAGGCCAGGTAGTAGAGCTGCAGTCCCCGGAGTCCCAGCAGTCGATCCCAGAGCCCCATGACGCGGGCGGGGAGCCCGACAAAGTGAGGATGCAGCCCGCTCAGCGTCGGGTCGGCACTGATGGCGGCCGTGATCAGCGCGCGGTTTCTCGGTTGGGTCACCAGGGTCACGTCATGTCCCGCCCGCGCCGCGCCCGCCGCCAAGGCCCAGCCCGCGCCTGGTTCCGATCCCCCTCCAGGCCTGCAGGCGAAGGCCGCCATGAGGACTCTCATGCAGGACGAAGTGCTCCGAGGTTCCCGAGTTCGAGGCGCTCACGGTTCCGCCACAACAGGACGAGGTAGACGCCGCCTGCGGCCACGGCCGACAGCAGGACGGCTTCGATGTGCGCGCCCAGGGCAAGACGGAAGGCCAGAGCAGGGAGTCCGACGACGCAGGTCGCCAAGAGTCCCACCCTCGAGAAGGCGGGACCGAATGGATGCAGGCGATACGCGCGGTACAGGACGACACTGATCAACGTATTGGACGCAATGAGGCTGATCGCCCAAGCGATGGCGGCACCGTTGATACCGACCCTCGGAATGAGGATGAGGTTGAGAGTGACGTTGAGCGCCAGGGTGAACATGCCGATCCACAGACTGGTCGTGGTCCGTCCCGACACGACGAGGATGCCGAGGTTGTTCCCAGTTGCCGCGACGTAGAGCATCGTCAGGGCGAGAATGGTCAACGCCGTATGGCCCACACCGAATTCAGGTCCGAAGAGTCGCATGAAGAAGGACGCGAACACGGCCAGGAGCAGTGCGGCCGGCCATGTCATGGCCATGATCCACGCCGTGGCCGTCTGGTACAGGCGCTGGAACTCGGTGAGACGCCCCAGCGCGATGAGCCGGCTCACCTGCGGAGCGATCGTGCTTCCGACGGCCACTGTGCAGAAGTTCAGCGCGACCAGGTAGCGGCTCGCCGCGCCGTATACGCCCGCCATACGGAGCGAGATGAAATACCCCACCAGGAGCACGTCGAGCCAGACGACGGTCATCTGGCAGAGGGCGGCGATCGCACGAGGCCCGCTGAAGGTCCAGAATTCCTTGGCGAGCGCGCTACGGCCCAGAGGCGGTGGCCCGTTCGTCGTGGTCCGGTGCTCCTGCTCGGCGAGTTTCCACAACACCCAGACGAGGGCGATGCCTCCGAACAGGGTCGGCACGGCCCAGGCGTAGGCCACAGCGACGATGCCCGCTCCGGCCACCACGAGAATCGGAAGGAGGAGGACGCGGAGCAGGGGAGTCAGGAAGAGCCAGATGCCGGCGAGCGGCCACACCCGGTCGAACCCCCTGGTGCCGGGAAGGACGACCTGTACCAGCGCAGCGATGGGGACGAACGGCGCCAGAATACGGATGAACGAGCGCAGGTGCGTCTGGTGGACCCCGTGCGTGAAGAGGTGCGCGATCGGGTCGGCGGCCAGGAAGAGGACGAGCGCGAGACCGGATGACAGGACCAGGACGGGGATGCACGCGATGGGGAGGAGCCTCCGGACGTCAGCGGTGCGTTGCGCCGACCGGAACCGGGGAACCGCCCACGCCAGCCCGTCGTCAGCGCCCAGGTCGCTGACGTTGCTCGCAATGACGAAGATCGCCAGTGCCTCGAAAAAAGTTCCAGTGCCCTGCGCGTAGAACAGTCGTCCGACGATCAGCGAGAAGCATAATGCGAAAATGAGGTTGCCGCATTGTGCGGCGAGCCCGAACGAGCTGCCCCGCAACAGGATGCGGAGTTCCGAGGCAAAATCACCGGTGCTGGGCTCATAGCCGGCTCTGGTGCTGATCGCCACGGTCACATGCTCCTCTTGCCGCGTCGATCGCTCCGTCCGGACCGGTCGACGCCTCCACCTCAGGTCGTTTTCGTTCCACCATCCGCCGCAGCCCACTGAACCACACTGCGTACCGGGCGGCAACCGCGAAGCGGCGCCGAATCGGCCTGGCGTGACACCGGGTTTCCGGAGGATGACATCGGGGTGTACTGCGTGACAGTTCGCGGCGCGAGGAGAGCTGATTTCACTTGTCGAAGGTGCCGTGGAGCTCCTGCCCCATCGCCTGCAGGCGGGCAAACGTCACCGGCGACCCGTTCCATTGGACGTGGGAGCCGACGTAGTGATCCCAGTCGAAACTGATTTTGGTGCCGGACAGAACCGGCTGATGGAGGCCGTTGCCTCCGGTGTCGTCCAAGGTGTTGTGGTCGACCTGGACATTGCCGAGCCGGATTCCCGCAGGTCCTGTCCGTGTCGATCCTCCGATGATGATCCCCTGGTGGTTGTCGCTGATGGAGTTGTTCGAAATGCGCACTCCGTCCGAGGCCACCACGAGGATCGCCTGCTGTTGGGAGTTGGAGATCTCGTTTGCCGTGATGGAGACGTTACGGCTGATCTCGATCTGCATCCCGAACCAGTTGGAGGAAAGGTGGTTCTGCCTGATGGTGACGTTGGTCGCACCCGAGTCGGTCCAGATTCCGGGTGCTCCGTTCCCCGCAATCGTGTTGTCATCGATCAGGACGTTGCGCGCGACCGTTTTGATCCCACCGGCCTCCCAGCCCTTGTGGGCGACGCCGACGCCGTTGTCGTTCACGACGTTGCCGGCCAGGGTCACGCCGGTGCCCCCACCCCCGATACCGAGTCGGCCGTTGGACGAAATCTGGCAGTCCACCACGAGCATCTGATTGGAAAGCGAGATCCCGCGCGCCAGATTGCTCGTCACCTCGACCCACTGCAGGCGCCAACCGTTTCCGTAGACAGGCCCGCCGGACGTCTGCGAGCTGGTCTGCACGGCGGCAATCTGCGAATGGGATTTTGTCCCGTAATGCTGAATGACGAGTGGATTCGCTGGACTGGCGCCGATGAGCTCGACGCCGTCGACGGCCCCTCGTGGCGGGCCCCTGAACGCGCTGTCCAGGCGGTTGCCACCGTCGAGGATGACGCCGGGATCGGCGTAGAAACGGTCCCCTGCCTTGGGGGTCACGGTGAAGCCGTTGTAGAGGCCGGTCGTCAGGAGGAAAGCCGCGCCATCGGGGTACGCGTTGACGACGGCCTGAATGTTCGAGTTGGGCTCGAGATCCACCGCGGAAGAAGGTGGGACACCGGAGACGAGTGTGGCCGCAGGAGGGGCCGGGCCGGAAGCGCCGGCCGCTGCCGCCGTCGTAGTGATCACGGCACAGCTCGAGCAGAGAACCGTCAACGGCACGGCACATCTGATGGCGACCCGCCGAGCGAAATGTGCTCCACTCACCGGAGTGTCGTGAACCGGTTCTGCACGTTGTCGGGGCCTCCTCGTGCCCGGCACCATACCGGCGGCTGGCCGCGGAATTGTGGCAGGTCAGAGCCCACGCGACGGCACCGTGAAGCCTGGGTGACGTCAGGGTTATCTCTCGTTCGGACGGGCAGAGTGGTCGGTAGCTTGGGCCGATATGGCGATCGATCGGGCACTCCTGGCGCGCCGGCCGCGTCGCCGTGGGCTGGTCGTGGCGGCGCTGGCGGCGATCGTCGCAGGTTGCGGAGGGCTGGGCATCCTCGCGTCGGCTCCGGTGAGTGCGGCTCCCACCCCGAGCGCGCCGTCGATAAACCAGTCAGCCGGTCAGATGGTCGTCGGAAAGAACAAGACATTGCGTATCACCGCCACTGGCTACCCGAAGCCGATCATCACCGAGTCGGGTGCGCTCCCGGCCGGCGTGACCTTCCAGTCCAGTCCCGGCGTCGGGCTCCTGACCGGGACACCGGCAGCGGGCACGGGCAACGACTACAACATCACCCTCACTGCCACCAACAGCGCCGGAGCCGACACCGACGAGCCCTACGACCTCACGGTGATACAGAACGTCGTCTTCGCGAACAACTTCTGCCCGCCCGCAATGACGGTGGGCCAGTACACGCACTACGACCAGTCCGTCCTCGCCTATCCGCCGTTCTTCGGGCTCGGAACAAACAACGACCCGGACAGTGATATTTCGTTCACTCAGGATCAGAACTACAGCGCCAACAGCAGCACGGAGGACTTCGGCTGGACATCTGGCATCCCACAGCCTGGCTCGGGTGGGAAGTACCACCAGCAGTATTCGGCCGACAACGATCCTCCGATCGGCAACGGACAGGACAAGAACGAGAACTGCACGCTGATCGTCGACGAGGCGCCGACGTTCGCCGACGGCGGGACGTCGATCGTCACGGCGGGTCAGAAATTGGCGGCGCCCCTCCTGATCGGCGGTACTACCGGGTACCCGAAGACGGTCACCGTGACGGCCACCGGCGGACTACCCGGCGGACTGACCTCCACGATCCGGGCCGCGAGCAAGTCCTTCGGAGAGATACTGCATGGCAAGGTCAGCGCCTCGGCGGCAGGTGTCTACCCCATCACGGTGACGGCGAACAACGGCGCCACGAGCTCCGAGGAATACATCTTGGTGGTCCAAGCCCCTGGAACGATGCCCGCCCCCACCACGGTCTCGTTGTCGACAGAGCCGAACTCCCTGTCGTACAACGCGAGTGCCCAGACCTACACCGCAACGGTGACCGGAGGGGCGAGCCCGACTGGCTTCGTCCAGTTCTCCCTCGGAAACGGGATCACGACGGTCCCACTGGTGGGTGGCCAGGCATCCTTCACGTCACCCAACACACTTGATGCCGGGAGCTACACCGTCACGGCGGCATACACGGGTGACGCAACGAGCGCGCCGTCCAGCACCACCGAGGACCTGACCGTCACGCCGGATCCGACGGTCGTGACGTTGAGTGGGCCGTCATCGGCTGCGAACGGGGTGGCAGCGAACTTCACGGCGACCGTCGCCTGCTCACCCGCGTGTGGGACGACGCCCAGTGGATACGTCCAGTTCGACGAAGCAGGTGACTTCAACTACACGGACTGGGTCTCCGAAGTGGTCAACGGCCAGGCCACGTTCAGCACCGACCCGACGACGACACCCGGAAGCAATGAGATCGACGCCACGTTCTTCCCGTGGAGCGACGGCCCCGGCGACTTCAGCGCGTCGTCCATGGTGTCCGCCGACTACGACGTGGGCTTGACATCGCTAAATGTCGAAGCAGGTGACACCGTTGCAGCAGATCCGATCTCGCCCGTCGCAGACGGTGCGACCGTCAGCGTGGCGGCTTCGTCGCCGACCGAGTTCAGCGTCACTCTGGGTACGCCCGATACGGAGAACGGAACGCCGCCTGGCCCGTTGGTCATCGACATCACGACGGGGAGCGGGACCACCACCGATGTGACGAGTACGGTCGTGTCCGGCAGCGCCAGCGAGGATGACCCTTCGACCGATCCCGAGACCGGACAGACGGATTACTTCTGGACCATTCCGGCTGGGGCGCTGGCCGGCCTTGCGGCCACGGGGACGGCGACGGTGACCATCAGCTCGCCGGGCTCCGACAATTTCGAGCCGGCGTCGACGACCTTCCTCCTGCAATGGAGTTGACCGAGCTGGTGGTCGACCATGACAGGGTTGACGTCGACTCTCCCTAGGCCGTGGGGCGGAGAGGGCCCGTCACCTGCTGTCCAAATTCCGGTTCCACTGCCGTCGGATGACTGCGACCGCAGGCTGGGAACCTCAGCCGAGAACAGTGCTGAATGCGGTCGCCCCGGTTGGAGTCGGTAACTGCACCTTGGCCCCCCAAGCCTTGAACACTGCGATCTCGGACAGTCGCCCCGTCTTGTTGACGAGGATGAGGGATCCTCCCACCGGGAGGTGGGGTGCCTTCGCCGACACCAGGAGTGCGGCACTCCCGGACGTCCCCTTGGGCAGGTTCGAAGGACGACCGACGAGCGGAATCACCTTCTGATGTCCGATGGTCTGCGTCTTCGCCGTCCGGATGCCGATCTGCGGCGCGAACTGGTTCAGCGTCGCCCCCAAGGTGAGGTCTTGCGCCAGCAACTGGAAGGGCGCATCGCTCGGTTGGATCTCTATCCACTTGCCCGCGTACGGCGCAGCTTGCTGCGCGGAGATCTGCAGGGCGGACTGGAGGGCGCTGGCTGACCCGACGACGTAAATCAGGCCCCCGATGAGGTCGATCTCGAGAGGCTGGCCACCCTGCAGGGTTTCGCCCGCAGTGGGCGCTGACACGACACCGTCCAGCGTCTGCGTGGACTTGTTCTCGGTCGTCTTCACGACGAACTGCATGGAGCCTGACGCCTGCGCCGCATTGAGCGCGTCCGAAAGGAGTTGGGCTCCCGGTGTCGGCTGCGAACCCGACGCAGCAGTGACGGAGGGAACGCTCAGACCGGCGAGTACGAGGAGAAAGGATGCAGCGGTGAGCCCGAGGAAGCGTCGCACGGCGTGCACGCTACACACGGAAGAACGCGTGGAGACCGCAGGAATCATCTGAAATGACAGGGCGTAGACCGTGGGGTGAACACCCGCTTGCCTCGGTGACATCAGCATGAATCACGCGTGACGAATCGACGGTCCGAGTGCTGCGCTCGTCCACTCGCGGGTCCAATGAACGGCGCGTCGGAGCGAGGTGCGCACCGCGTGCTCCGGGCGCGTCACCCGCTGGGCCCGCATGCGGCCGGTCGTTCGCGACGCGTCATCCCGCGCTCCCGCCGAGACGCCGGCGCCGGAGGTGGGCCGGCCGGGTGGAGAGAGCTCCGCCGTCCTGCACCCTGGGTTGATGGACAGAATGCACAGAATGTGTCTAATCTGTCACCTGCATGGTGGTGCTGCAGGAGGTCAGGGTGTCCGGCCCGTCGGGCTTGACCGATCGCTCGTTCAGCCCCACTGAGGAGCGGATCTTGACTTCCGCCTTGATCCTGATCGGGCGGCGCGGGGTGCGCCGGCTCGGCATGCGGGAGCTCGCCGAAGCGGCGGGCGTGTCCCGGGGCACGCTCTACCGCTACTTCCCCAGCAAGGAACATGTGCTGGCCGCTGCGGCCGCGTTCGACGGCCAGCGGTTCACCAACGGGCTGGACGCCGCGCTGGCGGTGGAGCGTGGGCCTGCCCGACGCATCAGCGCCTTCATGTCCTATTCCTTCGAGTTCATCCGGACGCACCCCTGCCGGCCTCTCTTCGAGTCCGAGCCCGGGTTCGTGATGAGCTACCTGTTGGACAATCTCCCGGCACTCCGCGACGAGCTGGTGCGGCACCTCGGCGATGCATTCGATGCCGTGCCCGCAGTCGCCGCAGGGACGCTCGGCAAGGACGAGCTGGCCGATGTCATCGCCCGCCTCTTCGCCTCGAGCTGGATCATTCCCGAGACCGACGACGCCTCACTCGTGCAAGCAGTCAACCGCATCCTGCAGATCAGTTCGAAGGAGACCACCGATGAGTGACACCGACACCGAGACCCAGACCGACGTGGAGACCGAAGGGGGTGGGTACGGCGACGCCGGGCCGCTGTCGGCCATGGACGGCGACATGGCGGCCAACCCGCAGCCGATCTACAAGATGCTGCGGGAAGAGATGCCGGTGATGTCCATGGAGATCGGGTCCAGCCCGGGCGTCCTCATCTCGCGCAAGGAGGAGATCGACTTCGCCCTGCGGCACACCGAGGTCTTCTCGTCCAACGTTGATGCCGTCGACCTCAAGAACAAGCGGCCGATGATCCCGCTCCAGATCGATCCCCCGGAGCACAAGAAGTTCCGCAAGCTGCTCGATCCGATTTTCGCCCCGCGCAAGATGGCCGCCATGGACCAGCAGGTCTCGGACCTCGTCAATCACCTCATCGACGGCTTCATCGAGCGGGGGGAGGTGGACTTCGCCAAGGAGTTCTCGGTCCCCTTCCCCTCCGAGGTCTTTCTCACGCTGCTCGGCCTGCCCATGGAGGAGCTCGACACGTTCCTCACCATGAAGGACGGCATCATCCGCCCCGAGCACGTGACCGGGACGGCGCAGGGTTCGGCGAAGGCCCAGGCGTACCAGCAGGAAATCGCCGACTCGGTCTACGAGTACTTCGACAAAATTCTCGACGAGCGGGAGAAGGAGCCCAGAGACGATCTGCTCTCGCACTTCTTGAGTGCCGAGGTCGAGGGCAATCGCCTCTCGCGCAACGACATTCTCGACATCTGCTTCCTCTTCCTCATCGCCGGGCTCGACACCGTGACGGCGACGCTCGACTGCATGTTCTCCTTCCTGGCGGAGCACCCCGAGCACCGGCGCCAGCTCGTGGAGAATCCCGACGTCATCCCGAATGCCATTGAGGAGCTCCTGCGCTGGGAGACCCCGGTCATGATGGTGTCACGCGTTGCGGTACAGGACACCGAATTGGGAGGGTGCCCGGTGCACAAGGGCGATCACGCCATTGTCGTCATCGGATCCGCCAACGTCGACGAGGCCGAATTCCCCGATGCCGACCAGGTGCGCTTCGACCGCGAGGTCAACCGCCACATCGCTTTCGGTGGTGGCGTCCACCGCTGTCTGGGCTCGCACCTGGCCCGCCTGGAGCTCCGGGTGGCGCTGCGGGAGTGGCACAAGCGCATCCCCGACTACGAGATCGAGCCCGGCGAAGAGCTCGTCTACACGACGGGCATCCGCTCCATCGACTTCTTCCCGATGCGCTTCACGGCGAAGGGGTAGGGGCGTCGGCACTACGCCTCCCGCTGTTGGCCACATGCCCGGTCCAGCGGCCCTCGTGCCAGTAACGCTGTTCGTGCCGGCCGGCCGGGTCGGGGTACCAGCCTGAAGGCGCGGCATCGAGCATCGCCATCGGGGCTTCCCTGCCGCTGCCCGACCGGGCCGCCCGGCTGAGCGCCGTCAGCTCGGCCACCAGCTGATCGGCTTCGTCGATGGCACGGTCACGGAACTCCGCCCGGGCCCGTTTGCCCGCCACGTCCACATGGACGGTGGCCAGCCCGAGCGGTCGTTGCAGCGGGCCCTGGACTCGGCGGATGCTCTGGGACTTCTCCAGCGGGACCCAGGTGGTGGCCCGGTTGATCCGTCCCGTCACGCAGACCGCGTGCGTGGCGTCGTGGCCGGCCGAGAGGAAGTGGAAGCTCAGGGGCGCCTTGAACCGGGCCCGCCCCGGTGGCGCCGTCCGCTCCGGATCGGGGCCGCCGAGCAGTCGAGCCAGGAGGTGCCAGCTGTCCTGCTGCGATCCGACCGGGAGGAGCGCCTTGCGCACCACGCTGGTTCCCTCACCCCGCTGGTTGCGCCCCGTCGCGCCGGCCACGTCGACTTCCA
>Ga0182030_10003091_pt1 | contig 35480 bp, 45 predicted proteins | sample 812S3MmetaG_FD_121299 | JGI IMG/M metagenome (GOLD analysis project Ga0182030, IMG submission 121299) | Permafrost microbial communities from Stordalen Mire, Sweden - 812S3M metaG (Illumina Assembly) | ecosystem: Environmental > Terrestrial > Soil > Wetlands > Permafrost | place: Sweden...
CGAGGGCATACGATATGTAAGTCAACTTAAGATCTCGTTCATTTGGCCAAGCTAATACGGCCACAGCCAGATATCAAAAAGCTGCAGATACAATTGACAGGCTTCTTAGATAAGGATACAGCTGGCTTCTGCAAAGAGTTATGGAAACTCTGCCTAAGCGCACAGAGCAACCCTCAAGGTGTTCCAAAGGAGCTTCTTGAGGCTAAGAAGCTAGAGCTCATTCAAGAAAAGGTTGGCACACTTCTAACTACAAATGATAATCATCTAATTTCCATTCAGATCGAGGCCGAGAAAGCAGCCGAAGAAATTCGCAGAAGACGTGAGGAGGAGCAACGACGAGACCGTGATATCAACGCCATTAGAAATCGTGAACGCGGCGAGCGTGGCCGTGGTGGTGGTGGTGGTGGAAGGGGTGGAGACAGCTGGCGAGGTGGACGAGGAGATGATAGGAGGGATTTTGATCGCGGAGTAGGAGGCGGAGGGTTTGATCGTAGAGGACCAAGATCGCCTCCCCGCCGTCGCGACTCGAGGGAACGAGTCCTATTTCGACCTAGAGAATCGGATACCTACGTTCCTAGTGGCCGTGGGGCTGGACGACGAAGGGATGAGCGAAGGAGGTCCCCTACGCCAGACTCCAAATCCCCAGTATCTGCAAGATCACCATCGGTCTCCCGATCTCCACCACCTCGCCGACGAGACAGGTCGTCGTCGAGATCTCGCTCGCCAAGTCCTCGCCGTCGCAGAACTAGATCTCCAGGCCGAAGAAGCGGGTTCAGAGGTCGAGGAGGCAATGGAAGAGGCAGGAGCCCCGATCGTGGAACTCGTAGAAGATCTCCTTCACCTACAGACTCTTCGATATCCCGCTCTCCACGACCGGCCAAGCGCAGGAGATCTATTTCCAAGTCCGTGAGCGCTTCTCCACCACCGCGATCACGTCGATCATATAGACGGGAATCAAGCTCCAGGTCTCGGTCTAGATCCCTTTCGACATCCAGGTCACTCAGTCGCACGCCTCGTAGAAAGTTGTCACGGAGTAGGGAGAGAGCGAGAGAGCGTGATGTCGATGCTGCTGAGACCCACACTGGCGCTCGTAGGGGAAAATATCGTGACGATCGTCGGCTAACGCGGAGCAACAGTCGAAGCATAACACCTCCCCGACAACGTCGACGAAGCGCAAGTGGTGAGAGAAGAGACCAGAAACGTCGTCGGTCTATGCAGAGATATGAACCTAGCAAACGACGTCGAAATACATCTTCGGTCTCATCGCCGGTCAATGCAAAAGATACGAAGGCTGATACTGAAGATGACACTGATAGGATATCACCGGAACGCGAGAGTGAAGTCAGCCATCGGACTGCGGAGTCCAACGAGGTTGGTAGCGCTTTGTAACTGATCTTGAGGTCTTTCTTTTCTTCTCTTTGGCTCTCAGCGACTGACCAATGTCTGCTGCACAGATCAGAGATCCGCAGAAGCAAGCTAGTGAGTTACGGGAGAGGTTACTAAGAGAAAAAATCAAGAAGATGAGAAAATCGAGTATCGAATCTGTGGACGCTCAAGCTAACGCTCGCTGAGGATTTCTTTCGATTTTACACCTATTGCATAGTGTGGAGCATTGCTGGCGTTTCTTAACATGCATAAATAGAAAATATTCCCCATAAAACGTTTTGCTTACATTACTCTTCATCTAAAGTCCTAGTATTCAGTCCATCATTTCCCCTTATATTTCTATCAGCAGCCTACGCAACCTCAGATAAAGCATCATGTGCCAATACCTAAGCCTGATGATTCGTATTTCAAAGTCTCTTTCTATCATTTGTGTACTTCGATGTCGCTGCACCACCAATCAAAGCTTGACTTCAGACACTTGATTAGTTCCTTGACCATAATACCTTAGGTACAATTAACTTCAATATTACGTAGAACATTGTTTTCATGACAACAAAATGGATAAGATCGATTGGTCGGAGCTTCAGCCACAGTTCTCCACAATGAGCCTCAACCTCACCCGCCGCCAAATGATCCTCATGACGCACCACAAGAACAAACTATATGTTTGGCAGACCCTTTAATCGTCAAAGCACCAATTTGCTCGAACTTAAACACCCCAGACACCACTCGACGATAACGCCTACTTGCGGTCTACCTGTACCCGATCCTCGCCGGTTTGTTTGAACTGTTTGTTGACGTGACGACAACTCAAGTAATCCGCGACCTCTCCCGAATCGTGGGGAGGAGTGCCAATAGGAACGCTCTCGAGTCTTGAAACTCTCAGTCATCTGCATTTCCACCTGCGCTGCACCTGGTTATTGTTTGGGCCGATTCGAAATTCGAGTCTTCGTCCAATCTCAAACTTCCAGGGCAGCATTCTCGACTTCCTTGCTCGACTCAAGTCCCCAAGAACCCCGGAATGACCGAGAACAACCCTCCCGTAGCCGCAGCTGGCGCCGAAGCTCCAGGCCGGCCATTCTACGAGAAAGCCCGGCAAGAACTCAAAGACCTGATACGTGAAAGGATGAAATTGGACCGTCAATTAGCGGCTATAGAAGATGATATCCATAAACGAGAAACTATGTATCTAGAGGAGACACCTCATGGGAATATCATAACAGGATTTGATGCTTACACAAAGGGGACTGGTGCTGCTGCTGGAGCAGGTCGGAGGAGAGGTGGTGTCAATGATTCGAATAGAGTTTTTTCTAAGAGTAGTGTTACTTTTAATCAGAACATGGTAGGTACTTTTTCTCTCGTCTATTGACGGACAACAGCTAATAATTGACGTTGCAGGATTCTCCAATGCCGTCCGCTCAATCGACGCCAGTCCAAACGGCCCCAACACCCATCTCGACAAGCTTTTTGAAGGGTGAGAGTGCGTCGAATCATGCCACGCCTACGAGTTCTTCGTCTGTGAATAGGACGGGGGCGGGTTCCAAGAAGAATAAGAAACCTATTGGAGAGGATAGTGAGACGGATACGAAGGAGGTTAAGAAAGCGAGGACGGGGTCTGCTGTTACTGCGAGGAAATAGAGCTTGGATTGCTAATGCGAATATTTGGCTGGTATAAAAGGGGATCTAGGATGGCATTGGGACATGGCAAGCATCGTATAAAGGCGTTTAAAGTTCTAAGCAGGAAATGGACATTGTACCTTATACCCCGGGCGGGAGGGATTTTGGTAACGAATAAGTATATGTAAAGGATATATGGATGTTTGTCACAATATGAATCTACCTATTTGGCATACGAGAATAAATTTTAGTCCTGAGACACTATCCATACTTTTGCAATCTAATTATGATATATCTTTTTACAGCGTAAACCCTGATACGCGCTCAGGGCACCTCTTCATCACTATCATCACCAAATCCAAAGCTAAACCCATCATTCTGCTCTCCCTGATCTTTGCCCACTACAGCATCCCATTTCCGCTTCTTGCCCTCTGCCCTCCTCTCTATCTCAGCCATAGCTTGCTCAAGTAACTCAGGATGTTCCTCCTGCATCCGCTCAACGAACAATTCATACGAATCCGTGACATCCTTCTTAAACCCTGAGACCTGATCAGGCTTATCTTTCAAGAAAGACAGTACGCCAGGAAGATGGCTCCTAGGAACAAAATTTTGCGTAATAGCAATACTTGCATCCAGATTTACTACCAAATGCCACCACCCACTCGGAACATGTAACACCTCTCCCTCCCTACACACTCCTTCCACACAGCCAGGCGTCTTTCTTGCTTCCGCGTGGAAGCCTAATAACCATTCGGCGATGCTGAGTGGGCTAGTGACTTCGCTTTGGTCTTCTGATACATAGACACCTGGCGGAGAAGGGCTTGAAGCTGTAGACGGGAACATGATCCAGTATTTCGAGCCGCGGAGAACGGCGTTCCAGGCACTGGTTGCGTTGGGATCTTTGTGGTAGGTCGAACCGCTTCGAGCAGGTCCCATAATTAACCATTTATCGTCTGGTCGTTTCTCGCCGAAGACTGCGAAGAGATCTTCACCAAAGCATTTGGGAATCCAATATGATGGTGAAAAATCGTTTCTGCTGGTACTAAGGGACATTTTGGAGACGAAGCTGCGGTCAAAGAGGTAAAGCGGACTTTCGTCTTGGCTGTTGCGCATGTATTCAATGTAGGTCTTCAATGACCAGTCGACTGCTTCTGCACGGAACTTGATATCGCCGTATTGTTCCAAGAGAGCTTTGGTGTCCCATAATTGGTAGACTGGCCATTCTCGGACTGGTTTTGTGAGAATAAAGGGTTTGTCACTCCAGGATTCTGAGAAATCGGTAGGAGAGAGGTCTTCCAGGCGAACTATGGCGTTGGCTTTGGGAATATTGGTCGTATATGGAGCCAAAGGAGTGTGGGTACAGAGGAACGGACGGTAAAGAACGTCTGAGAAGACATTATCACACCTGACTTGAGCCAGTTGCTGCTTCTTCAGGCCAAGGAAAGTAGAGCGCCATGTACCAAACCATGAGAAAACGCCAGACTTAGACTTTGGGGACCTGGTATACATTAGCCGCCAGTACTACAGAAACTGAAATTCGACGATGGTTGTGCAGTGAATCACGAGGTCCTTGTGCTCAGGTCATTTTACAAACGGTTCGGTATCAAGCTTGTTCTATGACACATGTAAATGACCTTGAGACCCAGTCTATAAACGTTCCATTTCCCTTTCATTCCTAGAAGATATAAATACAGAAATCACCTACTCAATGAAAAGTGCCTTCCAAAGATCATCTGACCGGCAAAACGCATATAAAGCTTTGCACGTAGAGCCGAGTAAGCACAATTCAGACGAGTCAAGATATTCCAGGAAAATTGCTAGAATCTCATCTGGCAAGTTTTGGAAAGCCCCCGCGAAATGTCTAGCATTTCTGCTTGTTGTGTATTGATTTCCCGAGGGCTTTACCCCCAAAGGGTGGAGAGGTATGGAAAGAGGTGACTCCTCCACCACGACGGGAACCAATGAGTCAATGCCACCACTAGGATGAGCGTTGACTATCTCTGGGTCTTCAATCATGGCCGATGACTTTATTTTTGAGCCAATAGAGCCTTTCTCCGAGTCTACAGTTGTAATGCTGAAGCTGAGGCCGAGGATGAGGGGGAAAAGTTGCCTTTAGGAGTGATTGAAGCCTTGCCACAAAAAATCGCCACTTTCCTACGCAGCGCTATGGCAAGGGGCAATAATGGCTACCAAACGAAGATGCTAGATATTCCGTAGTCATAAGGGATAAGCAAGTCAGGTCCCATTCACCTGAATTATTGGTGCTGATGATTCATTTACCTTTTTATTTCATGGGCAAAAAGAACTGCGATTTTAACAAGCGAGCCTCTCTAGCGCGCTAACGAAATTTTATTTATCAAAGGCACATCTCTGCTCAGATCTCCTTCTTTTACACCTTCATACAACTTGAACAAACAATACATCGAATAACAACTCTACTAGATCCATCATAACTCTCGATATCGGGAGTTTGGAATCTAGTCTTTAAAGCACAACTAAGCTCGACGCCGCAGTCTCTCTTCGAGATTTCTGCGACTTTCAACCACCCCACCTCAACCAAACCCTACGCTCTGCGATTTCTAGATCCCAAGCATCGCTTGCGATCTAGATATTCTCAATCAGTAAACCGCAATTATGGCTACTGATAAGGGACTCGAGGAGATCCCAGAGGGTAAGCTTCTTCTATCTCGCACCAAACACACCGCCCCACCCCGCTGTGGGAGGCAAATGTTCAACTGCTGATGATAATCTTTGCGCAGGTCAAATCGAATCCAACTATGACGAGACTGTCGACTCCTTTGACACCATGAACCTGAAGCCTGAGCTTCTTCGAGGTACGTTTCAAAAGGCAGGATTTGCGCAGAATTAGGATTAACAAAATGCAGGTGTCTACGCTTATGGTTTCGAGCGCCCATCCGCGATCCAGCAACGCGCCATTATGCCAGTCATCAAAGGTGAGTTTCAATAAGCTCTTAAATCTCGATCGAAGTCTAATACAGTAAAGGTCACGACGTTATTGCCCAAGCACAGTCAGGTACCGGAAAAACTGCAACTTTCTCCATCTCGGTTCTCCAAAAGCTCGATCCCAACATCAAGCAATGCCAGGCTTTGATCCTCGCTCCTACCCGTGAACTGGCCCAACAAATTCAGAAGGTCGTCGTCGCTATTGGTGACTTCATGAACGTTGAGTGCCACGCATGCATTGGTGGTACCAGCGTTCGTGACGACATGAAGGCTCTTCAAGAGGGTCCTCAAGTCGTTGTTGGCACTCCTGGTCGTGTCCACGATATGATCCAGCGTAGATTCCTCAAGACCGATTCGATGAAGATGTTCGTTCTCGACGAGGCCGATGAGATGCTTTCCGTAAGTTTCACGCAGCTTTATAATTTTTGGTTTCTTGCTAATGATCTCAGCGTGGTTTCACCGAACAAATCTACGATATCTTCCAACTCCTCCCCCAGTCCACTCAGGTTGTTCTCCTCTCTGCCACCATGCCACAGGACGTTCTTGAGGTTACCACAAAGTTCATGCGTGATCCCGTCCGCATCTTGGTCAAGAAGGCCGAACTTACGCTTGAAGGTATCAAGCAATTTTACATCGCCGTTGAGAAGGAAGACTGGAAGTTGGATACCCTCTCCGACTTGTATGAGACAGTCACCATTACACAAGCCGTTATCTTCTGTAACACCCGCAGAAAGGTCGACTGGCTCACCGACAAACTCACAGCCCGCGACTTCACTGTCTCGGCCATGCACGGTGATATGGACCAGGGTCAACGTGATCTGATTATGAAGGAGTTCCGATCCGGCTCTTCTCGTGTCTTGATCGCCACTGACCTTTTGGCCCGTGGTATCGATGTCCAACAAGTCTCGTTGGTCATCAACTATGATTTACCCGCCAACCGTGAAAACTATATTCACAGAATCGGTCGTGGAGGTCGTTTTGGTCGAAAGGGTGTCGCGATTAACTTTGTGACTGCTGAAGACGTACGCATGATGAGAGAGATCGAACAATTTTACAGCACTCAAATTGAAGAGATGCCAATGAACGTTGCCGACCTCATCTAAAGCGTTCACATTACATAAAAATATTCTGGTAATCACAGTTTCGACATCTTGGGCGCTTGTAAAAAGGCGTCAGTGTTGGAACCCCTATCTAGGGTAGTGATAGTGAGAGTAGCTGATTCGACTCGGCACTCGTGGAAAGGGATAATTGGTGGCATAAAAGTTGCTGCGTTAGGGTATGCAGCCCATTGATTTCTTGCGTACTTCAGGCATTGCCAACATTAGAAGGTTGGGTGATGCTTCTTGCTTTTCCGTCATCTCCGTCATTGTATTGAGAGGTTGCTACTTGGTCATTAGGCGGTCTATCTATCATGGGATCTTCGTTCCTCTGGGGCCGTGGTAATCTCTACCAAGGCCATTTGAACGTAAGCCAATTGATAGAGGTTGTTGTTCTCGTACATCAAGCAAAACCCAAAAACTTCAAAATTCTATACGTCTTTATGAATGCACGTGATTCGGTGTAGTTTCAACTCCTTTGGTAGCTCCTTCCTTTCCAAATTTCTTTCTCTTTCAATCCCAAGTCAAGCCGCAATACCTCAAAACTTGGTCGCAACTCTTCCCTTGAAGCCTTCTCAAGCATTCCAATCTCCATCACTCATTTCCGTATAATGGCACGTCCCACTCCTGAACCAACAACGGCTCCTACGTCCGCACCCCTAGCACTTAATCCAGCCACTGAACAGGGAGTAGACCTTTTATGGAAGTTCCAACTTCGAAAGGAAAATGCTGCCCTCCTTGCCAAACTAGAGGCGAATGAGAAGTTGATCCAAGATTGCACCATTGATAGCAATCGACACTTTCAAGAGGTCAACGAAAAATTTGCCACATTGGAGGCTCAGATGCAAAGGATCGAGAGTGAAGAGAAGAAGGACCGACAAGTCACTGAGAATTGGACTGCGGAAGTCCGTTCGCTGAAGCTGAAGGTCGACGGTATGAAGGACAGTTTAGGAATGACGGGTGAGTCAAGAAGCTCGTGCATACGTGCAAAATTGACATTGGATAGCTAGATCTAGTGCGCGAGGTATCCAGATGCCCTCAATCAATGCTATCCCAAGACCTGCCCTTCTCCAACCTCTCAGCTTGACTTCTACAATAAATGGCGGGGCCAGACACGAAGCAGAGGACAATTCCATAAGCATAGGCCCTAGTGCTACAACTACACATCAGCCCACTACGCCGGCCTCCGGAATGAAACCTACCCCACTGCGTCCTGCAAATCGGAAAAGAAGCGAACCATCCTCGACACAAAGAATCACCCGTTCAGTTGCATCCAGTAAGCCCATGGTCAGCAGTCCTCCCCGCCTCTTGCAAGCGACGAGTGCACTCAAGAATTACCATGCAAAAGCCAGCAGCATATTTGCCTCTCTTGAAGGTGATAAAAACGAAACAGAATTCGTTTCACAATTTATAAGAGGAATGCGAGATCCTAAGCAAAGGGAAGTGTTGATCAAGACCCTGCAGATGTCATTTGGGTCCCGCACGGGCAGAGATGGCGATGTACAAATATTCTGCGAATGGGTTGATGTCTTAGGGGGACTGAAGAGATCTGGATTAGTTGAGGCGGACGGAGGTGAAGAACCACTAGCAAAAAGGGGAAGGAGATTTTTGATCCCGCCGGAGATGGTCAAGAAAGGCATGAAGAGGTAAAGGTTGGAATTTTAGAACACGCTCTTACTTCTGATCTAGCTACTAATATTCCGTGTAGATGCTACGATTCTCGAATGCTAATAGCCTTCAAGCTCTGGTATTTGAGTGCTATTTGTAAACTATCCAAGCAGTGAGGTAACAGGAGAAATGGTTCCATCTGCCTTAAACAACTGGCTTGGAGCACGGCGATTTTATACAGGACGGGCATGTACAAGAGCAAACTCGCTTATCTCGAGAGCTAATAGTAAATCTATTTCAATACATTATGCTTCTACTGCTACATTATCATACAATGGACCATATTTCAAATACACCATAAATCCTCTTGACCAACTTCATCTGCGAACATATTCTAATCTATTCCCTTCTTCACGCGATACCCAACTCTCTTCAACTTCAATTGACATGTTAAAGGACTCAAACGGCACATATGGTGAGTTTCCGGTTGCATTGGCAGATGCGAGGGTTTGAGTGAAGCCGGTGAGTGCATTTTGGACAATTGATGAGCTCGAAAGATTAGTGGGAGGTGGGAAATCTGGGCCCAATAACGGACAGTTTGTGGCATGTGTTGCGGGAAGTGAAATTGCAGCCTAAAAATGAGAGAGCCGAGAACCGTTTGGTTTGGATATTATTGTGTTTTAAAAGAGCATAGTGTAATAGTATCTGACCCAGGATCGGACACTCTTTTTGCACACAATTTGTGAGGGGAAAATATAGGAAATAATGTTTAGATGCTAGAGAGTTAATTAAACAGTTTTGGGGAACAGGGATTGTGAAGGTACTATTTAGTTATATACATTTGGATCCTTACTGAATCTTTGAAGCTATCTCCATATTCACTATTATAGCTAAAACTGTATCACGTAAAGCTAGACGCCACGACTGTATCCCAAAGTCACTGAGTATATAATTTCTCCCCTCTGTCAACAAGTGATGTGTTTGCTCTCATTCCTAACATAAATGCGAGCTATATTACTTTTTAAACATGGTCCCAAGGAGCTCAACATAGTCAACGTGACCGCTAGCTAGATCTATGACAACATAAGAGAGTGAACCATAATTATAGAGAGCACTGCAGAACGCGTGGCGCGAATACTTTTATTGCGGAATGAGAAAGAGGCTTGTGGGACACTCAGCCTTGCTGCTGCTGCGCTTATAAGCACTGCGGACCGTTCCCATCTGCTGTCCGAATATCAGGAACATTTGAAGCGCCATGCGCTTGAAGTTTGTATGAAAGAGCTGCATACGTAGTATCACTAATCCTTCTAGGAAAAGCTGTTTCTAGGAAACGACTGATGATAATGAGAGAAAGACCCAATTCCTTGGGATATGTCCTTGTATCTCATATCACTAGAGGCTCTTGGCCAGTAAAGCTAGGAGCTAACATACAATCAAATACAATTGCTAGAATCGAAGAAGGGTATATACAAGCTACTCAGGAGGTGGGCTCCCCAGGTGTTGAAGCGTCTCTAGGGAGCGAGCATAAACTCTGATATTATTTTCCAGAATGTGATAAGACTCAAGGCTCTACCTCGAGCCAAGCCAGAACTCCCGCTATCAGAAAGTGTACATGGTTGACCATGCGCCATTACGACGCGCGATCCTCTGGCAGTTCATCGATAACTCGAGTCACAATCTCGATCAATTCATCGACGTCCGGCCTCTGCGCGGGCTCTACAACCAAGCATTTTCTCACAACCTCTCGAATGCTCTCACTGATTTCGCTGTCCTCGCTCTGACCAGTCTGATTTGCAGCCTTCTTTTTCCCTCCTGCGCCCTCGTCTGGAAATCTCCAATCGCCACCCAGGACACAAAGACTCAGACTCCCTCCGGTTTCGTCACTTCGCATCTCGAAGGGTGATTTCCCAACAAGACACGCGTACAAGGTACACCCGAGAGACCATATATCGACCTTCGTATCAACTGTACTGCCGGTTTTGACGTCGAATAACTCAGGGGCACGATAAGGCATCGTTGAGTGCTCGGCTGCTTGATCCTGCACCGCCAATGCCAGAGATCGCGAGGTGATAGGGGTTGGTGAAGGAGCTAATGATCCAAGGTCCATAAGAATTGGCTGTTCTCCATCGTCATCGATCATGATGTTGCCTACCCAGTATTAGAGCATACCGCGTATTATTATCGTCTCTACTTACCAGGCTTAATATCTCTATGCGCATAGGCCCTGGTCTCACCGGGAGCAACCCCATCTTGGCTCATTGTGACTTCTCCATCCATCAAGGGCTCTTGCTGTTCACTATCGTGATCAAGATCTCTCCCATTTTGCCTTCCTCTCCGTAGTTCAACCTCGTCTTCCACTTCCTGATCTGCCCGTGCAGCCTGTCCTCTGATCTTTTTTGCTTTGTTCAAGCTTTTGGCACCTCCGGTTCCACCCTGAACTTTATAATTGTGCATTGCCTTTAACGCTCTGCATACACCCAAGAACAGAACCATCAACCTTCGTTCTGGGAACTTCGTATGATTTACCAAATTCGCATTTATTATGTCTTGAAGATTGCCCCTTCGGTAATATGGGAGCAGGATGTACACAGTCTTTGCGCCTGGGTCTGATCGATCGGCAGATACACAATAATCGACGCTGTGAATGATGTTGGGGTGCGGTGAGAAAAGTGCGTAAGCCTCAACCTCCTTCATGGCTTGTGCCACAGACTCTTGACCGAATGGGCATCGAATCTTCTTCAAAGCGTATAGAGCTTCATTACTGGTATCCTGGACTAGATATACATAGGAGAATCCACCCTAGAAGTACATTGTCAGCATGGCATGAGCTGGGCGCAATGAATACGCACCTCTCCTAATAATCGTAGAATCTTGAAACTTCGACTATTAATCTTCAATTGTGGAGAGCCTGGGAAACAGCTCATACAATTCGTAAGGGTGTATATGAGATCCAGAAAGTACTGCGCCATTGTCGGTGAGGACTGAGTATGATGTTCAAAGCTGCTGGAGCTTCCTAAGCTTCACAATTGGCAATGCGCACGTGCGACAATGGCACTGCTCATATATTGACATGCAAGTTGGCAGCTGCTAGAATCAGAGACTCGAGACTCAGATGTCAAATGTGACGGTATAGTAAATGGTGTATGAACTCCAATGCTGGCCTTCAGCTGGACTCGTGTTTCTCGTTCGTAACTGTGGCTTGTTCGCCTAGGTTGTCCCCTAAAGACCAACTCTGCAACGAATATAATTTCTCCAGTTCTCAGCCTTTCTCAGCCTTGCGAAGAAACTCAGTTGTTAATGAGCTCGGCGTCAATATTATGCTTTCAGGCTACTGTTAATCATCCATACATTAATATGAATGTAAGTCAAATTCTCTGGTTGGTCGAATTCCAAGGACCTTCTATCCAAGGGCTAGCACATACCTACCTGGACGCGGGGTTGGGGCGTTTGAGAGCTCGTCATCTGTGCGGTACAAACACCACCATCTTTCTCAATCATTCAAAGTTTCCCACTCAAAAATCTTCCATGCTCCAGTTTCTGTTCCTAGCAACATGACAGTCCGTGCCAATCGCTTTACTCCTGAAGTTTTACTTGCGGCGCCGCGAAGGAGTGCTGCAATTCCGTCCCCAGATGGAACACTTGCATTGTTCACGGTGTCAACATATTCTTTCCATTCGCATTCGAAGACTTCAGAAATACGAGTTCTTGATATCAAAACCGGCCAATCAAAAGTACTGAGTAGTGATTTGAATGCCAGTGAGCCGACATGGCTTCAAGAAAACAACCTCGTCTTATGGTTGAAGGGAGGAGAGAAAGGGACAACGAGCGTTGTGCTGGCAGACGCTGAGAATCTTGACAACAAGTAATCCTCAATTATTTTTGTCTCAATTATAAACTGATTTTACCAGACCCGAAACTATTGCAACTTTCGACGGTGGCCTATCTAGTTTGAAAACTACACGTCTCGACTCCGAAACAATAGCTCTTGCTCTCACCGGCTTAGCTACTCCATCAGGAGATCTTTACAACCAGGAGAAAGCACCGAAGCCTAAATCGTCCGCCAGGATATACACGGGTCTCTTTGTGAGGCAATGGGATTCCTATGTGACGGAAAATAAGAGTGCTATTTGGTATACCACATTGAAAAATAACAAATCCGTTTCTCCCTTGATCAACGCCTTGGCCGGACACTCTTTCCAACTTGAGTCACCAGTCCCTCCCTTTGGAGGAGGTGGAGACTTTGACATCAGCAAAAATGGCCTTGTCTTTGTTGCGAAAGATCCTAAGCTGAATCCTGCTACTCATACCAAAACCGACATTTACTATATTCCGCTCAAGACTTTCACAGAGCGCCAAGCTCCCTCTCCTCAGATTATCAAGACCGGAAACTTGAAAGGATATAGTAATGGTCCCGTCTTCTCCCCGGACGCCACATCCTTGGCCTTCACGCGGATGAAAAGCATTCAATATGAGAGTGATAAGCCTCGATTACTCATTGTGCCTGATATCACGGATTTGACGAATGTTCAAGAGTTTTATGAGACTGAAGACGGTGAAGGAGGTTGGGATTTGAGACCAGAGGGAATCACCTTTAGCAAGGATGCATCGGAGCTTTACGTGACTGCGGAAGAGAACGGCCGTGGAAAGTTGTTCAAATTACCTTCATCACCGCGACATGCAGAGGAGTTACCAATTGCTTTAGTCAGTGATGGGACCGCCACAGATGTGAAAGTTCTACCAACCGGTAAACTTCTCATTAGCAGTAACTCTTTAGTTGATAACAGCGTTTACTCTGTTCTGAATCCAGAAAAACCATCCGAAGTCTCAACGATATCTTCAAACTCCAAAGCTGGAAAAACTTTTGGGCTTTCCCAAAAACAGATAGACGAATTTTGGTATGCCGGGGCTGAGGATTATAACGTGCATGCTTGGGTTGTCAAACCATCGAATTTCGACAAATCCAAGAAATATCCTCTGGCATACCTTATCCATGGCGGGGTCAGTTCACTGCATTTGAATCTTTTACACATGTACTGACATCTGGTAGCCCCAGGGTGCATGGAACGAGGGCTGGTCCACTCGATGGAATCCAGCAGTATTCGCCGAGCAAGGTTATGTTGTTGTTACCCCTAACCCAACAGGAAGTACGGGGTACGGAATGGCTTTCCAGAACGGAATTAAGAACAATTGGGGCGGTCGGCCATATATCGACCTCGTTAAAGGGTTCGAATACATTGAGAATAATCTGCCTTACGTCGATACCACTAACGCTGTAGCTCTTGGAGCTTCGTATGGTGGGTATATGGTCAACTGGATCCAGGGCCATCCGTTAGGACGTAAATTCAAAGCGCTCGTGGTGGGTCTTCCCTCTTCATTTTATGATATTTAGATAGCCGAGCTCTTGAAATATGTCTTGCGCGCTTGTCAACTCCCCAGCCCCTAAAACTTCTATACAAAGCCCATACTAATTCAACTAATAGACACACGATGGCGTTTTCAGCACACTAAACCAATATTCCTCAGAAGAACTCTTCTTTCCTCAGCACGACTTTGGCGGAACTTTATGGGAGAACCGGGAAGGCTACGAGAAATGGGATCCTGCGAAATACCTAGTAAATTGGGCCACGCCGCACCTTATAATCCACAATGAATTGGATTACAGACTTCCCATAGCAGAAGGATTAGCGCCGTTTAATGTGTTGCAGGTGAAGGGGATCGAGAGCAAGTTTGTTAGCTTCCCTGACGAGAACCATTGGGTGCTGAAGCCAGAGAACTCTCTGGTCTGGCACCGAGAAGTGCTAGGATGGATCAATAAATATAGTGGAATTGCTGCACAACAAGATGCTGTCGAAAATAGTGTATCCGCACTTCGTCTTTGAGCGTGGACTTCAAAAGTAGAACCAAAAATCAAAGGCGTTAACGCAATGGAGTTCGCGAGGTTCAATCTGCTATTTCCCAAGCCAACCGTCTCTCTTGTTCTTTGAATATATGAAATGCGGTGATCTAGAATGAGAAATAGAATGTGCCGATTTTTTTTGACACATTTACATCTAGCTATAAGGACTAGCTGATTGTGTGGAGTTATTCCACAGACTGAAGGTCATCTTCTGGAGTTTTACACGAGCGCGAAGTGGTCGAGACTTAAGATAACCATGGGTAACCCAACTTGCTTTCTTCCTCAGATGTACATGTGGAAACCCTCTCTTCTCATCTATCGAAAACTTACCTTGTTTTCAATCTATTACACGCTATCTCGAACTCCAAACTTAGATTTGGTATAAAGTAATGCATCATAGTATTCATAATCTTCCACCTACCAATACCAGATCCCCGAATTCAAACCAAATCGAACTCATGCAAAAAGGAAATCCATCCATATTAATCTATTTGATCCTGACTCCCAAACTCCCCCCCTTTCACTCCTCACCCATCGCCGTACCTCTTTTCCCTTTAACCCTATTTCTACGCATTTCCCATCACTCTATTCTCAGATGAGGGTGGGGTTCCCACACCCCAAATCATACCATACATTCGGAACATAAACATCAATACTATCCAGACTTTGCGCTACGCTTCCTCCGAAGAGATCACAGCGTGGACCACCGGTTCCAAGCTCAGGATAGAATTCGTAGGATTGGCAACCCATGTCGTATCCGTAGACGCCCTGATTTTGGGGATTAGCTTTGCTGTCTTGATTGGTGGATGGTAGATGTATGTTGGATAGAGGAAAGGGGGAATGGAGGAGAGAAGGAGGGAGGGAAAGTAAAGGAGGAAATAGAAAGACATACAGAACAAAACTCAAAACACCCCAAGAGCGTTACCGCTACATCAGCCCGATCCTCCACAAATCTCGCAAGGAAAAAGTCGCCAACAGGGAGACCATGTACTCCACAATGCAGCGCCTCTGGGTTTGGGGTGCCTGTCGCAAAGGATGTCGTGATTGTGGTTGTGGCTACGATGGTGGTTGAGGGATGAAGATCGGTTCCTGATCCTGTGGCGGTGGAGATCGGTGTTGCGGAGACAAGGATAGAGGAGGAGGATGTCACGATCGCGATGGTGGGGATGCTGGTTGAGGTGGAGGTTGGGAATTTTTGGGAGGGGGAGGTGGTGTTTGTTGTGGGTGATACATTTGAGGATCCGGAGCTTGAGGAAGATGCTGTACTCGAGGACACGTTGCTAGAAGTAGAGGCAACACCAGAAGATATAACGCCGGACGAGGAATTCGTTGTGCTATTGGCATTGGAGCTTCCGCCTGAGGTGATGGAAGCGGAAGACCCAGTTGGTATGGACGTAAAGGAGGAAGTGAGTTTGCTAGTCGTCAGATTCGAGTTAAGTCCTGTAGTTGCAACAAAAACAGTAGACGTGAGCGAAGTCGTGACGGGACTAGTCGTGAGGGTTGAGTTCAATCCTGCAGTAGCGGATGTTCCCCCTGCCGTAACGTTCACTGATCTGCTGAACGTACCATTCATGAATGAGGCTGAGGTGACAGAGGCAATTCCTGTAGAAATTGAGGTACCTGTTGTGACTGGTCCCGAATTTGAGGCCGCAAAAGTAGAATTAGAATACCCTGAGCTGCCTGATGGTGATAAAGTCCCGAGAGCGGTGGTACTGAGAACAGCAGACAATGCAGCCGAAGGCGTTGGTGGGAAGGCCGTGACTATCACGTACGTGGTGCTCGTCACGCTTTCTGTGACTGTGATGATGCTGGTGCTGTTTGTGGGACAATATGACGAGGTTGTTGTATTATGAAACCCGGACCATGTGCCTGAAGTAAGGGTTGAAATCCACGAGCTTGTTGTAGAAGTGCCTGGGTCAAATACAGAAGTGGCTGATTGTGTTCCAAGAGTAATAGTTGTAACTGCTGAGCCTGACGAGGAAAGAGTCTCTGTCGTCAAGTGATGATGATGATGGCCACTGCCTCCTTTTTGCTTCCTTTGACCGTGTCCATGCCATTGCCACCCATGATGCACCTACGGCGAGATTAGCAAGGCAGACAAAGAATTTTGCGAACTCACTTCGCTATCCCTCTTCTCCTGATTTTGAGGATGGGCAAACGTAGTACTAGAAAGGAGCGCAGCTGCGCCAATCAAACTGACGAGTTGCATTACGGATGATTTCTTAATGAGAGACAAGTGCTGGCGAAGATCAATCCAGGAAGAAAGGAGGGCTAGCAGAGGTAGAAGGAGTGTAATGGCTATGAGCGTTTTCGAGATTTTTTGACGGTCCTCGGATCCATCTTATAATGGCTCGACGGATGTCTGATCTTAGGAATTCTGTATCTGGAAGGGGGAATCGAAGGGGTTCATTGTGTGTAAGGGATCGACAATAATTGGCAAGCGAGGTAAGGTAAAAGTCAATCCCAACTCCATCACTAGTAACGAGAGACTCTCGTCTTCACCCCTTTCAAGGAGGTGGTATTGATTGTAATCAATCTATTGCGAATACCACTTGCATCCCTTTTATGTACAACTTGGGAAATCAAATATTGTTCGTAATGCTGCCTCCAATATCCCAGACGGGATTCCTATGCTCCTTGGCATGAAAACCTCAGCAATGTAGGTGGGTATAGTCCTCAATAGTTCTGAGGTTAATAAAATACAATAATCAAAACGCTCTCCAATAACCCAGACGCCCATAAATAGAGCCATCCGCCTGCAGATCCTATCCGCATTGGATTCGTTAGCCATGATTCCTCTCATGAAACACATCTGCTTGCCCCCAAAAGTCGGTACCGAGGTCTTAAATTTTATGTACGGGAGACTTGTCACATATGGGATCAGTCTTCCCATATCGTATCCAGATTCAGGTCCCCTCTCCTTTCTGCCCCACAAACACTCCATCGTTTCCGCTTGTCTCGCGATCCGAATCCTACGCCCAATGTTCTACCACGGGTACCAGATATCTCAGCAGTCTTTGTCTTAGAGTCTTCACCACCATCCGCAGCATCAGCAGCAGCTTTCAATTGTGCAATTCTCTCCGCTTCTAAAGCAGCTTCTTCGGCATCTGGGGAATCTGGAATCGTCTCGAGACTGGATATACTGGGACTCCGTGATCTGGCAGAAGTCGGTGTAGATGGTACAGACGAAGATGCAAAAGATCCAGGGTAGCTGAAAGTCCCCGAATAACTATTTGCACCGAGAAATGAGTCAAATTTCGACGAGGATTGATACAAAGGAGAGTTATTCACGGAAGATGGTGTGCTTGGAGTCGTTGGGCTAGCTGCAACTTGTTGTTGAGATAAGTATCGAAGGGGTGACGAAGGACGTCGCGTTCTTGGAAAGCTGGCGGAGTGCGGCAAACCTAGAATTGGGGAACTACTGCGTTCTGTAGCTCTTGGAGCGACCTCTTCTGAAGATGAACCTGATTCGCTAATATCTTTCAACCCCCGATTCGGTAGTCCAGGAAACACTTCATCGGCTGGCTTTCGAGGTGTGCGAATTCGGCTAGGAGATCCAAGAGGACTTGAAGGTCGTTGTTGCGGAGACGCGAGCAGATGACCTGCTGTATTGAATCCTGGCATAGACTGAGCTCTGGACATGGTTGGCGCCAACGTGCTTGTTGTAGATTTCGACCTCATATGCCCCCTCGACAATGGAGACGTATTTCGTGGTCGGTATGGTATTGAAGGAGAAGGCAGCAGGGGTGAGCGTGGCGAATGAGGGGTGGGGTCTGTGGATCTGCGAAGGCATTGAGGTTTCATGATAGCTTCGCGCTCACCGTTCTTCTGGTAATCGTAGAGAGAAGATTCTTGAAGTCGGAGAGTCGGTACGGGAGATGCCCTGAACTCCTCCATTCTCTCTGTTTCTGGTACTGGCTCCATAGTGGCGGATATGCTAGGCTGAGGAGAAATGTGCAGTCCCCCCTGGATAAAGACGAAACCGAAGATCGAAAATGAAGAGCAATCGCAGACTGCAAAAAGAAGGTTGGCCAGTGATCAGCAATCGAAGCTGTGAATATCTGATTGTGTCAAATAATTCCAGGCTCCTGCCAGCGTCTACGCATGGGACTCGGCATTCAGCGTAGCCAGCGCGTTTCTAAGAAGGTATTTGAAAATGTTATGAAGAGAGCCAGGAAATGGTGATTCTGCGAACAGCCATTTGATCAAGAGTGGGCTGACTCAATCTGCGAAGGTGATATGGTGTTGAGATGTTTGGGGGGAGGGAACATAGGGAAGGGAGGAGAGGTCTGGGCCGCTTGAGGAATTCTAGGTTTTGGGTCATTCGTAGATTCAGCCTGAGCCTTTTTGGGCCGGCTTCCGCTACTAAATAGTAGCGATCTAAAATCCTGGGGTACTACCTAGGTAGTAACAACCAATGAACAGTGCTATAAATGGACCCTTTCTATGAAAAGGGAAATCCGGCCATGCCTGTAACTCGATTCGGATACCAACAAATCGTTAGCCACTGATCTCTTCTCATATAACGCTCCATGGAGCTGGCCCGCTGGATGGGATGGGATGGGCTTGGCTCCCATGCACAATCGAAACACGATGATCCCGGAGAAAAACCCAGTGGCCAGGTTGGCGATACTGTGGTATTCAGCATAATACCAGGCACGTATTATCATTTTCATGTGCTGTACAATATCATGCAACTTTAAGGCGTTTGTTGGCGGATCAGTCAACTAGCTGACTGGTGTACAGATCAACCATCCTCGAAATCTCTCTCAGACCTTCATGCTATGTTTCAAGCCGCATATAAGACTATTCTTGTCAAGCTCCCTCGGATATTCCGTTTGACAGCTAGCTACTCCTCCAGTACAATTGTATATAATTAGGCGTCCTGGCTGCCAATGCGGTCGCTTACGTCAGATGCTTCTCGAGATCCTGGATAGGGGCATAGGGGCTATTTCGGAAAAACGTTCTGATAGCTGTCCTCCCGTTCCCCCCTTAATCACAACATGCAAACGGCTCTTGCATTCCCTTGGGTACATGATCAGTCGACCGTTAAGGCAACTGGCGGTCTCTAGCCGAATTTCAAGTTGCCCGGAAGCATAGTCAAGACTCCATTAGGACAAACGAAGAGGCAAGCTGCATGCATATTGACCTCTCTTGCTTAGGGGTAAAGCGTTCAACGAACCACTTCTTTTAGAGAGCACAAGATTCAGGAGAGGGCCAATTATGGGCAATGGATATTTTAGTAGACGGCGGTCAGTCTGTTCATCACAAGCTAGTACAATTGATCGAGGAAATGACAAGGCTGTGCTGAAGAACCTGTGTCCACTGTCAATGTGAAAGGCAAATATACTCTGCTTCGAGTACCTTTCCAGACGAATATATTTTTTGAATCCCCCCCTGTTCTTTTGAGAGGCTGAAGCATAGGTCTTGGCAGGGAGACGTGAAAGATGTACAAAGAGGCTGGACTAGAAGAGTTTTCTTTGAGAGCCCCTCGACATAAATTAGGGAACTTTAAAGTAGAATCACAGATGAGAATAAGACAAATTCACAATGGCTAGATGTTCTCATAAAATAAGATCTCATCTGCTCCATAATTCGTATTAGAATGAATTTTGGTCATGAGCTAGCCTCAGGAACACATTTTATTACTACCTAGTAAGCTTCCTCCAAAACTCAGCCACGGGTCCACTCCTTTCAGCAACGTTTCTCGAATCTCCAACAGGCGCAAACACCTTCGAAAACTCCCATATTGGGAGCCACAGTGACACCGAATAAAGGGGATCGATCGAGGTTCAGGCGCAATTCAATTGCGACCATACCATATGTCACGCAGATTGACATAAGCAGAGATAAACCTCCAGCACTCAAAACTGCGGACAACCAACAGCACGACGCTGCCATGGGGCCCGTACGGTTACGGCGCACAAATCCTCTCACGATCATAGTGGGAGTCGTGTTGTGTGTTGTGATATTGGTCTTCATATTGTCTCCTTCAAACTCAGACTCTGCGACAAAAGAAGCTCGAAAAGCCAGCGCGGCATCAAACCCTCTCTCCCCACCTACATCTCCCTTCCGAAAGCAAAACGAGAAGGCAAATGGCAAACGAATACCCCCACCAGTGGTACATTATAAGATGAACAACGTGTCAAGCACGAGCGATCCTGTTGGAAACCGAGAAACCATCCTCGTATTGACACCTCTCGCTCGATTCTACCAAGAGTATTGGGACAATCTACTGAAACTGACATATCCTCACGAACTCATCACTCTTGCATTCATAATACCGAAGAATCGAGAAGGAAATGCTGCAACGGCGCAGCTACAAGAACAGATCACCAAGACACAGACGACGGGCCCGGAGAGTAAGCGCTTCGCCAGCATCATTATTGAACGACAAGATTTCGAACCGCCTCTTGCTTCTCAAAGTGAGGCTGAGAGACACAAGATGGAGAACCAGAAAGCTAGAAGAGCAGCCATGTCAAGGGCCAGGAATTCTCTCCTCTTCACTACCCTAGGGCCTGCTACATCATGGGTCCTATGGCTCGATTCCGATGTTGTGGAGACCCCTCCAACACTAATCCAAGATCTTGCATCACACGACAAACCAATTATTGTTCCAAATTGCTTCCAGAGATACGTTGATCCGAAAACGAAGCAAGCCAAGGAAAGGCCATATGATTTCAACAGCTGGCAGGACAGTGAAACGGCACAGCAGCTTGGGTCTAAGATGGGCCCAGACGATATCTTATTAGAAGGCTATGCGGAAATGGCTACATACAGGTCGTTAATGGCATATATGGCGCAAGATAACGGAAACCCTAGGGAGGAAGTCTCGCTAGACGGTGTTGGAGGGACGGCTTTGTTGGTGAAGGCGGAAGTGCATCGAGACGGTGCTATGTTCCCGCCATTCCCATTCTACCACTTGATCGAAACGGAAGGGTTTGCCCGGATGGCAAAACGTTTGTCATATGGTTCTGTGGGGTTGCCTAATTACAAGTAAGTTTTCTCGCTCTTCTGATGCCATTGCCCAATACTTACTCGGTCCCAGGGTGTATCATTTCAACGAATGAGAAGAACAAAGCAGACCTCCAATATCTTCATTAGATATTTGCAAGTCTGGAACTGCAATAATTGCAACAAAAGGGATTTATAGTTTTGGCTAGGGCGTTATGATTATGGCATAGCATGAGCGTTGGCCCAGGCTACATTGGGCGTGTGTATACCATAGAGAGTATTGTCATGATAATTCCAGTTTTGAGTTAGAGAGAAGCTGCCATAGCTTTTAACATATTGTTGTGCTAAAATGCATGAAATAATGATTTCACATTCGTCTGGAGGCCGTAACATTAACAATGTCGGAAAGATGTCTCCTCAATGTATAAGTTCCACGCGTGCCCAAGCCAGCGCCATGCCTGTGCTAAAGTCCCGTAAAGTCCCGTAAACGCTCTGTAAACTCCACGCCCAATTTGAGTCCATTCATCCATCCCTAACCCTTCCCGCCATATTTCATCCTCCATCCCTCTCTCCACCCATCACCTCTTCTTCTCCTTCTCAACCGCATCCTCCACCCCATCCAAAACCCCCTCCCACCTCTCCTCCCCACAATAAAACCCCACCAAACCCCTCGCGCCTACAAAATCACCCTCCCGTATCAGCGCTGCACAGTCAACATTCAAAGGACTATCAAGTCCTGGCTCGCCCAGTAATCGGACTATGCTTTCTAATGCACCTACGATCTGTGACAACCATTAGCACATGCTCCAAATCCTAACCCCTCCTACAATCCTTAAAATATCCAGGAAAATACTGGACTGGGAAGGAAAGTGAGAGGAAATAAAGGTAGGGAGCAACATACACCCAAAACAGGACTCCACCCTTCCCCCAACAAATCCAAACACACCTCACCCGTCTCCCACCTAACATTTGGATGGCAAATCCTCGTCACAAACGTAATCGTCGGCGCCTTCACCGGATAGCTATCCGGAACCACAATGCTAACCAGCCATCTCCCGTCTTTGTATCCTGAGGAAGCGGGGAGGGTGTGCCCGGAGATGATGGCGCGTAAGGAGAGGATGTTAGAAGGGGAGAGGGGAGCCAAGAAGGGGATTGAGGGGGAAGGGGAGGAGGTGTAGGTGCTGAGTTCAGTGGCGATGCGTTTTGTAGGTGTGCGGCTGCTAGAGGTGGATGTGGTTTTTGAGGCAGTTTTGGAGGAGGTGGAGGTCGACGAGGAGGAGCGTTTGGCTTTTGAAGTGCTGGACATTGTTGTGGTGGAGAGTTGGTTGATTCAAGAGTTGAATAGGTAGGTTCTGTGAGATAGCGACTGGGTCTTGAGCTGAGCGGTTATATCCCAGACAGAAGTAGGCTCGTTGAGTTTGTTTGCTGAGGGTAGGGTCAAAACGGGAGCTTTGCGATAGCTCTGTAGCCGAGGCTGAGATCGTGATTCGAGGTCAGAGCCGCTTATCCCTGAGTGAAGAACTAACTTAAATGCTAGTTTTATTTACGAGTAGCCGGCTTTTTACAGACAATTAGGATCACAAATATCTTCTGATATCTTGCTTTGTATATATTCATTACATTGTTCGCATCAGCAGCCGTAACTGCGAGCGTATTCGTACTAACTACAGTCTGCAAAGGCCCTCCCCCATTCTAAACCCATCCACCGCTTGTCCGTACGACATGATGACGAGAGAAATGGTAGCGCCATGCAGAATACCCTCCAACCCTATTGCAATGAAGTCTGAAGTGAAACTTTGCTCGTCCTACCCACTCATCGCGGGTCGGAACAAAATGCTATGCGTTGCACACAAACGCTAAAATCATCTTCATGCCACACCATCCCCTGTCATTAAAAGAGTAAAAAACGTCTCGAAAACACCAACCATCTCGGTCTACATTCAACGTCTTTCCAAATGAGGAGAGCTTCAAATACCTATGCAGAGGTTCTTCCCGAAATGCAAGGCAAAGCAGGATTTCAATGCTTAGAGATTCGCTGAAAGTGCAGCAAGAAGAAACAAAATCATCGTCCTAGAAAAGAAAATATGCACATGAAATCCATTCGTCCGTCATCTAAAACATCAACATAAGTGTGAGCCATGCGCTCGTCGTGGTGGAGTGGGCCAAGTATTACATCGAATCCGCAGCGAAGGCGAAGTTCGAGGTTTCACAATTTCGTTTGTATTCCCCAAGATAATTGTCATTCTTAAAAGGAAATTGCAATGCTGGGTATTCCATCAAGTAGAGTCCTTCGGCTTCCAGAACTGCATCATTCGGCTAATACGTTTGCTCTTGCTTCCCTTGTCCTTTTTGTCGGTTTCCATAGTATTTGGGGCCCGGGACTCGATGGACAACTTGCTTTTCTCGCCGTGAGAACTGCTTATAAGACGGGACAAACTAGCCATGCTTGATCGTTTGCGAGTAACAGCTGCAGAAGATAGCGAAGCTGAGCGTTGACCATCGCGAAATTGAGGATTATGAGCCATTGGAATAATACCACTGTCTCTGGTCATCGTAGAATTGCTGCTTGTCAAAGATGGAACATCATCAACTGACATTCTCAGTTCAGGGCCGGGCTCTCCTAAAAGCAAAGACTGGAACCCGCCCTCATCTGCAATTGACGAAGGGGCAGTTGAAATGCGTTGCGTGTCATATGAAAAGGGCGACCGAGGCGAGGGGAAGGAGGATTGTGTTGTCGAATGAGGACTTGTGGGTGTGAGATATGGCGGTTGTAGAGAGAAAGGTTGAATATCGACTGGTGCAAGGTCCTTGTGTCGAGGGCGAAATGGGGGAGTTGCAGTTGAATCCGAGGACTGAGCACCAGAATCCGGTCGAGGAGGTATGGAGTCATCGACAATCTCAATAGGGCTTGGAGATTCTTCCGCAATGGTGGCCTCCTGCAATGAAGTGCTCGAGGTTGTTGACTTCACACTAGCACTCAAGTGTCGCCTGTCACCCTCACTGAGACCACTGCCTTTCCGCTTAACCCCTCTCATCGCGCTCCCACTATCGAGTGACCAATCCATGACCTGGTTTGCATTGTTCTCCGCGTCCACCACTTTGATATCAATACCCAATCCGGTCTCATCGTCTTCAACTCTGCCGTTAGAGTCTTTGTCCGATGCAGCCTTGGTATCCTCCCACGCATCATCTTCCTCGGGCTCTTCGAACACATCGTCCATTGTGGAACTTGAATTCAAGTGGCGTAGTCCAAATCTTGGATTCTCTAGTTCAGGAGAGCTGGCAGCACGTCTATGATAATGCATCCCAGGACCACCGAATCCTCCCATACCAACGGCTGAATGCATGCGCTTTCCTCCTCTCTTCATACCGGTACCTTGAGCAAAGTCCCATTCGCTATCTCTACCAGTAGGCGTTTGGAAGGGTCCGAGAGCAGCATCCAGATCAATTATGGGACTCATAGAGCCTTCATCATCTTGTGTTTGGACACGTCTGGGGACCCATGACGAGAAATCTGTGTTCACTTCAGGTTTGAGAGGGACTATTTGTTCAGAGGTAGACTCTGGCTGGTTGAAGTCAAAATCTGTAGCCTCATTGTGACTATATGACCGAAGTGGTGGAGTGGGAGTTCGACGATTATGTTTCTGGGTTCGTTGCCGAGATTTTCGAGACAAAATAGATCCAGCCCAGGACTTGATGACCCTCTTCTGCTTCTTTTTGCGAGAAACTGAAGATTGTCGAGAGGATGTTGGTTCAGTCGAGGCGACAGGGATGTCCGGATCAATGGCGATTGGTGAAGTGGGTTCCGATTTCTGCGGTTGAGATTCCTTTGACGATGCAGCACTTGTAGGCCGGCTTTGTGGTGAACCTTCGTGACCAAAAAACGTCCACTTCTTTGCAGGAGATTTGGGCGTGACCGGGCTAATTGGTACTAGGTTGGATGGGGAGTCTTTGAGCAAAGGGTTAGATCGATGTCTGCGGGGGCTCGGTCGATCTAGAGTGGGAGATAATGATCGAGTACCGTCTAGCCTAGCTGCAGCAGTCTTAGGTCGAACATCGGTTGCTTTTGGACTGCGTCTTTGCTCTTTAGTTGGAGGGCTTGAAGCAGAAATGATCGAGGATAAGCTGCCAGATACTGAATGTCCAGGCCGAACCGTCGTCCCAGAACTCTCACTTGAGACAAGTGACAAAGGTCGAGGTATAAATTGTATGTCATCTGAGAATCCTACGCGAGCGCGATTGGAAGCTTTCTGCGGTGAGCTCTGGGGTGAATTGGTCTCAGGACTGGCTTGCCTGACTTCCTTGGTGGATGCTTGCTCGATTCCGGGAAACGGTGATCGAGAATGCTCGTTGCCACTTGGGCTGCAAGGTGCTGAGCTTCCTCGTGGAAGCGTATATGGATCACTTGGTTTCAAGATAAAGCTGAGATCATGAGCACTGATTGCAGCTGATCTTCTATGAGCATGACCCCGTCGATTTGGCACGGCTCCCAGCGTCGAGAGTGGATTTGGTGCAGGTAAAACACCATCACCTTTCGTTGGTGAAGTGCTCATCAGGCCAAGACCACTGCCAGTCTTTCCATCGCCACCAATAAACTCACTAGTTCCCCTCTTGTGAAATCCAGGCCGAGAAGGTATTGTTCGGTTGGGCGATAAAGGAGGACTTGCCATTCCAGAGTCCGGATTGAACGAAAACGCTGGAAGTGCCGCAGGCGTGGACCGTCGGTTGCTTTCATTCATACCAACTCCATTTTTTGCAGGTACAGTGGCTCTGGAGAAAGAAGGAGGAGCAGAGGAAGACGGTGATACTTTTGCTGGGAAGGTGAAATCGGGGAGAGGAGATTCGCCATATTGTAGAGAGGTCGTCATTTTCAGGAAGCCGCACGGCGGCCAACAATCACGACTCGATCAGGAACTCATAGGGTTGATCTACCGGAGGAAATATGTCGAAGAAGTTCGAGGATTGTTGCGGTATCGACAGGGTTTTTCGGATCGGCCAGTGAATAGCAAAGTGAGATGCCTAAATCGAAGGCCGTTAGTACCATGCAATGGTATGCTCAATCAAGGAATGCGAAAGATCTAATGGCTTCGCAGGTTGAAGTTTAATAACATACTTAGAGTCCAAGGTATTGATGTCTCAACAAGGCACGGTCGACACTGATTGGCCGAATTCCTTGGAAATGGACGGGAGAAGCAGATCGTATGCTGGTAAGGAGCGGACAGGTTACGACCAAGGTACTCAAATGAAAGAGATACCGTTGGTACAGTAAACCAAATATGTTGATGTTTTTGGAGGAGGAGGAGGAGGAGGAGAGGATTTGTTGTTGCTAATTTGCAAGGAGAAATCGGTAGTTTTTGGAGGTGCTAATTATTTGGCTCTAGTGTTGCTAGTACAAATTCGTATGCTAGCGACCTAATAAGACTTGCATTTCAAACCCCCCTAAGGAGAACAGAACCTGGAAATCATCTAGAAGAAGCGGAGCTGAAAGTATGACGATTGATGATATTGTCATTCTGAACACAGTACGAGTCTTCATAGAAAATCGAGTCTAGATTAGTAATTGTATAAGGTATCTCAAAATGAGACATTCAAATTCTCTCTATCGTTTATTAGTTGCACTGTGGGTATGTAGGTGTACGTAGGTACATAGGTACGTAGGTATGTCGGCAGTTGGGCCATAAATTCAGGAGTCGACGTTCACGGATAAAATCATTTTTCTATTTCCAAGAGCGGAAGCCGAACAAAATGTTTGTCGGTACTGAAGATCTTGATAGGGATGCAGTCTTTATGAAAAGGGTTGGTTACAATATGCAGTCTCTTCCCCTGGAGCAACTGAATCTTGCAGCTCACCTCTCACAGCCTTTAAGCCCCTGGATGCTTTTTGCTTTTTCTTGTTTGGCAAGATCTTTGCCACAACCATCCGCGCAAAATGCAGTCCAACGCAGACTCCTCCTCCTTCTTCTCCTTCTACTTTTCATGCCGTGCCAAGAAGAGCAAGCATTTCCGTCTGGTCAGTTGCAATTGATGTGCTGCGGGGCAAGGACAGGGCAAGCCAAGTAAGGCAGGATTCGCAAGGCCGACTTAATTTGGATCTCATTTCTATAGGTCATTCATTGTTTTGGGATTTATTTATTGTCAATCTTTCTCTAATAAAGTTTCTCCGGGGCGGCAGGCGAGCTGATGGCTGAGATCCCCTTGTTACAGCATCGGCTACCCCGGCCTGAGACCTGCATCCAGAACTGGGCAAAGAATTATTAGATAGATGTACCGAAATAACCAAAATCGTGGACACAATCAGAGTCGTAATCTTTTCATTTCCTATCAAAAATCCGGCGGTGGTGGGTAGAGAATATCATGATGCACACACCCCCAATCTCGATTAACTTCTCAGCTTCTGGGCTTGCACACCCAGGACCCTGAATGAAGATCAACATCGTATCCGCCAAAAACCGAGCCCGATAAACAAAGTCCTCGTACACCTCAACTACTTTCAACCTTGCATAATTCCTTGGCAACCTCTCCCAGTGATGTTCCTAACAATCTTCAGAACTTCCCACCATCACCTCCTAACGGAAAGCTTTTTTTACCCCTCGTCTGAACTTCCCCATCACAGAAGAAGCCCAGACCAGGGCACACTGCACCAATGCATGCGATCTGTTGAGTGGAGAGTCGTGGTACCTGGTTTATGTCTAGTGCAGGAGGCTGCAGGCCCATGGCAAGTACTCTCTAACCACGAACAGCAAGTATCGTTTGAAGTTATTTTTGAAGTGGCTCTGACCCCTCGTTCATTGGTCAAATACAAGGAACGCAAAGAGTCCGGGGCCAGCCACTTCTACTACGCCTCTAAGAAACTTTTTGTGGAAACTGGGAATCGATCCTCGACTTTTGGAAGCTTGTGCGTAGATTCGCCGAGGGGTGCAGATGAAGATTGAGAACGGCAAGGTCTCATCGATTTTCCAAAAATAAAACTGGATTCCTAGATGTGACAAACTTCCAGTAACATATAAAGATTTACGATTCTGGATATGTTCCTCGGCCTGACTTTTTAACCCCCCTACTAGTAGTGATTGCTTTCGCGTACCTTAATTTCTTCCCGAACGGACCTTGTCCCTGAATAAATTTGATATAAAGCATTTATATTGCGAACAACACCAAGTGACTCTTCTTTTCCAAGATTGCTCATTCAAATGTGGCGTCATAGATCCTGAATTGGATTCCATTCAGTTGAATCGCGGCAAAATATTGCCATCACCTGACACGATATCTAGTAGAGGATCAGGTTTTCATTGTATATTTTCTTCTCATATAATATTGTTAAAGACAGATTGTGCACAAAGATGTCCTCTGAATCAAAATGAGAGCCCAAAGCCCTTGGTTTTGAAGTGAATCGAGTCTTGGGGGGGTGGAGGGGGCAATTTCTACATCACCTGACACATTGTCTGCTTCAGGGTTTCCATTGTGTATTTTTCGCTGATACAATCTTGTTGAAAGCGTTGTGAAGAGAGGCATTACCGATTTCTACATCAGCGTTTGCATAGAAGACTTGCTACTTATATCGCTTTCTCTGCAGAGTATCACGCTCAGAGTAGAATCAAATGAAAACATCCACATTAAGCGCTGTTTCATGTGAGCAGAAGACGATTTAAGATAATGTTATTTGTAAATAAGTTAGTGCTAAGAGTTTGGCATTGCTTTCATCATTTGATACTACTTTCATAATCACAGCAGGCTTTTCAGCCACTAGCAGTCCTTACTACACACCATTTCCTAACTTTGATGAAATCAGGATTTAATTGAATTTCAAAGCTTTCCAACCCGTTTCCAACACTCTCATTCTTCTGTCTCCAATATCTTGTGCTCCTACTGCCCACCATATATGTCGGATCTATATGTCGGATCTTGTTCAACTATGCCACCTGCGTTCTCTTCAACTATGAAGGGGCCTTGGAATTCCCACAATCCTTTTTTTACTAACTGTAGAAGCTATGTTTTGACACTGATTGGAGAGACCTCGGAATTGGAAAGTATAGATTTCAGATGTCTTATTATACTATACAGCGGAACTGGTTTGGATCTTTGAAGATTGGTTTAATTTTGATCTGGGGCCAGCTTTATGATAGTTTCAGATATTCCCAAATGTATGCTGCTTCTAGTGGGTGAAGATCTGCGCATTTCGACCGAAATCTTAAGAGAAAGAAGGGCTTGACTTTGCGATTTTGCTCACAAACATTAGAATAAGATATCTCCACCAGTAATCAAGTTTCTTCCCTGATAATTAAAAGATGATATTTTCAAGATAGCATCAGATCAGGACTTGTTTAGAAGCTTGTAGAATATTTCAAGAACTAGGATAAGATTTGCTTGGAGAGTTAGAAAATATTTCGAAAGACTAAGGTAGGACTTGCTCGGAGGGTAGAAGCGTTTGAGAAGATCTTAAGAGGAATTCACCCCAAAAAAATTCAGACACCTGGGCAGGCTTTAAGTTATGATTTTTCACGTTTGGTGATCATATGTGCCAAAGATTCGGAGTTGATACTTCATCAAAACCGAAGGCCCTCGAAAACAATATCACGTGCACGGATCAGGATCGGGACTGGGGTTTTTCGGATCGACTCCAAGAACCTCTCAATTTTATCATCAGTGTCATGGGTTCCGTGACTTGAGAAAGTTGGAGAATCGTGTCTCTCCAATCACTTCCCGAACCTCATGAACAGGATGATCTCAGCCATGAGGGTCTTGATGTCAAGGGAGCTCCAGGGCATTTTAAGGACCAGGTCGTTTCGTCACGTGTGCCATTTTTCGATTTCAATTGCTAGGACTAAGAGGAGGCTATTGACTGTAGAAGAGCGTGAGATGAAAGGATGGATGTCACCGCGCCAGGCGACAGTGAAGATTAAGGTGGGAGAGCATACCGATGTGAGTCGATCACCGTCTTGTTGACATGAGGCCTCACTAATTTGTTGGCAGCAAAAGGAAGTTTTAGCGACCTTGCGCCATAACTTCAGGATCACGAAAGCGCGTTGGCTCACATTCTCAAAGAGGCCAACCTCTTCTGCGCCGTTCGATTTAGCCCTCGTCATACTTGGCACTCCAACCTTCGCCAAATGGCTTGAAGACGACACCAAGTTCATTCCCAAAGTTCTCGAAATATTAAATCGTCCATTCGATGATTTTTGGGGTAATTTCAAACAAGGTCAATCAAAGCCGAAGAATTCGAAAGACCACGCTAAACCGGCCTTTGAGATTGATGTTATCTGTGCTTGCGTTGACGGACTTGCTCCTCGAATAGAGCATTTGAACAGGAAGCGATTAAACCGGCCGCTTGAAGGGCTCTCGTTTCTCCATGGACGATTAAATCAAATAACTCCTGGCCTATGGGACCCTGAGACTAGCAATACACATGAGAGTCCAGGCATGCAATCAAGCCTGACTTTTTCAACAAGAACACAAACCACCCAGGTCACGCTTCCTCTTGCAAAAACTCTATTTACGAATGGAAGGCATTCGACTCTTATAATTTCCAAATGGCGAGCTTTAGCCGACGGAACCTTTATAAAAGTGAAGAGCGCAGAAAAGATGAATCAATTCATTACAGTTTTTGACAGCCAAAGTCAAAATATTCCCTGCACCTCCATACCAGTTACCCCCTTAACTCCCGTACGTCGAATTGTAAGTTGTCTGGGCAATATAGTACGACAAATCAATTTCGGCGAGGAAGGCGATGGTCCGGCGTCTCGAGAGCTAGAAGCAAGTATCGATAATTATTTTGAGTTCAGCCAGAGGCCAAAAGCAACAGTGGATGTATGGGCCCTAATCTTTCCGCCAGATTCGCTTCCCCACTCACCACCAGGCCATGGTAATGACCTTTTACTACATGCAGATGCCGTGAAGAAATTCTGGCAAGACGAAATTCTTAGTACCGAGTTTGTGGGCTACTGGCTGAACAGGGGTGCCACCTTTTGTCGTGTCCGTATGTTCCCCCTTCATGTTCAAAGTCCTACTTTGGATTTATATGCTAATTAAAAGCAGTGAGTGGAGGTGGCGGCTGGGGCGTCAAGCAAGGTTTGTTATCTTTAGATCCACAAACCACTTACAGTACTGTCAATGAAGCGCGGTTTGACTTCTCAACGGGAACCATCGAGGAACAGCGATCTTCGGCACTAGGAAATATCGCTCAGGCAAACTCATTAATCCAATTCTTTGTTGCAGACAGCAGGAAACTTTTAAGAATGAGCATTCTCAACGGAGGAAAGAGGGCTCTTGATGTGTTCCAAGATGGCACCGTTGTGGGAACTGCACCCAGCACTATCGATGAAATCCCACAAGAAGATCCTCTTCCCGTAAACGGATCCAGCGAGCCGAGGTCCAGGAACAGACATATGTTTTTCCAGGTGGGACATTTTGGTGCTGTGTCCGAGTCTGGCTTGTATTTGAGCTCCAACGTTGTTAAATCAGATTCTGAGCAACCAGTGATGTCAAGGGAGGACCATCTGATCAAAACGAAAATCGATTTCCCCTATTCTTATGTCTTCAGGGATTTGAAGTATGAGAAGGAAGGTAACACGCCCCGTTTTGCCAAGCGCCATGTATTGGAGCAGAAGGAAGAGTTGAATCGGTTGGATGGGATAGATTGACATAGTTGGATGCGAAGGGGACTCGGTCCTTAAGAACGCCAGTATCTAGGACTAGTGCCGGCAGACTCTCGTTGTATGAGGTAAGAGAAGCGGCTGAATATAGCGGCGTTTGTAGAAGCATAAACAGGATAGATAGGATAGAACTGGCTTCACTGGAACTTGTATATAACAAATGTATATCACATTGGTCGACGGCATGGCCATCAAGTTTGCCCCTTAAATATTAGCTGTAAAATCCGTAAGTTACATAAGATGTGCCTTCTTCAAAGCTACACAGAGAATCTTCGATTGTCAAGTTTTTTTAAGCAATGGTATGTATAGGCGGTTGGATGCTCTACCTCTTATGTCTGACCAAAAAAAAAACATTAAAAAATAAACTCCCAGATGCCTGAAATTGTTCGCAAGATATACTGAGGTGGATTTGGAAGTGAATCTGTAGCCGAATCTCGCTAAGATCGCCCTAACAAGTCGCCGTTTACTCGGCCTTCTTAGGACCTGACAATTAACGCGGAACGTCTCTAAATAGTCCTCTATTTCTACTAGAGGCTCAATTATCATATCTTCCAATAGAGAATCTTCTGCACTGTGCCAAAATGGATCGCACCCTTGACGAGATTGCGTCCGAGAGACGTAGCAACGTAGGTCTCAAATATTCTGCTGCCTTGCTCAGCCTTGCTTTGCAGCCCATGGAGAGACTTCTAGCTAACGCAGCTTACAGAGAGGTAGCGGATCTCGTGGACGACGTGGTGGCCGACGAAATGATTACCCTCGTGACGGCGTAAAAAAGGTATATAACACTCTCACAATTCGTGGACAGGCTCCTAGCTAATATATCCTCCAGGTTCATACACCTCCTCTATCAAGCATTTGACTGCACCCGAAATCTTCCTCGGACCTCGTCGCAGCCTATCCCCAGACTTCGATGCATCATGGCGGTCCAGAGAAGTACTTGAATTGAACACATCAGCTAACCCAGCCCTCTCCTCGTTTTGCGCAGTCGATACGAGAAGAAAACAGGAACATAGACTCGTAAGTCGTTCGTCCCCATACCATTACGCAGTTATCTAATATATATTTACAGTGAATGGGTTCATGATAAGTTCGACAATGATAGTACGCACAACTTCCTCGTCTCCTCATGGACGTCGCTCACGGTCAAGCAGCAGGACGCCGACCGGCTCGTGCTGAAAGAAGATACACCCCCGAGCCAGTATAGTACGTTAAGAGGCATTAGACATAACTATATATGCTAAAATTTGGACAGTAATTCGTCTAGCCCGAAGCTTCGTGTCGAAAACCTACACTATGATTTGACGGAGGAAGATTTGGATGTATGGCACAACCATTCAAATACAACATAGCATATGCTTATTCACAGTATAGGACTTATTCAACAGAATTGGTCCAGTCCTAGAACTCCGACTCAAGTACGACCGTGCCGGACGCTCGGAAGGAATTGCTTTTGTCACGTATCAATCAGCTCAAGACGCGAAGGATGCAATCCGTGAATTTGATGGTGCTAATGCAAAAGGTACGGCAATCTATCTTGAATACTGGGCATTACTCTAATACTTTGCAGGCCAGCCTATCCGCTTGATTTCTCTTCCTTCGGGACCTGCTGCCGGACGCCGAAATCCATTTGATTCAGCTGTCCCCGCTCCTCGTTCATTGGCGGACCGAATCACCCTTGCTCCAGGTGCTCGCTCCCGCTCAATGTCTCCAGTCCGTCATTCAGACGTCAGTGGACCACCACCCAGCAACGTTGATCGATATGTGCCTGGTCAGAAGTCTCGCTCCCGCAGTCCCTTGCCACGCCGACGTGACGGTCGACGGCCAGGCGCTAGAAGAGAGAGAGGTGAAAGAGGAGGCAGAGGAGGTGATAAACTCGCAAAGGATGGCAGACCTAAGAAGACCCAAGAGGAGCTCGATGCTGAGATGGAGGATTATTGGGGCGCAAAAGAGAATGGAAATGGCGCTGCAGCCGAAGTTGCTCAGGACGATATTGACATGATTGAGTAAGGAAGTGGGGTTTTTAGTACGCTCATTTGCACGTAAGTGCTCCTCGCTAGGCTTAGATTCTTTTGAGAGCTACTTTAAAAAAACATGGTCATGTTTCGGTTTTGGAATCTCTTCAAATGCAACCTTTTCCTTTCTATTAATTAAGCATCACAGGACTCGACCCTCAAATGCAAATGTTTCCCCACCTATTAATTACCATAGTATCCATGCAACCAAATAATATCCCTCAAAAACAAAAGAAACCCTATTATTAAGTACCCAAACCACACAACACCACCAATGCACCTCCCATGCTCACCCCTACATTTCCATCTCACCCTGCCCGTTTCCTCCCAAGAATCCCGGAAAACCTCGTCATCTCCTAACTAAATTCTCAATTCCTTCTTAGCATTAGCACCTACCAACCCCCTGGGCTAAGCCCAAAGAAAAGATAAAACTTACAACAAAGCCAAAGTCAGATCCCCGCGTACAGTAGCCTTAAGCTGTACCTCTACTTCTAGGTTTAGATCCAGGCGAAGCCGAAGATTGTTGCTGCTTGCTCCACTGGCGGGCACGCCGGAGCCGATTACGGGTTTAGGGAGGTCGGTGGGATTTACCTGTGATGAGAGCGTTAGGATGCGAGGCTAGGGACGGGATGAAATGTTTGTGGTTTTCTGGTTGCGTAGAGGTAACTTTGAGATGGGGGATTACAAAGAGGAGAAGTGGGGAGAAGGTGGGGAAGAGGGGAGACGTGAAAAGGGTATGAAGGGAAGGAAAAGGGAACATACAACGCGGACAGGAACCTGCACCGGATGTTCCACCGTTGGAGCCCTAGCTCTCGCCGCAGGTGGCTGATCATACTGCTGCTGCTGTTGCGGAGGCGCATAATGTTGCGGATTATAGGGACGATTGTATTGTGGTTGGGGGGGAGGGTAGGGGCGTTGTTGCTGCTGACGGTGTCCTGGGGAGGAGGGAGGAGAGGGATAGTTGTCATCGACTGCGGTTACTTTCCCTTGTTGATATTTGTTGATGGTGTTTTGGTGGGAAGGGGAGTTGTTGATGTCTTGTGCGTAGGTGTTGGCAGGGATTGGGGGTGGCACTGCGTCCTGAGCGCGGCCTCGCCCTCGGCGGCGGGAGCGGGAACGAGATTTTGTGCGTGATTGGGGTGTCGATGGGGCATTTTTGGAGCTGTCGACGGGAGGAGTTATGGGGTGCTGTGCTGTGGTCGTTGGGGCTGTTGCGGGAGCTTCTTGCTGGGAGCTGGATGCTTGGGAAGACATAATGAGAAGATTGGATGAGAAAGTGAATTCAGGAGATGGAGAGAGA
>Ga0182030_10003092_pt1 | contig 35480 bp, 16 predicted proteins | sample 812S3MmetaG_FD_121299 | JGI IMG/M metagenome (GOLD analysis project Ga0182030, IMG submission 121299) | Permafrost microbial communities from Stordalen Mire, Sweden - 812S3M metaG (Illumina Assembly) | ecosystem: Environmental > Terrestrial > Soil > Wetlands > Permafrost | place: Sweden...
GGAAATCGATCCGCCAGCCGAGAAAGGTGAGGGCGGTCGCGCCATTGGTGGCGCTGATGGTCTGGGCGGCGGCCTGGCGGCGCAGCACCGCGTTGATCCGCGCCAGCAATTCGCGCGGATTGAACGGCTTGGCCAGGTAATCGTCGGCGCCCATTTCCAGCCCGAGAATGCGGTCGACGTCCTCGCCGCGCGCGGTCAGCATGATGATCGGCACTTGCGATTCCGCGCGGACCTGGCGGCACAGGCTGAGGCCGTCGTCGCCGGGCAGCATCACGTCGAGGATCAGAAGGTCGACGCGGTGCTCGGCCATCGCCCGGGTCATTTCGCGGCCCTCGGTGGCGGTGGTCACGTTGCAGCCGTTGGTGCGCAGGTATTTCGCGATCAATGCCCGCGTCTCGCGGTCGTCCTCGACGACCAGAATGTTCGGTGATGCCGTAGCCATGCGCGACCTTTGTCTGGATTCGGGGCAGCCGCCGCAGGATTTTTGTTTCACAATATTTCTGACGATGGCCTGACAAAGACTGGGCAACACGCCAGCGGGGCAACAAAAAGGCCCCGCTGGCATTATTAACCATAATGTCCCGTCTGCCTGGCAAGAATCGAGGCCGGCACGACCCCCAATCTCAGCGACCTCCGGCAGTTACCAGTCGCCGCTGCAATTGTTGCAGGCCGAGTTGGCGGAAGTGACCTCCGGCGCCGACAGCTGGGCGGATCAAGGCGTTACACGCGAGGCGTCATCGCCTGGGCCGGCTTCTGCCGTATTTACACGGAGCGATCATTTAACCGCTGGCGAACCAAGCGGCCGTCATGATGCTGCCCTCGCCAGGAGTTGAAGGATCGGATGACGCGGGCTCTCGTTCTGCCAGTTGATAGCGTGTCGAATATCCGCGGGCCGACGGGGTTGCCGCTGCGCACGGATATTCCGGCGGAGTTGATGCTGACCACGCTGCTCGATGCACTGTCGGTCGGCATGTTCTGGAAGGATCGTGAATCACGCATCCTGGGCTGCAATCAGAAGTTCGCCGATGATTCCGGCGTTGCCGGTCCGGCCGACATGGTTGGAAAAACAAATTTCGATTTCTATCCGAGGGCGCAGGCCGACGCCTACCGCGCCGACGACCTCGAGGTCATCAATACCGGCCTGGCCAAACTGGGCATCGAGGAGCCTCTGCTGCTTGCGACGGGGGAGACCGCGTGGGTCGAGACCAACAAGGCCCCGCTGCGCGATTGCGCCGGAGAGATCATTGGTCTGCTGGCGACCTATCGCGATGTGACCGAGCGTCACAAGGCCGGCGACGAACGCGTCCGCATGGCACTAGAACTGGCTGCGGCCAGGCAAGCCGCCAATATGTCCATGCATGATGTCCTCACAGAGCTTCCCAATCGCCGCTATCTGCAAGAGGAGTTAAACGAGCGCCTGGCCTCGCTGGCCACCGGTCCGGAAAGAAAATTTGCCGTTGTCGCGATCGATCTGGATCGGTTCAAGGCAATCAATGACCTGCATGGCCACGCCGCCGGGGATGAACTGCTAAAGGAAGTGGCAACCCGCCTCTCCGAGGGGGCCCGGGTCGATGGGTTTGTGGCGCGGCTGGGTGGTGATGAATTCATTCTGATACTTCCGTTTGCGACAGCCGCTGAGTTGACCAGAAGGCTTTCCGCATTGATCGCGAGATTTGAATCGCCGATCATTCTCGCCGAACACCAGTTGACCATTAGCGTCGCGCTGGGTGTCGCAACGGCGCCCGGTGACGGGACCAATCCCGACGTCCTGATGCGTCACGCGGACATGGCGCTATATCGCGCAAAGGAGCACGGTGGACGGAGCTTCGCGTTCTTTCAGCCCGAGATGGAGTTTCGGGCGCGAGAACGTGCGCTGCTCGAGCACGAGCTGAGGATCGCGATCAAGAATGACCTTATCGTTCCCTATTTTCAGCCGATACAGGATTTAAGGACCGGCAAAACATCATGTTATGAAGTTCTGGCACGATGGCCGCATGCCGAACGAGGCTTCGTGCCGCCCGATCAGTTCATTCAGATTGCCATCGATGCCGGACTTATCGGGGCGCTCACATTGAACCTGCTGCGCCGCGCCTGCCATGAGACAAAAAATTGGCCTGGCGCTCCACGGATAGCGATCAACATTGCTCCTGTGCAATTGCGTGATGCTGCGCTGCCCCAAAGGCTCTTGAAGCTGTTATCGGGGTGCGGCTTTCCGCCGGCGCGCGTGGAAATCGAAGTGACCGAGGACGCCATGGTCTCGGATATCGCCACAGCGAAGGCGATCCTCACGTCGTTCAAGAATCTGGGGATGCGAGTTGCCCTTGACGATTTTGGAACAGGGTATTCAAGTCTGCGGCACCTGGCCGAACTGCCTCTCGATACGCTGAAGATCGATCAGTCGTTCGTGAGATCGATGAACAGCGGTGAAAACGGGCTGGTGATCGTAAAGTCCATCGTGCAATTGGCCAAGAATTTGGGTCTCGGACTCATCGCTGAGGGAATCGAAACCGAACAGCAGGCGATCCTGCTTCGCGGGCTTGGCTGCGACCACGGCCAGGGCTTTTATCTGGGACGCCCTTCACCGGGCGTTGCGCGGCCTGAACGGCGAAGCACAAAAGACCACGAAAATGAACCTTCGGCCTCGGCAGGGACTGCGCCGGCTGCGTTGCACGTACAACAGGCCAAACGCCGCGCGAAGACATGAGCGGCCCGGCGCCGGAACCCGGTGTTCCACGCCACCGTTCGGCCGCTGAAAATCGCTCCGGCCGCCGGAACGGGCGGCGCCTTGGGGTGTTTCCTTCCGAGAGTTTAGTTCAGGGAGAGACCGATGTTTAAAAAATCCATCGCGGCCGGTCTTGCCGGGTCGGCGCTGCTTGCGACGGTCGCGTTCGGGCAAACGCCGACGACGACCAATAACATGGCGCCGGCGGCGATGTCGGATTCGTCGTTCCAGGGCGACTGGCGCACGTCGAAACTGGTCGGCCTCAACGTCTACAACGACAACAACGAGAATCTCGGCTCGATCAACGATCTGTTGACCGACAGGAACGGAAATATCAAGGCGGTGGTGCTCGGGGTCGGCGGCTTCCTGGGGGTCGGCACCCATCTGGTCACGGTGGCCTTCGACAAGCTCAAATTCGTCGACCAGCCGGTGCCCTATACCGGCACAGCAGGCGCCGCGCCGAACGCCACCGGCAGCCGGCCCAATTCGTCGATGACCACGGGTGCGGCGACCACCGACGCCAGCTCGCCGTCGAAACCCGATCGCTGGTATCCCGATCACGCCGTCTTCAACGCCACCAAGGACCAACTGAAGGCAATGCCCGAGTTCAAATATTCGAGCTGAGCGAGCGGGATTGCGGGTCCGAACCTTGCGGCTGCCCCCACCCCGGGATTGGGGTGGGGGCTCTTGCGACGCTTGCTGCCGCGGATCCACGTTGGCGTCAATTGGTCTTGACCAGCGGGCAGCCGCCCTTGTCGAGCGGGCGGAAGGCCTGGTCGGCGGGCACGGTGGCGAGCAGCTTGTAGAGATCCCACTCGCCCTTGGACTCCTCGGGCTTCTTCACCTCGAACAGATACATGTCGTGGATCATGCGGCCGTCCTCGCGGATGCGGCCGTTTTTGGTGAAGAAGTCGTTGATCGGCGTCGCCTTCATCTGCGCCATCACCTTGGCGGTGTCGTCGGTCCCGGTCGCATCGATGGCCTTGAGGTAGTGCATGGTCGCCGAATACAGCCCGGCCTGGATCATGGTCGGCATGTGCCCGACCTTTTCCAGGAAGCGGTTGGAAAACGCCCGCGTTTCATCGTCGCGGTCCCAGTAGAACGCGTCGGTCACGATCAGGCCCTGGCCATCGCGAAGCCCGATCGAATGCACGTCGGTGATTTCGAGCAGCAAGGCGATCAGCTTCTGGCCGCCCTTCATCAGGCCGAATTCGGCGGCCTGCTTCAGCGCGTTGGTGGTGTCGCCGCCGGCATTGGCGAGCGCCACCACCTTGGCCTTGGAGGCCTGCGCCTGCAGCAGGAACGACGAGAAGTCGGAGGTGTTGAGCGGATGGCGGACGTCGCCGAGCACCTTGCCGCCGGTTTCCTTCACCACATTGGCCGCGTCACGCTCGAGCGCGGCGCCGAACGCGTAGTCGGCGGTGATGAAGAACCAGGTGTCCTCGCCGCGCTGCACCATGGCTTTTCCGGCGACATTGGAAAGCGCGTAGGTGTCGTAGGTATAGTGCACCATGACCGGCGAACAGGCCGGCCCGGTCAGGTCGGAACTGCCGGCGCCCGAATTCATGAAGATCTTGTTCTTTTCCTTCAGCAGGGTCTGCAGCGCCAGCGCGACCGACGAGGTCGGGACGTCGAACACGGTGTCGACCTTGTCGTTGTCGATCCAGTTGCGGGCGATGCTGACGCCGACGTCGGGCTTGTTCTGGTGGTCGCCCGAGAGCACCTCGATCGGCTTGCCCTTGACCTTGCCGCCGAAGTCGGCGACCGCCATCTGCACCGCGACCAGCGAACCCTTGCCGGTGGCGTCGGAGTACAGGCTGGACATGTCGGTGAGGACGCCGATCTTGACGACGTCGTCGGAAATCTGCGCGTTCGCAGCTCCGCCCGACACCGCGACAGCGAGGCCGGCCGCCAGCGCGGCTGCAAGTGACTTCATTGGATGTCTCCCTGATTTTTTGGGCTTGGTTGTGACGCCCCTGTTCTACGCGGCTTCACGGCCGCCCGCAAAGCCGAGTTTTTTTGCGCAGCGCCCAGGCGGTTGGCCGGTTTCGGATTGCGTCTTTCGGCGATGATTTCGCGGTGTTAGGCTTGCTCCCGGCGGGGACCCCGTCGCCCGCCCAACATGGAACGGGAGGACGAAATGGCTGAGAGCGTCTACAAGGTGATCGAACTGATCGGTACCAGCAAGGAATCCTGGGAAAAGGCGGCCAAGGCTGCGGTGGACAGGGCCGGAAAATCGCTCCGGGATCTTCGCGTCGCCGAAGTGGTCAAGCTCGATATGCAGCTGGACGCCAAGGGCAAGATCGAAGCCTACCGCGCCAAGCTCAACGTCTCGTTCAAGTTCGAGGGCAGCTAGGGCAGCGATTCCGTGAAACCGATCCTATGATCCGTCATTTGTCATTCCCCGATGTGCAATTGCACATCTGAGGACGTCGGCGATAGCCGGCCGGAGGCGCAGGCCCGGAATCTATATCCTTTGCAGGGATTATGGATTCCGGGCTCGCGCAAGAGCGCGCCGCGGAATGACAATCAGAGAAGCGGCGTCACAATGCCGGCAGCGTCGTCACGTAGACGTTGATGGTGCCGTCGGCTTCCGCGATCACCCGCAGCGTTCTGGAATCGAAGGCGATGTCGGCAAGCCGCAGGCTGGTGATTTCCGCCACCACCCGCACGCCGTCCTCGTTCTTCTGGAAATCCGATATCGCGGTGGCCAGCTTCTTCTGCGCGTTGGTGGCGAACGGCTTGAGATCGACGGCGGCCCGCTCCGCAAGCACCTTTTGCAGATGCGGCACGGCGGCGCGTGCCGCCGCCCCGAGCACTCCGAACGCCGCTTCGGATTCGACGGCGAGCTGGACGTCGGTCAGCCGCACCGTCTGCTGCGCCTGATCGAGCACCGGCCGGCCCCAGATATGCACGGTGGCCTCGCCGCCGAATCCGAACCAGCTCGTTTTTTCCCTGGCATGGACCAGCAGCGAGATCAGCAGCCGCTCGCCGGACGCCGCGACGGTGGCGTGCTTCACCGTGACCTCGACCGGACCCGAACCGTCCTCGGGAAAAGTCCGTCCGGCGAACTGCGCTTCCAGGATCCGGCTGAGGTCGGCAAACGGCACGTCGATCGGCACGCCGATGCTGACCCCTCCGGGGGTCGGCGGCACGATCGAGATCTTTTCGGGAAACGGACAGTCGGGCTTGGTCTGCGCCGAGGTAATGCGGGTCTCGGCCTCGATGCCGGCGGTCACCGTGACCGCCGCGGCATCGACATGGGGCTGCACCGCGATCGCCCGGATCGGCCGCAATTCCAGCCACAGCGGCGGCAGCGACGAGGCGGGGCTGGTACCCTGCAGCGGAATCGAGCGGCAGGCCCTGGCCCATTGCACCCGCGCGTTCTGCTCGAAAGTGGGATCGCTGCGGATACGCGCGCCGGCGGCCGCGATCTGATCGGCGACGGTTTTGTCGATCAGCGGCTTGACCTGCGCCGGCACGTTGACGCGCGCGCCGGCCACCGAAAGGCTGCTGTCGCCGAGCGCCACCTGGCCGGCGAGATTGGCCTCGAGGTGCCAGGCCGCGGCAAGCTTCGGCCGCGAGGTGATGGTGATGTTGCCCTTGATTTCCGCGTTGGCGTTGAGCGCCTTGATTTTCACGCTGCCGATCTTCTTGCCGACATCGTTGCCGAGCAGGCTGCCGAGCGCGTCGCCGACCGCGCCGGTCGCCGTCGACGACAGCGAGCCGGTCACGTTCAGCGTTCCCGTCAACGGGGTGGTCAGCGACAGCACATCCTGGGCGCCGGACGCCGCGATCGGCCCGCGCGATGCGGTCCAGCCGATGTCGGCGTTCTGCAGGATCTGCGATGCCGGGTTGTCGGCCTTGCCGGTGAAGCTGCGCGGCGCGGCGCGGTCGGCGGCGTCGCGAATCGCGGCGATCGAAACCGCCGTGGTGGCAAGGATGATGGAAGAGCGCGACGCCGGCGGCAGCGGTGGCAATTCGACAAGCACCGGCGCACCGGCCGTGCCGCGCGGCGACAGCCAGTCCATGGCCTTCAGGCTGGCCAGAAACGAGACCGCGAGGACCGCTATCGCAAACAGAATCGTCTTGAGACGCATCGGCAGACGCATCGTCCCCCCGGACTGATTGAACCGGAGAGTCTACAGGGCGGGTCCTCTCGGCGCCAGAGCGACAAATCGGGCGCAGCCTGGCCGCGTCTGTGAGGAATTGAGGGCTACATCGTGCCCGGCCTGCCGCGTGGCGGCAGCGATCCCGGAATTTGTTGCCAGCCAGAAACAAAGATGGCGCCGATGTCGCGCCATCGCACGGTCATCTCGGCCCCATCGCGTCGCCCGGATGCCGGCACGACGCCGCGCACGAAGGTCGTCAGCTCCGCTTGCCCTCGGCGTTGTCGGCGCGGTGGTCGATCGGCAGTACGATCACCCGGGTGCCGACATTGACTCGCGAATACAGGTCGGCGACGTCTTCGTTGGTGAGGCGGATGCAACCCGACGAAACCTGGGTGCCGATGGTCTGCGGCGCGTTGGTGCCGTGTATGCGATACACCGTGCCGCCGAGATACATGGCGCGGGCGCCGAGCGGATTGCCGGGGCCGCCGGCCATGTACCGCGGCAGATAGGGCTGGCGCGCGATCATTTCCGGGGGCGGGGTCCAGTCCGGCCACTCGGCCTTCTTGGTGATCGACTGCACGCCGGACCAGGTGAAGCCCTCGCGGCCGACGCCGATGCCGTAGCGGATCGCCTGGCCGCCGCCCAGCACATAATAAAGATAGGTGTTGGGTGTATCGATGATGACGGTACCGGGCGCTTCGCGGCCGGGGTAGCTGACCACCTGGCGTCTGAACCGCGCCGGCATCTCCATCCCAGCGCCTTCGTCTTCGGAAGGCGCGGCCTGCACCGGCGGCGGCGCCGATGCGGTCGGCGGCGTCAGGATGAAGGGAAACAGTGGCAGTGGTGCCGCGCCGGCGGGGACGGAAAATGCCGCTGCGGCGATCGCCAGCGCCGCCAGGGCGGCGCGGCGGGAATTCGGTTTCGACGCATCCGGATTGAACATCGCTCGTCCCCTGTCTGATCGCGGCTCGCGCCAGTTCGGCGCGTCATTGCATTGAGCCTTACCGGGTTCCGGTTTCAGAATATTTGCGTCAAAAGCTCAAAATGGCTTCGTCGGGGCCGAAAAATGTTTCGTCGGGGTGTCGTCGGACACAAAACTTCCGGTTGGGCGCGAAAAACAATGGTTACCGGTTCATGACGTCACACGCCTGAAATATCCATGGCCGAACGTCACGAACTGAGAATCAGCAGAATTCCCGGGGTTCCCCTGATGCGGATATTGATCGCGACCGACGCCTGGCATCCGCAGGTCAATGGTGTGGTTCGCACTCTGACCTCGCTGGCCCGCAGCGCTGCGGGGCTCGGGGCCGAGGTCAGCTTCCTGACCCCGGACGGGTTTCCGTCGCTGGCCGTGCCGAGCTATCCGGGCTTGCGCGTGGCGCTGCCGAACCGTCGCGAGATTGCCGGCAGGATTGAAGCGGCTTCCCCCGACGCCATTCACATCGCGACCGAAGGGCCGATCGGATGGGCGGTGCGGGCCTATTGCCGCCGCCGCAGGCTGGCGTTCACGACGTCCTATACGACGCGTTTTCCGGAATATATCGCGGTACGCTCCATTATTCCCGCGGCAGTGGGCTATGCGGTATTGCGGCATTTTCATGCGGCGGCCGCCATGACCATGGTCGCGACCGCCTCGCTCCGGCAGGAGCTGGGCGAGCGCGGCTTCCGCAAGCTCGGCTTCTGGACGCGCGGCGTCGATACCGATCTGTTCAACCCCGATTCCCCGGCAAAGCTCGATCTGCCGCGGCCGGTTTTCATGACCATGGGCCGCGTCGCCGTCGAAAAGAACCTCGAAGCCTTTCTCTCGCTGGATCTGCCGGGCTCGAAAGTCGTGATCGGCGATGGACCGCAAAAGGCATCGCTCGAGCACAAATTTGCCAAGGCCACATTCCTGGGCGAAAAGACCGGCGCGGATTTGACCTCGCATCTGGCGGCGGCGGACGTCTTCGTTTTCCCGAGCCTTACCGACACTTTCGGCGTGGTCCAGCTTGAGGCACTCGCCTGCGGCACGCCGGTGGCGGCGTTCCCGGTGACCGGACCGCTCGACGTGATCGCCGATCATCCGATCGGCGCGCTGGATCGCGATCTGCGAAGCGCCTGCCTGCGCGCGCTTGGCATGTCGCGCCAGGCGTGCCGGAATTTTGCAATCGAGCGCTCCTGGGAAAACAGCGCGAGACAGTTCATCGGCAATCTGACGGCGTTGCAGCCGAGCCGCTCGCTGCAACCTGCCCGCCGCCTGGCGGGCAGAAGCGCCGTGCGCGGCTGACAGCACCGGGCAGGATCGGCTCATTAGGATCAACCACGGGTCTGCTTCAGCGAAACTGGATCAGGCCGCCAGCAACGAGCAAGAGTGACAAATGACCAACATCGCAAAATTCGCCCGCGCAGCGCAACCGGCCTTCGACCGCGAGACAGTCGAACAGGCCTATGACCGCTGGGCGCCGGTTTACGACCTGGTGTTCGGCGGCGTGTTCAGCAAAGGCCGCAAGGCGGCGATTGCGGCCACCGGCAAGATCGGCGGCCGCGTGCTCGAGGTTGGCGTCGGCACCGGAATCTCGCTGCCGCAATACCCGCCGCATGTTCGCATCTTCGGCACCGACATTTCGGAAGCGATGCTGCGCAAGGCCAGGCAACGGGTCGCCGATCTCGGCCTGAAGAATGTCGAGGGTCTCGCGGTCATGGACGCGGAGAAACTCGAATTTCCCGACGATTCGTTCGACGTGGTGATGGCCCAATATGTCGTGACCGCGGTGCCGAATCCGGAAGTGGCGCTCGACGAGTTCGCCCGCGTGCTGCGGCCCGGCGGTGAACTGATCATCCTGACGCGGGTCAGCGCCGATGCCGGGATGCGCCGTTTCATCGAGCAGCGGTTGCAGCCGGTGGTGCGTCCACTCGGTTTCCGCACCGCCGAATTCGCCTGGTCGCGCTATGCGAAATGGCTGGCCGGCGCGCATGGAATGGAATTGGTCGAGCGCCGTCTGATTCCTCCGCTCGGCCACTTCTCGCTGGTCCGCATCCGCAAAGCTGAAATGGCGGCTGCCGCCTGATCCTGCCGGCCGAAGGCCCGGCCGCTCTCAGTCCGCCGCATGACGTCATATGACATTTTGATGATGTCATATGACGTACATCGAATCCCAGTAAAACGAATCAACCTATTTTTGGGGGAAGACAATGATCAAGAACTTCCGAGAGCAGTTGCGGGTGCAGCGCTGGGACGATCACCGCTATTATCACCACAGCCGGATCAACCAGAGCCTGCACTTCGTCAGCGCGGTCAGCTTCATGGTCGGCTATGCCTTGATGTTTTTCGATCCGGTCGCGTCCGCGCTGATCGGTTGGCTGGTGTCGATGACCTCGCGCCAGTGCGGGCATTTCTTCTTCGAGCCGAGGGGCTACGATCACGTCAATCAGGCGACCCACGAATACAAGGAAGAGATCAAGGTCGGCTACAATCTGCGGCGCAAGATCGTGCTGATGTCGATCTGGGCAGCCTCGCCGCTGGTCCTCTATTTCGATCCGACGCTGTTCGGACTGTTCACGCCCTGGATTTCGCCGGCCGACTTCATGCGTCAGGTCGCCAAGGTCTGGTTGGGGGTGGGCGTCGGCGGCCTGATGTTCCGCACCATCCAGCTGTTTTTCATCCGCGATGTCGAGACCGGTCTGGTCTGGATGACCAAGATCCTGACCGATCCCTTCAGCGACTTCAAGCTTTACTACCGGGCACCGTTGTATCTGCTGCGCGGCGAACTGATCGACCCGGGCCTCGATATCATCGAGCACGGGCTTGAAGAGCAGCACGCCTGAACGATTAACCGAAATCCGTCCAGCATTCGTGATGCCCGGGCAAGGGTGCGAAGTTCGCGCCGGATGTCCGGGCATCGTTGCGTGTGGCGTCAGGAAAACGGCGATGACAGGATTCCGGCTGCGCCTACCGCTCTGCTCCGAAGGCGGATTTCTTCAGGAGGTGTGCCCGCGCCCTGCAGCAAAGCGGGATGAGTTGAGGTTGAATCGCAGCGGTGACGGCCCACTGCTCCCTCGCCCCGCTTGCGGGGAGAGGGTTGGGGTGAGGGGGCGTATCCACAGGCTCGGACTCGCGGATAGGCCCCCTCACCCGGCGCTTCGCGCCGACCTCTCCCCGCAAGCGGGGAGAGGTGCTTATCGCCTGTGCCGCTTCAACTTGAAGCCATCACGCTCTGGTGCGCCGAAGTCTTGGCGAAGGCATGCGCGCATGGCCATGACGGACAATTCAAGGCTGGCCTCAGCGCGAGAAAGCGCTCGCGACCATCTCCTTGAGGATCTGCCGGCGGATGCGCTTGTTGGTGAGCGAGGCCGAATGCCACCACCAGCCGTCCTGCTTCATCTTCGCCCCTGCTGCGACGAAGCGCCCGGTCACCTCGGTGAAATCGGCGTCGCTGTAGTTCAGGCTGAAGATCAGCCGCCCGGTTCCGACCCAGCTCAACGCGATCCCCTCGGCGCGCAGGTAGTACTGCAGCATCCAGTTATAGCGCGACGGCTCGGTGTACTGCACCATCCAGATCGAGGACAGGTTGGAGACCCGGATCGGCAGGTCGTTCGCGGTCATGGCTTCGTTGAAGTGCTGCGCCCGCCCGTTCCAGAGCTGGTCGAGGCCGTCATAGATCGACCGGAAGTTCGGACTGGCGAGCCGGCTGAGGAACTCGTCCATCGCCGTCATCACGTAAGGATGCGAGTTGAACGTGCCGCGGGCAAAGCAGATGTCGGCGGGTCGATCGTCGCGAAAGCGGCGCATCACCTGCTTGCCTCCGCAGACGACGCCGATTGGCAGGCCTCCGGCGAGGCTCTTGCCGTAGGTGACCATGTCGGCGCGCACGCCGAAATATTCCTGGGCGCCGCCGGCGGCGAGCCGGAAGCCGACGAACACCTCGTCGAAGATCAGCACGATGCCGCGCTCGCTGCAGACCTCGCGCAGCGCCTTCAGCCAGGCGCCATAGGCGGCGCGATCGAAATTTCCGGCGCGCGAGCTGTCGACCAGCGAGGAATCGCCGGGCGCGCCGGCGTTGGGGTGCAGCGCCTGCAACGGATTGACCAGCACGCAGGCGATATCGCGCCGTGTCCTGAGCACGTCGAGCGTCCGCGGCGACATGTCGGCCAGCGTGTAGGTTTCGTGCGGCGATACCGGATTGCCGACGCCGGGCTGCACGTCGCCCCACCAGCCGTGATAGGCGCCGGCGAAGCGAACCAGATGCGAGCGGCCGGTGTGGTAGCGCGCAAGCCGCACCGCCTGCATCACCGCCTCGGTGCCCGACATGTGGAACGAGACCTCGTCGAGCCCGGAAATTTCGCACAGCCGCCGGACATTGTCGACGACGACGGGATGATAGGCGCCGAGCACCGGTCCGAGCGCATGCGCGCGCTTCTCGCCGATCTCGATGCACTCCTTGTAGAAATCATTGCCGAAGATGTTGACGCCGTAGGAGCCGGTCAGGTCGTAGAACACATTGCCGTCGAGGTCGGTCAGGGTGACGCCCGCCGAGGACTGCATGAAACTGCCGGCGCCCAGATTGTCGCGGACCAGGCGGCTGTACGGGAACGGCACCCGGTAGGCCTGGGTGAATTGCAGGTCGGAGATGCGGTTTGCCGCCTCCGACGTCATTTGCCGGCTCTTGGCGAAGCGCTCCCGGTAGAGTGCGGCAAGCCGGAAGAAGCCCTCCTGGCGCCGCGCGGCGACTTCCAGCGGGGCGCCGTCGGAGCAAAAGAAATCCTTGATGCCGAATTCGTAATACGGGATCAGCCGCGCGACCCGGCGCGACATCCTGGAATGTCCGGACAACGAGCGATGCTTGGCGCGCGACAGCGCCCAGCGCGCCCGCAATTTGGGAACGGCGGCAGCGGTGCCGATGATCGCGGCGCCGGACAGAATCAGAAAAGGCGAATCCATGTCGTCAAGCGCTAAACAGTCCTGCTGACAGAATCATGACAATTCGAGGCCTCATCACGGTCCTGTCGCAACAGGAAGACCTGAATTTTCTTCTGACCAATCGGATTCCGCGGGCGGCGCTGACCCGGTTCATGGGCTGGTTCAGCAAGATCGAACAGCCGCTGATCCGCGACCTGTCAATCGCCTGCTGGCGGCTGTTCTCCGATCTCGACCTGTCCGAGGCGCGCAAGGCCAGCTTTGCCAGCCTGCATGACTGCTTCACCCGCGAGCTCAAGCCCGGCCTGCGTCCGTCCGACCCCGATCCGGCGGTCGTGGTCAGTCCCTGCGACGCCATCATCGGCGCGTTCGGCGCGATCGCCGACACCGAACTGTTTCAGGTCAAGGGCGCTCCCTATTCGCTGCTCGACTTGCTCGGCGATCCCGCTTTGGTCGACGCCCACCGCAACGGGCGCTTCATCACGCTGCGGCTGACTTCGAGCATGTACCACCGCTTTCATGCGCCCTGCGACGGCCTGATCGAGCAGGTCAGTTTCATCAGCGGCGATACCTGGAACGTCAATCCGATCGCGCTGAAGCGAATCGAGAAGCTGTTCTGCAAGAACGAGCGCGCGGTGATTCGGACGCGGCTGGACAGCGGCGAGATCCTGACCCTGGTGCCGGTCGCCGCGATCCTGGTTGCCAGCATCCGGCTGCATTTTCTCGATCTCATGCTCAATGCGGCAACGCCGGGGCCGGCAGTGTTTGCTTGCGATGTCCGCGTCCGCAAGGGGGACGAACTCGGCTGGTTCGAGCACGGCTCGACCATCATCGTGCTGGCGCCCGATGATTTCGAGTTTTGCGGCAATGTGGTGGAATCGGCGCGGATTTTTGCCGGCCAGCCCTTGATGCGGAAATCCGCGGGCGCGGCCGGTGCTGCCGGCTAGTCTGCGAAAACCGCCGGTGCCAATCTCGATTTAGGGCCGCGCGGCATTATATAACGGCGGTCGAAACGTGATTCGAAATTGCAAAACCGAGGCTTGGGATGGCGCGGGTGCCGGTGCTGGCGGCGGGGGGAATCGTGCTGCGGCGGGAAGCGACGCCGCTGGTCGCCGTGGTGCGGCTGCGCAAGCGCAATGAATGGGTGCTTCCCAAGGGCAAGCTCGATGACGGCGAAACGCCGCGCGAGGCCGCCGAGCGCGAGGTCCGGGAGGAGACCGGGCATGACGTTTCGGTGCACGAATTTCTGGGAACGCTGGTCTATGAGTTCGGCGGACGCTCCAAGGTCGTCCACTACTGGCGCATGCAGACCAGCGGCGGGCCGTCGCACGCGCTGATGGACGATATAAGGGCCGTCGACTGGCTGCCGCTGGAGGCCGCCGTCGAGCGGCTCTCGCGCAGCCATGAGCAGGCGTTCCTCGCCAATGTCGGTCCGCTCGCGCTCGAGGCGGCGGTACTGGCCGAACTGGAGCCGCGGCCCAAGGCCAGGCCGTCCGCCATCGACAAGCGCCGCGGCCGGCGGCTCGCCACGCCGCAAGTTTCACGGCCAATGCCAGCACCGGAGGCGCCGTCCTCCGATCCGTCGTCGGCCGGGATCGCACCGGAATTGGGGACTGCGACGGCATCGGCGGAAGCCGGGGCCGCTGCGTTGGAAGCGGCGCCTCAATCTCCCAACGCAGATGCGATCCCAACGGTTCGAGACCGCCGCAAAAACCTGATGCAGCGGGTGCGCGACTGGCTGCGGCGCGCGGCCTGATCCGATTTTGCAAGGCTTTCTGACCTGACGCGGCGGGCCGCCGTTGCCAGCGTCCTGATACAGCGTCCATGAAACCGATCTTGTGATTGTCATTCCCCGATGTGCGATTGCACATCTGAGGCTGCGGCTTCGGTCGGCGATGGCCGGCCGGGGGCGCAAGCCCGGAATCCACACTCCCGGCATGGGCATATGGATTCCGGGCTCGCTCGTGCCGCGCTTCGCGCGTCACACGCGCCCCGGAATGACATGTCCTAATGCTTTTGCCTGGGCGGTGGCTTCTGCTTCGGCGCCGCCGGCCGCCGCTGCGGCGCGGGCCTGTTCGGCAATCCGGGCCGCTGCACGCTGGGCGCAGTGGGCTGCCGCTGCAGGCCCGGCGATGGTGCCGGCCGGTTCGGCAGGGCCGGCTGCTGACCCTGCCGCTGCGGCAAGCCATTCTGTCGCTCGTTCTGGCGCTGCAGGCCGGGTTGCCGCGCCGGATTGGTGCCGGGATTGTTGCGGGCCGGATTGGCCTGCCGCAAGGCGCGCTGCTGGCTGACGATCTGGCGGCCGATGCTCTGCGCGGCATGGACCTGGCGCACGATGCCCTGATCGCGCAGCGCCTGCTGCGGCGTAATCATCAGCGGTACCGCGCCAAAGCGCCCGCCGGCGCCGGGCCGGATGGTAAAGCCGCTGGCGCCCTGGGTCAGCGAGCCGAGCCGGCTGCCGTCGCGGCCCTGGACCTCGATTCGGCCCACCCTGCCGTCCGGGTCGGGATAGAGCTTGATCGCCACGTTGGCGCCGGCGGCGGATGCCCCTTGCGGCACCTCGACGAGGCCGGTGGTGCCGCGAATGCCCAGCGTCGCGGTCGGCGTCGATATTTTCATGTCGCCGGTCTTGGCGACCGCGGCGGCAACGAAGGCCACCGTACCCTTGGTGATATCGAACAGCGCGCCGTTCTGCTTGCCGCCGTCCTCATAGACGTAAGCGTCGACCGTAATCTGGGCATTGGCGGTGAGATTGAAGGTGGTGGCGTCGTTGAAGGTGACGCCGAGCGTGGAATTCGCCGCGGTCCGCAGCACGTCGTTCTGAAAAATATCGTCCTGCAGCTTGAGCGGCGTGGCCGCGTTGTTGCGGGTGACGGTGCCGCTACCGGTCAGCGTCGCCACATTGCCGATCGGCTCGTCGGCGGCAGGCTGAGCCGGCGAGGGTGCGGCCGCCGCTGCCGGCGGCTGCGCCTGCCGGGTCTGCGCCATCTGCGTCAGGCCTGACATCGCAGCCAACCTCGACGGCGTCTGCCCGACTTCCATCGGTGACGGCTTGGCCAGGACATTCGCGGTGCCGGCCAGCATGAAGCAGCCCATGAGCCAGACCGCGAACGAAAACCGATGCCTTGTCACGATGGGGTCCCGGCAGGAATGAGGGCAGCAATAGAGCTGGCGGCGGCAGTTTCGCGATTGAGAGCCTTGCCGGCTGAATGCCAGATGAATGTAGGCGAGTTGAGGCCCCGCGGGAAACCCGCGAGGGCCGGTTCACCGGGTGAGGCCGTGTTGCTAGCTGACGCGGCTCCAGGTCTGACCGCCGCAGAACAGCCCGCCAAAGGCGCAGCCCTGGACCCGCATCGCATTCGGACCCTTCATCGCGATCGTCGAATCGTAATTTCTGCCGCTGTCCGGATCGTGAATCTGGCCGACCCACTTGGCATCCGACGGCCTCATGTTGATCAAAATTTTCTCGCCGGTCTTGACGGCATATCCGCAGAGGTTCGGCCCGCACTGTTCGACGCGAACGGCGCCCTTGTTTTCTTCGGTGGCCCATATCCCGAGCGGCGTCGTCGGCGCCTGAGCCGGCGCTGCGGCCACCACGGCCGTTTTCGGCGCGGGAACTTCCGTGACCGGCGCTACCGGCGCAACATCGGCATGGGCGGTCGGCGCTGGCGTCGCGGTTGCGACGCCGGCGGTCGCCGGAGCGCTGCCGACCGCGGCAATGGCAGGCTGCGACGCGGCCGCGGCCGGGCTGGCCGGCGCCGGAATGGAATCCCGCACGGGCGCGCTGTTGTCAGCGACATCGTCATTGTCGTTGAGCGATTTCAGGCCCTTGATGCCGAAACCGGAGCCGGAAAGACCCGGGGCCGAGATCTTGATGCATGACAGCTGGTCGCAATGCTTCGGCGCCTCGATGTGGATCCGGTGTCCCTCGATCTCGAAGGAAATCGAATTGCCGGCATGCGCTGCCGTGGTGGCCATCAGCAGCGCGGCGAGAACGTAAAGTTTTTTCACGAGAGCCTCCTGAGCGGGTCGGTGGTGAACCTGCCCGTGAAGCTACGTCGGGCAAGGCACCGTTTCCGTGATGCGCGTCACAGGGCGGAAGACGGTGCATGCCCGCGCGCATCGAAGCCTGCAATCTTGCGGCGGACATCTTTGCTGCCTCGGCGGGAGCCAACATCACCGCAAATGCGGCCGCCACCGTGCTGCAAGGTTCAGCCGTCCATTTGGTTAAGTGTGGATGCGTGCGCCCGGTTCAGATGCGCTTGTGGCGATTCTACAAAGGGCATCGACATTCGATCCGACGGCTTGAGCCCTCGGGAAAGTTCGATTGGCCGCCCCTCCTTTGTCGTCAACGGCGCGGCCCAGGCCCATGACGCCGCGCTGACCACCGCCGCGGCCGAAATCAATGGCTGAACGGCTTTTCGCTCGCTGCGACTTTTGAGGGCGAGTTCTCCGACGTGACGCGGTCCTATGCCGGCAAGGGTGTGGCGCGATATTCGTGGCAGGGCGATTCCGTTGGCAGTGGCACGCCGTTTCAACCCACGGTTGGTTATTTTCGTCTGGCCGACGAACAGAGATTCACGCAGTCACGGTGGCATGTCTGAAATGTGTCGATTTTGTTGCGAATGCCGGCAGACGACCAACCGCGATTCCGTTCTTTGGACGTGAATCTCGGCGAGGTCGAGTCGATGTTGGGCCGTCCGAAACGCCGCCTCGTGTTTTTGCGCTTTACAAGTATCGGTCGCGGGGCTACTCTAAATTGCAAATTTTTTTAAACGTTTCGAATTTTCTTACGCTTTCGATTTCGCGAAAAACTGCGTTTTAATTTCGCGGAAAGCAGAACCTTCAAGATAGGCTTTTGGCTCGAATTAGGAGCATGGCGTGTCGGTTTTGCCCGGAGGGTCAGCTCTCGATTTCGGCGGCGTTTCGGCGCGAACGCGAGAATTTACAGCGCCCGAGCACGTGCTCATAGAAACGCGCCATGATGCCGGTTCACGGGGCAAGAACATTTTTGCAGATGAAAACTGCGATGTTTGGGAAGTCTCCGCAGGGCGGAACGCCACCCAAGCCCAACCCAGGTCAAGACATCAACGCCTACGCCAATGCAGGAAGTTTTCGGCGATTGAGCTCCGGAACGGAGCGACGCGACTCGGACCCGACTCGATTGTCTATCGAAACGTAAAACGACGCTGACCCGCTACCTTACGCAACCCTCGCAACGAACAGGGGAGAAGGGCTATGGACGATACATCAGCAACCGTTGGGACGAGTTCCGCAAAAGGTGGCAAACCGAAACGCGGAAAAGACCAGCTTCCGTGGAGCGACGAGGTCTGGGAATCCGTCGATCAGGCCGTCCATGATGAAATCATGCGTTCGCGGATGGCGTCGAAATTTTTGCCGCAAGTCTATGTCCACAAAAAGAAAGTCAATGTCGATTCGGACGCTGTCGTTCTTCCGACAAGCCCGACCGACCAGGCACTCAGCGTCGACGAGACGCAGACAACGCGGATTCAGGAATATTGGATTCAGTTCAAATTGTCGCCCGCGCAAATGGAGGCGGAAGGGAGCTACGACGCGGAACTGACCAATCCGGTCGCTTCAGCAACCGCTCAGCCATCAGCCGGGAACGGACATGACGCAGCCAGCAACGGACATGACAAGGCCGCAAGCCGGCATGGCGCCATGAGCCGTCCACACCGCGCCAGTACATGCGTGTCGCTGGCTCAATACAGCGCCACCATTCTTGCCCAGGCTGAAGACGCCGTGATCTTCAGTGGCCTGAATGCGCTGCAGCATCACCCGCTGTTTGCCAGCGGTCTGGTTACTTATCTGGATCCAACGCTTCCCGGCAGTCTCGACGCCGGCCTGCTCAATATCACCTCCGATGGGCAACAAACCCCGAAGAACACGATAAACTTGCCCAGCAACCAGGTGGTCCTGGTCCATCCGGCGGCGATCGGTCCTGTAGGTACGGTGCCGATGTACCGGGAAAACAGCCTTAACGCGTTGGCTCAAGCCGTTTCGATACTGCAGTCGCTGGGGCATTACGAAGGCTACTCGGCAACCTTCAATACCGTTCCCTATGCGGATCTTTTCCAGGCGTTGCCGACCACGCTGATCGAACCGGTGATGCCGGCCAGCTCCCTGATGAAGTCCGGAATTTTTGGGACGGGTGTTTTGCCTCCGTTCGTCCCACTTACACTGGGTGCCCCCGGTACCGCTCCAACGGCTATTTTACCTCAGGGCGCCACACCGTCGACCATCACTGTTGGAAGCACCAAGATAACATTGCAGCCACAAACGGGTTTGCCGAGCGTAACTCCAGTATCCGGCGGGACCAACTACGTAACAACACAAGGCAGCGCCCAACTGCCGTTGCCTTTCGCGCCTGCTCTTTTCCCGGAAGGAGGTCCAGCAGGGCCAGCCGCAGGGGCCACAGTCCTTTACACGGGAGTCGTGGTGGGGCTGACGGGAAACACGATGGATCTGGTGCGGGGCCAGATGGACGATGGGCTCGACGTTTCGGTGACGTTCAACCAGAAGGATCAAAACGAGCAATATCGCTTCCGGGCCGTTCAGCGCCTCGCCTTGCGACTGAAGGACCCAACCGCAGTTGTTCTCCTGCTATTCCTGGATTGCTAGATGAACGAAGTCGGGACAGCGTCCGGCCTGGGACCGGGCGCCATCGCTGGATCGGTTTGGCGGGAAAGTCCCGCTGCCGGATAGCTTTCGCATCACAACTCGTCCGTAGGCTATTTGCCAGTGGAAGGACGGCCATGCGCTACGACGAACATGGTATCGCCCTTTGGTACGGGACACCCGATGCGCCAGCATACGAAGGCGATGTCCGTGCATCGTCTTCCGGAAGGCTTACCGGCGTTCGAATGACGATAGCCTTGAGCCCGATCGGTTCGCGATACGGGGTGGAAGTGCGCTACCGCATTAACGGTGCCGGACGTCCGGCGCTCTCCGCATCGCATGCCGGCTCCGACAATCGGAAGAATATCCAATTCTTCAAGGCAGCTCTCCCGGATTTTCGCGTCGGGGATGTGGTTGAATATGTTGCAGTGGCAAAATGGCCAAATGGACAGGTGCCCGCCGAAACTGAGGCAGCCAAGTATCCGTCGTCCTTCAAGGTAGTCGCGGCGGGCACAAATTCAGCTGCCAAGCCCGCGCACGATGATGCGAGCGCGGGCGCGCGTTCCAATTCCGGAAACCAGCCATCGTCCAATTCCCGATCCGAAACTTCCAACCCGGCGAGCGGCGGAACGATGCCGAAGGCGCAGCTTCTTGCGTTGGACCGGCTCGCCGGTTCAACAGTTGCGCAACTTCAGAAGGCGGATCCGACGCTCGGCAAATATGTCGCCGACAAGATGGCGGCAGAGCGCAAGACCGAGGTTCTGCGCCTGGCCAAGGGCGGCTCCAAGCCGTTCCTCGATGCGTTGCAGAAACTCGATTATGCGCCGGGGCCGCAGGCGGGCCAGGGTTTGCGCCAGATCATCGAGAACGGCCTGGTCGCGCTGAAGTGCAATTCGACGATCATGCGCGAAGCCGCAGCCAAGTTCAAGGCGTTGGAGCTCTCGGGCCGGCTCACCGATCCGGCTGATCTCGACCTGCCAATCCGGAGCCAGCCCTTGTTTCAGCCGGAGCTGGACGAGGCGTCGCTTTACAAGCTCACCGACGGCGCGAAACTCTCGGATACCAAGGCCGCGCGACTGGCAACCCTGGCGGGATCTCCCGCACTCGTCGATGACGACATGCTGGCCGCGCTGGTCGCCGACAAGACGTTGAGCGCCGCGGAGGCGGACCAGATCGGGCTTCTGCTCAGCCTTTGTCATCTGGCCGGCGGCGACGCCGATCTTGCGATAGCGATCAAACCGGTCGTCAGCGTATTGCCGGACCTGGCGCAGGTGACCGCGGCGCAGTGGCTGGACGCCATCACGCATACAAAGGCAAAGGCGCCCGACGGTCTCAGCGACAGCGACTATGCGTCCGTATTGCGTTCCGCGGCGGCCAATCTCTATCCTTCCGACGCCTTGCAGGCGGCCAACGCCCCTTCGGATATCAAGATGCTGCAGCAGGCACTGGCGGACCTGAAGCCGCTTGCCACGAAAAACCCCAAGATTGTCGGCGCAGCCTTCGATGACCTCGACACCAGCGACGCGGCAAGCGGGCAACTGCAAAAGCTGCAGGCCGCGCACCAGGAGCTGCAGGCTCTGGCCAACCGTCATCCCGGCCTGGGCCTCGCGGAGGTTCTGGATGGCAAGGAGAGCGCCAGCGAAAAGGTCTCCGAAGTCGGCAGACGGCTCGATGTCTTGAAAAAGCTGCGCGCGCAAAATCCCGATCAGGAGGTCTTGGGGCTTGACCTGACGGAGGGCAGCGCGGATCGCGCAGCGCTGAACACCGACGGTCTTTCCGCCAGCGAGGCGCATATGGCGATCGCGCATCTGAAGGCGGCGCAGCGCGTGCATGCGATCACCAGACATGTCGACCATACCAGCGCCATCATGGCGGCCGGATATGCGTCCGGCTGCGACGTCGCGATGGACAGTGCCGAGGATTTCCGTAGCAAAACCGGACTGGACGAGGGCAGCAGCCGGACCTATCACGAGAAGGCCACCGCCGCCCATTCCCGCTCCGCCCATGCCGTCGTTTCGGCGATCGATGCTTACGACGGACCCTTCCATCGCATGCCGGTCGGCAACGTGCGGTCAGGCGTCAAGGATCATTTGAAATCGATTCCGGGTTTTGCCGATCTGTTCGGCAGCCAGGATTATTGCAATTGCTCGGAATGCCAATCCATTCTGGGCGCGCCCGCCTATTTTGTCGATCTCATGAGTTTTATCGAACAACATCTCACCGGGCCGGTGTTCCGCGGCAAGAAGGCTGACGATGCGCTGAATTTGAAAGTCCGGCGGCCCGATCTGTGGAAATTGCCCCTGACTTGCGACAATACCAACACCCTGGTTTCCTATCTCGACATCATCAACCCGACGCTCGAAAATTACATTGCCGTCCGGCATCTCGGTTACAAGGGAAAATTGAACGACCGGGCGGCGATCGAGCGCGCGGTTTACGAGGAGGCGCTCGCGAAGTCGCAGGCGTCCTTCGCGCAACCGTTCACGCTGCCGCTGGAGGCGCTCGACATCTACCTCGAGCATTTTTCGACCAGCCGCGGAAAGATTGCGCGCGCGCTCGGCGCCGACCCGGCTACCATCGCCATGGCGGCGCTCAGGATATCCGAAACAATCTATCGGCAGATCAACAGCGTCGCGCCCGACGAGGAATTTCTGAAAAAGGTCTACGGGCTGGCCTTCGCCTTTTCGGGAAACGTCGGTCACGTCAAAGCGCTGATTGTCGAGGATTTGGTCTCAAAAACCGGATATTCGCGCGCCGATCTGGAACAGGCGGCGACAAGCCATTTCGTCACCAAGAATGGCGCCTACAAGGTGACAATCCGGTCCGAAAAATCGTCGCCGGACAGCGTCCAGAACGATGTCGAAAAAATCAGCGGCCTGAACGCCGACGCGCTGCACCGACTCTATCGTTTCACCCGGCTGTTGCGCGTGCTGCCATGGACGATCGGCGAACTCGATCTGATTCTGGCCCAGCTCGAAGCTTGCGGATGGCCGCTCGGCGGTGCGGACGACGCACTTTACCGCATTGTCCAGATCCTCGACCTGCGACATCGCTGGAGCGATCCGGTCGACCAGCTCTGCGCGCTGTGGAGTCCGATTCCGGCAACGCCGAAGGCAGGCAGCCTGTTCGATCGCCTGTTCAATTTTGCGCCCCTTGCGCAGACTGACGGTCCGTTGCCGAGACCGGAAGTCAAGATCGTCCATGCGGCCTTTGCAACGTTCGGCAAGGCGGTCACGGTCGCGGCAACCTCCGGCACCGCCGGCAAGAAGGACACCCGCCAGAGCTTCACCGCGCGGCTTCTGGCCGGATTGCAGGTCAGCGACGCCGACCTCGTCGTTCTCATCACGTCGCTCGCCAAGCCGCTTGGCGCCGACATATCCAATGCTTCCGAGATCGAGCGTGGATTTGCCCTGAGCCTCGAAAATATCACCTTGCTGTTCAGGCACGCCTTGTTGGCGCGGTTGCTCAATCTCGGCATTCCGGGTCTTTTCCAGTTGATCTCGCTCGCCGGCCTGTCCACCGGCTTCATCGGCATTCTGGACGATGTCACGTCGCTGCTTGGGTTCTATGACTGGTATCAGGCCAGCGGGTACAGCCTCGACGATCTCGGAGAAATCACTCACGGCCAGGTGCAGCTGCCCTCGCACTATCCCGATCCGACAAAAATCGCGCAGGCGCTGCTGGCCGGCGTGGCCAGCGCCCATTCGCTCGAATTCGCGGACCGGGTTTTCATGTCGATTCCGGGCATCACCGAGGCCGAGTCGCAACAGATGGTCGCTGCCAATCCGTCGCTTTTCCAGGCCGTCATTGGGGCTCCGACGCCAACCTACCGGCTGGCGCCGACATTTTCCCAGGCAACGACGCTCGCATTCGCCGACACGGTATTTTCCTTCCTGCCCGGAATAACCGGCGATCAATCCCAGCAAATCGTCGCGGCAAACCCCGGCCTGTTCACGTCGACTGCCCAATCCGGGGCGCAGGCGCTTTCCTTGAGCGCTTCATTTGGCCCGACCACCGCGATCGTCATTCCCGACGGAATCGCCCTGGACCCGGCGGCCGCCAATGCGGCGCTGGCAAAATACGCTGCCGATGCGGTTCCCGCCGCCGCCCTGGCCATGAACTATCATCCCGTCAATGTCATTCCATCCGCGCTCGCCGGGCTGCTGTCCGTGGATGCCGGCCTGCTCTCGGCGTTGCTGACCGCGACCGGCGTCGATCTCGGATCCGCCGATATTTTTGCAGCCCTGCAGGCTCCCGTCACGGTGCCGCCGTCGCCGCCGGCAGCGCTGGTCGGACTGGTCGCGAAACTGCTGCCGCTCAAGGTGTTGTTTGGCGGCGGCGGCTACAGCGCCGACGATCTGAGCTTCATCCAGCAGCATGCGGCGATCTTTGCCATCGCGGATTTCAACAATCTGACGATCACCAACGTCCGCAAACTTTCGGTCTACCAGACTTTTGCGGCCGGTCTGCTGGGCTCCGGCCAAACCGACATGACGCCGCTACGTGACGTGTTGACGGCATATTCCGCCGCCAAGCACATCGATCCCGGGACTTATGACGAACTCGCGCTTCTGCTCACCATCGACAAACACCAGATCGCTTCTCTGGTTCCAAACGTGACCCTGCCCGCGACGGCGCCGGAGGCGTTGACGACCTTGGCGACGCTCGCGGGCATCACCAGGAATTTGGGCGTCGGCGCGGAAGCGCTGAGGCAGATCATTTCCCCGCTTTATGCCGATCAGGCGATGGCCGTTAACGCCGTGCTGGGCGCCTTTCGCGCCCAGTCGCGTTCGACGCCGCAATTTTCCGGTCGCTCCCAGCCCTTCGATGACCGACTTCGCTCGCGCAAACGCGATGGGCTGACGGATTATCTTCTGCGGTGCCACGACCCTCAATTTTCGACGCTCGACGACCTCTACAATTATTTCCTGCTCGACGTGCAGCTCGAAGGCATCATGCAGACGTCGTGGGTGGTTGCGGCAATTTCGAGCGCGCAGCTCTATGTCTACCGCTGCATCATGAAGCTCGAGCAGGACGCCCGCGACCCCTCGGATCCCGACCATATCGAGGTGAGGCTCGGCTCCGAGCCCGCGCAGGAATGGGAATGGCGGCAGAACTTTCGGGTCTGGCAGGCGAACCGCGAGGTCTTCCTCTATCCGGAAAACTACATTCTGCCGGAATTGCGCGACGACCAGACGCCGCTGTTCGAGGACCTTCAATCGGCCCTGCTGCAACAGCCGATCGACGAACAGAACGTCCTCGACGCCTACTCGAGCTATATGGCCGGCTTCGACCAACTATCAAAGCTGCAGATCGCCGGCAGTTTTCACGATATCGACAAGGACTCGGCGAGCGACGTGCTGCATCTGTTCGGCGTCACGCCAGCCGATCCCCCGACATTTTTTTATCGTACCATCGAAAATGCGTCCCACGGAGAAACGCAGTCGGATCGCGCGGTGACCTATACGCCGTGGGAGCCGGTCAGCCTGCAGATCCATTGCCGGAACGTGGCGCCCATCGTATACCTCGGCCGGTTGTTCGTATTCTGGACGCAGATCTCGACGGCGCCGATCAACATCGTCAACAACGCGAATTCGATTTTCGGCGGCTACAAACATACCTGGCGGGTCAACTATTCATCGCTGCGCCTCGACCAGACCTGGACGCCTCCGCAGCGGATTGCCATGACCGACAAAACGGTGTTTGGGAATGGTGACGGTATTGTTCTGGATCCGCTGCTCGACCAGATGGACAAGGGGCTCGGCCAGCCCTACGTCTACAATAGCCAACAGTCTTTCGACTTGCCGGAGAATTATTTCGACGTATTCGACGGCTATAGCGGCGACGATCAATCGACCACAACCACGATTGTCGCCTTGACGACACCCAGCAGCAGCCTGACGCCTTGGCAGAACAGTTTCATCAGCGACTACAAGACCAACATGGCAAAATTCGATAGCGGATTTTCCGCGTCGAATTTCACGCTGGCCAGCTATCAAGCCGTGCTGATTCCAAAATATGACAATCGCGTCCACACCGCGGCCGTCGACGGCTACACGCTTTCCGGATTTCAATGGGACGATATCTATCCAACTCTGTCCGCGGACAACCAGGATCTTTTGCTGACCGGCCGCAATTTCCAGATGCGCGCGGACACGGTCGATTTTTACAATCAAGCTGTCACGGCGAACAAGGGCGGCAGCGTCGCGGAAGCCCAACAAACCGTCATCTGTTCGAAGTGGGACCAGAAGCGCGGGACCACCGACATATATACGGGAGTCCAGCACTCCTTTCGAAAGCTGGATCGTTACCCCTGGTGCTCCATCGCGGCGAAGCAGGCCTACATTCACAAGCTCGGCGAAACCTACGAATCGTTTGATTTGTTTGCAACCCAATCGCGCAGTGGCGGGTGGACTTATCCGCTCGAGCAGGGGCTCTACCGGCAGCATATCGCATCGATCGACGAAGACCCGGACATTGCGCTGATCAACAGTTCGTCGACGGATGAGATCACCGACGCCATCATTGACGCCGGCGGCGACCTGCTTTTGCTGCAGGCCAATCTGCGGCCCGGCGACTTCGTAATGAAGCGGTTGACCACGACCTTGGGCGAGCAGCTCTGCCGTTCGCTGTTCGCCGGCGGCGTCGATGGCCTGTTGAGCCTGAACAGCCAGTTCTCGTTTGGCGAGGATGCCCCGCGATTGCGCATTCGCAGCCATATCCAGGACGAGGTGGTCAGGGAAAAAATGGATTTCACGGGAGCCATGGGAACGTATTTTCGCGAGATATTCTTCCACACACCGTTCTTGATCGCCGATCAGCTCAACAGCCAGCAGAATTTTTCGGCCGCGCTGCAATGGTACGGCTACATATTCGATCCGACCGCCGATGACGATGATTTGCTCGATGTGCAGCAACAACACGAGCGCGACGAGTTGGAAATCCAGGACGAGCACCGCAAGGGGAAAGATCGGAAGAAGACCGAGCAGGAGCTTCGCGATTTCCTGGCGCGGTCCCGCGCCGAGGCCGCAAAGGATCGGGTCTGGCGCTTCATCGAGTTTCGCGGACTGGATGTGCCCAGTCTTCGCAAAGTCCTGACCGACGCCGCGGCGATCGAAGCCTATGAACAGGACCCGTTCAATCCGCATGCGATCGCGCGCTTGCGGTTGAGCGCCTATCAAAAATGCATCGTGATGAACTATATCGATGTGTTGATTGAATGGGGCGACACTCTGTTTACCGAATTCCAGATGGAGACCGTGAACGAGGCGACGCTGCTTTACGTTCGGGCGCTGGAAATTCTGGGACCCCGCCCCGTCGTGGTCGGGGATTGCGGCGAGGCAAACGAGAACGAGCGAACCTACGAAGCGATCGCGCGAACGCTCGGAAAGGGCTCGGATTTCCTGGTGGAGATGGAGACCTACACCCATGCCGGGACTGGTGCTGCGCGCGCGCAGTCCGGTTCCAGGCCGCAACATCAATATGTGATCGATTCCAAGGTCGCGAACTACTACCGCAAGGAGGCGATGACGGGTCATGTTCGCCGGGCGGCCACGGCGTCGGCGCATGCGCCGGCCAGGCCGCATGCGCCTGCGAAGCAGCAGGCGGCGTCCGCGGCCCGTGCGTCCGCACCCGACACTGAGAATCGTCATGCAGCGAAGGCCAGGGCCGAGCGGGGCGCGGCTCATCCCTTTCACTGGAAGGCCCATCACGGCGCTGCCCGCAACGCACCGCGCCGAAAGGCAAAGAAGGGTCTGGGGCGAAAGCAGCCGTCGCAGAGCTCCGGCCGGCGCGCGCCGAAATTCGCCTCTTCGGTGGTCCGGCATATCGGCCCGGCCTTCTGCGTGCCGCCGAACACCAATCTGCTCGGCTATTGGGATCTGGTCGAGGATCGCCTCTACAAGATCCGCCACGGCATGGACATCACCGGTGCGCTGCGTCAGCTGTCGCTGTTCGCGCCGCCGATCGACCCGATGATGCTGGTCGAAGCAACCGCGGCGGGGCTTTCGCTGGACGATGTCCAGAGCGCGACCAGCGGCAATGTTCCACCCTATCGTTTCACCTATCTGATCGAGAAAGCCAGGCAATACGCCTCGCAGGTGCAGGGCTTTGGCGGGGCCCTGCTGTCCGCGATCGAAAAGCGCGACGCCCAGCAGCTGGAGGTGCTGCGGGTGACCCAGCAGCAGAATATCCTGGCGATGACCACGGCGACCAAGCAGGCGGACGTCGACGCGGCGCAGAACGCGGTCGACACGCTGAACGCGCAGCTGGATACCGCGCAGTTTCGGCATGACTATTTTCAGGGGCTGATCGAAGAGTGGCTCAATCCAGGTGAGATTGCGGAAACCGGCATTCGCGCGCTCGCTTTGGCGAACAGGGTTAGTGCAGTTATCCAGTTGTGCCTGGCCGGCGTGATGAACCTAATTCCAAATCTCGGTTCGCCGTTTGCAATAACCTATGGCGGCGAGCAATTGGGCGGCGCCATATCACAATTTGGCAGATCGACAGAGGCGGACGCTGCTCTCCTCGAAAGCCTGGCTTCCGCCACGGGCCTGGTGGCGGGCTACGAGCGCCGCGGCGAAGGCTGGCAGCATGAAGTCAACATGGCGAGCAAGGACATCACCCAGATCAACACGCAACTGGTCGGCGCCAATATCCGCCTCACCAGCGCGCAAAAGGCCCTGGCCATTCACAACAAGACGATCGCGCAAAACCAGCAGGTCGCCGATTTCTACACCTCGCGCTTCAGCAATATCGCGCTCTACACCTGGCTGGCGACGACGTTGAAGACAACCTATCGCAAGGCCTACAGCAGCGCCTACGCGATGGCGAAACTCGCCGAACAGGCCTACCGTTTCGAGCGCAACGACAACACGACAATCCTGCTGTCGGAGCCCTACTGGTCGCAAGCCCAAAGCGGCCTGATGGCCGGCGAAATGCTGCTCGGCGATCTCCAGAACATGGAGCGCAGTTTCATCGAGACCAATTATCGCACACCCGAGATCACGCAATCGTTCTCGATGCTGCAGATCTCGCCGGCCGCGCTGCTCAATCTCCGGCAGAACGCCTCCTGCAATTTCAGCATCCCCGAGTTCTGCTTCGATCTGTTCTACCCCGGGCAATATTGCCGCAAGATCAAGGCCGTCAGGCTGACCATTCCATGCGTCGCCGGCCCGCTCGCCAACATCGGCGCAACCTTGACGCTTACCGGCAGCAATCTGCGTCTCAAGCCGTCGCTGGATGCGTCCAGCATGGTTCCGATCCAGCTCAATCATAGCGTCGTCATTGCGACCAGCACCGCGCAGAACGATACCGGCGTTTTCGAATTCAACTTCCGCGACGAGCGCTACATGCCGTTCGAGGGCGCCGGCGCGATCAGCTCCTGGAAAGTGGAACTGCCCTCCGGCTTCAGGCAGTTCGACTACCAGACCATCAGCGACGTGATCGTGCACATCAGCTATACCGCACAGCAGGACGACAGCCTGCGTCTGAAAGTCGAAACGAAAAACGGCGCGATCGCGGCGGCGCTGAAGAGCACGCCCCTGGTCCGACTGTTCAGCCTGCGCCAGGAATTCCCGGGCGTCCTGAACCGGCTGTTGCACAGCCCGTTGAACACCTCGCTGGCGATGAGCATCACCGCCAATTATCTCCCGTACTTCGCCGCCAGCGGCGCGGTCCAGGTCACCACCGCCGCCTTGCTGTTGAGAACAGCGGCATCGAAACCGATCGGGAATTTCACGGTATCGATCGACGGCAACAGCATATCGGGTTTTGCCGCCGATCCGAAAATGGGCGGGCTCTGGTCGGCCGATGCCAGCGCCGCTTTTGCCAGCGGGTTGTTCGCGGACCACACGATCATCGTTACCAATGCAGGCAGCCTCACATCCGGCGCTCCGCCGGCCGGAACCGGCGCTCCGCAGGCCGCAACCGCCGCCGCGATCGACGATACAAGCCTGCTCGATGTGATGCTCTATGTGGAATACCAGTTGACAACAAGCTGATCCGTTGCGGATGGAGACGACGCGGTGGACGAGCCGAAGCGATCCAGCGGACCTGAGGACAAGGCGCCGGAAAAACCGTTCGCGGTTTCGGCGCCGCAGGTGTCCTTGCCCAAGGGCGGCGGCGCCATCCGCGGCATCGGCGAGAAATTCTCGGCCAATACGGTCACCGGCACCGCCTCGCTCAGCGTCCCCCTCGCCCTCAGCCCCGGCCGCGCGGGTTTCGGCGCGCAGCTGTCGCTATCCTATGATTCCGGCGCCGGCAACGGTGCTTTCGGGCTGGGCTGGAGCCTGTCGCTGCCCTCGATCACCCGCCGCACCGACAAGGGTCTGCCGCAATATGACGACGCCGGCGAGTCCGACGTGTTCGTGTTGTCGGGCGCGGAGGACCTCGTACCCCAGCTGGCACAAGACACCAGCGGCGGCTGGGCGCGATGTCCGGCCACGCGCGACGGCTATATCGTGTGGCCCTATCGGCCACGGATCGAAGGCCTGTTCTCGCGCATCGAGCGCTGGACCCGCGTCAGCGACGGCGATACCTATTGGCGGTCGATCTCCCGCGACAATGTCACCACCCTCTATGGCACGACGCCGGAGAGCCGCATCGCCGATCCGGCCATCCCGGGCGATGTCTTCAGCTGGCTGATCAGCGAAAGCCGCGACGACAAGGGCAACGCGACTACTTACGAATATGTCGCGGAAGATTCCGTCAACGTCGACCTCCTGCAGGACCACGAGCGCAATCGCTCGGACCCCGGCCGTGCCGCCAACCGCTATCTGAAGCGCGTCAAATACGGCAATACGCTGCCGACCTCGGCGCAGCCCGACCTTTCAAAACAATCCTGGCTGTTCGAGGCGGTGTTCGATTATGGCGAGGGCCACGCGACGCCGCTTGCCGCCGACGCCGATGGTCGTCAATTCGTCGCGGCCTCGCTGGCCACCACGCAGCCCTGGCCGGTGCGGCAGGATCCGTTCTCGCGCTATCGCTCCGGTTTTGACATCCGCACCTATCGGCTGTGTCGCCAGGTGCTGATGTTCCATCATTTCGCCGGAGAACTCGGCACGCCGGACTACCTGGTCCGCGGCACCGAGTTCGCCTACAGCGAAGGCGCAACGGCGTCCTTCATCACGTCGGTCACGCAGTCGGGGTATATCCGGCAAAGCGACGGAAGCTACCTCAAGCGCTCGCTGCCGCGGCTCGATCTTCAATATTCGGCGGCCGTCGTCCAGAGTGATGTCAGGGAAGTTGACCCGGCCAGCCTCGCCAATCTCCCGGCCAATGTCGATGGCGGACAATATCAATGGCTCGACCTCGACGGTGAAGGTGCACAGGGCATTCTCGCCGCCTATGAAGACGTCTGGTATTACAAGCGCAATCTCAGCCCGATGACCCAGACATTTGTCGGCGACCAGCCGGCGATAGCGGCGACATTCGAGACCCTTACCGAGGTCGCCAAGCTGCCGGGCTTCGCGCAGGCGAGAACGGCCCGTCATCAGTTTCTCGATCTCGCCGGCGACGGGCAGCAGGATTGCGTGGTGTTGGAACGGCCCGATCCCGGCTTCTACAAGCGCACCGACGACCAGGACTGGCAAAGTTTCCTGCCCCTGACCTCCATCCCGAATGTGGACTGGAACGATCCCAATCTGCGCTTCGTCGATCTCAACGGCGATGGCCATGCCGACGTGCTGGTCACCGAGCACGACGTCTTCAGCTGGTATCCCTCGCTGGCCGAAGCCGGGTTCGACGCGGCCTTTCGTGTGGTCAAGGCCGTGGACGAGGAGAAAGGCCCCGCGGTCGTCTTCGCCGATGGAACACAAAGTATTTTTCTGGCCGACATGACCGGGGACGGTCTTTCCGACATCGTCCGCATCCGCAACGGCGCGATCTGCTACTGGCCCAACATCGGCTATGGCCAGTTCGGCGCCAAGATCGCGATGGACAATGCACCTTGGTTCGAGGCGCAGGATCTGTTCGATCCGCGCCGCATCCGTCTGGCCGATATCGACGGATCGGGCACCGCCGACATCGTCTATCTCGCCTCCGAGGGGGTGCGGCTCTATTTCAACCAGGCCGGCAACGGCTGGAGCGACCCGCAGGCGCTGCCGGCGTTTCCGCGGGTCGACGATCTCGCCTCGGTGCAGGCGATGGACCTCCTGGGCAACGGCACATCCTGCCTGGTCTGGATGTCGCAGCTGCCCGGCGATGTCAGGCGCAACATGCGCTATGTCGACCTGATGGGCGGCCAGAAGCCGCATCTGCTTGTATCGACCAACAACAATATGGGTGCGGTCGCCAAGGTCCAGTATGCGACCTCGACCAAATTCTATCTGCAGGACCGGCTGGCCGGGCACCCCTGGGTGACCAGACTCGCTTTTCCTGTACATGTCATCGAACGGCTGGAGACCCAGGACCTTGTTTCCAACACGACGCTGGTCAGCACCTACCGCTACCGTCACGGCTATTACGACGGCGTCGAGCGCGAGTTTCGTGGCTTTGCCTATGTCGAACAACGCGACGCGGAATCCGTCGTCGGCGATTTCGATCTGCCGCCGATCCTGACCAAGACCTGGTTCCATAATGGCGCCTGGCTCAAGCAGCAGGTTCTCGAGGCATTTTTCAAGAACCCGGCAAACCAGGAATTTTTCGCCGGCGATTCCTTGGCCGCCTTTCTGCCGGACACGGTTTTGCCCGCCGGCCTTACCGACAACGAAACGCGCGAGGCCGCGCGAGCCCTGAAGGGGAGTATCCTGCGTCAGGAAATCTATTCCGACGACGGCACGCCGAAGGCGGCGCTGCCCTATAGCGTGTCGGAGCGCAGCTACCGGCTGACAACCCTGCAGCCGCAGGGACCCAACCGTCACGCGGTGTTTTTCAGCCACCCCTGCGAGACCATCGACTATCATTACGAACGCAATCCGGTCGACCCTCGCATCAGCCATGCTCTGACGCTCGCCGTCGACGACTACGGCAATGTCCTGCGATCGGCTGCTATCGGCTATGCGCGCCGAACGCCTGCCTTCGACGAGCAGGGCAGCACGCTGGCGACGCTGACCGAAAGCCAATTTACCAATGCGATCCTCGCCGCCGACGGCTATCGCACGCCGCTGCCGGCCGAGATCAAGACGTTCGAACTGACTGCGCCGACGCTCACCGGAGCAACGGTGCTGGGTTTCGTCGCCATCGATGCCATCGCGGCGGCGGCGACGGCGATCGCCTATGAGGCGCAGCCCGACGCCGCGCAGCCGAACAAGCGCCTGCTGTCGCAAGCCCGCACCCTCTATCGCAAGGATGATCTCTCCGCCCTCTTGGCCTTGGCGCAGATCGAATCCCTGGCGCTGCCAGGTGAGAGCTACAAACGGGCGCTGACACCAGGCCTGCTCGCCATCTATCAGGCCAAGGTGTCCGCCGCCGACCTCACGGCGATCCTCGCGGGGCCGCAGGGACAATATCGCGACATCGAGGGCGACGGCCCGTTCTGGATACCCTCGGGCCAGACCTATCTCTCGACCGGCCCGACCGACAGCGCTGCGCAGGAACTCGTCTTCGCGCAGGCGCATTTCTTCCTGCCGCATCGCTATGCCGATCCCTTCGGCGCCAACAGCATCGTCGCCTATGACACGTACGATCTGGCGGTCGCCTCGACCACCGACGCGGTCGGCAATGTCACGACGGCAACAACCGACTATCGCGTCTTGCAGCCGACGCTGGTGACCGACCCCAACGGTAATCGCGCGCAGGCCTTGTTCGACGCGCTCGGCATGCTGGCGGGAACGGCGGTGCAAGGCAAGGCGGCGGGGCCGGTCGAGGGCGATTCCCTCGACGCCTTTGTCACGGACCTCTCACCGGCGCAGATCGCGGCGTTTTTCGACGCCCCCGACCCGCGCGCGCTCGCCGTCGGCTATCTCGGCTCCGCGACGACGCGGATCGTCTACGATCTCGATCGTGCCCCGGTTTGCGCGGCCGCCATCGCGCGCGAGACGCACGTCAGCGCGCTTGCCCCCGGGCAGCAAACTCTGGTGCAGATGCACTTCGTCTATTCCGACGGTTTTGGTCGCGAGGCGCAGACCAAGGCGCCCGCCGAGCCCGGCCCGCTCGATCTCGACGACCCCACTTCGCCGGTGCAAGACCCGCGCTGGATCGGCACCGGTACGAAAATCTATAACAACAAGGGCAAGCCGGTCCGGCAATACGAACCCTTCTTCAGCGCGATGCCGCAATTCTCAATCGAGAAGTGGGGCGTCAGCCCGACGTTGTTCTACGATTCCGCCGAACGCGTGGTCGCCACCTTGCATCCCAATAATACGTTCGAAAAAGTCGTGTTCGATCCCTGGATGCAGATCACTTACGATGTCAACGATACCGTGACGTCAGATCCCAAGAGCGATCCCGACGTCGGTGAGTTTTTTAGCATGCTGCCCAACACCGACTATCTGCCGACCTGGTATCAGCAGCGCGTCGCCGGTGCGCTCGGACCCGAAGAGCTCGCAGCGGCGCAAAAGGCGGCGGCGCATGCCAATACGCCGACAATAGCCCATTTCGACGGCTTGGGCCGAAGCTTTTTGACCATTGCCGACAATGGCAAGGACACGGGCGGCGCCGAGCAGCTCTACAGCACGCGCACCGTGCTCGACATCGTCGGCAACCAAGGCGAAGTCATCGACGCGCTCGACCGCATCGTCATGCGCTTTGATTATGACTTGCTGAAATCCAGGATCCATCAGGCGAGCATGGAGGCCGGCGAGCGCTGGACGCTCAATGACGCCACGGGCAAGCCGATCCGCGGCTGGAACAGCCGCGATTACGTTTCACGGACCGAATATGACCCGCTGCATCGCCCGCTGAAATCCTATGTGCAGGGCGGCGACCCTTCGGAGCTAAATCCGAGCGTATTCGGGCAGGAAATCCTGGTCGAGCAGACGACCTATGGCGACAGCGCTGATTCGGGCCTGACCGCGCAACAACAGGCGCAGGCCAATCTGCGCGGCAAGGTATTGCGACATTGCGACGGTGCCGGCGTCATCGTCACCGACCTTTACGACTTCAAGGGCAATTCGCTTCGGAGCAGCCGTCAGTTCGCCAGCGACTACAAGAACCCGCCGGACTGGTCGCAGACGCCGGCCCTGGAAGCCGAGACGTTTTCCAGCGCCACCGCCTATGACGCGCTCAATCGCGCCATCGCGGCGACAGCGCCGGACGGCAGCGTCTATCGGCCGACCTTCAGTGAAGCCGGCCTGCTGGAGAAAGTGGACGTCAATCTGAGCGGCGTTCAGGTCAACGGACAGCCGGTCTGGACGCCGTTCGTCGCCAATATCGCCTATGACGCCAAAGGCCAGCGCACGTCGATCCAATACGGTAACGGCGCCGCGACCGCTTACGCCTACGATCCCAAGACGTTCCGGCTCACAAATCTCAAGAGCACGCGGCCGATCGGCTTGAATGGGCTCGCTTCGCAGATCTTCAACGATCCCGCGACGGTGCAAAATCTTGGCTATGTCTACGATCCCGTCGGCAATATCACCGGCATCACCGACGTAGCGCTGAAGACCGTCTTCAACGCCAATCAGCAGGTTGATTCCGCTTCCGACTATATCTACGATCCGCTGTACCGGCTGATCCAGGCCACCGGCCGCGAGCACGTCGGCCAGTCCGCCTTCGCCTTCGCGCCGCCGGACGGCAATTATCGGGACTATCCCTTCGCCGGCGCGACGCAGCAGAGCGACCTGCAGGCGTTGCGCAATTACACCGAGTTCTACGGTTACGATCCTGTCGGAAATTTCCAGTCGATGGCGCATCAGGCGGTGAACGGCAATTGGACCCGCGCCTATGCCTATAACGAAGCTAGCCTCACCGAGCCGGGCAAGCAGAGCAACCGGCTGAGCCAAACCGCGATTCAAACCGCCGTCAATCCGCCGATCGAAGCTTATGGCTATGACGCCCACGGTAATATGACGCGGATGCCGCATTTGCCGGTAATGAAGTGGAATTTCAGGGACGAGTTGAGCGCCTCATCGCGGCAGGTGGTGAATGCGGGCGCGGCGGTGACCACCTACTATGTGTACGGGGCGGACGGCCCGCGGGCGCGGAAGGTCACGGAAGGACAGAACGGCGCGCGGCA